>Ga0118677_10003821_pt1 | contig 28057 bp, 30 predicted proteins | sample AliMusrvi5mmetaG_FD_86154 | JGI IMG/M metagenome (GOLD analysis project Ga0118677, IMG submission 86154) | reverse complement strand
TCCTGATAGATTGATTTCAAATCCCCGTCTTTGCGCGGGCTTCGGCGACGGAGGATCGGATGGCGTTGAGTCGCGCAAGGTAAGTGTCGCTGGAAGGGAGAATGTGCAGACGGTTGAGCGCTTCCGGGTGTTCCAAGCGCGAGAAAATCGCGTAGGCGATCTTGCTGCGCGGCACCGCTTTTTCTCCGTAGCCCGCCGGGGTGTTGCTGGACCAGAAGCGCACGGTCTCCACGCCGTTGCGCTGTTCACAGCCCAGGAAAACCACGGAGTGACCCCGCTCGCGGCTGCCTACTTCGGAGGACCAAAAGATTTTCATGAAATCCCCGGGGCGCGCCTGGGTGAAGTCGTCGAAGTTTTGGCCCAGGCCCAGTTCGCGGAAGAGCCGCGCCGTGCCGGGACCGTTGGCGTTCCAGCGTCCCCAGACGCCCTGGCCGTCAGGCTGCGCACGCACGAGAAGGGCGTTGAGAGTCCCCTCGTTCATCTTCGTTTGCGCGCCCAGCGCCGCGACGGTTTTCAGGAAGATAAGATACGTCGCCTCCGAGCAGAAGTTCGGGGCCGCCCCAGCCGCTTGCACGGAGAGCGCGCCGTTTTTGACGGCCACGGCGGAGGTAAGGCGACTCAGGGCCTGGCTGTTGGCGGCGTAGATTCCCCCGCGCGGCATCGCCTGCACCTGCGCCAGAACGAGCGCATTGCAGTCCGCCCCGCGTGCGAACGTGGAGAAGAAAAGCGCCGCGAGGAGGGTGAGCGCAGGCAGCAGGCGCTGGGCGCGGCTGGAGCGGGGCTGAGGCAGGCGGGGCGAAAGAAAAGTGATTACGGTGGCGGTGGACACGACGGGCAAAGGCGGACGGTTGGCTGGCATGGCGCGAGTCATGAACTCTCGTCGCACTTTTCCAATTCGCAAGGGGGAGTCGTGGCGGGTGTCCCCGCTTGGCCGTGCCGCGCGGAGTCGCTTGCCTGCACGGGGCTTAGCGGCTAGGCTCCGCCGCCGTGCCCCTTTCCTTCCGTCTTTTTAACCTGCAAAACATCCGCCCTTGAAACGTGTCACCATTTATACGGACGGCGGTTGCGAGGGGAATCCCGGCCCGGGCGGTTGGGCGGCGGTGCTGCTCTGGAACGGGCGCACAAAGGAGGTGAGCGGCGGCGAACCTGCCACGACGAACAACCGGATGGAGCTGATGGCGGCCATCGCGGGACTCGGCGCGCTCAAGGAGCCGTGCGAAATCGCGTTTTACACCGACTCGGAGTATTTGCGCAAAGGCATCTCGGAGTGGATCAAGGGGTGGAAGGCGCGCAGCTGGCAGACGCGGGAGAAGACGCCGGTGAAGAACGGCGATCTCTGGCGGGCGTTGGACGCGGCGGCTGCGTGCCACAAGATCGAATGGCGCTGGGTGAAGGGCCACGCTGGTCACGAACACAACGAGCGGTGCGATGTGTTGGCGCGGGAGGCGGTGGGCCGCGTGCGCCAGCAACACCGCCCGGAGCAGTTGAAGGCGCTGCTGGCGGAGTTCAAGGGCGCGTAAAAAGTGTCCCACGCGAGGGACGACGTTCCCCTGATTTGCGCTAGGAGCGGTTCAAGAAAAACTGCGGCCAGTGATTTTGGGAGCGCCGCATGCTGGAGGGCGGCTTTTTGAGCGCAGCGGCTGTATTTGACTATACCGCCTAAGCTCGAAGAGCCGCACTACGGCTTGCGCCGCCCGTAAGCGCGGCCACAGTTTTTATTGAACCGCTCTACTTCTTCGCGTCGCCGTTTTCGTTCCCCTCCATGACGTTGCGGATGATTTTGTAGATTTCGGTGTTCTCCAGGAACCCGCTCAATCTTTCGGAGCCGGGGCCTGCGCCCACGGCGATCATGTCGCGGGCGGTGCCGAGGGCTTTGGGAGCGGCGAAGGCGGCAGGTTCGCGGTTGACGGTGGGCGTGCCATTATTGGCTGGGGCGGGCGCTTCCGGCGTTACGGCGGAGGTGGTTGCGCCCGTTTGCGGGCCGTTGGGGCCGGTGCTCCAGGTGAGGGAAGGGTAGCCGGCGGCGTTGGTGCCCAGGAGCGCCACCCCGTGATCGCCGCGCAAGGGGTAGCCGTTGAGGACGAGCCCTCCGATGTCGTTTTTCCCCACACAGAGGATCAGCGTGTTCTCCCCGGCATACTCGCGGGCGGTGGCCACGGCGCGGTCGAACGCGGCGGTTTCGCTCAAGACGCGTTCGCCGTTGTTGGTTTCAGCTGCGCGGGAGACGAGGGCGGCATCGACCACGAGCAGGTAGCCGAGGGGGTTGACTTGGAGGAATTCGATGGCCCGGCGCACCATGTCGGAGAGGGAGGGTTGCTGGCTGCCGCTTTCCATCTGCGAGGAAAAGGCGAGGTTGCCCTCGGAGAAGATGCCGACGAGCGGGCCGGTGAGAAAGACGGGGGTGTTTTCCAGTTCGGCTTTGGTGCGGGCGAGCGCGTAGCCTTTGGAGCGGAGTTCCAGCCAGAGGTCCCGGCCGTCTTTGCGCTGGCCCCCCTTGCTTTCCGGCGTGAACTGGGCCATGCCGCCGCCGAGGGCGATGTCCACGACGCCGCTCCCCAAAAACTGGTCGGCGATGGCTTGTGCCTCCTTCGCGTCGGTGGCGTGGGCGTAGAACGCGGCGGGGGTGGCATCGGTGAGGTTGCCGGTGGTGACGATTCCCGTGGAGCGCTTGAGGTTGTGGGCCAGGGTGAGCAGGGACGCGAGCGGTTTGCCCGCCGGGTCGAGTGCGATGGCGCGGTTGTTGCCCTTCACGCCGGTGGCGATGGCGGTGGCGGCGGCGGCTTCATCTGGCACGGCGTAGTCGTTGGCGCTGTTGCGAAGCAGCGCGAGATGGGGGAATGACTCCACGTTGAGGCGCTCGCCCGCGCCGCCTTGGTAGAGGCGGGTGGCCGTGAGGGTGTTCGTGGAGAGGCCGTCCGTGACAAAGAGGATGACGGCGAAGGGCTTTTTCTGGGCGACCCAGGTTTTAAAGAACAAAACTCCGAACCCGATGAACACGAGCAGGCAGACCAGGGCGAGAATTTGATTGCGAAGTTTCATGTGCGTTAAGAACGTTCAAGCAAAGCAGGAATCGCAGCGTTGAGAAGCGTGAATTGCGGCTATTTCCATCGCCCGGTTTCCGGCAAACAACCTCACTCCTCCGGGTGGTCCAGGGTGGGCCCGCAAAGGTCTTCGTATGCCGCAAGATGATCGGGTGTCAGCGGCTCGGAAATGCAGTAGTCTTGCGTGAACCAGTTGCCGAGATCGACTTGTTTGCAACGAATCGAACAAAACGGCCCCAGCGGTTCGGCGAAAAAGTCGTTTTCGCGTTTGCAGATGGGGCATTGGATCGGAGTCGGCATGGGATTTTTTATTTGCGGATGAGGGAGACCACCCAGCCGGAGAAATCCGCGGCATGGTGAAGGAACTCGTGGGCGAACCCTCCCAGCGTGGCGTGGGGGGCGGTGAGCAGGAGGAGCCCGGTGAGCAGGGCCAGATTCATCAGGTAGATGACGACGAGGGAAAAGAAGGTGCCGTGCTGGGTGAGGTCGCTCTGACCTTTGGGGATCATCCACAGGGTGAAGCTGATGTGGAAGGTCCAGGTGACGCCCAGAGCGAGGAAAAGCCAGCAGGTGTAGGGCGCCATGTCCCAGAACAGCCACCCGAGGGCGTAGAGGATGACGACGAGGACGCTGTAAATGGGGTAAAAATAGGGGGAAAGGGCGATCCAGACGTTGCTTTTGTTGGTGACGATGTAGCCGCCGTCGCAACGGATGGACCGGTCAATGACGCGGCCCCCCATCAACCAAACCCATACGGCGTGGGTCAGTTCGTGGCCCAAGACATAGAGGTAAACGATCTTCCGATGCCGGAAGCTGTAGAAGACGATCAGCCAGAGAATGGCCCCCAGGGCGAAGAACCAGAATTCCTCCGTGGCCCAGTAGGAATGATCCACGGTTTCGCAGGAGAAGATGGTAAAGAAGGTCTCGCTCCAGATGACGGCCAGGGGGAGGAGGAAAACAGCAATGGCGCTGTTGAGCAGCCAGGTGGGAACGACGAGCCGGGAACGCTCGGGCAGGGGTTGGGGAGGAGAAAAATCCGGCTCGGCTTCGTCAAACAGGGAAGCCGAGCCGGATTGAAGTCGGTGAACTTTCCGTCTTGCGGTCGCGGAGCGCTTTGCGGGGCGCGGCATGATCGCAGGAAGAAGGTCTTAGGCGCGACCGAGGTAGGCGCCGTTGCGGGTGTCGATCTTGACGAGCTCGCCTTCCTTGATGAAGAGCGGGACGTTGATGACCTTGCCGGTCTCGAGTTTGGCCGGTTTTTGCACGTTGTTGGCGGAGTCGCCGCGGACGCCTTCGGCGGATTCGATGACCTTGAGGGAGACCGTGGAGGGCAGCTCCACCTGGACGGGTTTGCCTTCGGCGTAGAGGACTTCCACGGCGAGGTTTTCCACGAGGTAGTCCTTCGCTTCCGCGAGGAGGTTTTCGTTCAGCGAGACGGTATCGTAGGTCTCCGGATCCATGAAGTGAAAGCCGGTCTGATCCTTGTAGCTGAACTCCAGCTTCTGGCGGTTGACCTCCACGAGCTCGACTTTATCGGTCGATCCGAAGCGGACGTCGGCGCTTTTGCCGGTGCCGATGTAGCGGATGATGAGCTGGACAAAGGCGCGGAGGTTGCCGGGGGTGCGGTGTTGGACTTCAAGGACGATGGCGACGTTTCCGTTGTAACGGATGGCCATGCCTTTGCGGAGATCGTTTGCTGCTGCCATGAGGTAAAAAGAGGTTGCGTGTAAAAAAGTAATAAAGCAGCGGCGGGCGCTTTAGACAAGTCTGAACTTGGCAAGGTCCTGGGAGTCCACCAGTCCGACGGGAATCGCGCAGGCGCCCGAGTGGTCGATCACGACAAGGTCGTCGATGGCGTGTTTTTCCAGGATGCGGAGCACTTCCACGGCCAGTTTGTCTGCGGCGACGGTGACGGGCTGCGCGGTCATGAAGTCGCCCACGGGCCGTTCCAGCAGGTCGGGGACATTTTCAAAATGGCGGCCAAAATCGCCGTGGGTGAAGACGCCTGCGAGCGATCCGTCGGGCCGGGTGAGGATGGCAGAACCGGTGCGGCTCTTGGCCATCTTGTGCAGGGCTTCGCGGACGGTGGCGGTGGGGGGCAGCAGGGCCAGGCGGTCGCCGGTGCGCATGATGTCGGTGACTCGGAGCAGCAAGGTGCGCCCGAGACGCCCGCCGGGGTGGTAGCGCGCAAAGTCCTCCTTGTTGAAGCCGCGCGCTTCGAGCAGGACCATGGCCAGGGCGTCGCCCAGCACGAGGGCGGCTGTGGTGCTGGAGGTGGGGGCGAGGCCCAGCGGGCAGGCTTCTTCCTCGATGGAGGCGTCCAGATGGACGTGGGCGTTTTGGGCGAGGGTGGATGCCGGGTTGCCGGTGATGGCGATGATTTTGATGTCGAAACGGCTCAAGGCCGGGAGGATGTTGAGGAGTTCCTCGGTTTCTCCGGAGGAGCTCAGAGCCAGGACGACGTCGCCGTCCGCCACCACGCCGAGGTCGCCATGCATGGCGTTGAGGGAGTTGAGAACCACGGCGGGCGACCCGGTGCTGGTGAGGGTGGCGGCGATTTTTTCGCCGATGTGGCCGGATTTCCCGACGCCGAGAACGATGATTTTCCCCTTGGCCTGGATGCTCTGGAGAAGGGTCTCCACAGCGCGGCTAAACGAGGTGTCCAGGCGATCCGCGACACGGCGGACCTCCGACAGTTCGATCTCAAAAACACGGCGGGCTTTCTCAACGAAATCCATGCCGGGAAGTCTGGACGCAGGAGGGGGTCACTGACAAGGGAAACTTCGGATCAAAGATTTGGATACAGAAGAGGAAGCGAACTGCGGATTTTTATCGAACGGCCAGGCCAGCACGGAATGCCCCCCCTGGCAACCGTCCGCCAGCGGCTACCAGTTTTTGATCCAAATATTCTGGTTGACGGTCGAGTCGTCGGCGGTGCTCCAGAGATCAAAGGTGGGGTTGTAACCGCCCGCTTGAATGCCGTTGCTGTTTGTGGTGCTGCCGATGGTCGAGTAGCCGTAGGCGTTGCGGAAGGGATCGACAATGGCGTCCACCGTATTTGCCGAGTTAAAGTGGAGCATCTTCTTTTTGAAGTCGAAATAGATTTTAGACTTGCTGCCGGCAACGGTGTCCCCGGGGATGCCGTCCAGATTGATGTCGCCACTCAGCGCTTTGTAGAGCGTGACTGAGGAGAGCATGACGGGGGTGGACGCGGTGGAAATGGTCGTCAGGGGTGTCCTTTGCGGATCCACCGTGGCCGCATCGGTGTTGGGGTCCCGGGGGTAGTCGCCGTTGTCTATTTTGTAGGCTTCGATGGCGAGGCTAAGGGCGTTGACTTCTCCCTTGGCGCGCTCCGTCTTTGCTTTGCGCTCGGCGAAACCGAGCATTGCAAAGGTGAGGCCGGCGAGGATGGTGATGATGGTGATGACCAACAACAGTTCGACCAGGGTGAACCCGGCGGGCTTTGGGGAAGGGCGCTTCATGGGCCTATTGGGCATTCTGCATCTCTTGGATAATGGCGATAAGCGGCATGAAGAGGGCGATGACGATGCTGCCGACGATGAGCGCGAGGAAGACGATCATGAGCGGTTCGAGCATGGCGGTGAGGCCTGCGACGGCGTTGTCCACTTCGTCGTCGTACACGTCGGCTATTTTCAGCAGCATGTTGGGGAGTTGGCCTGTTTCTTCGCCCACGTCAATCATGCTGATGACCAGGGGCGGAAACACGCCGCTGGATTCGAGCGGCGCGACGATGGATTCGCCTTCCTTGACGGCGTCATGAACTTTGAGAATGGCGTCCGAGATCACCGCATTGCCCGAGGTGTCTTTGGTGATGTTGAGCGCCTGAAGGATGGGGACGCCGCTTTCCACCAGCGTGCCCAGCGTGCGGGTAAAGCGCGAGATGGAGGATTTGCGGAGCAGATCGCCCAGCGCCGGCACCCTGAGTTTTATGCGGTCAAGGATGACGCGCCCCACAGCGCTCCGGGCAAAAAGATTGTAGAGGATGACCAGGACGACAAAGCCGCCGATAATCTCAAGGAAGTTTGATTGAACCGCCTTGCTGATGCCGATGACGATCTGCGTGAGCTCCGGCAGCGGCTTGTTGCCAAGCATGTCTTTGAAGATCGTCTCGAATTTCGGGACGATGAAGACGAGCAGGAACCACATGATGAGCAGGGCGATCACCAGCACGATGAGCGGGTAGGCCATGGCCGACTTGACTTTGTTGGCGATCTTTTGCGCCTTTTCCTGAAACTCGGCCAGGCGGTTGAGGACAAGCTCCAGAACACCACCCAGCTCGCCGGCTTTCACCATGTTGATGTAAAGTTTGTTGAAAACCTTGGGGTGCTGGGCGAGCGACTCGGAGAAGGTGTTGCCGCCCTGCACCGAATCCGCGAGCATGTTGATGGTGCGCTTGAGAACGACATCCCTTTCCTGCTTGGCAAGCACGGTGAGGCCGCGCAACAACGGCAGGCCCGCGTCGATGAGCGTGGCGAGCTGGCGCGTAAAAATCATGAGCGTCTTGCTCTTGACGGTATCTTTCTTGAATAGGTCAACCTTGAGGCCCTTTTTCTCCCCCGTGGCTGTGGAGGTGGGGGCTGCTTTTGTCGCCTTCTTGCCGGCGATCTTGCGCGCCCCCCCCTTACCCTCTTCGGTGACGCTGGTGGGGAAGTAGCCGGATTGTCTGAGCTGGCTGATGGCTTCGTTGGAACTGGCAGCTTCGACCACGCCAGTGGACTCGGAGCCACGGGAATCAAGGGCAACGTAGTTGAATTTTGGCATAAGGAAAAAATGGGGGGGCTGACTTCTACGGGCTAGAATGGAGGCGTGTCACCGTATTGTCCAATGGGAATCCTATTTTGCGGGGGCAAAAGGCGAAGTTTTTCGCATGCTGTAGGGGCATGGTAATTACTTTGTCACTCTGGGCGGGTGACGCCCGGTGTGCTGTCCCCTAAATAGATGCCCGGTTGCTGGAGGCTCTTTAAGGAACAGCACACTAGTACCCTGTAACGACTAAAGTTCCGGATATAATCTCAGGAGTTTGATGCGAGCGTCTTCGGCGGTGAAACGCCAATGAATCGGTGCACCGCGTTGGTTGCGATGGCGTTGCCAAGCTGACACTTCGTGGCGCATCAATTCGATATTGGGGATACGACGATTGAGGCATTGCGAGTTCAATGCGCTCAGTTCTATCTCGGCGATATTGAGCCAACTGCCGTGTTTGGGCGTATAATGGATTTCAAGCCGCTCGGCCAGGCTCCGAGCTTCGGCGGGCGCGAAGGTTTCGTAAAGCGAAGCCGCCTCGTGGATGTTAAGGTTGTCCACTACAAGGCGCACCTTGCGGGCATCGGGATAGCGCTCTGTGAGCATCCCCTTGATAAAGTGCGCCCAGTCTTGACGAGTGCGCCGCTCGGTAACTTCAACATGGCGCTTTCCGGCAAGCGCTTCCACTTCGATCAGAATCGCGGCTACGCCATTGCGCACATATTCGTGATCTACGAGTTTGCCATGTCCCGGACGCATGGGGATTTGCGCCCGCGTTTCGCCGACGAGTTGCTTGCTGGACTCATCCATGCAGACGACCGGATAAAGGGGATCATAGGGAAGCTCATAGACGGCCAGGATATCCTCCATCGCTGCCACAAAGGCGGCATCCTCATCGGGCGGAATTTTCCAATACTTGCTCAGGTGAGGCTGTAATTGGTTTTTTTAGAGAGCGTTGAACCGTCATGGTGGAAACCGAATCGACAATTTTGAGTTCAACGAGCTTGTCGGCCAAAAATCTTACCGTCCAACGCTGATAGCCCTCCGGAGCTTTTGAACAAGCCAAAGCGGTCAATCGCGCATCAAAAGCGCCATCAAAGGTGACATCACGCGGTTTGCGCCGAGGACTGCGTGAGAGCGCGGCATCCAGCCCCTCTTCGACAAAACGCTCTTTGAGATGCTCTATGGTGCGAGAAGTGACTCCAAGAGCCGCCGCAACATCGGCGACCTTCCAGGGATCGCCGTGCTCTCCTGCGTCACATAACAGCAAGGCGCGTGCATAAATGAATCTTGCCGCAGTGGATTTACCGCTACGGGTCAGTTCGGTGAGTTGTTCGCGCTCCGAGCGCGTCAGGGTGACTTTGTATCGGTTGGCCATGCCTCCGATCATTTCCCTGATCCGACTCACTATGAAATACGAAACCGTTCACGTTACATAATACTAGCTTGTGAAAAAGTGGGAGGGTGCGCGAGCGAAGGCATAGCCGCGCAGGTCGGACGGAGCGTTTTTGGCCAGTGCGAGGAATTGGAAGGCGCGCCCCAGGAGCGTGGGATGCGTCAACGTGGCGAAGGCGCGCATCTCCTTCTGCCGCGCCGGGGTGAGCTGGGCGGGGTCGGTGATGTCAGGGAAAACAGAGCGGCCCAGCGCCGCCAGGAAATGGTGCTGGTCGGTGAATCCAACCAGGGCAAGACCCGCCATGGCTGCCCTCTCGGCCAGCGTGGTGAAATCCACGTGCGCAGTGATATCCTGCCCGCCCGGGTCGGCGAGAACGTCCTCAGAGACGCGGTGGTCCCGGTAGGCCGCCAGGGTTCCCCGCGTCCGTTCCGGGAGGTAATAGTCCGCGCGGGAAAATCCGTAGTCGGCGACGAGCGCGTAGCCGCGCTCCAGCCGTCCGGCCACCGCCTCCATCCACGCGGGCGCTGCCAGGTTGATCTCCGTTTCGTAGCCCTCCACGGGCGGGAGATGCGGCAAAAACGCCGCGAGCGCCGGGGTGGAAAGCGGTCCCTCGGCCCAGCAAAGCCCCCCGGAATGCGCATTGGCGTCCACGTAGCATTCCCGCCATTCTCCACGCCGGAATGTGACGCGGTGCACCGGGAAAGCATCCACGAGTTCGTTGGAAAAATGCACCCCCGTGAAGGTCGGGTGCGCCTCCAGAGAAGCGTGCCAGCGCACCTTGTCGCCAAAACCGCCCAGGCGCTCCTGCTGGCGCGCCGCATTGAGCGCGAACGGCTCGGCGATCCCGTAGCGCAACGCCTCGTAAAATGCCGGAGAGCGTTGCGCCGCGCACAGGACATCGTGGGCGAAGTCCCCGTTGTTGGCCCCCTGTTCGAGCACCTCGAAACGCGCGGGCCGCTCCAGACGCTCCCACATTTCTTCAAACTGGACGGCCAGCAAGCGCCCGAAAAGCGGGCCGACGCTCACGCTGGTGAGGTAATCCCCCCGCCGCCCAATGGCCGCGCGTCCCCCGGCATAATAACCGTGGGTGGGTTCGTAGAGCGCCAGCTCCATGAAGCGCCGGAAGGGCATCGGGCCGCTGCGGGCGATCTCGGCGCGGAGGATTTCAGACAAGGAGGCCATCCCGCCTAGCTTAGGCGGGGCAGGGGAAAAGGCCAAATCCTCTTTTGCGGCAGGGCGAGGTCGGCGCGTGCGCGCGGCATTTGGCGAACTTTGCGATTGAACTCCGCCGGATTTCCCCGCATGGTTGCCGTTCCGCTCCACGCGGTTTGCTTTGAGGATGGGTGGCAGAGTGGTCGATCGCGCACGCCTGGAAAGCGTGTTTACCGAAAGGTAACGAGGGTTCGAATCCCTCCCCATCCGCCACTTTGCAAATCAGCCCGAAAACGCCCCGATGTGGGAAATGGCCGCCTGGAGTTCCTCGAATTGGATCGGCTTGGTAAGGTGTTCGGCAAATCCAGCGGCGCGGCTTTTTTGATGTCGTCCTCCATGCCGTAGCCGCTGATGGCAATGCCGGGCAGTCCGTCGCGATCATGCAGTTCCTGCATCAAATCTCTGCCGTCGCCGTCGGGCAGGCCCAGGTCGCTGACGACGAGGTCGAACTTCTCCGCACCTCCCTCCCTCGCCGTCTTCGCAGCGGCCAAGGCGGTGCCCAAGCTCTGAGCGGGGGTGACCTTGTAACCAGCCCGCTCCAGCAAGCGGCTTAGAATGCGCAGGGTGTCCTCGTTGTCCTCGACCAATAGGATCCGCAGGCGGTGGCCGTCGTTTTTCTGGCTCCAATCTTTAGCTGTTTGCGTCGGACTCGCGCTGTTTTCCCTTGGGACTTGATCATCAATGGTGGGCAGTTCGACGAAAAAGGTTGCGCCTTTGCCTTCGCCTCCGCTTTCCACCCAGATTTTGCCGCCGTGCAAATCCACCAAAGCCTTGCAGATGGCCAGCCCGAGCCCCAATCCCCCGAAGTGTTGCTTGGTCTCCGTTTCCCCCTGCTCGAAGGCGATAAAAAGGCGCGGGATGACTTCCGGATTGATGCCGATGCCCGCATCGGCCACCTCGACCCGCACGCCGCCGCTGCGGGGGGTGAAGCTGCGGATTGTGATGACGCCCCCCGAGGGAGTGAACTTCGTGGCGTTTTTGAGAAGGTTCCAGAACACCTGCTGGAGGCGGCCGGCGTCGCCATTTATGTTGTGTTTGGCGGCTGTCAACTCCAGGTGGACGAGCAGACCCTTCGCTTCTATTTCGGCGCGGCAGATTTCCAGGACATTCTGGAGGATGCGGTTCAGGTCACTTGCCTGGAGACGGAGTTCGACCTTGCCGCGAACCAGGCGGTTCAGGTCGAGCAGGTCGTCGATGAGGCGAGCTTCCAGTTCCAGATTGCGGCGGACGGTCGCCAGGTCTTCCCGATATTCCGGTGTCAAGGCGGCGTCCGTTTCATGGGCGCTCACGGTGATCAGGGCGGGAGTCAACGGGGTGCGCAATTCGTGGGAAAGGATGGCGAGAAACTGATCCTTCGCGCGGTTGGCTGCTTCGGCCTCTTCTTTAGCCCGCTGGAGCGCCTCCACGGCTTGTTTGCGCTCGCTGATGTCTTCAACGGTCGTGATGGAACGATTCCACTGCCCGGCGGCATCGCGAACGGCCGAAACCGTTACATGCGACCAGAGCCGTGAACCGTCCCTCTTCAGGTAGCGCTTCTCGTATTCGATCCGTTCGCGGATCCCCGAGTGAATCTCCGCATTGACGCGGCTGCTAAGTTCCCGGTCCTCCGGGGCCGTCAGATCATTGATCGTCATGCCAAGCAGCTCCGCGCGAGGGTAGCCAAGTATCTAGCAAACCCGGTCGTTCGCGGCGATGATGCGATCCTCCTTTTCGCCTTCAAGGATGCCCACGCCGGCATTGTCAAACGTGGCCCGGAAACGCGCCTCGGTTTTTCGCAGAGTCTCTTCCGCCTGCATGCGCTTGGTGATGTCGCGGGCGACTCCGATGGTGCCGATGACGCGCCCATCGGCGTCGAAGTAGGGCGCCTTGGTGGAAAGGAATACCCGCCTGCCGTAGGGTGTTTCAACCGTTTCTTCAAACACCTCGGCAATGCCGGACTCTATGACCCGCCGGTCGTTTTCGAGCACGGTCCGAGCGGTTTCGGGATCGGCATACAACTCGTCATCTCTTTTACCGATTACCTCTTCGACGGGTTTTCCGAAGGCGCGCAGCGTGGCGGGATTAGCCATCAGCAAGCGGCTTTCACGGTCCTTGGCAAAGATGGGGTCGGGCGTCGTCCCGCAAACCGCCCGCAGGAAGGCTTCGCTTTGCATCAAAGCTTCCTCGGCCTCCTTGCGTTTGGTGATGTCCTCCGCGGAGATGATGATGCCGCCGATCTGCTGATGGGCATCGCGCCACGGATGAACGGCCCAACGCAGCCAACTCACGGTTCCATCGGCTTTAACCCACCTGTCCTCCTCGCAATCTTGAGCCTCCCCCGCCAAGGCTTTGCGATGCACCTCCCGCCAGTAATCCGGCATGTCATACTTGATGTCGTAGTGATTCAGACCGGTCAAATCATCATGTCCCCGGCCATATTCGGCGATCCAACGCCTGCTGGTGGCGAGGTAGTTCATGTTCCGATCAAACATCGCCACGGTAATGGGCGCCTGCGCAACCAGCAGGCGCAGTTGTTCTTGGCTTTCCTGGAGAGCCTCCTCCACCCGCTTGCGCTCCGTGATGTCCTCGTAAACGCCCAGAAGCCCAAAGACAAGCCCCTCGCAGTCGGTCAGCGGCACCTTGGTGGTATCAATCCAGAGGCGGTTACCGTCAGCCTGTTGCAGTGGCTCGATAATATGTCGCTTGGGACGGTTGTTCTCCATCACATCCCTGTCGTCAGCGGTGTAGGCTTCCGCCTCCTGCCGGGGCCACGGCAAATCGAAGTCGGTTTTCCCAATAATCGCCTCCGGCCCGGCGAGGCCGACCGCCCGCGCAAAGACCTCATTGCAGCCCAAATAAACGCTGTGGCGGTCTTTCCAAAACACCGATTGCGGCACGGAGTTGAGAATTTGCGCCAGCATGTTCCGGCTCTGATGCTGCACCTCCGCTTGAGCTGCTTGGCGGATGGCCCGGCGCAACAGTTCGCAGACCCAAATAAAGAAGAGATTGCCGATAATGAAGAGGGCCATGCTTATCCTGTCGGCGCGTGCGGCCATGGCAAACTGGCCAACGGGTTCGGCCCAAAAGAAAGCCACGGCAAAACACGACAGGGTGATCGCCAGCAGGCCGGGGCCCACCCCGCCGAAGAGGGTTGCCAGGATGATAAACGGGTAGAAGACAAGATAGATCCGGAAACTTCCGGACAAAAAATCCGCCCTATCTAATACAAGGGCCACGGTAACGGCCAAAATTGCCGCGCCGTAGCGGAACCAAGTGGGAGTTCCGTTCGCCAGCCAAAAATCCAGCCTCGCCGCCACCAGCATCGGTCTGCGCACAGCTTCAACGTTTTGCGGATGCTCCTTTGCGCCTCCTTTGTCCCGGATGTCACCCTGATGTTTTTCGTTCATCACTCTGCGCTCATTGCACCTGCTTTCCTGACTGGGGAGGAAAGAAATCCGCAGGTTTCTTCTCTTTTAAAAGAATCGCGGCTCGCTCCTTCCAACGGCGCAGAGCGCGCGGCGGTCGCAACACCAGACAGGGCGTCCCTGCCGGGGGGTCCATAGGTTCGCCCCGTCCTCGTCATCAGGGTTTCCCTTAAAAAAGTTGGGGTTCCCTTCATCTTCTGATTGCGCACGCAAAAAGGCCCCGTAAAGTATTCCCTGCCGCATAAGTACGGGTGAGGAACACCCGGGAGGACGGCAAATAGCACATATGATTAATGATTCTGGAGAACGCCCGGTAAATGAACCGTTGGCATCAGAGAAGGTGACCGTGGACCGCAAAGTCTTTTTTCTCGACCTGAAGGAAAACAGCCGAGGCCGGTTTCTAAAGATCACCGAAGACGTTGGCGGACGCCGCGACACGATCATGCTGCCGGTGGCGGCTTTTCATGATTTCGCGGACGCTTTGGACCGGCTGATCGATCTCGAAAGCCAGATGTAGAGGAGCGGCGCGCCCTCGCGCCCCACCCCCGCCTTTCTCGTTCCCGGGCTCCAGCTTGGGAGGGACGGTTGTCTTCCGTACCGCGTTGAGGAAAACCCTTGTCTCCGCGAACGGTTGAGCGGATAACTTCCGCCCGCGTATGGTTTTCAGTTCGCCGGTTTTCCTTTTTCTGTTTTTGCCGATCGTTCTCGGCGTCTATTTCCTGTTGCCCAAGGCGCTCTGGAACCTCTGGCTGCTGGTGGCGAGCCTGTTCTTTTACGCCTGGGGCGAGCGCGCCTTCACGCTGGTCATGCTGGCCTCCATCGGGATGAACTACGCCTTCGGGCTCTTGATCGAACGGTGGCGGGGGCGCCCCGGCATGAAGGCGACGATGGTTGTGGCCGTCGTGGCGAACCTGACCCTGCTGGCTGGTTACAAATACGCCAATTTCCTCGTCGGCATCCTCAACGGCCTGCTCGTGCCGATGAGGATCGCGCCGGTGCACCTGGACCCCGTGCATCTCCCCATTGGCATCTCCTTCTTCACCTTCCACGCGCTTTCGTATGTGATCGACGTGTACCGGGCGGATGTCCGGGGGGAGAAGGATTTTGCGAAGGTGGCGCTCTACGTCACCCTGTTTCCCCAGCTCATCGCGGGGCCCATCCTGCGCTACCACCATGTGGCTTACCAGTTTGGCATCCGCAGCGTCGATCTCTTGCTGTTCCACTCCGGGGCACGGCGCTTCCTGGTCGGTTTTGGCAAAAAAGTGCTCATCGCCAACACCCTGGCGGTCCCTGCGGACAAGCTGTTTGGGGTTTCGGCTGCCACGCTTTCCCCCGGCGCGGCGTGGCTGGGCATCGCCTGTTACACCCTGCAACTTTACTTTGATTTCTCGGGCTATTCGGACATGGCCATCGGCTTGGGCCGGATGTTCGGGTTCCAGTTCCCGGAAAACTTCAACTACCCCTATATCTCGCGCTCCATCAAGGAGTTCTGGCGGCGCTGGCACATTTCGCTCTCCACCTGGTTCCGGGACTACCTTTACATCCCGATGGGCGGCAACCGGGTCGCCCCGGGCCGCGCCTATTTGAACCTGATGACGGTGTTCTTCCTGTGCGGGCTCTGGCACGGGGCGAACTGGACGTTTGTGGTCTGGGGGCTCTACCACGGGCTGTTTCTGGTGTTGGAAGGCCGCGGGTTTTTGCGGCGCATCGAGACTCTGCCCCGCGTGGTGGGGCACGCCTACACCGTATTCGTCATGATGATCGGGTGGGTCCTCTTCCGTTCGGACACCCTGAGTCACGCGGGCCGCTACCTGCGGGCGATGGCAGGCGTCGGCCATGGCGCCCCGGAGAACTTCGCGGGGATGTTTCTGACGCGGGACGTGCAGCTTGCCCTGCTCGCGGGCATCGTCGGCTCCACCCCCTTGGTGGCCAACCTCGCCCGACGTCTCTGCGCCATGCCGGAGAACGCCCTCGGGCGGCTGGCGGTGGAAGGCGCGGTCAATATGGGGTTGGTGGCGGTGTTTCTCCTCGCCCTCACCTGCCTTTCCGCGGGCACTTACAACCCCTTCATCTATTTCCGGTTCTAGCATGAGCAACCCCAAACCCGTCAGATTTGCCGCGGCATTCCTCGTCCTGGGATTCCTGTGCGCGCTCGTTCTGCCGCTGGCGAAGACCGATTTCACCGGCGTCCCAAAGAACAGCGAGACGGAAAACCGTCCCCTCAACGCCTTCCCGGCCTGGAGTTGGAAATGGGCGGATATCGACACCTTCCCGGCCCGGTTTGAGGCGGCCTTCAACGACCACTTCGGGTTCCGTGCCCTGCTCGTGCGCTGGCATAGCCGCTTCAAGCTCCGCGGGCTGGGCGTCTCGCCCTCCAAAGAGGTGATCCTTGGCAAACAAGGCTGGCTCTTTTACTCAGATTCCGTGAAGGAATACCGGGGGGCGAAAACGATGCCGCCCGCGAAGGCCGACGCATGGGTTGCGGAGCTGAAAGCCAAAAAAGAATGGCTGGCCCGGCGCAACATCCGCTACCTCCTCGTGGTGGCCCCCAACAAGGAGGAAGTTTACCCCGAGTATCTCCCCGACACCGTCCGCCGCGTGCGGGATCACCGCTATCTCGACGACATCCTGGCCCGGCTAGGGAAGGACTCCGGGGTGGAAATCCTCGATTTGCGCGAGGCGCTCCAGAAAGCCAAGGGGCTGGGCCTGGTTTATGACCGCACCGACACCCACTGGAGCCAGCTGGGTACCTTCACCGCCTCCAACGAAATACTCCTGCGGCTCCAGCGCTGGTTCCCGGATTTGCAGCCCGAGGCGCTCGCCGGCCGGACGCTCTCCCGCCAGCAGGGGCTGGGCGGGGACCTGGCCTACATGATCGGCCTGCCGGAGGAACTCCCCGAGGAGCGCACCCTTGTCAGCCCCTCGCCCGCGTTTCCCTTTGCGAACGGCACCCCCCTGCGCCTGCAAAGGCAATGGCCCACGGGAGAACTCAAGGAGGAGCCGATGGCGTTTGAATCCAAGACCTCCGGGCGCAAGCTCACGCTGCTGGTCACCGGCGATTCGTTTGGCCGGGGCTTGATGCAATTCCTGCCCGAGCACTTTGCCCGCGTGGTGCGGCTCCGCCCGGAGATTCCCTACACGCCTTGGTTCCAAGCGCTTTTGCCCGCGCTTGTGGAAGCCGAAAAACCGGACGTTTACCTGGACGTCTTCGTCTCCCGCGGCCTGAAAACCCCGCCCGCGACACGGCTAGGCGAAAAGTGAACTCCGATTTCCCGGCGCCGCCCTGCGCGCATTTTCAAACTTGCCGCTTGAAGGGGGCATTCCCCTCCGGTACAGAATAGGGTAAATGGCTGAAGTTCAAACCACCACCGCCTCCGGGGAGATGACCCTGCGTTTTATCGAGTTCGTGCGCATGCACTCGCAAAACGCGGCGTTTTGCCTTGGGCGCATCCCGCATCCGCAAACAGGCAAGGCGGAGGTGAACCTGCCGGTGGCGCGCATGCTCATCGACCAGTTGGCGGCCATCGCCCATAAAACCAAGGGCAACCTGACCTCGGACGAGGAAACAGTGATCAACAACGCCCTTTCCAGCCTGCAAATGGCCTTTGTGGAAGCCCAACAGAAAGCGAAAAACCCCGACGGCGGACCGGCGACAGGACAATAAACATGGCGGCAAAGTCTCTCAAAATAGGGGCGCTCACCCTGGGCGGGCGCAAACCAGTCTTCATCCTCGGCCCATGCGTCATCGAATCCGAAGTGTTCGCGCGGCGGATGGGCAAGAAGCTCAAGGCCATCTGCGACGACCTCGGGGCGCAATTCATCTTCAAGGCCTCCTACGACAAGGCCAACCGCACCTCGGTGGATTCCTTCCGGGGGATGCCCCCGCGCGACGGCTGCGCGCTGCTCGCCGATATCGGCGCGGAACTCGGCGTGCCGGTGACCACGGACGTCCATTCCCCGCAGGAGGCCGAAATCGCCGGGGAATACATCGACGTCCTCCAGATTCCCGCCTTTCTCTGCCGCCAGACGGACCTGATCCGCGCGGCCGCGCAGACCGGGCGCGTGGTGAATGTGAAGAAGGGGCAGTTTCTGGCTCCCTGGGACATGAAGAACGTCGCCACAAAACTGGAGCGCTTTGGCTGCAAGAAATTCTTTTTTACCGAGCGTGGCGTAAGTTTTGGCTACAATAACCTTGTCGCCGACATGCGCGCGCTGTATTGGTTAAGAGAAGGCGGTTATTTGGTCATGTTTGACGCAACTCACTCCGTTCAGCGCCCCGGCGGCGCGGGAGACAAGACGGGCGGCGACGGTATTCTCGCCCCGGTTCTTGCGCGAGCGGCAGTTGCCGCAGGTTGCGATGGCGTTTTTATCGAAACCCACGAGAATCCCGCCAAGGCGCTTTCCGACGGGCCGAACCAAATCCCCCTGGCAAAACTGCCTGCGTTGTTGAAGAAGTTGACTGCGATTCATGAACTGGCGCGCTAACAGACTGGTCCGGCTTTCCTCCCTATCCCGCGTGGCGGTGGCAATCGGCGCATGCCTGCTCCTGCTTGGGAACGCCCCGGTGGACGCGAAGACCAAGAAAAGCAAAACGACGCCCTCGCCAACGCCCAACGCGAGCCCGGCTTCGGATAAATCCATCATGGAAGTGCCGATCCCGATCGGCTACGACGCCAAGGTGGTCCGGATTCCCGTCCTCTCCACGGAGGGAAAACTCCAGATGCTCTTCGACAGCGAAATCGCCTTCCGGGTCGATGCCCGGCAGTTGCGCCTCACGCAGCTGAAAATCGAGACCTACGACGATGCGGGCAAGTCCGAGATGTTCATCCACATGCCCCTCTCCATTTTCAACCTCGAAACCCGGATCCTTTCCAGTACCGATCCCGTGACCATCCGGCGCACGGACTTTGAAATAACGGGCGGCAACATGACCTTTGACACACAAACGCGAGAGGGCAAATTCACCGGCCCCGTGCGCATGCTCATCTTTAACTTGAACAATGAGGTGGAACAACCGAAGGAAAATGCCTCCCGTGAATAGACCCAATCCGCGCTACAAACTCCAGAGGCTGGCCTTCATCGCCTCCCTCCTTTTCCCTGCCGCCTCTCTTTTGGCCCAGGCCGATTTCCGCGTCACTCCAGGCACCGGCCTTGAACTCGACAGCGGCTCTCCAAAAACCGCTCCCGGCAAAAAAACCAACCCGGCCCCCGTCGCCGAGAAAAAAGCCACGGAAATCACCTGCACCGGGGAAACCACCTTTGATGCCAAGGCGGGCGTCGCGGTTTTCATCAAGGACGTCAAAGTCAACGACCCACAATTTTCCCTCGTCGCAGACAAGCTCACGGCCTATCTGAAAAAAACGCCGAAAGAGCCCGTCAAATCCGGCACCTCCGCCACGCCCACTCCGACGCCAACCCCCGCCCCCGCCGCCAAGCCCGAGGAGGGCACTTCCCCGGCCAGCGGCTTGGACCGGGCCGTGGCCGAAGGCAACGTCACCATCATCCAGGACAAGGTGGACGAAAAAACCGGCGAGTTGACGCACTACATCGGCAAGGGCGCCAAGGCGGACTACAATGCCAAAACCGGGGAAATGACCCTTTCCGGCTGGCCCCAGATTCAGCAAGGGCTCAACAACCAGGTGGCCACCGAGGAGGGGACGATCATGATCATGACCAGCGACGGGCATTTGATGACCCACGGCCCCACCAAAACCGTCATCCAATCCGAGACCAAGCCCGCGAAAGCCGAAAAACCGGCAAAAACAGGCACCTCCACCTTGGGAAACCTCAAACTCCCGTGAGCACCGCCACCGCCACCTCTGAAGTTCCCGCCCCGTCGGCGCTTCAACCGATCCTCCGGACGGAAAAACTCGTGAAAATCTACGGCGGGCGCGCCGTGGTCAACGGCGTGGACCTGACGGTAAAACCGGGCGAAGTGGTCGGCGTGCTCGGCCCCAACGGAGCCGGTAAAACCACCACCTTTTACATGGTCGTGGGGCTCGTGCGCCCCAACAGCGGACGCGTGATTTTCAAGGACCAGGACATGACGGATTTCCCCATGTACCGCCGGGCGCGGATGGGGATGGGCTACCTGCCCCAGGAGGAATCCATCTTCCGCAAGCTCACGGTGGAAGAGAACATCATGGCCATCCTGGAGACGACGACGAAAAACAAGAAGGAAAGGCAGCAGCGTTGCGAGGAATTGCTGGCGCAGTTCGGCATCGAGCACGTGGCCAAGCAGCAGGCGTTGACGCTGAGCGGCGGCGAAAAGCGGCGGCTGACCATCGCCCGCTCGCTGGTGAGCAATCCGAGCTTGCTGATGTTGGACGAGCCCTTCAGCGGCGTGGACCCCATCGCCGTCAATGATGTGCAGCAGATCATCGTCGAACTGCGCAAGACGGGCCTGGCCATTTTGATCACCGACCACAACGTGCGCGAGACGCTCTCCATCGTGGACCGTGCCTATTTGATTTATGAGGGAAGCGTGGTAAGTCAGGGTGACAAGGACTTCCTGCTCACCGACCCCATCAGCCGCCAGCTCTACCTGGGCGAACGCTTTTCAATGTAATTGTCAACCAACCCCAAAAACAGGAGGAAAACCAAATGCAAGTAGCCAACGTAAACCTGCCTATCAAAGTGACTGGCCGCCACGTGAGCGTGACGGAGCCCATCAAAGATTACGCCATCAAGAAGGTGGAAGGTCTGCATCTTGATTACCCGCGCATCATCGAGGCGCAGGTCATTTTGGATGTGCAAAAGTACCGTCACCTGGCCGAGGTGATTCTCCACTGCGCCAACCACATCACCATTGAAGCGACGGCGGAATCCACCGACATGTACGCCTCCATCGACGAGGTGATGAGCAAGATCGCCCAGCAGATGCGCAAGTACAAGACCAAGATCATGCGCCAGCACCGGCCCCGCCACGGCGAGATCCAGCACGTTGATGAGCAGGTATTGAGCATCGAGGGCTTTGATGAGCACGCCGAGACGGAACCCAGCGTCATCCAGACGGAAAAATACCCCGTCAAACCGATGTTCCTGGACGAAGCCGTCCTCCAACTCGAAATGTCCTCCCGTCAGTTCGTCGTTTTCCTCAACGCGAAATCCAACAAGGTCAACGTCCTCTACCGCCGCAAGGACGGAGGGTTCGGGCTCATTGACCCGATCTTCACCTAAAAACACCCCTCCCGGAGAGAAAGCGCCTCGATGAAAACCAAGGGGAAATATCCCACCCTGACTGTTGGTGAGTTTTATACCCGCCACGCCGAGGCGCTCTCCCTCTCCCTGCTCGGGTCCGCAGCCGGCTTTGACCGGTTGATCAAGGAGCCGACGATTAACCGCCCCGGCTTGGCGCTCTCGGGATTTTTTGATTACTTCGCCGGAAAGCGCATTCAAGTGCTTGGAAGCGCGGAGTTGGCGTACTTGCGAAAATTGCCCGAAACGGAAATCCGCCACCGCATCCATGAGGTGGTTCGTAGGCGCGTCCCCTGCCTGATCATCTCGCGCGGGTGCCGTCCTCCGAAACATCTCTTGAGCGTGGCGGAGAAGGCCGGGGTCTCCGTGTTCCGCACCCCCATGGTCACGATGAAATTCATCAATGCGGCCACGCTGGCTTTGGAGGGCGATTTTGCCCCCACACAAACCGAGCACGGCAGCATGGTGGACATCCTGGGCGTGGGGACGATGGTCCGGGGCTCCGCCGGGATCGGCAAAAGCGAGTGCGTCCTGGGGCTCATGGAGCGGGGCTACCCCCTCATCAGTGACGACGTCACCCGGCTCAAATCCACCGAAGGGCGCTACCTCTTGGGCACCGCGCCCGAGTTGACCCGCCACCACATGGAAGTGCGCGGCGTCGGCATCATCAACGTCACTTCCATGTTCGGCATCAAGGCCGTCCGGGTCCAAAAGCGGCTCGACTTGATTGTGACACTAAAAGACTGGCAAGAAATGGAAGAGGCCGATAGAATTGGGCTCAATCAACAATTTCTTGAGATTTTGGGAATTAAAGTCCCGCACATAACGATCCCCGTGCGTATTGGCCGAGATCTGGCGCGTCTTGTGGAAGTCGCCGCCTTGGATCAGAAGCTCAAAAGCATGGGGCAAAACAGCGCGAAGGAGTTTAACGACAGACTCTTAAGCACAATGCAAAGACAACGGTGATGGGCCTATTAAGCCGCAAAACAACGAATAATCAGGATCCGACGATCACGAAGGAGTTCACGGTATTGAACCGCTTGGGGTTGCATGCGCGCCCCTCGGCCATGTTCGTGAAAGCCTCCAACCGTTTTAAATCCGAGGTGTGGGTGGAAAAAGACGGCGAGCAGGTCAACGGCAAGAGCATTATGGGGCTCATGATGCTGGCTGCAGGTCAGGGGTCCAAACTGCAGGTAACTTGCGAAGGGGCGGATGCGGAGCATGCCCTGGCCGAGATCGAAGCCCTCATCCTGAGGCGTTTTGACGAAGAATAAACCCGCGTTCCCGTCTTCGGCCTCCCTTCCCGTCTCCCCCGAGTTCCCCCCGAGCGCAGCAGACCTCCGTAGCCTCCGGAAGCTGTCTAAAATTTGGAGAGGGCCTCGCCCCCATTTTTTAGGGCAGCTTCTTACATAATGCCTTGCAGGACGGCTCTTTTGGCGCAAATCTAAGCACAAATGGTCGCAAACCGTTTTTAGGCCGCAATGAGCGAAATCCAGCAACGAACTGAACGACGGTATCACGGTGTGGGCGTTTCGCCCGGCATCGCACGGGGGACCGTGTTCGTATTGCGCCCGGAGGATGAAGAGCCGCCTTCCCGCCGCATCGAGGAATGGGAGGTGCCCGGGGAGATCGCCCGCTTTGAAGTGGCCCTGCTGCAAACCCGCGAGCAGATCATGGAAATGCAGCAGCGCATCGCAGGGGCGATCGGCGCCAAGGACGCGAGCATCTTCGACGCCCACCTGCTCGTCGTCGAAGACCGCACCTTGATCGACGAGGTGCTGCGCACGCTCGACCGCGACCGCTGGAACATCGAACACGTCTTCCAGCAGGTCGCCAACCGCTACTCGAAAACACTGAGCGAGATCGACGACCCCTACCTGCGCGAGCGCGCGCTGGACATCAACGACGTCAGCCGCCGCGTCGTTCGCAATTTGATGGGCCGAGACGCCAAGAGCGCCACCCAGATCGACGTGCCCCACATCCTTCTGGCGCACAACCTCACTCCCTCGGACACCGCGCAGCTCAACCGCCACCTCGTTCTGGGCTTCGCCACCGACGTCGGCAGCCGCACCTCGCACACGGCCATCATGGCCCGCTCGCTGAACATCCCGGCCGTCGTCGCCCTGCATAACATCAGCGAGGCGCTGCTCTCCGGCGACCACGTGCTGCTCGACGGCTACAGCGGCGTGGTGATCCTCAACCCCAGCGACCAAACCCTCTGGGAATACGGCGAACTCGAAGTCAAGAAAACCGCCGTCGAGGACAAGCTCGTTGAACTGCGCGACACCGCGTCCACGACCCTCGATGGACGGCACATCACCCTTTCGGCCAACATCGAGATGCCCACCGACGTCGAGCTCGTCAAACAAAGCGGCGCCGAGGGCATCGGCCTCTACCGCACCGAGTTTTTCTACATCAACAAGGAGGAACTCCCCAACGAAGACGAACAGTATGAGAACTACTGCATCGTCGCGCGCGAGATGGCTCCCCAGAGCGTCATCATCCGCACGCTCGACCTCGGCGGGGACAAATTCATGAGCGCGCTGCAGCTCCCCTCGGAGTTGAACCCCTTCCTCGGGTGGCGTGCCATCCGCTTCTGCCTGGAGCGCGTGGATGTCTTCAAGACCCAGCTCCGCGCCATCCTGCGGGCCAGCGCCCTCGGGAACATCCGCATGATGTTCCCCATGATCTCCGGCGTGGACGAACTGCGCCGCGCCAACGCCGTGCTCGAAGAGTGCCGCCAGGAACTGCGCGACCAAGGCATCCCCTTCAACGAAGAGATGGAAGTCGGCGCGATGATCGAAGTGCCCAGCGCCGCGCTCGTGGCCGATCTGTTGGCCAAGGAAGTCGATTTTTTCAGCATCGGCACCAACGATCTTATCCAGTACACCATCGCTGTGGACCGGATCAACGAACGCATCGCCCACCTTTACGAGCCGACGCACCCCGCCATCATCCGCCTCATCAAGATGATCGTCAACGCAGCCCACGCACACAACCTTTGGGTGGGCGTGTGCGGCGAAATGGCCGGCGAAATCTCCCTCACCCCGCTGCTTGTGGGCCTGGGCGTGGACGAACTGAGCACCGGCGCAGCGCTCGTGCCGCGCGTCAAACGCGCCGTCCAGAGCCTGGACGTGGGCGTCTGCATGCAGCTCGTGGACGAGGTCAAGAACATGGAATCCGCCGAAGCCATCCTGGAAAAATGCGAGGCCGTCGCCAAGGCGCATTATCCCGAGCTGATGGCGTAGACGCCGGACTTTCGCCAAAGGCGATAAATACAGGATGCTCTGCTTTCCTGTCTGATGCCAAGAGCCGCATTTCCCGCCCCGTCGGGTCACGGGCGTAATCCTGAGAATCCTTAAAATCCTGTGAATCCTGTCTAGCTCGTTCGTGACGAGAAAGAGTATCAGCAGCGGAGGAAAATACGTTGCGCAGGCAAGCGTCCCCGGAGAGGCCGACCACTCCCTCAGGTTCTCCCTGATTCTCTTCTGATCCAAGCTGGCGCTTGACTTCATCCCGCCGCTCCTTACGGTTGGGCAAATTCCCTGACTCATCATGCACTTCCGCCCGTTGCTCCTCGCTCTTGTTGTTCTTGCCTTCGCACTTCCCGCCCGTGCGGAAGAGCAGGTTCTTGATGGTGTTGCCGCCGTGGTCAACGGCGAGGTCATCACCTTCTCCCAGGTCCGCGAACTCGTGGTCGCCCGCGAGATGGCGTTGCGCGAATCCCTCCGGGGTCAGGAACTGTCCGACAAAATCAAGGAGACCCGGCTGGCCGCCATCAACGATCTCATCGACCGGCAGCTCGTCCTCCAGGAGTTCGCGAAGAACAAATTTTCCATCCCGGACTACGCCGTGGACGACCACGTCAACACCATCATCCGCGAGCAGTTCAAGGGGGACCGGCTCGCCTTTATCCGCACCCTTCAAGCCCAGGGCTACACCCTCCAACGCTTCCGCAAGGTGGAGACGGACAAGATGATCGTCCAGGCGATGCGCATGCGGGCGGTCAAGGGGGACCCGATCCTTTCGCCCTCCAAGGTGGAGCGCTTCTACCAGGAGCATCTCGCCGAATATTCCACCCCCGACCAGGTGAAACTGCGCATGATCGTCCTGCCCAAGGGCAACTCGGATTCGAAAACCATCGCCGAGGAAATCCGCGCGAAAGTCAAAGCTGGCGCCGAATTTGCCAAGATGGCGCAGATGTATTCGGAGGATTCCTCCAAGGAAAACGGGGGCGATTGGGGCTGGATTGAGCGGTCCACCTTGAATGAAAAACTCGCCACGCCCGCCTTCGCGCTCAAGGCCGGCCAGGTCAGCGCGGTTCAGGAGATGGGCAACAACTACTACCTGCTCTACGCCGAAGCCCGCAAGAAAGCCGAGACCAAACCGCTCGCGGCCGTCCGCGACGAAACCGAAAAGAAGGTGCTCCAGCAGGAGCGCCAGGACGCGCAGGAAAAGTGGATCAAAAGTCTGCGCGACAAAGCTTACATCCGCATTTTCTAGGACGGGGAGGAAGCAACGCGCGATGGATACCTTAGGCACCATCGGCATTACGCCGGGCGATCCCGCCGGAGTCGGCCCGGAAGTCCTCCGCGCCGCCCTTCAGAGCGGTAAGCTCGACCCGCGCTTCCACTACCGGCTCATCGGCGATTTTGAGGGGGCCACGCCCGGCCAGCCCACGCCAGAGACCGCGCGCGCCGCCGTTGCGGCGTTGGAGGAAGCGGCCCGGCTCGCCGTGGCGGGCGAGATCGACGCCGTGGTCACCGGGCCCATCCACAAGCACCATTGCCAGGCGGTCGGCTTCGCCTTTCCGGGGCAGACCGAGTTCTTCGCCGCGCGCGCCGGGGTGGAGAACTTCGCCATGCTGCTCACGGGCGGAGCGCTCACCGTGGCCCTCGTCACCGCACACGTGCCCTTGCGGGACGTGCCCCGCCTGGCCACCGGCCCGGAGATCCAGCGCGTGGGCGCCCTGCTCACCGAGTTTCTGCTCCTGCGCCACGGCTCCGCAAAACCGGTGCGCATCGCCGTGTCCGGGCTCAATCCCCACGCCGGGGAATCCGGCGCGCTGGGCCGCGAGGAAATCGAAGTCATCGCCCCGGCTGTCGCCCGCCTTTCCGCGCAATGGAACGGGCACGCCCTGTTCGCTGGGCCGATTTCACCCGACACGCTCTTTTTCCGGGCCGTCGCCGGGGAATTCGACGGCGTGCTCTGCATGTATCACGACCAGGGGTTGATCCCGCTCAAGCTCCACGCCTTCGACGAAGGGGTGAACGTCACGCTCGGTTTGCCCTTTGTGCGCACCAGCCCGGACCACGGCACCGCGTTTGACATCGCCGGGCGGGGCATCGCCCGTCCGGAGAGCGCCCTGACCGCCCTCCAGCTCGCCGCCGAACTCGTGGCCCGGCGGCGTGGGGTGTAAGAGTTTGTGAAAAGCCCCGCAGATTTCGCTTTTTGAACGAAACCGGGTGTTGCAGAGTCTTACTCTCGAAACCTTAAAACCAGAAAACCTATGGCACTACCTGTTGGAACCCAAGCACCGGACTTCACCCTCAAATCGAAAAAAGGCGAGGCGATCACGGACCTCACGCTGAGCGCCCATTTTGGCAAGACGAACACCGTTTTGCTCTTTTTCCCGCTCGCCTTCACCGGCGTCTGCACGCAGGAAATGTGCGACATCACCGGCGGCATCGCCGCTTACGAAGGGCTCAACGCCCAGGTCATCGCCGTGAGCGTGGACAGCCCGTTCGCCCAGTCCGCCTGGGCGCAGAAGGAGCGCATCGGCATCACCCTCGCCAGCGACCTCAACAAGACCGTCGCCGCCGCCTATGGCGTGCTGCTGCCGGACCTCGCCGGGTTTGGCTCCGTGTCTGCCCGCGCCGCGTTCGTCATCGATCAAGCGGGCGTGATCCGCTACGCCGAGCAGACTCCGACGCCGCACGATCTCCCGAACTTCGAGGCGATCAAAGCGGTGCTGGCCGGTCTGTAAGGGGCTATTCCGCCGCACTCAGCGCCTGCCAAAGCTCTTTTTGGCGCGGGGTCAGCGTCTTGGGGATCGCCACCGTGAGCACCACGTACATATCCCCCCTGTCCCCACCCGGCTTGGGCATCCCGTGGCTCTTGAGCCGGAAGCGCTGCCCCGGCTGGCTGCCTGCGGGGAGCTTTAATTTCACGGAGCCATCCATTGTGGGCACCGTCACCTCCCCGCCCAGGACGGCCTGCCAAGGCGGCAGCTCCATCTCGTAGTTCAGATCGGCCCCCTCCACCTGGAAATCCGGATGCGGGGCCAGCCGCACGTTCAAATAGAGATCGCCTGCGGGGCCGCCTTGTGTGCCCGCTTCGCCCTGGCCGCCGAGCCGGATGCGCTGTCCCTCGCGCACCCCTGCCGGGATGGAAATCTCGTAGTTCTGCGGCTTGCCCCCGGTGCGTTGAAATGTGATCTTGCGGCGCGCGCCGTGCAGCGCCTCTTCGAGCGGAACCATCAAGTCGGCCTCGACATCCACGCCCCGGCCCGCGCCCGCCGCGCGTCCGGCGGCAAAGGGATTGGCCTGGCGGCCGCCGGAGCCGAAGAAGGCCTCGAAAAAGTCGCTAAAGCCGGTGCCGCCAAAATTGAAATCGAAGTCCTGGGCACCGCCGGGGCCGGCCGGGCGATGGCCCGCGTGGGGACGCCAGCCCGGAGGCCGTTGGGCGCCGCTTTGCCAATCCGCGCCAAGGCCGTCGTATTGCTGGCGTTTTTCGGGATCGCCAAGCACCTCGTAGGCTTCGTTGATCTCCTTGAAACGCTCGGCGGCAGCCGCGCGTTCCTTCGGTTTGACCATGTCGGGGTGATGGGTGCGCGCCAGTTTGCGGAAGGCGCTCTTAATCTCATCCTGCGACGCCGTCTTTGAAACCCCGAGCGTCTGGTAATAATCCTTGAACTGCATTCTTCAGAGCTTAACGGTTGAAGCGGCGGGACGCCATCGAGAAAATCATGGCAAACGCATCCAAAGCGAGATGGGATTACACCAACCGCACCGGCACGCCTTGGCTGGCGAGGTATTCCTTCC
>Ga0118677_10003819_pt1 | contig 28060 bp, 19 predicted proteins | sample AliMusrvi5mmetaG_FD_86154 | JGI IMG/M metagenome (GOLD analysis project Ga0118677, IMG submission 86154) | reverse complement strand
ACGTTGTGACATGTTCGGTGCTATGCAGTTGTAAATTTATACATATCGGATTTAATATCCAAATTGATTAGATAAATTACCTTTTAACCCATTTTAGAGGTTGAGAATGAAAATGTTTGCTAATTACCAATAAAATTTATCACCATGCAATGGGTTTCTTTCCCCCGGCATGAGGGGGGATTACCCCCCTTGGAGACTGATTAACCCGAAACAAATAATCTACAGATCAACTCGTTAAAGAATTTTTTCCGGCGGCCACATTGGCGGCCGGGGACCAGGACATCGATAATTAAACCGAAGAAGAATAAGTATTTTCAGGTTTTAATTTAACTCATTCCATCATCCGAAGTAAAAAATGAAGCCCTTGTTGTGAAATAGTTAAGGAATGGCTTTTGCTTGGGGGGATTTGATTTTCAGCAAGGCTTATTCTTTAATCCACTTCCCGCATTCTATCATTTGTGAATTCTTAACAACTTTATAGACGTAAATTCCGGCATTCAGGTTTTGAACTTGCAATACATTTTGTCCGGGAATAAGATCTTTATTGCATACCTCCCTTCCCATTAAATCATATAATTGGAAAATAGCATTTCCCAGTTGTGTTTTAACGTATAGTATATCAAACCCGGGGTTGGGGTAAACGAGAATATTATTAGCAGTATTTGTGGGAGGTTGATGAATGCCTGTTATTAATCCATTGGAATCAACTTTTAGAATATAGACATCTCTCTGGGTTCCCATTATTGCAAAATCATTGGTACTGGCACCAATGATGCATCCTCCATCTGTAGTGGCAATGATCGACCATACCATATAATAGGTGTCTCCTCCAAAATATTTTTGCCATTTCAGATTTAATGAAGAATCAATTTTACCAAGAATAATGTAAGACTTATTATATGAAAATATCCCACCCCAGTCCTGGTTTACCACACCCCCCAGGAAAATATTTTGGAGATTTAACAAATCCAGGTTGGTGTTATATGCCGGATAGGTTACTGTGTCATCCGGTCCAAGAAAGATTTCCTTTTTAATATGAAAAGATGTATCAAGTTTTAGAATTCCGATTTTATCTGTTCGGGGGCTGCTATTTTCAAAATTTCTCAGACCAGTTAAAATTATATCACTGTCATTTAATTTTCTTGTATTTTGATAAGCATCTAGTTTGCCTGGCAAACTGTCAATCTTAGTTATACTAAAATCACTATCAAAGGTAATGAACTGACTAGGTGAATTGGCTGCTGAACCGTTCATGCTACCTTCGAGAGACATCAAATAACCAGATGTATCTTGCTTTTCCATCATAGCATACACAATTTGTCCCCAGGGATTGGTGTAATAATGCGAGAATAACGAATCGTTTATTTGGCTGATCTTAAATATAAATGGATGTGTAGGACCTCCAGGATCATTGTAAGGAATTGCATCGCCATATATAATAATGTCGTGCAAATGGTTGATGAACCCCAGAAGATTCCAACAGGTATAGAAGATCGTTGAAAATGTAGTATCATGTACGACTGTTAATGAATCTGATAAAGTCAGCAACCAAAGACGAGCCGGGTTTGAACCAGGTTTCTTTAAGCCAAGCCCCATGAAAGTCCCATTATCAAGTTTGATAAGGTCATTAATCACACAAGTTCCTTGTGGAACGCCAATTTTAAATGTCTTTATCGTATCCCCGTTTTTATTTAGTCGTATAAGCAACGTTTGATAATCGATAGGATAAGTTCCAACAGAAATAGAAACAATAAAGCCTCCATCATTGGTTTCAATAATGTCATTTGGGTATTCATCATTTAGTGTTGAATAACGGTAGACAAATCCTGATTGGGAATAAGCGTGAATAAAACAATTTGAAATTGAAAATAAAACCAGGAATAAAAAAAATCTTTTTCGCTTGAACATAAAAAATGAACCTTAAAGAGTTAAAAAAATTAAAGTATGGGGTATTTCGGATTTGAAATACCCCATACTGCAAATGTTGTTATAAGGGAGATTGATATCCCCCTGCTAAATAAATTCCATAATGACTCCAACCTTTGTGCACTTCAAGACCGCCACCGACTACTAATTCACCATGTAATTGAATACTCATAAAACTGGATCCATTTGGTCTTGCCCCGGATGGATCGGTATTTACGGTATAAACACAGTATTCGGCCAATCCAAGATACCTGTTCATTTCCCATGGCCACAAACAGTCGTGAAAATTTGGATAAGAAGGAGAATTCAGGAAAAAACAATAACGGAAATAATTATAACCGTCATTAGAATTCCAATATGGGTTTGTAAAAGTATATGGCCATAATGGAACATCAGTAAAAGGAGGGACATAACAACCTACAGATGTCCCCTTTCTCAGCATAACATGGTTTTGAATTAGTACAGCAGCATCCAGATAAGGATTTCCTTGACCATAATATGGCCCACATTTACCTCCATAACCTTGATCTGCTCCACGATATTTCCAATAATCAGTTGTATCAAATAGACCTACTTGATAATTACTCCCGTAAATAATTACAGAAGTAACTTTGAAAAGAGCTTTATTACTTTGTATGGTGATAGGACTCGTCGAAACCACAAGAAGGTTTTTGTTTTGATCCTGAATTCTGCGAAATGTTGCACGGACACTATCAACCAAGGTAGAATATATAGAACTTACATCCGTCATTGCAATCTTGTTATTCAAACATGGTACTTTAAAGAAGTTGGAATCGATTTTTTGCAATTCACCATGTGCGGAAGCTATTCCATAGGTATAATTTGCAGTGGCAGTAAGGTAAAATTGAAGGCTATCTGCCGGAATGCTATCCGTAGTTTTTACAGGGGAATTAACTCTGCTTGTGCAGTACTTAACAAGAGATTCAATTTTTTGAAGATCAATAGGGTTTGAGTTGTCCTTAGGATTTTCGGATGTTTGATTTTTCTTACACCCGGTTATCAATGCAACAAATAGCATTACAATAAACACTAGTTTAAATGACGCTTTCATAATCAATACTCCGGTAAAAATTTGATTACTAATTTTAACAATGACGTGTTTGTAAATATCTATCAGATGGGCTAAAGCCAAACGAGAAAAGCATCTGTTTTGTAGTCGTCGAAAACTCCAGAACATGATGCTTCTCAATAAGGCACAAGGCCTCATCAATGCAATAATAGCAAAGATTGATGGAATCTCCAAACCAAGACAAAAATTTATCCAGCACCTTCTGATCCTTTATATGGGACTCCGCGGTAAATACAACTTCATCAACATGGCCAGATACGGGAGCTTTAACGAAAAGACCTACCGTAATCAGATGGAGCAACCGTTTGACTGGGCTGGGTTCAATGTAGAACTTGTACGGTCCAATTGTTCCAAAGAATTGATCCTGGCTTATGACCCTTCGTATCTTCCTAAAAGCGGCAAGAAAACTCCTGACGTTGGCAATTTTTATAGCGGAACCGCTCAACGGGTTAAGCGTGGAATCGAAATCGGCTGCATGGCTATTATTGATGTCGAAAACGGCACAGGATTCTCCCTGGAGGCGGTTCAAACGCCTGTAACCCCCAAAGGGCAGGACCGGGAAGAAAGCTCTGTGATACATCATTTAAACGTTGTTTTAAGGCGTTCACCCGAAGTTGAGTCTCTGGGTATTAAGGTTGGAGTGTTTGACGGGTACTTTGCTAAAGCCAACTTTGTAAATGGTATTACTGATAATTCGAACCTTGAAGTCATAAGCAAGTTCAGACCCGATGCAAACCTGAGGTACCTGTACAACGGTCCCAAAAAAGAAGGCAGAGGCCGTCCAAAACTATATGAAGGCAAAGTCAACACCCGGTTTATTGATCGTCGCAGGATTCGCTTTTGTTTTGCCGTAGATAAAGACACACACGTGTTTTCCGGCCCGGCATATAGCATTAGTTTAAAGCGCATGGTTCGTATCGTGTATATTGAACATTATGGAGCCGATGAATATGCCGATGGTCATGCTATCCTCTTTTCAACTGATCTGACTCTGGATCCAAAGAAAATTTACCTTTACTATAAACAAAGGTTCCAGATTGAGTTCTTATTCCGCGATGCAAAGAACTTTGCCGGGCTTGAACATTGCCAGGCCAGAAGTGCTCAAAAGATAAACTTTCATGTGAATGCATCGCTTACAACAGTATCATTGGCTAAAGCTATTCACTATCTGCCTATTCCAAAGGAAGAAAGAGATAGCTTTTCCATGTTAGACATTAAAACGTTGTATTTCAACCAGTATATCACAGATTTAATTTTTTCAAAGTTAGCTCTCGACCTGAGTTGCGAAAAAATCCGTCAGCTTTATGACGAATGCTTGAGCATAGGGAGGTTAGCTGCTTAAATTTTTACCGGAGTATTGTTATGAAATAAGAATAAGAAATTCAAATTATTAGTAATTTTATCAAGCACTGACGAATCGCGATAACATATTGCAATAATCCAGCTGCCTTCAATGGATTCAACTTTGTGAAGGGAGCAGTGAATGGAGGTCAGCATGATAAAACCGGGCAGAGAAAAGAATTATAAGACCGCATTAATTCCTTTTCCATATGAAAAAGTCAGCCGTAATTATTTTATTGTTTTTCTTATGCTATCAGGCAGAAACTCAGAACCACAGGCCGCCTGAATCAGCTTCATCAGGGATATTTTACAACAGTATCTGCTATGCCGGTGCCCAAACGTTCTATATCGTGGGAGACTCAGGTTACCTGCTTAAATCGGTGAACGGAGGAGAAAGTTTTTTCAGGTTAAACCCCCAGGGATCCGGTACTTTGTATTCGGTAAGCTTTATCAATCCCGACACAGGATATATCTCGGGCAGTAACCAGCTGCTATTGTATACCAATGACGGAGGCGGGCATTGGATGTCACGGCCTGCAAATATAATATCAACCGTATGGTCACTCCATGCAACAACTCAGAATACAGTCTGGGCGGTTGGTGTTTTGGACGAATGTCTGGGTGGTCCGGGCGCATGGTTTTCCTGCGGGGAGATAATCAAAAGCGTGAATGCCGGCTCTTCATGGACCAGGGAATCTTGGGGCATGGTCAATACAATGTTGTCGGTTTGGTTTCCTTCGCCCGATACAGGTTATGTTGTAGGAGATTATTCAATCTGCAAAGCTTACAATGGAGGTGTATGGAACGCCAACTGGATTGGCACATCCACAATATTTAATTCGGTACATTCACCTCATGCCGGAACTGCCTATGCCGTCTCACTTGACGGCATTGTTGTGAAGACCGCTAACAGCGGAAACAGCTGGGACATTATTCAAGCCGGCTTCGGAACCCTTGGTTCTGTATGGTTTACATCGGATTCCACCGGCTATATCGGAGGGACATCGGGAAGCATATTGAAAACAACGGACGGCGGACAGACCTGGACCCTTTTAAATACGGGAACAAACCAATTTATTCTATCAATCGCATTTTCAAGTCCTGATACCGGAATTGCGGTTGGTTCAAACAAAACTATTCTCAGAACGATCAATGCCGGGATCACATGGAACGATGTTATCACCGGAACCGGCAAGGAAAAAGAAATTTCGGGACGTTTACGCATTGCTCCCACGCCTGCAACTGACGTCATCACGGTAACTTTCCCTGAATCTGTTTCCTCAGGATTCATCACAGTGTATTCTGTTGGAGGGGCAACATTGCTCAAACAGACCGTGAGCGGTACCAAGGCAAAGATAGATGTAGGCCGCTTAACCAAAGGAGTATATTTTCTGCAATTCCTGAATTGTGAAAAATCACTTTCAGGAAAACTTATGAAGGATTAGCCATACATCTGAATTGGGAAGGATGGTCTGTATGTGAGCCGGGTAAAAGACTGATTAATTATCCCTGATGCATCTCACTGAAGATCCGGCTCTTTTAAAGGAATACAGAGAGTAAATGTCGCTGTAACACCAGCGCAGACTGCGAAACCATGCTGAACTGGTATTAACAGATGTTGCAGTCCAGAAGCTGCCGTCGTGATTGTTATCAGGAGCCAGGCTCCATGCACCGGTGGCAGTCCTGTAATTTGTGCAGAGGGCGGTAAACCCAACAGCATTCAATCCGTAGGTCGAATCCATGTATTCCCACCGGGTTACGCAGCCTTCTTTCAAAATCCTTCCGATGAGATGGCCCGTCCCCCCTAGGGCGGTTGTATCAACAGTGGGATCAAGAAACTTCTCCATGACGTTCCATTCATGGTTGGAAGCGACATGCCATCCCGGCGGGCTGATATTGCGTGTATCAGCGACTGCATAAAAATTGTACAGGTGACCGTAATACGCCCCTTCGGAAGGAAGATTATGATAATCACACCATGCTCCTGTGCTGAGATTCCCCCAGGTAGCACTGTCTGTCACATTGGGAATATCCGACCCGTCCCGGTATTTGGTGGTTTTCAGGTTTTCCTGCATCCATAGCTGCGAACCTATCTGAACAACTGCATAATGATTGCTGTCGGCATCGGTGCATTGTATGAAATTGAAAGTTACGGTCTGACTTTGATTTGGAATAAGAATGCAAACAGTTCTGTAATTTCCTGATTTTCCTGTAAGTTTCAATGTGTCGCCGGCATTGAATTGCATGTATGTTAATGATTTGGTTTTACCGGAGTCATTCAGGGGTGTTGGTCCCTTTGGATAATGTCCCTTCTTTGTACCACCCGACGGTTCTGAGTTTATTACCGGCGGTTGATCCGGATTGGATGCAGTGCTTATCAGTTTGGCCGTATACAGATATTTTGTTGCTTCAATGTCCAGGTAGTAGACGCCCGCTTGAATCCCATGCAGAACAAACCTTTGATGACCTTCCTGCATGAATTCTTTCTTTTGCAGGATGATTTTCCCCGAAATATCGTATAGTACGATGTATGCGATACCTGCCGATGTTGTCTCTAATTCAACAGAACAATTTCCTGATGAAGGATTCGGATAAATATTCAAATGGCGATCGTTTGGATAAAGCTCCTCATTAATCCCGACGGATGAAGAAAGGATCAGTGTATCCGATCCGGCAAGGGTCAGACCTGTGCATTGTGACAGGTTCTCAACTTTAACGGAATCAACGGTTGTGCCTGCCCCTGTTCCTTTGAAATCAAGCTGGTAATTCTGAGAGTAACTGTTAAAAACGGCGATTACCATTAACATTGAAAATGCTATAGTTTTCATTTATGATAAAAAATTTCAGGTTTCAGAGTTTTTCCGATGGACAATTGCCTGGAGCAGACCACCTGTTCAATTGATCTTAAGAATTCATTTTGGTTGCCTGAAAAACCGTATCGTTTTCTCCGTTCCGGATTTCCAGGAACTGCCGTGACCTCCATGGAGTTTCGGATATCTTTATCAAAACCCGGCAAACTGCATATTCATAACGGTATTCCCGGGCAGGATAAAAAGCATGGATTTTTGTAGATTGGATCGGATAAAATGATTAATTTTCAAAACTTTTTGGAAACCTTCCGGTTCATGATTCAATTTTTGGAAAAACAGTACTACAAGAAAAATTTCAAAACGTAAAAATATGAAACAGATTTATTTGGTTCTTTTCGCAATGAGCTTTATCTTATCAGGATGGGCACAAACCTTAAATGAAAGTTTTGACGGATCAACATTTCCACCTGCCGGATGGCAGAACATCCAGGTTGGAGGTTCGGGATTGTGGAAACGTGTAGCTGCCGGTGTGGATCCCACATGCACGCCTCACAGCGGAGCAGGCATGGCAGAATATAACAGTTACGACTACCTCGTCGGAGCGAATGCCTTGCTGGTTTCTCCCCCCCTGACCTTTACCGGTTCATCGGTACATGTGTTCAGTTTCTGGCAATATGCCGATTCGGGCTGGCCAATCTATAATGACAGTATCGGCATTTATTATAATTCTGCGGCAAGCCTGACCGGGGCAACATGGCTGGCAACGATACCAAGGTACAACCCTGTGGATGGGTGGTATAAGCACAGCTATCTTCTTCCGGCCGGCCTTACAGGAACAGAGTACCTTATTTTCAGGGGATACAGTAAGTATGGCAACAATATGTTCATAGATGATGTAAGTCTTTTTGTTCCCCCTGATCACGATATGTCGACCATGTCGATCAATAATCCAAAGTACTTAACAGATACTGTTCCGGTAACCCCTTCATCCACCATAAAAAATACAGGGTTAAGTACCGAAACCGGGTTTAATGTGATCTGCAAGATTTTTAATTATTCCAACACCGAGATATACAGCAACAGCCAGACTGTGTCTACGCTGGCTTCATGGGATACCGCCGTCGTGAACTTTACAGCATTCACCTTACCTGCAGCCCAGGCGATTTATAAAATGCAATTTTATACTTCATTAGCCTCTGACATGGATCATTCCAACGACACCCTTATAAAAACGGTTTACACCTATACCCATAATAAGCAGCGTGTACTGCTGGAAATCGGAACCGGTACATGGTGCCAGTATTGTCCGGGAGCTGCCATGGGTGCCGATGACCTTGTGAATAACGGCCAGCAGGTAGCCGTGGTGGAAAACCATAACGGCGACAATTATGCCTATACCGCTTCCAATGCAAGGAATTCCTATTATAATATCACTGGTTATCCCACTGCCATTTTTGACGGGATTAAAGTGCTTGTGGGAGGAGACCATACCAATAGCCTGTATACGTCATATTTACCGATATACAATTCAGAATATGCCCTGAAAACTGCTTTTGGAATCACCATCGGCGACGGAAGCAGGCAAGGCAATGATTACACCCTGAATGTCATTGTTGACAGGTATGGAGAAACTCCTTTTGCAAACGGTAACCTGGTATTGCAATTGGCGTTGACTCAATCGCATATCCATATAAACTGGCAGGGACAAACCCACCTGGAATTTGTAAGCCGGGCAATGGCACCCGATGCTTCCGGGACCCCTATCAATTTACAAAGTGCAACCCAGGTGACGGTTCCTTTGACATTCTCATACAATCCTTCATGGGGTGGCGACCTGGTAAATGATTTTGAACTGGTGGCCTGGGTCCAGGATTTAACCACTAAAGAAGTTGTCAACGCAGAACAGGTCAGCCTGCAATCCACCCTGGTTGGGGTTAAAGAAAATAACAGCAGCCAGGGCGGGATGAGAATTTATCCCAACCCGGTACGAAATACTCTTACGGTAGAAACATTGCAACCGGCCGGCAACAGCATTTTGTCGGTATTCAATGTAAGCGGGCAGCAAGTATTGGTACAGAAGGTCGTATCCGCCAAAACACTGCTTGACATGAGTGGTTTTGCAAAGGGTGTTTATACCATCCGTCTCCTGAATAACGACAAAGTTGAAGTAGGGAAGATCGTAAAAGAATAAACCGGCTCCCGGATAGTAGTATTGAAGATTATCGGGAAATCAGTTGAAAAGAGGGCGGCCTTTTGAGCCGCCCTCTTTTTTACCGTTTTTCATGTTACAGGAACGTTAACTCGGGAAGATTGACTACTTTTGCTGCAAGATACTGTACCATCTGATTTTAGCAAATATTTTAAACAATACGCAAGTCAATCTGCCCTATGAAAAGCTTAATATTATTGACATTGTCATGTTTACTGTTAACCGCTTATTCTTTCGCGCAAACAGGCCCCGAGATAATTAAACCCGTTTATTTTGACGTTTCTCCCCCTTTAAGGGACCTGGTTAAAACAGTTCCGGATAAAGCCGACAATTCCTGGAAAGTGATCATGAACCATTTCAATATGAAAAAGAGGCATGGAGAGAGGTTCCCATCTGACTGGAAAGACCCGCTGGTTCTGAATGACGTTAAATTGCGAGCCACGTCCCAGGATACGATTATGGCAAATTTTGACGGCAACAGCAACTCACAGGGGTACGATCCGCCGGATGTAACCGGACAAGTGGGGCCTGAATATTATTTCGGCGAGGTCAACTGCCACTTTTCAATTTATAATAAAGCCGGAACAAAGGTATTGGGGCCCGTCGGCAACTCAGTTGTCTGGAACGGGATGCCGAATAACATGAACGGAGGGGATGGTATTGTGATGTACGATGCAGATGCCGACCGCTGGTTTTTTTCCCAGTTATCATATCCTACAGGAGGTAATTATGTGATGATTGCCGTTTCACAGACGAGTGATCCTACCGGCAGCTGGTATCGTTGGGAATATACTTTTAACGGCTTGCCCGATTACCCCAAATTCGGCATATGGCCCGACGGGTATTATATGTCGGTCAACCGTTTCCCGAACGGGTACCAGGGCACGGGAATGGCAGCCTTCGACCGTGTTGCAATGATTGCAGGCAATTCATCAGCGCAAATGGTGTATTTCACCTTACCTGCATCGAATAATGCATATTCTTTCCTTCCTTCGAGTTGCGACGGAGAATTGCCCCCTATGGGAACTCCTAACTATTTTGTGTATATGAATGAATCACCTCCTTATTTGGGAGTGTATGAATTTCATGTTGACTGGACGACTACGTCAAATTCCACATTCGGAAATTATATTCAGTTACCTGTAACTGCATTCAATTCAAACCTGGGCGGGATTCCTCAAAAAGGAACAACTGTCCCGGCCGAAGTCCTGTCGGACCGCCTGATGTACAGGTTACAGTTCCGCAAGTTCAGTGACCACTGGTCAATGGTAAGTAACCATACTGTGAACGCGGGATCCAATGTTGCGGGAGTTCGCTGGTATGAAATGCAGAAAACAACAGGGAACCCCTGGACTGTTTACCAGCAGTCAACGTATGCCCCGGCCGACAGTAAATGCCGCTGGATGGCAAGTGTTGCAATGGATAGTGCAAATAACATAGCCCTTGGTTTCTCCATCTCGAGCAGCAGCATGTTTCCTTCTATCAAATATACCGGAAGGATGAAGAATGACGCCCTGAATACCATGTCGCTTCCCGAAAGGGGAATTGTTAACGGCACAGGGTCAAATACATCACTTGACGGGGGTAGCACCTGCCGCTGGGGAGATTACAGTACGATGACGGTCGATCCTACAGACGGAACCACTTTCTGGTATACCCAGCAATACATGGCCGGTAACGGAATAAACTGGGTTACAAGGATTGCATCTTTTAATTTTTTCAATCTTATGAGTGTCGCTGCGACTGCTAATCCATTTTCGATCTGCCAGGGCGACAGCACTCATCTTGACTGTTTTGCCGCAGGCGGCTCAGGTACATACACTTATTCATGGACATCTATCCCGACAGGATTTGTTTCAACCCTGAAAAATCCTTCAGCAGCCCCACCTGTATCGACCACGTTCATCGTTTCTGTCAGTGACGGCACGAAAACTTTGACTGATTCTGTTCATATAACTGTTCATAATAAAGCAACTGTTTTTGCCGGCAATGACACGATCTTTTGTTCTTATGTGTCGGAATTTACAGTTCACGGAAGCGCCACGAATTTTGATGAAACTATGTGGTCGACTCTTGGTGACGGACATTTCACGAACCCGATAAATAACCTGGTTACCCAGTATATTCCATGGACACAGGATAAATTAAACGGTGTTAACCTGGTATTAGTGGCTCATTCTCCATTACCATGCTCAGGTGTCACCTTTGATACTGTTCATATTTCGTTTGATGAATGTACCGGTGTGAATACGACATCAAAAGATTTAACTGTGTGCATACAGCCAAATCCTTCCAGGGGTTCGATTGACCTGCTTATGAGTAACCTTGGAAATCAAACCGTAAATATTGATGTTACAGATCTTTTGGGACGTGAGATTTACAGGAAAACATATGCAGATCCCGGTAATGGGTTGAAAGACCATTTAAATCTTTCAATTCCCGCGGGAACATATTTACTGCATGTCAAAACGACCACCATCTCCACTACAGAAAAATTAATTATTCAATAAAAAGCCAGTCAGGGTTTTCTGAGGGTAACAGCAGGCCCGGTTAACCGGACCAGATTTAAGTACTGATCCGGTTAACCCGGTGCCGTGCTCTACCTGATCTTCGCCAGCCTGTATGATTTATGAGCTCCGCCTCCTGTGCGGATGTCGAGGTTGTAGATGCCGGATGGAATTGTGTTTCCTGAAGAATTTTTCCCGTTCCAGGTAAGATGGTGAACGCCTTTTGTTACAACAGCATTCTCAAGTGAATGAATGAGGATGCCGTTCATATCATAAACCACGACCTGCAACGATGTCAGGACTTCTGTCCTGATGTCAATATTCATTACGTCAGTAAAAGGGTTGGGGCCGAATTTCAGCATGGAGATCTCTTCCCCGTCCTGAGGAATCCCTACGACTACATTGGCGGATACAATGTTTGACGGAGTGGATTCATGGCCGGCAAGGTCAACAGTGGTAACATAGAACTGGTAACTCCCGTTGGGCACAGTGAGAAAATACTGTATGCCGATAGTGTTGTCCAGCAGGCTGAAGGCCCCCCCGTTAAGAGCTTCATAGATGTTGAAATGGCTGAAATCATTAATGTTCGGCTGTTCCCAGAAAAGTTCAATATTCTGGGCCACCGGGTTGTTCAGTTGCAGGTTATTCGGCGGCGGCGGTACCAGGTCGGTTGCCCCGAAAGTGATCACACCATAGTCAGTCGGTACGAAAATTGAGGAATTGGTGCACGGCCACCAACCGTTGAAACTTGAGGGGTCATCCAGGGCAAAAATAAAAATTCCGCTCTGGTCCTGGCTGTTGAAGTTGATCTGCCATGTGGAGTCGCTTCCCAGTGGGATGACGAACTCGTAAACAACATGCCCGGAAGCTGCAGAAACTTTTACCTGGGCATTGGGGACAAGAACAACCGATCCAACGCCGCCGTTGTTATAAATCGGGCGGTAACGGATGAGGTCACCTGTCGCATAATGCACAGCCCAGTAATTTCCTTCTGAATTATCGCCGGGAGGAGGGTATTGCTTGTCGTTATTATCATCTACATAGAGTGCGATCTCATCATGGTCATTTAAAACGAGGTCGTTAAAATTCTCAACAGCCACGTATAGTTCAGTCATGGCTGCATTGACTTTGAAATAGCCCATGACGCTTCCGATGGGATCCGGGGTATTGTCGTTGACCCCCAGGAAATCCGAAAGATCCACACTAAAGGCATCAGACCATTCTCCGGGACTTATCGTTCCGTCTATAACCGGAGTTGTTCCCGTATAGGCGCTTATCTGGTTGGTGATGAAACCGGAAGCGATCCAGCCAATGGCATTATTTGAATATGTTGACTGAAGACTGTCGGAAATAATCGCAGTGACTGCATAGTAGTAATGCGTCAGGGGCAGCGCCGTGCTGTCGTTGAAGGTCAGAACTCCTGCTGCAGTAGTTCCGAGAGGGACAGAGGGATAATCAGAAAAATCGTAGATCTTGCGGTAAACTTTGTAGCCTGTCACATTGGATGAAGGGGAAGCCCCCCATGACAGGTGAACATGCAGGTATGCGCCCTGGGTAGCGGTCAGGTTTGAAGGCGGAATGCCTACCGGAAGCAATGTCACATCCTGGTTTGTCGACTGGCCGTCGGTTATCTGGACGCCGTTGAGGATCTGGGTGAAATACCCGATGGCGGAATACTTTACCGAATAGGTCCCGGCGGGGATATACTTTACTTCATATACAGAAGAGTCGTTTGTGATGCCATAATAGGTTGGGAGCCCGACAATTTCCGCTTTAACACCAGCCTGCAGGGCGGTGCCTGATTTGAAAGCATGCCCGGTGAGGGTTCCTCCTCCCGGGTCGGAATTGATATTATATGCATTTCCTCCGTTCCCGAAATCCCTTGAATGAACAGCTTTTCCGCCGGTAACGCAGTTTTTACCATCGCCTGAGAGATCGAGGCAAACAAGCGAACCCGGGGTATTAAGCGTGAAATAGGGTATATCTGAGGTTTTCCTGAAGAGATAGAGATCGGGTGTTGCATTACCCATCGGCCCCCATCCTGCCGCTGCAATGATAGAACCGTCATTGCTGATGTCAACGCACTGCACCATATCACCCATACCGGGATAGATCCACAGGGGATCAGGCGAATTATTGTTGAAAACGTATAGTTCCCCGTCATAGCTGTTGGTAAGGAAAATCAGTGTCCCCACTGCAATGGTGCTGCCATCGGCGGAAATCCCCATACCGCATACCCAGGAATTTGATCCGTTCACCTTATGGCTCCATTTTTGTGTGTAAGTGGATGAGGAACTGTTGTATTCATACAGGTAAACATAACCCGAATAATTTCCGTTCACAATGTATTTACCGTCATCAGAAATGGCCGGAGGATACTGGTCAGAAGTCGGGGCATCGAAAATGAATGAGCCGTCGGCACCGTTAAGGACATGCACAACGGTGGCTCCTCCATATTCGCCAAGCAGGACGCGGGTTGCAGATTTATTGATGACAAGACTTGCATAGGTTCCCGAATAAGATTTTGTCCATACAGGTGTATTCTGTCCAACATTATAGCAAGAAAGGTAACTACTGTCGTATGCAGGATTATTTGAGGCAGCCACAAAAACCTTAAGGCCGTCGCCGGAGATCCGTATACCCATAACCGAATGGGAAATTGTTATGGACCATATGGGTGTGGGTGAATCAGCCGGATAAACATCTATGGAATGGCTGTAGCCACTTGCAACCCGGGTGCCATCCTCGTTCATGTCGACCGATATATCGGTAGTTGTAATAGTGGCAGGAACTTCCCAGAGCGGGGTATTGGTCGTGCCGTAAACTGACAACCTCTGGTTGTTAAGCCCCCAGCCGACAGCCGTCTTTTGTGCCAGTGAAGAGACTTTTGTAAAGTAAGCGATGGCAGCGCCGTCCACTGCATGCCAGTTGATCCCTGCAGCCTTGACTGACCCGGGTGAATTTGGCTGCGCCTTTGCAGCGGCACCGCCTGATTGCATGCTTTCTACTCCAGAACCTTTTACATGATCTGTGAAGGCCCGTTGCAGGCGGGTATTATTGTTCTGAGCAGGAAGAAGCGGGCAAAGAATTACCAGGGAAACAAGAAGAAGTACAAGTGTTCTCATAAATTGTTTTTGTTAATCGGGTGAGGATTCAGTTTGTATGTGTTACACAAAGATCAGAAGATTTTTTGGGGGCGGGTCTAAATCAGGAATAAATTATTTATTTCGGAAAAATCATACCTTTCAAAGAACAATTTTGGCCCCGGTTCCAAATTTCGACTCCCTCCAGGTTGATCAGTGATCCCGACTGATTGGTTAATTTCCACGGCAATTCCCACCTCTTTCGAATGTGACTGATTTTTAGTACCTTTACCAAAATAAGAATGAAGATGAAACAACTGATAACTGTTTTTTGCATGATCGTTTTATTACAGCCGGCTTCCAAGGGGCAGACCACCTGGAAAGCGTCAGACTATAAACTAGAAACTTACCGCAAGGTGATGGTCCTTGCCAAGGTTACGGATCCAGCTTCCCGGAAGCAACTCGAAGAATATACTGTAAGACTCCTTAACGAAAAAGGGATCGTTGCCATAACAGCATATGAAAATGTTAAAAAGACCGATGGGGTATCGCGTGAAGCATTCCTTGTTACTGCAGATTCATTGCAGGTGGATGCCCTGTTGATATACTCGGTGAATGGGACGGTAAAGCGTGCCGAGAGCACCTCCACTGTTAGCGTGGGCGTAGGAGTCGGCGGGTACAATGGCTATGCAGGCGCCAGTGTGCCGATTGCCGGCGGGGCGAAAGTTGTCACCGATGTCAAGCTCAGCGTTTATCTTTACAACAGGGCTTCCGTTGATGAACAATGGGCAATGCAGCTGAGCGGAACCGTGGATGGAAGCACAGACAAGCTCGCTTATACCTTTGCAAAGAGCGTCGTTAAAGCCATGATTAAAGACGGCATGTTCATCACGAAGAAATAGCCGGCTTGTTACCTGTAAACTGATCCGGTTATAATTTTTTAATGATCAGTTTGTCTATACGGTTCCCGTCAAGGTCCACAACTTCTATCTCATAGCCCATATAAACAAACTTCTCGCCGGGAGAAGGGATATGTTTCAATGTGTTTGTGACAAGGCCGGCCAGGGTATTAAATTTTACCTTCTTGTCCAGGCCTTCAAGTCCGAACTTATATGCAAACTCGGTATACGGCATCTGTCCGTCGACCAGCCAGCTCCCGTCATCCCTCTTGTGCATCTGAGGTTTGTCAGCCCCCCCTCTGTTGATATCGCCCACAATAGCTTCCAGTATGTCGTTAAGGACTACCATGCCTACGATGGACCCGTATTCATCGACCACTAATCCATAATGAACGTTCTTCTCCCTGAACAATTCCAGAGTTTCATAGGTCGTGAGCGACTCCAGGATCAGCTGCGCAGGCATAATATAATCATTAAGCACCAGTTCGTCATTCAGGTTAAACCCCAGTAAAAGTTTTTTGAGAGAAACAACCCCGACCAGGTTATTCAGGTTATTGTTGCATACAGGGTACACAGAATGGAGTCCCGGCTGTATCTTTTTCCACAAGTCAGCGCTGCTTTCATTGATATCAAGCCATGTCACATCTGAATAATGGGTCATCAATGAAGCGATCTTCTGGTCCCCCAGATGGAAAACCCTGTCGACGATGCTCTGCTCCATTTTCTGAACTTCACCACCCATGGCCCCTTCCAGCACCAATGCACGGATCTCTTCTTCAGTTACTTTATTGTCTGCGGATGGCTTTACCCTCAGAAGCCGGAGGATGATATCGCTGAGCCTTGACAGTAACCATGTGACAGGGATGAGGATTTTGGAAAGGACCACGGCAGGAGGGACCATGACTTTGGAAACGCTTTCGGGATTCATCAGGCCGATGCGTTTTGGGACAAGCTCGCCTATAAGCATTGCCACCAGTGTCACGATCATCACAACGATGACCAACGCAAGGGTACTCGCAGTGGATCCTGACATTCCTGCTGAGACAAGGAGTGAAGCCATCCCTTCCGATATCTTTGCACCGCTGAAAACCCCGGTGAGGATACCGATAAGAGTTACCGCGATCTGGACTGTGGACAACACGCCTGCAGGCCTGCTTAACTGGTCAAGAGCAGCTTTCGCGCCTTTATGCCCCGACCGGGCATCAAGTTCGAGTTTGCTCTTTCTTGAGGAAACCAGTGCAATCTCGGTCATTACGAAAAGTCCGTTTACCAGGAACAGGCAAAACAGTATGATAATTTCTGTGATCATAAATTATTATTTAGTGGTGGATTAATTGTAACATCACGTCTTGGAACAGGAATTTTAACATTATTTTCTTTCAATATTTTAAAGACTCCAAACAGTACATCGCTTTTGATGCTGCGGCCCTGGCTGTAGTCCGATATCCAGAAGAGCAGTTCGAAATACATATAAGCAGGAAGAGAATGATTTGTTTCATCCAATAGGATTTAGCCTGGTTGATCCGGGTCTGGGAAAGTTGGTCGTGATCCATCCATAAACCAGATTAAATGTACAAAATTAATCCAAATGCGAAAGAAAAATCTGGCAGTGGAAAGCATTACAGGAGCAAATGACCACCTCACGGCAACACGATTTATATAAAATAAACCTACAACAGGTATAAAAATCAGTAACTTTGATTGAGGGATTGAATTATTTCAAAAATCAGTTTCTTCAGTTAACACATGAAAACAAAATCAATTATTGTCTTATTGTTATTCCTGTTCTGCAATTATTCATATGCGCAGAAGAATGATCTGAAGAGGATGTCCCTTAAGGGGAATGTTAAATCGATCAAAGAATATAATTATCAAACCGTTGAAACAAACGGCGAGATCAAAGACGGGCAACTTCAGTTTTATTATGAGAACATTTTTAACAGCCAGGGATATAAAATCGTCGATGTGAGGTACGATCCTGATGGCAGGATCAATAAAAAGTATGAGTATAAATATGACAGTGCAGGAAGAAGAATTGAACAAAATCAATACACTATTAATGGAAGTCTCATCCGCAAAATTATTTATACCTACGATGCCAATGGGAATTTAGCGGAGGATAACAGTTATAACCCTGATGGTAAATTTGACAAGAAATATACATACACTTACGACAATGCCGGAAATGTTGCAGAAGATAACAGTTTTGACGCGCAGAACAGTTTACTGAAAAAATTTACTTATAAATATGACCATGCCGGGAATAAAACCGAAAGCAGTAGGTTTTCAGCCAAAGGTGACCTTGAAAAAAAGATCACGTATCAATATGACAGGAAAGGGATGCTGATTGAAGAAATGGACCGCTCCTCAGATGGGACCAGGACCACTTATAAATTCACTTATGAGTTTGACAAGACGGGGAATTGGATTAAAAAAGTTACATCGAATGATGATAAACCTGTCAATGTAATTGTGAGGGAGATTGAATATTTCCAACAATAGCTGAAGAGCCCGGCGGATCACATCAGCCCTTAAGTATACCGGAATTCTACCATTTCCTTGTAAACGGCATTGGCTTGCGCATTCTCATGAGCAGCAGAAGGGGAACTATAACGTAGGGAAGGTTGAAAGCGAGGAATTTCGCCGGGTTGAGGCAACGCCACTGGGGTTCCCCGAAAAATTCCACCCCGAAAACAACTATGCCTGTCAGCACCGATATTGCTGTGGCATACATCACCGCAGGGAGGCGGATCCAGTTCTTACCTTGGATCAGGGCATATACCAGGAGAATGTAAAATGGGCCGTAAACAAATCCCGAGAGGCCTGCCACGAACTGCATCCATACCGGGGGAGTGAGGATCAGCGGATCGCATTGATAGGCATACCAGTAGTTCCCCCTGATCCAGAAATTCGGATGGTCGGGGCGAAGGGGTATTGCCAGTCCCGAGATCGCATCGGAGACTATCGATGTGAATATAAACAGGGAGAATATAATGATAAAGAAATAATCTGCCTTGCGCTGGGACAGGGGAAGGTTGGCCTGGGTCTGTAACATGTTCTTTTCTTTTAGATGGCAAAAGTAGAAATTTTTCAAGGGCTTGTTCCAACTGTCCGGCCAAAAATGATCATTAAGATTTTTCGAACAAGGCAATCGATGCATTATTCCCTTGCAACCAATCCTGCTTTTTCGCGTCATATATCTCCAAACCTCAAGGACCTGCATTATGGAGATATCAATCAAAGGCGTTTCAAAAAAGTACAGGGGGAATAAGTTCGGCCTGCAGCATTTTAACCTGGAGCTGAGAAACGGGATCATGGGCCTTATCGGGCCAAACGGAGCTGGTAAATCGACCCTGATGCGGATACTTGCAACGATCTCAAGGCCAACCGAAGGGAAAATCACCCTTGACGGCATTGATATCGTTAAGTCCCCCGATACCGTGAGAAAAATACTGGGTTACCTGCCCCAGGATTTCGGGGTATATCCTAACCTCACAGCCATGGAGTTCCTCGAATACATAGCAGCAATTAAAGGGTTCACCGGTAAAAGCATAAAACAAAGGATTGAAGCCCTGCTCGAAGAGCTCAATCTCACCACGGTAAGGAACCGGCCCATAGGGACTTACTCGGGAGGCATGAAGCAAAGAATAGGCATTGCACAGGTACTGCTTGGTGATCCGAAGCTTCTGATCCTCGACGAACCAACGGTCGGCCTGGATCCCGAGGAGAGGGTACGTTTCCGCAACCTGCTTACCGAGCTGTCGGGAGAACGTATCATTATCCTTTCATCACACATTGTCTCTGATATCGAGACCATGGCTGGGAATATCACCATAGTATTCCAGGGAAGGGTACTTGAACACAGTTTCGCACCGGAAAAAGGGACGCTTGAAGACACCTACCTCAAAGTCATTGCACTTGCAAAAAGCGGAGGGACGCATGTTCACTGATTACTCTGCCGGCAGTATCTGTCATATCGCCAGGGCTGATTTCCTGCAGAGGATCCGCAGCTATTATTTCCTAATTGCCATTGGCGTATGCGTGTTCATCATTTATTCATTTGTTCCTGCCCTTGATGCAGGTTATAAAATAGTTTCGCTGGGAAACTACCGGGGATTCTATAATTCGGCATGGATAGGGAGCATGGTTGCAATGTGCGTCCCGTTTTTTGCACTGATAGGCTTTTACCTGATCAACAATGCTGTTAAACGGGACCTGGATACCGGTGTGGGGCAGATCATTGCCACAACCCGGGTCAACAAGGTTCAGTACCTTACAGGGAAACTGCTCAGTAATTTTGCAGTGCTTCTGCTGATGCTACTGGTTATTGCAGTGATGACCATAGTGATGTTCCTGGTGAGGGCAGAAACCCGCCACCTGGAATTGGGCAAACTTCTGTTACCACTTCTTATCATCACGGTTCCTGCCATGTTTATAGTTTCAGCACTGGCCTTGTTTTTCGATTCATTAAGCGGTCAGGGCAGGGGTTTCGCCAATATCACTTATTTTTTTGTATGGATTTTCTTTGTCTCCTCAGGCATAGGATCGCAGTTGACAGATGTTTTCGGCATCAACACCTGTATGCTCGAAATACAAAGATCCATCGCGGCGATCCATCCCGACTGGAACGGTCAGCATGGTACAGGTATCCTCATCATGGGATCAACAGGGAATTGTAAAGTGTTTACATGGGAAGGAATGGACTGGGACATATGGATCATCCTTCAGCGATTATTCTGGATGTGCGCCGCATTTGGCCTGGTCTTGCTGGCTTCCCTCCGTTTTAACAGGTTCGATACATCCGAAGTAAAAGAGAAAAAACAGAAAAACTTCTGGTTCAGCAAGAAAGAACAAGTGGTTGCTTATGATAACACCCTGCCGCTCCGTATTAAATACAGTGAACTGCCTGCGGCTGTGGCAAAGTTCAGTTTTTTCAGCCTGGTGAAAGCCGAACTGCTGCTTATGCTCAGGGGTAAATCGAAGTTCTGGCTTATCCTAACTGCCGGCGTGTTCATTGCAACTGTATTTGCTCCCCTGGATTTCTCATATAAATATGGATTGCCGTTACTGTGGTTCCTGCAGGTGCTCATAATTTCAAAACTGGGGTGCAGGGAGTTGAACAACCGCTGCAACGAATACATTTTCTCTGCTGCTTTCCCGCTGAGACGGCAGCTGCCGGCTACCATCTTCTCTGCCATCCTGGTGATGTTTTCGCTTGCTTTTCCTGTAATGCTCAGGGAACTTCTCTGCGGTAACATGTATGCTGTTTACGCCATCAGCGTGGGTGCGGTGTTCATTCCGGCTTTTGCAATTACCTCAGGGATTATAAGCAGGGGAAGCAAACTGTTCGAAGTTGTTTTCACTGTCATGGTCTATGGCATGCTGAACTCCGCCCCCTTCTTTGATTTTACGGGTGCAGTCGCCGGTTCAAAGGAACTTGGCATCGCGAATTTCATTTTTATAACCACGATAATCCTGCTCATCCTGGCTTTCCTGGGCAGGAAAAGACAGATCCTGCACTCAGCGTAGCTGGCTTGTTGGTCAAAAGACTCTTAAATAGCCACAATAACAAAATTATTATAGTCACTTACGCATTTATGCTTGCTATTCCTTGATTCCGGAGGTACCTTTGTATAAATCCTCTGCCATGTCAAGACTTTACAGAATCCTCTGCATTTTTTTGTTGTTGCTTATTATATCTTCATGCAAAAAAAATGATTCAAACTCCGGCGTGACAGCGGACCAGATGAAAGATCTTAAAGTCCCATCCGGCTTCAACTGGGAAACCGCCCGGGATGTCACTTTCCAGGTCTATTCTGATAAATCCACAGTGATCAATATAACTTCCGTTGCAGGTGACATACAGTATTTCAGGGGTTTTTTCAACGGTCTTAATAATTTTCTCCCCGTAAAGGTCAATATCCCTTCCTATATCATGCAGGTGCAGGTTAACGGCAGCCCTGTGACGATCTCCGGTAATACCGTGCCGGTTTACTTAACGAAAGCTCTGAAAAACGGAATAAATCCTCATCCTTTGGAAATCCCGTCTCTTGGTTTGATCGCGGCCTGGCATTGTAATGAAAACACAGGCATTACTGCATTCGATTCTGTTGCCGGTCATAATGGCACAATCAGCGGGGCAAACTGGGTACCGGGTATCCGTGGAAGCGCATTACAGTTCAACGGGATTGATAACCAGGTCCAGATCTCCAAGGCAGGCTTCAATCCAGTTGGCGGAAGCATAAGCTTTTCATGTTGGTTCAGGTTGAATGCGGTAGGTGATAACGGGACTTTCATTTATCAAAACGTAAAATATATTGTCAGCATTGATGCCCAGGGGCGGCCTGGTTTTGCATTATATACCCCGGTCTGGAAGTCGTTGAACTCGGGATTCACAAATCGTGTTTTGGACACAGACTGGCATCACATTGCAATGACCTATGACGGCTCCATGATGAAAATATACCTGGATGGCCTCCTGAGAACATACACGGCAAATACAGGGAACCTGCAATCTTCAAATGGAGATGCATATATCGGAAGGGAGACACCCATCAATCCGTTTAAAGGAACTATTGATGAGATGCTGGTTTACGACAGGGCGCTTACCGATTCTGAAGTCCTTCAGATCTTTGGTTCCACTCCTGATATGGGTAACGGGGGAAATAACCTGGTTTCGTACTGGAATCTTGATGAAAATGCAGGAAGTATTGCCAACGACAGCAAAGGAGTCAATAACGGGACCATCACGGGAGCAACCTGGAGCCAGGGCGTCTCGGGAAGCTGCCTTACTTTTGACGGCGCAACAGGGGCTGTTAAGGTTCCCAGCAAACTTAACCTGAATCCTGTTTACGGGCTTACCATGATGGCTTGGGCTAAAACAACGAATTACGCAACTACCAAGATCTTCCAGAAAGGAGATTATGACGGGCACGGGCTTGGACTCGGGAACTGGGATGGCTGGGGCGCCCAGATCAGGCTTGTTGGCAATATTACACAAGGCTTAAGCTGGGGAGGCGGTCTTCCAATTTTGAACCAGTGGTATCACCTTGCCATGACCTATGACGGGCAGCAGCTGAAATTTTATGTAAACGGACAACTCAGGAACAGTAAAGCTGTAACAGGCTTATTATATGTGAACAGCAGGGATCTGTCCATAGGATCAGACGATGGCGCCCAGAAGTTCTTCAATGGATCCATTGATGAATGTAAGTTTTTTGGCAGGGCGCTTGATCCGACAGAGATACAGGCAAATTATTCACAGACGGGAAATTCACCCGACCAGGACGGAGACGGTATAGCGGATGCAGATGATGCTTATCCAAAGGATCCTGCACGTGCTTTCAATAATTATTCTCCGCTTACAGGTTTCGGCTCACTCGCTTTCGAAGATCTCTGGCCCGGCACAGGGGACTATGATTTCAACGACCTGGTAATTGACTACCGTTTCAAAACCATCACCAATGGAAACAACAAGGTAACGGAGGTTCAGGCAACATTTGTTATCAGGGCCATCGGCGCCGGGTTACAGAACGGATTCGGTTTCCAGTTTCCCGGGAACCTAGTTGCAGCAGCTGATGTGGAAGCTGCAGGGTATAAACTGAAAGAAAGTTTCATCCATCTGAACCCGAACGGAACTGAGGCAGGGCAGGATAAAATCACAGTGATCGTCTTCGACAATGTAAACAAGATAATGCCATCACAAGGGGGTTTCGGGGTAAACACGGTACCGGGAGAAACCTATGTAAAACCAGATACCAGCGTAATTTCAATTATTTTCAAACCCAATACCTATTCCATTGCTGATGTCGGGATAGACGAGTTCAATCCTTTCATGATAATAAATCTTGACAGGGGGAAAGAAGTACACCTTTCCGATCACCCTCCTACGAGCCTTGTAAACCAGGCCTATTTCAAAACGGGTGATGATGATTCCGACCCGGCATCAGGAAGGTATTATAAAACAAAATCAAACCTTCCATGGGCTATCAGGATCTCTTCGGGTTTTAATTACACCAATGAAAGAGCCCAGATTACAAGCGGGTATCTTAAATTCGCTGCCTGGGCACAATCAGCGGGAATACAATACCCTGACTGGTATCTTAAGAACAGCGGTTACAGGGATGAATCAAACATTTACCAGGTTCCATAGGGATCCGGTACAATCGTGACTGCTTCCATGCCGATGAAAATATCCTTATTATCGTCAGCATGATCAGGAAACTCGTATCGGAGTGCAGAACTTCAGTTTCCTGAAACTGATCATTTCCTGTGTTTTTTCGTTCCATAAACGCAAAGTGACGGTCTTGAACCCCGGCCAGAATTTCAGGGGTTTAATGCCGTTGAAAAGGGCATTCTCACGATGGCAGCGTGAAAGGTTATAATTTGGTATCAGCGGGCTGAGATGATGGATGTGATGAAAGCCTATGTTCCCGGTGAAATACTGAAGGATTCGCGGAAGTTCATAATAAGAGCTTCCTTCCAAAGCCACTTTTTTATAATTCCAGGTATCGCTTCTTGCCCAGAGAGTGGGATTGTACTGATGCTGAACATAGAAAAGCCAGAACCCAAGCATGCCGGCAATATAAATGACAGGAAACTGTATCAGAAGAAATGCTTTAATCCCGATGAGCAGGGTCATGGAAACAGCGAAAAGGACCAGCCCGGCATTGGTTAAATACACGCCCATCCTGCCTTTTGCATCCATTCCTTTTTTAGTGAACCTGTTTCCTATGAGGAATACATACAAAGGCCCGATACAGAACAGGGTAATGGGGTTGCGGTAAAACCGGTAGACGATTTTTTGCCAGCGGGAACTCCCGAGATATTCGTTAACGGTCATGGTCCAGACGTCACCGATTCCCCGTTTGTCAAGATTCCCCACGGTTTCATGATGGATATGATGGTTGGTCGACCAGCTGTAGTATGGAGTGAACGTTAGAATACCAAGGAAAAGACCCATCCAGTTGCTGAGCTTCCTCGACCTGAAAAATGATCCATGGCCAAGGTCATGATAAATGATGAATAAACGCACAAGCATGCCTGCAGCCGGAAACGCAAGACCCAGGGTGATCCAGTAAGAAAAGGAAAGACTCAGGTACATTAAAACCCAGGAAAGGGCATAAAGCAGGAAACTGCTCGAAAATTGGAACCAGCTTTTTTTCAGGTCGGGATGATTGTAATGTTTTACAATCGATATCCACGAACTGCCTGCAGTGTCATTTTGAAAATTCAAGGAACTCATATCAATGCAATAAACTGCAAAGATACGACAATAAACACCCGATTGTTTGTTTAGATCAAATAAAAATAAGATTGATGTGAGAAATCAGACGGTCAGTTTAACCCTGACCGCGTTTAAACCTTTCACACCTCTCTCTGTCTCAAAACTGACTTTATCTTTTTCTTTTATCTGGCCTTCAACGTCATTGATGTGCACAAAAATACTTTCCTGGGAGTCATGGTCCCTGATAAAACCATACCCTTTTGAATCATTAAAGAAAGTGACTGTACCTTTCCTGATGAGAGTGGCCGGATCAATATCTTCTTTTTTTGTCGGGCTGATCTGTATATCCTCAACTTTTATTTCAACCCGGTGCCTGGGGTCAGGGGGAGTTGCAACAAGATTACCATAAGCATCCACATAAGCGAACATATCTTCCAGCGTTTTACCTTTGCCTGAAACCGCTTTACGTTCTTCTTTCTTCTGCTCTTTATCTTTCTTCTTTTTTGCCCGAGTCTTTTGCAACTCTTTTTTATTAAATGTTTCCCTGGGTCTTGCCATAATTTGAATTAAAATATTAATATATAATAACCTTTTTAATAATCGTATCCGGGATTTACTGACGGCCTGAGTGAGAAGAGGAGTAATTGTCAGCAGGAAAATAACATCCTTCCAAAGGTTTCGGACTGTAAAGATACGCAAATTACGCCTTCAAGGGTGGAAATTCTTACCTTTATCGTTATAATTGTGTTTCTTACGTCGCTTTTTCATCAAGATTACCGGAAAAGCGCAGAAGGATTTTTTCCGGGATTCGACCGCAAATATTCCCGGTCGGGGCAATTTTAACCACATATGCCCGTTAGTATCCTGATATATATATAAATGAGGGATTTACACAAAGAGCCCACCAATTGCCTGTTCGTTCAAACCAAATTTTCAGCGTTTAGTTTTTGGAATTACCAGGATGTTTGCAAGATTGTTGGCGCAAAGTACCCGGCAGCACCGCTGGGGCTATTAACAGTTGCCGCCCTTCTGCCGCAGCACTGGACGTTCAGGCTGATAGATGAAAATGTTGAAACCCTGCTCGACGAACAGATACTTTGGGCGGATATCGTTTGTACAGGAGGCATGTTGCCCCAGCAGAAAAGCATGCTGGAATTTATTGACAGGGTTCATGGCCTGGACCGGAAGATCATAGTCGGAGGGCCCGATCCTACTTCCCAGCCTGCCTTATACAACAAAGCTGATTTCCTTGTACTGGGCGAAGGCGAGATCACCATTCCCATGTTGCTTAAAGATCTTGAGAAAGGGGCGACATCAGGAACCTATGTTTCAACCGAACGTGCAAATATGCTTGAATCGGTTGTTCCGCGGTACGACCTGATAAAGTTCAGGAACTATATCATGATAGGGATGCAGTTTATCCGTGGATGCCCTTTCAACTGTGAATTTTGCGATGTGATCGAGCTTTTCGGCCGTACGCCAAGATTTAAATCAAACCAGCAGATACTGAAAGAGCTTCAGACCTTGTATGACCTGGGTTACCGCGGGCATATCGACATGGTTGATGATAATTTTATAGGTAACAAGAAAAAGGTCAAGGAACTGCTTAGGGAGATAAAATCCTGGCTGATCGAAAGAAAATATCCATTCTACTTTACCACCGAAGCCTCGGTCAACCTTGCCGAGGATGAAGATCTAATGCAGCTGATGCAGGACTGTGATTTCCGTTATGTTTTCCTGGGAATTGAAACTCCCGAGAACGATACACTGGCCATGAACAATAAGAACCAGAATGTCGATATCCTGGTCAGGGATGCCGTTCGGAAGCTCCTTTCTTACGGAATGGTCAGTAATGGCGGATATATCATAGGATTTGACAGTGAGAGCAAAAGCATTGCAGAGAATATGATAGATTCCATCCAGGATTCCGGAATTTCAATGGCTATGATCGGCTTGCTGTATGCCCTTCCCAACACACAGCTTACACGCAGGCTTGAAACCGAAGGGAGGCTTTTCCAGCAAGCTTCGCAATCGGTAGGCGATACGGATATTGACCAGATGACCAGCGGGCTGAATTTTGTAACCCTGATCCCCAGGTCCGAAATATTCAGGAATTACATCAAGGTCATCGATACTGTTTATAATCCCGCTCATTATTACAAAAGGGTTATCTATACCTCATTGAAAATCAAGCCGAGGTACAAGCATAAACCTTCATTTTTTATCTGGCTTGTCTATATGAGATCATTCCTGCGGGTTTGCCGGCAGGCAGGATTTTCAAGGGCCACCGGGTATTATTACTGGAAGATGTTTTTCACCGTCATTGTGCGCAATCCCAAAGGGATAGAAGCAGCAGTCAACCTTGCAGCAATGTTCATCCACTTCCAGAAGCAGAAAGCCTATATCGTGTCGGCCACGAATAAATCTCTTCTGACCCTGGAAGACAGCAGCGAACAGGATTTCAATGAGCGGATGATTGAGGCAAATCAAACCCGCCCCGGTGCCGAGATAAATAAAATATATTGATAATCAGATATTATCCGTATATTTGCATACTTTTTTGAAGATCTTAGTTCTTCTGGGCCTTATTTTATTTTTCCTTCCTGTTCAGTAATTCCTACCCTTTTCATTAAAGACAAATCGGGACTTTGCCTTGAGCTTTGTCTTCAGGAAAAAACGATTCAATTTGCGCTGCAGTCATTATTCCATCAGCGTTTTTTAGCTGAGCACCACCAGTTACTATTGCATACTGCTTATCCGCATAATAGTCAGCCTGCGGTCCTGTTAACTGACTTTCACCCTTTACCATAACTACACTGCCTGTTGCTCTCATATGATTCTTATCAAAACCCCTGACCTCTGCGGCCGTAAGTGTTGTGTCCTCTTTTGCAGCTTTAACTCCCCCAGTAATATATGTTTCCTGGGTTTTAGTGTTATATTCAGCCTTCTGTCCAGTAATAACAGAGTTT
>Ga0118677_10003818_pt1 | contig 28079 bp, 22 predicted proteins | sample AliMusrvi5mmetaG_FD_86154 | JGI IMG/M metagenome (GOLD analysis project Ga0118677, IMG submission 86154) | reverse complement strand
TTGTTGTTGATGAGGTTCACATTGCCATAACCGGCACCATTGGGGATGACCCCCGTCGCGCCGCAGTATACTTTTTCGAGATTGATCAGCAGGTTTCCCGTCCAGTTGTTGCCGGTGTTGCTCAACTTGATGTTTCCGCCCGTTGTGCCGTCCCCGATGGTGAGGTTGTAATTGCCGGTGATCTGGCCGGTGATTTCGTTGCCGGTAGTGTTCCTGATGCCGAGGGTGGCATCATTCAGGAGCGTGATCGTGCCAGTGAGTTTGGTGTTGGATTCCATGCGCAACGCGGACGGAGTGTCAGCACCGGTACCGGCCGCGCCCGAACCGGCGATGTTGAAGTTGTTGGCGTAAATGTAAGGAGTGCCGCCTGAGATGACAGCCAGATAGCATTGCCCACCGTTGACGACGGTGACCGGGCCGGAGCCCAATCCGCCGATGTTGTTAACGGATAGGCGGGCACCGGTGATACAAGTGCCGCCGCTGTAGGTGTTGTTGGCCATGAGCTTGGCAATGTTGTTCCCCGTGCTGGCGATGTTCGCATCACCGAAGGTCATTTTGACCGCACCGCTGCCATTGTCGGCAATCACGGAATTAAAGGTGAACCGGCCATTGGCTCCGTAGCACATCACGAAAATTTCACCGGCGGTCCCGCTGGAAGCACCACCGGCGGTCAAGGTGCCCTGCCCCACGGTCTGGCCAATGGTCAGCGACCAGTTGTTGTTGACGATCGAGATACCGCCATTGACGCCCAGTCGCAAAGTATCGCCGCTTGCCATGTTCAGGGTGCTGTCCTGGTTCGCATTTTGCATCAGGGTATTGATGTTCGCCGTGGTTGGGGTTCCACTGAGGGTCATCGTGGCGACCACGCTATTATTGATCCGATAATTAGCAGTCACACTGCTCGGAATGGCATAGTTATTCGCGGTTATATTCTGGTAGCCGCTGTAAGCGACGATATTGCTAGAGCCGTCGACAGCGGCATAGTTCAAGGCCGTGCCCTGCGAAGTGCCATAAAAAGCCCAGCCGCCCAAAATACCGCTGGCATCATTGGCCGTCGTGGTCGTGATGGCATTGACTCCGGAGGAAAACGTGCCGCCCAAGGTGAAATCAACGATCCCACCGGCGTTGTGCGTGATGGCACCCAAAGCCAAAAGGACGTTCTGCGCGGAAGTCTGTGCAGTGGTGATGTAGTGAAGTCCCGGATTCAGCGTCAGGCCGCTGAAGGTTTGCGTCCGAGCCGCGCTGCCGTTGCCCGTCACGTTTAAGGTGACCGGCCATGCAGTAAGGGTGGTCATCGCCGCATTCGCGTTGCCCAAGGACGTCGAGCCTCCACCCATGACCAGTGCGCTGCTGGAACTGATGATGTTGGCCGCCGGCGCACCGGCTTGGGTGAAGTCCAGCTTGAGCGTGCCCTGGTTCACCTTTGTGTTGCCCGTGTAAGTATTCGCGCCACCCAGGGTGAGTTGACCCAAACCGGTCTTGATGAAGCCGCCCGTGCCGCCGTTGTTGGCCATGATGCCGTTGTAACCGCTATTGACGCTGGTAATGGCATCGCCCGCGTCAAAAGTGCCGATGCCGGTCGAGCCCGAATCTCCAAGCGCGAAGCCGCGGTTGGCGCTGATGGTGATAGCGCCGGTCGAACGTAGCGCGCCACCATTCAAGACGACGCTGCCGGCCGTCGGTGTACCCGGAACCGCGCCCAAACGCTGATCGCTATCAATTGAGAGCGTGCCACCGGAAATCGTGACCGGGCCGGTGAATGTCTCGGTGGAGGTGCTCAACGTGAGGAGACCGTTGCCTGATTTGCTCAAACCGAACCCGGTGCCGCCGGTCTCCGAAATATTCCCCGACAATGTCAGCGTTCCATCCAGAGAGGCGACATTGACATTGCGACTGGCGGTGAGCGCGAGGTTGAGACTGGCGCTTTGTGCCAAGAGGGCGTTGTTGGTAATACCACCAGCGAGGTTGACGGCATTACCGCTCAAGGTGAATGCCCCTGCGCCGATATTAAAGGTAATGCCGTTGAACACGGTGTTCGCGGCGATGTTGTTGGCGGCACTAGTCCGGAGCGCCCCATCAAAGGAAAGCGAATCGCCCGCGCCCGGAACCACTCCCCCAACCCAGTTCGCGGCGGTATTCCAGTTGGCATCGGCGGAACTTTGGCCACTCCACGTCAGGCTCGCCGCCTTCACCTGCCCTCCCAGCAACAGCCCCACGACCGCAACCATCACCGCCAACACAGACTTCATAGAGTTACTCATGTTATCCCCCCATCCTTATCACCATTCATATCGCTTCAAAATCATGCCCTGATAACACATGAAAAGGCCCATAACCTTCCGGCCAAGGCGCCACCCTTCGTCATCACTATGTGCTTTTATCTTTTCACGCCAACATGTTCACATGGTTTGGCCCCGTGACACCACAGCACATGAACTCATACTAATAAGTCGAGTTGTTTAACTTGCTCTTTCAGTCATGACGGCTCATTCTGCTGGGCATGACTTTTCGAGTTCATACCACACGCGTGACGATGCTCGATATCGCCAAACACCTGAAGATCAGCCAGTCCGCTGTCTCCCTGGCACTCCGCAACAGCCCGGAAGTCTCGCCCGCCTTATGCAAGCGGGTTCAGAAATCCGCCGAGAAGATGGGCTACCGCCCGGACCCCATGCTTGCATCGCTCATTCAATATCGGCACGACAAACGCTCCCATCCCATCGCGGCGGAACTGGCCTGGATCAACTGCTGGCCGAATCCGAAACAACTCCACTCCTTCCGTGAGCTCGATCTCTACTGGCAGGGCGCCACCGCTGAGGCCGAACGGGCGGGGTATCGCCTGGAGGAGTTCGTCGTCAACGCACAGTTGTCGCCGGCACGCCTCCAGCAAATCCTGACAACCCGGGCCATCCGCGGCATCCTGATTCCGCCCCATTCGACCAACCCTGACTGGAAGGGGTTTCAATGGGACCATTTTTGCGTGATCCGTTTCGGCCTGTCACTTCCGACCCCCAAGACGCATGTCATCACCAGCGACCAATATGCCAATGCCGAACTGGCCTATTTGAACATAATCAACCTCGGTTATCGTTGCCCGGGTTATGTGGGAAATCAGGGCGATCCAGTCTATTGGCGTTTCGCCCTGGGATTCCTCGCCCGCGAGTTTCGAAGGGACCCAACCAACGTCGTGCCCACATTGTTCCTGAACAAGGCCAACCGGGCGGAATCCCTTAAGCAACTCTCCATTTGGATCAAGAAGCACCGGATTGATGCCATTTTTTCACCCGCTTCAGGCATGCAGCAATTGCTGACCGATCTCGGATACCGTGTGCCGGACGATATCGGTCTGGCGACCACCAGCATACTGGATGGCAATGCCGACACCGGCATCAATCAGAACTCGGAGGAAATCGGAAAAGCCGCGATCCAATTATTGATCTCTCTCATCAACCACTCGGAATACGGCATTCCGGCTGTGTGCCGCGAAGTCCTGGTCGAAGGCACCTGGGTCAATGGAAGCACCCTGCCGATGAAGGTATCTTAGGCCATTGATACGGCAAGAAACCGAACAGGGTATTTGTCACCGGGATAAGGCTTGGATTGACTCCGTCATTATTATCATATATGATAATAGAATGAATGAGATATTGAGCGTCTCGGATCAACTCAAGCGGCGGCGGCAGGAGGCCGGATTATCGCTTTCCGAACTCGCCGGCCGCGTGGGCACATCGGCGGCAACCCTGTCCAGGTATGAGCATGGGTGGACGCGGTTCGAAACCAATACACTGCGGAAACTGGCCACTGCACTGGGATGTGAACTGCGGATCGAACTCGTTTCACGCCCCACACCCGTCCCAACCGGCGTTTCCAAGGCGAAAGCCGTCAAGCAATTGACCCGATTGTTTTGGGATCACCACCTGGTTCCTCTGGATTTTGACCATTATCCTGTCTGGGTAACGGAACGCGTGCTGGAGTACGGAACATTGCAGGATGTCCGCACCTTGAGAACCGTTCTCGGAAACGATCGATTTCTGACAACAGTGGCCCGCGCCACCCGGGTTTCGCCACGAACCGCCTCATTCTGGCAACATCTGTTAAAGCAGGAGGGGATCCCATGCACGAAAAAATCTTACCGAAACACAGCCTGGCACTCTTAACCCGGCTGGGATCTGATCCATCCGAACTGCTCAAGGGCTGGACACTCGCAGGCGGAACCGGACTTGCCTTCCGGTTGGGCCATCGCGTTTCGGAGGATCTGGATTTCTTTAGGACGGATGCCGGGGATGTCCGGGCACTTCACGATGTGCTTGCCTCCCACGGACCCTATGAGACGTTGGAGGAAGACATCCACACCCTGACGGTCATAATCCATGATACGAAACTGTCATTCTTCAAGGTTCGTGATCCCTTTCTCCTCCCACCCACCCCGCATCGTTTCTTCGCGGTGGCGGATATCCGTGATATCGCACTCATGAAACTGGCGGCAATCTCGGGACGGGGAAGCAGGAAGGACTTCATTGACCTTTACCTGATCCTGCAAGATCGCCCGACGCTCAGGGAGTATTTCGAATGGCTTCCCCGCAAATATGGCGCAGACCGGATCAACCTCTACCATATCGCGAAAAGCCTGACGTATTTTAGCGATGCCGAAGCCGAACCGATGCCAAGGATGCTGGTCCCGTTCAAATGGAATACCTGCAAAAGCTTCTTCATTCGCGAGGCTCATGCGGTTGTGCTGTCATAAGGTCCCCGCGATCCACACGTGAGACACCTCCCTGTCTCCTGTCTCAAATACACACCCTGATACGCCTTCATTTCGGGGTTGGTATTGCGATCCTGATAATTCCATGACATCTCATCCCGCCCACGGCAAAACATCGCCTCACCACCTGCAAAAAGATTGTCAAGATCAAGACCCCCTCCCCCCGTGGTATGCGGCCTGCTCTATCAATAAGGCGACCTGAGGTTGGGGATGATCAGAACGGCGTCTTAGACGTCATAAAGTTCAGACTCCACTGGCCGAAAGGGGGACCCGGCAGCAGGTAAATGCTTGCCAACACAACCGCGGATTAAGAACCCGCGGTTGATTTTTTTGGCGACTCTTCTCTACCTCTATTTCCAGGTGACGATCTCGTCCAAGGGAAGCCGGGGAGACGGCCGCTCCGGTCGTGAGGCGGGCCAGCCTATTGTGATTAGGGACTGCGGCAGGATGTCAGACGGCCAACCCACCAGCCGGCGCACTTCTTTCGGTCGGATCCAACCGATCCAGCAGGTGCCAAGTCCCAGCTCCGCCGCCTGCAGAACCGCGTGTTCCCCGGCGATTCCAAGATCCAGCAAGGGATACTCCACCTTCGACAGGAGCGGCGCCACATGGTGCGTGATCACGGATTTCTTCATGCCGAGCACAAGTATCACCGGCGCGTTCTCCGCCCATGTCATTCGAAGCCCCGGCAGGGTCCCCTCGTCAAGCAATCGAGCACGGAGCGCGGGATCGGTGGCCACGACAAACCTCCAGGGTTGCTTGTTGCAGGCTGATGGCGCCAATCGCGCGGCTTCAAGAATCTGCTCCACGGCCTCCCGCGGCACCGGGTCGGGCCGGTATGCCCGGCAACTGAACCGTGAGGCGACGATGTCTCCGAGTACACTCATGACACCGGCTCAACACTGTATTTGGAGAGCCGCATCAAGCCAGCCGCACCGGCGGCGAACGGGGTCAGTCGCACACTGAACTTGAATGATGCGGTTTTCAACAAATAGGCGCCCAGCGGCCCCGGACCGCAACTGGCTGAGCCGATTCCGTTATGACTGTGGTCCAGATGAACAATGATGCCATCGCGCGGAATCAGGTCTATGGTATGCCGCGCCGCCTCAAAATCCATCGGACTGTACCGATGCGCGCTGAAATTGATCAGCTCCATCCCCACCGCCAGCAGACCCGCCCCCGTTTTGTCGGCCAGGCTTACCCACCGCACATCGGTGCGGTTGCCGTTCTCCTGCGGGAAAATATAGGGCGTGTAGAGGTCATCCACACCGGCCGACCATGACCCGAACCGGTTGGCCAGCTTGGTGTCGGAATAGCACTCGCCCGGCCCGCGCCCAAACCACTGTACCCGGTCCCGGATTACCGGCAGTTCCAGTTCCAGCCCGATCCGGGGCAGTGTTTCCGGCCATGTACCCTGCGGCTCCCCGGAAACCTCAAGCATCAGATCTCCGCTGCCGTAGAGCGTATAGACATACTCGCACAGAAATGCATTGCCCAGGACCGGAGGAGCGATCCGGACCTGCGCCGTGATGCGGAGCGCGCGACCCTCCGCCAGGGGCTCCACCTCAACCCCGTTGACCCGGTGCTGCATCCGGTCCAGTCCGGCATCCCGCCAGGGCTTGGCATTCGTCCACGACCGGTCATTGTCCGTTATGGCGCGCCAGAAGTTCAACCGGGGCCCGGTTTTCAGCACAAGCTGGTTTTCATGCCGCCAGGATGAAATTACCGCCCGAATCTTGTCGAAAACGAAATCGAAGTCCGCGCCCTTGACACGGAGCTGTGTCTCGCTCTCTTCCATCACGAGCGGCGACATGGATGAAACCCTGACCACAGGCGACGCAACCACCTTGGCCGGTAATTCAAACTGGGCCCAGGCCAGCTCAGTACCGGCTGATGCCCAGACCTCGTCGGCAGCCAGTCGGAAGGACAGATTGAGGTGATAGATCGTTCCGGGCAGGGAGTGCGTCGGAAGCGAATAGGGCAACGTGATGGTTTTGCTCTTCCGCCCGGGAATGGAAGGCACCTGAATCTCACCGGTCTGCACGGGTTTTCCGTCGGCCATAACCGACCACGCCAGGGTGAAACGGTTCAGGTTGGCGAAATCATAACGGTTGAGAAGGCTGACCTTTCCCGCCGCCAGATCCACCGCCTCAACTTTTACCGGCTCGATCACCTTCTTGTATTCGATCAACCCCGGCGAGGGTTGACGGTCGGGAAAGACCAGGCCGTCGCACACAAAATTTCCGTCATTTGGCTCATCGCCGAAATCGCCGCCATAGACAAAATACTGGCGGCCATCAGCGGTCTTCCGGCGGATTCCGTGATCCGCCCATTCCCAGACGAACCCTCCCATCAGACAATCGGCCTTGTAAATGGTTTCCCAATATTCCTTCAATCCGCCGGGGCCGTTTCCCATGGCATGGGCGTACTCGCACAGAACGAACGGTTTGTCCGTATAGCGAGACCCGGGCTCCAATTTAGGCGACGTCACGTTCTGAAATTCCTCCTCAGCCCCCCGGCCGAGCAGCGCCACATGCTCCACCGCCGCATACATCCGGCTGTAGACATCCGCCGTCTTCAACTGGCAATCGCCCTCGTAATGGATGGGGCGAGTGGGGTCCAACTTCCGGGCACACTCCGCCATGGCAATATGATTGTCCCCAAAATGGGCCTCATTGCCCAGCGACCACATGACAATGGAGGGATGGTTTTTATCGCGTTCGACCATGCGCACCATGCGGTCCACACAGGCGTCGCGCCAGGCTGGATCCTCTGTCGGATTCCCCGTCCAAGCGGGCAACCGGTCAAACCCGTGCGTCTCCAGGTCACATTCATCTATCAGATAAATACCATAACGGTCGCACAGGTCGTACCAGCGGGGATCATCAGGATAGTGAGACGTCCTGACCGCGTTGATATTATGCTGTTTCATCAGCAGAATATCCGCCACCATGGCCTCCAGCGGGATCGCGCGACCCAGGTCGGGATGGGTCTCATGGCGGTTAACGCCCTTGAACTTGACCGCCACCCCGTTGATAAGAAACACGTTGCCCTTGATCTCCACGCTCCGGAAACCAACATGCTGGGGAATCACCGCGATTACCTTGCCCGTCTCATCCTTGACCGTCACGAGAAGCGTATAGAGATACGGCAGCTCCGCAGACCAGAGGCGGGGAGCGGCAACCTTGCCCGAGAGGAGGATCTCCTGCCCGGCACCCGCAGTCACGACCACTTTGGCTTTGAGCGGCGCCTCCAAAACCGGATTTCCGTCGGCATCGAGCAACTTGGCGGCCACAGAGGCCTTGGCCGCGGCGGCCGTTGCGTTGTGAAGATCCACGCGCACCTCCAGGCCGGCCTCCGTCGCGCCGGCCTTCAACGGGGTCCGGATCCGGATATCAGCCACATGAAGCGTCGGCAGGGCCAGCAAGTAAACATCGCGAAAAATGCCGCTCAGCCACCACATGTCCTGGTCTTCACAGTAGGTTCCATCCGACCACTGGTAGACGCGGACCGCCAGCGTATTCATGCCGGGTTTGGCGATATCGGTGACATCAAACTCAGCCGGGGTGCGACTTCCCTTACTGAAGCCGACGACTTTGCCGTTCACCCAAACATGGAAAGCGGAATCCACACCTTCGAACCGGAGGATGAGCCGCTTCCCCGCCCAGCCATCGCCAACATGGAACTCGCGCCGGTATGAGCCCGTCGGGTTTTCGGTGGGGACATGAGGCGGATCAACGGGAAACGGAAATTGGACGTTCGTGTAGTGGGGATGGCCATATCCCTGCATTTGCCAGTTCCCCGGGACCGCAATCTCGTCCCACTGGCTCACATCAAAGGCGGGACGGAAGAAATCGGTGGGCGCCTCGGCGGGCGTCGGGTCATAATGAAATCTCCAGTTGCCATTCAGGAGCTTGAACCATGGGGATTCGCCACGCTCGAAAGTCAGGGCCGCGGCGGCCTCAGGATAGTGGAAAAAATAGCTCCTCGCGGGAAGCCGGTTCCGGTTTGTCAAAGCGGGATTTTGCCAATCACACAACAAGGGGGGTTTCATCATAATCATCCTTATTTCGCATCTACGACATGAGATAATACCGTGGGTTTTCCCTTAAAAACAGAAGATTTACCGGCCTATAACGACACGATTGTCACGCCATCACCACCGGGAGTCTGCCCGGTTTCACCCAACCGGAAATGGCGCACCCCCATTCCCCGAAGGTGCTTGTGTAGAGCATTCCTCAGGGCGCCGGTGCCATGCCCGTGGACAACACGGACTTCCTCGCAGCCCGCCAGCAGGGCATCGTTCAGAAACCGGTCCAGCCGGATGATCATTTCCTCCACACGCAGCCCGTGCATGTCAATCTCGCGGGTTCCCCCGCCTCGTTTCACAGGCCGCCGGACGGCGACGGAACCCGACGGCTCCTTCGGCCTGACCCGGCGGGGCCGCTCCAAGCCCGCCACGGGACTGTTGAAGGCTATTTTGTCCGTTTCCACAACCGCCCGCTTCCCATCGCGGCTGACGGACCGGACTATCCCGTGATCCTTCAGCAACTCGATCCAGACACGATCGCCTGGGGCGACAGCCAATGGTTGTTCAGGAGTTTGATTCATGGAATATGACGGACACTGTCCGCAGATGTACCATAGCCGGCGGGGGAACGCAAATACCGGGCCGCATCCCGCTTGACCGGCGCGGCTTCATTCCCGATAATCCCGCGCCATGTCGTTCAACGTCTTGTTTTTATGCACTGGAAATTATTACCGGAGCCGGTTCGCGGAGATTCTGTTCAACTCACTGGCCACACCGGAGCAGCTTGATGTCCACGCTGATTCCCGCGGGGTGGCAACCGAACTGGGTGTGGATAATATTGGCCCCATCTCGCCACATGTCAGCAAGGCGCTCGCCATCCGCCATATCAGGGATCTCTCCATTAACCGCTTTCCAAAGCAGGTTCAGGAGCCGGATTTTCGCAACGCCAACCTCATCATCGCCCTTGACGAGGAGGAGCACCGCGCCATGATACAGGACCGCTACCCGGACTGGGTGGACCGCGTTGAATACTGGAATGTCATGGATCTCTGGGCGACCAGCCCCGACGAAGCCCTGCCGACCATCGAGGGAAAGGTTCTGCAATTGATCGCCAGGTTGAAGAAACTATGAGCATCCCCGTTATCGAGGCTTGTGATCTCCGGAAATGCTATGGCGACTTTACCGCCGTGGATGGAATTTCCTTTGCCGTCAATCGAGGCGAACTGTTCGGATTGCTCGGCCCCAACGGCGCCGGAAAAACCTCCACGATCCGGATGATCTACGGGTTCTCGCCCCTGAGTGGCGGCTCCTTGACCGTGTTCGGGCACGATATCACCACCGAATGGCGGACCATCCGGGCCCGTCTTGGCGTCTGCCACCAGGATGACAATCTCGACGAGGAAATGTCGGTCCGCGACAACCTTGAACTCTTCGCGGGGTTTTTCGGAATCAAGAAACCTATCGCCCGTGACCGCGCCAGCAAGCTGTTGGCCTTTTTCGGACTGGAGAGCAGGGAAAAGGCGAGCGTCCGGGAACTTTCCGGCGGCATGATGCGCCGTCTCGCCCTTGCGCGGGCCATGATCAATGAACCCGACCTGCTGATCCTTGACGAACCCACCACTGGACTCGACCCGCAAACCAGGCATCAGCTCTGGGAACGGCTGGCCCGGCTGAAGCAGCAGGGCGTCACGATCCTGTTGACGACCCACTACATGGAGGAAGCCGCGCAACTTTGCGACCGACTGATCATCGTGGATCACGGAAAGATCCTGGTTGAAGGCCGCCCCCGGGACCTGGTCGCCAGATTTGTCGGCAACCAGGTCATCGAAAGCAGCCCTGTCTGCGACGGCCTCCGGAAATTCGTTACCGACCGCAAGTTGGAACACGAGGATCTCGGGCACCGCATGTTGATCTACTGTAAGGATGACGAAACCCTCTATCACGAAATCACCCGCACCTATTGCCAGGATAACTGTGTTCTTCGGATGGGGACGCTGGAGGATGTTTTCCTTAAACTGACCGGACGGGAGCTACGGGAATGAGCCACGAGAACCACCTCACCTGGCGGCTCCTGCGGGTCTGGCGTCGCGATTGGCTAGTCACCCGGCAATCCTGGCTGATTGGGTTCCTGACGCCGCTTCTGGAACCGATCTTCTATATCGCATCGCTCGGATTCGGTTTCCGGATGTTGATTCCCGAGGTTCAATACCAGGGCCACACCCTGACCTATGTGGTGTTCATGGCACCGGCCATCATCGCCACCAACATCATGTACACGGCATTCATGGAGAATTCGTTCTCGTCATTCGTCCGGATGTATTACCAGAAAACCTATGACGCCATCATGGCCACACCCCTTTCGGTGGACGAAATCATCGCGGGTGAAATCATGTGGGGCGCCACCAAGTCGCTGCTGGCCGCAAGTGTGATGACGACGGTCCTGAGCCTGTTCGGGCTGGTTCACTTTCCGACGGGACTGGGGATCCTTCCCCTGGCTTTTCTGGGCGGTCTCCTGTTTGGCGCCGTCGGCATGATCTTTACCGGCCTCGTGAAGAGCATCGACATGTTCAATCTACCCATCTTCCTGTTCATCACGCCGATGTACCTGTTCAGCGGAACCTTTTTTCCAATCGAGACCCTTCCCCGCTGGGCGCAGTTCGTCGCGTACTGCCTCCCCCTCTCCCACCTGGTCACGCTCACGCGGAATCTCTGTCTGGGCACGATCACGGGAACCCAGGTCCTTGTTTCCGGCGGATATCTTATGGCGGCAAGCGCACTCCTGATCCCCATCGCCCTGCGCGTCATGCGCCGCCGCCTGATCAAGTAGGTCGAAATGCCATTACGTAATCGCATAAGTACTGGATTTATGGTCATCTTCATCATCGTCGCAACATCTTGATCTCGCGTTGCAGTTCCGTTTTGAGTTCCGCCGCCGTGGGCAGATACAGTTTGTAACGGCCAGCAAAGATTTTCCTGTGGTGTTCCGGCCCCAGGGTGTATCGCACCACCGCATCGTTCTTCTCCGCGCAGAGGATCAACCCCAACGTCGGGTTGTCCCCCGCCGACCGGCACTCGCGGTCGAAGTAGTTCACGTACAGTTGGAGTTGACCCAGATCCTGATGCGTCAGTTTGCCGGTCTTGAGGTCAATGATCACATAGCATTTCAGGATTGTGTGATAGAAAACGAGATCGATGTAGAAGTGATCGCCATCGAGTGTCAGTCGTTTCTGCCGCGCCACGAACGCAAACCCCTTCCCCAGTTCCAGGAGAAATGCCTGCAGGTTGTTGATAAGGGCCGTTTCCAGGTCTGATTCGACTAACTTCGGCGACTCTGGCAGCCCCAGGAACTCAATAACCACGGGGTCCTTGAAGACGTCGACGGGGCTTTGAACCTCATGGCCTTTGCGGGCCAAACGCATCAAGCCCTTCTTGTCTCTGCTCAGGGCCAGCCGTTCGTACAGCAGACTGCAGATCTGCCGCTCCAGTTCCCGCGCCGCCCAGTTGTTCTGGATTGCCTCGATCTCGTAGAAGGCGCGTGCCTCGGGTTTGTCGACACGCAGGAGTGTGCGGTAATGCGTCCAGGAGAGGTTGGGATGCAACAGACCAAGCTTCCAGGATTCGCTACGCAGTGCGTGGACTATTTCGAGAGACTCTCCGCACGGCAATTCTCCACGCACTGCGTGGAGAATCTCTGACCCCGCCAGCAGGCACGGATACACAAGGTAGAATTGCTTAAAGTAGAAGAGGTTCTGAGCGGAATAGCCAGGACCGAAATCCTTTGTGAGCCGGACGGAAAGCGTTTCTACGAGGCGCTTCCCGTATTCCGCTCGTTTTGCGCCTTTCTGCTCCTCCTCAACAATTTCCCGCCCGACCAACCAGTTTGACACGACCTGTGTCGTGTTGACTGACCGCGCCACGGAAGAGCGGGCTGACTCCAGGATTTGCCGGATACGACCGTAAAGCGTTGATGTGTTCTTGCGCTCTTTCTTCATGCGCTTCATGGCTCCTATAGGGATTGCAATACGGATTTGTTGCTTTCCAATTGTGCGTTCGGCTCTTGGCATTTCTAGTCATCCTTCACTTGTGTCCGAGCCGATCAGGCGATTTAGGGAACCGCCCAACACACGCCAGATTGATCAGGGCACCGGGAATTTCACGGCGGTCGCGACGACTTCGGCTTTGAGGCCGGCCAGAATGCGCTCATCGGCCTGGTGCTTGACGGCCTCGACGATCCAGCCGCCGAGCCGCTCCATCTCCACCTCTTTCATGCCGCGCGTGGTTATGGCAGGGGTGCCGATACGAATGCCAGAGGTCACAGCCGGGGGGCGTGTGTCAAAGGGAATGGCGTTTTTGTTAACGATGATTCCCGCCTTCTCCAGGGCGGTCGAGGCATCCTTGCCCGTGGTGCCGAGCGGAGTCAGGTCCACCAACATAAGATGGTTGTCGGTCCCTCCCGACACAATACGCATCCCATGCTTGGCAAGGTAGGCGGCCAGCACCTGGGCGTTCTTGACCACCTGTTTTTGGTAGTCCTTGAACGCCGGCGATAGGGCCTCCTTGAAGCACACCGCCTTGGCGGCGATGGTGTGCATCAACGGCCCGCCCTGCAGACCCGGGAAGACCTGCTTGTCAATCTCCTGGGCGTATTTGGCCCGGCACAACACCATGCCGGCGCGAGGGCCGCGCAGGGTTTTGTGTGTGGTGGTGGTAACGAAGTCGGCATAGGGAACCGGACTGGGATGGATCCCCGCGGCAATCAAGCCGGCGATATGGGCCATATCCACCATCAACAGTGCCCCGACGCTGTCGGCGATCTCGCGAAGCCGCTTGAAATCAAGGATCCGCGGATAGGCGCTGGCTCCGGCGACCACCAGTTTCGGGGTGTTCTGTTTCGCAAGGGCGGCGAGTTCATCGTAATCAATCGTCTCCGTCTTCGCGTTGACCCCATAGGGTACGATCTTGAAGAAACGTCCCGAGAAATTGATCTTGTGGCCGTGGGTGAGATGTCCGCCATGAGCCAGGCTCATCGCCAGAATGGTGTCGCCGGGTTGCAACGCCGCAAAGTAGACGGCCATGTTCGCCGAGCTGCCGCAGTGGGGCTGGACGTTGGCATGTTCCGCGCCGAACAGGGCCTTGGCCCGGTCAATGGCGAGCTGTTCCGCCACATCCGCAAACTCGCACCCGTTATAGTAACGCTTGCCGGGATAACCCTCGGCGTATTTGTTGGTGAGGACCGAACCCTGCGCCTCGCGCACCGCACGGCTCGCGTAGTTCTCCGAGGCGATCAGGTCTATCGTCCTGAGTTCGCGTTCCTCCTCGTGCTTGATCGCATTATAGATGTCCGGATCCGTCACCGCCACCGCGGGCAATTCCACGGCCGCGCCGGACATGGCGCCGATCTTGTCCACCCGGCGTTGATGACGATCTTCTCCCACAAACTTGCCTTCCAACCAGGCGGTCAGGACCTTTCCGGCCAGATCGGGCGACTCCAGGTCGCTCCCCAGAACGAGCACATTCGCATCGTTGTGCGTGCGCGCCGCCGTGGCCATCAGCGGCGAGAGACACAACGCCGCGCGCACCTTTGGAAATTTATTGGCCGCCATGCTCATGCCGATGCCGGTTCTGCAGATCAGAATCCCCTGATCCACCAGGTTCTCGGACACCATAACGGCGACGGTGCGGGCAAAGTCGGGATAATCCACCGCATCGGGGCTGTAACAGCCCACGTCTTCCACGGCAATTCCTTTTTCTTTCAGCAGCTTCTTCAGGGTTTCCTTGAGCGTAAAACCACCGTGATCCGCACCTATCGCCATTTTCATTATGCTCATCCTTCCGGGAACCATTGCTTATTTCGCATAGTATTCATGCACATGCAGGACAAGATCCGGCATGGCGGTCTCAATCTCATCACGTATCGTCCGGTACACATCCGCATCCAGACCGAAGGGATCCGGAACATCCTCATTCCGGCGGCGCGGGTTGAATGCGTTCAACAGGACAACCCGTCCCTTCGCAGCGGGAAAACGCTGCAACACGGCGCGTTGATGAGCTTCCGTCATTACCACAACCAGGTCGGCATCGTCAATGTGGGCTTGCGTCAGCAAACGGCTGCGATGGGGCGACAAATCCACCTTCTTTTCGGCCAGCGCATGAACGGCGCCTGCGCTTGCGGACTGTCCGTCGAACGCGGCGACACCGGCCGAGGCCGCGTCCCATTCCGTATCCGGCCCCATCCATTTCCGGAAAAGGTATTCCGCCATCGGACTGCGGCAGGTGTTCCCGGTACAAACAAACAGAACCTGCGGCCGGCTCAGAATAAGCTCTTTTGCCAGGGCGCCCTGGCGGAGAATAACGAGGGTTTTCCCCGTGGCATCCACCACCGTACTTTCCACACCCAACGACGGGCCCGCATCCAACGCCAGCGCCACGCGGGAGCCCAGAGACGCCATGGCCGCCTCCGCTGTGCGCGCCGCAGGCTCGCCACTGACATTCGCGCTGGTGACCCTGAGCGTGCCGCCTGTTCTTTTCAGGACCGCGAGCGCGACAGGATGGTTGGGAACGCGGAAGCCTTCCGTCTTCCCATCACAGGACAATACCAACGTGAGAGGACCCGGCCAGTATCGCCGGGCGAGCCGCCGGGCCCGGGGAGACATCACGGCGCCCGTCTGTTCCACAACGTCAAGACCGGAGGCCAGCAAGGGTATCGGTTTTCCCCGGTCCCGCCCTTTTACGGCAAAGATCCGGTCCTCCGCGCCGGCGACACGGGGATCCGCGGCAACCCCATAGACCGTTTCCGTGGGGAGAATGACGAGACCGCCCGACTGCAAAACCCGGACGCTTTCACCGATGGCAACCTTGTCAGGCTTGCCGCACCCAACCTTGAGAAGCCTGGGCTTACTGCTGTCCATAGCCACCCAGCGTCCGGAGCCCGAGAAGAATGTCCGTAGCCCGCTGCAGCACGGTGTCGCCGTCCACACGCCTCATCAGATCCCGGTCACGTTCAGACTTGGCGCTCAGGACCCGGTTCGGGCGATTGGTGTTGAATAAGATTTCGTTCCCGGTATTGGACGCAAGCCTCTCGACATTGACATCCGGCTTGATGCCGCAACCGTCATAGGACTGCCCGTGCAAGGGGACAAGTTTCCGCGTGGCCAGGGTAATGGTCAGGCCGTCGGGAAGGGTCATCACATCCCTGAACCGGGCCTCCCCGTGTGTCATGGAACCAATCAGCATGATTCCAGGACGCCCCCGCCATAAGGCAGCCAGGGCTTCCGCCGCCCCGCGCGTGCGTCCGTCAACCAGGACCATCAAGGGAGCCCGGATGGACGTAACGGTTTCGGCGACATTCGTAGACAGGGGATGCCCCCGGTTATCGGTGAGAATATACAACGGCTCCTGCTTCCGGTACACAAGGCCCGCCAGCAATGAGACCGTGTTGAGGTCATCCCCGGAGGCGCCACGCAAATCGAGAATAATACCGGCCTTGTTATTCAACGCCTGAAGGCGCGAGAGAATCTCCGCCCCACCGCCTTTCCTCAATCCCTGGATTTTCAGGTATGCGATATCCTCCGGCCAGAGCTCCACCGCCTGCACGGTTTGTGTGCTTCCCGTAATACCATTGATCTCCCCACCAAGACCGGCTCCCTCTCCCAGAAACGCGCCGGAATCAATGGATTTCAGTATCCCCTCGAGGCCACTCCGCACCGCCTGGGAACGATCCACCAGAACACCATTCGTTTCGAGGCACGATAGCACTTCGTCCAAACTGCCTGTGGCTCGGCAAGTCATGCAGGCCAGAACCGTCAACAGACAACCGATCCCGCGTAAAATTGAACTTTTATTCTTCGTGGCCAGGCCCCTCACGTCTTCTTTGTTCTTTTCGCAATCTCGTTTTGGATTCGGGCATTTCCAGCCTTTACCTTGGATTGGAGCGTTTTCTTGTGTTCAACCAAGCGCAGGGTCAGGTCACGCCGTTCCAGAGCCAGGATCTGCACGGCAAGGATTGCCGCATTCACGGCGCCGGCTTTGCCCACCGCCACAGTGGCCACAGGCACACCGGCGGGCATCTGGACCGTTGACAACAGTGAATCCAGACCGTCCATGAATCCACTCGTCACGGGAATGCCGATGACCGGTAGGATAGTGTGGGCGCAGATCACTCCGGCCAAATGCGCCGCGCCACCTGCGGCGGCAATGATCACCTTGAACCCGCGCTCCCCAGCCTTCCGGGCAAATGTCGCCGCCAGATCTGGCGTCCGGTGGGCGGACATCACCCTGACTTCACTTCCGACGCCAAATCGGGCCAGCGTATTAACCGTGTCTTCCAGGATCGTCCAGTCGGAATCACTGCCCATCACCACGGCCACGACCGGCTTCCGCTCTCGCTTATTCTTCTGTTTTTTCATCACACTTCCTTCCCTTGGTCATGTCTTCGGCAATGCCTTCGCGGCGATATCCCGCCGGAACATGGCGCCATCGTAACTGATCTTGGCCACAGCCTGATAAGCCCGGTCCACAGCCGTTTTCAGACTCTTCCCAAGAGCCGTCACTCCGAGCACCCGGCCTCCAGAAGTCAGGACTTTACCGCCCTCCAGCCGGGTTCCGGCGTGAAAAACCACCGCACCGGGAACCTTGCCCGCCGCTTCAAGTCCGCGAATTTCCTTGCCCTTCTGGTAGGCCCCGGGATAACCACCGGCAGCCATGACCACACAAACGCATGCCTCGCCCTTGTATCTCACCAATTCCGGTGAGAGCGTCCCGTCAATACAAGCCTGGAGGGCCGGAATGAGATCCCCCTCCATACGCGGCAGGATCACTTGTGTTTCGGGATCACCAAACCTGCAGTTGAATTCCAGAACCTTGGGTCCCGTCTTGGTCATCATCAGGCCGGCATAGAGCACGCCCTTATAGCTGATTCCCCGGCTTTTCAATTCAGCCAGAGTGCGCCTGAAAACCACCGTTTCGATATCCGGCAGAAGTTCAGGCTTGAGAACCGGCGCGGGCGAGTAGGCGCCCATTCCTCCGGTATTCGGCCCCTTGTCGCCATCAAAAATCCTCTTGTGGTCCTGGGCCGATGCCAACAACACCACATGGGCTCCGTCCGTAAGCGCCAACACGGAGACTTCCTCTCCCTCTAGAAATTCCTCGACAAGGATCCGCCTCCCCGCCGCACCGAAAGCGTCTTCAACCAGGGCTTCGTGTATGGCACGTTCCGCCTCTTCACGGGTGAGGCAGACCGTAACCCCCTTGCCCGCCGCGAGCCCTTCGGCTTTGATAACAATCGGCGCCCCGATATCCCGGACAAAATCAATAGCAAGAGCGGCATCGGAAAACGTACTTGACCGGGCGGTCGGAACGCCGGCGGCCATCATGACATCCTTGGCAAAAACTTTGCTTCCTTCCATCTGGGCGGCGGCCTTGGAGGGACCGAAGACGCGCAATCCGTCCTTTTCAAACAGATCGGTTATCCCGGCGCAGAGCGGAGCCTCAGGCCCGACAATTGTCAGGTCAGGCCGGTTATGCCCGGCCCATGCCGCCAATGCGGGAAGGTCTTCCGCCGATATATTGAGATTCGTGGCCAACCCCGCCGTACCGGCATTGCCTGGCGCGCAGAAGATCTGCGGCCTGCTGCTATCGTTCGAGAGCTTCCAAACCAGGGTATGCTCCCTGCCCCCGCCGCCTATGACTAATACTTTCATATCAAAAGGATAACGGATGCGGGAGCAGAGTCAACGTTTTCGGATACCCATTAAAATAGTTCGCCCTGCTCCCCCCCCTTGATCAGGGAATGGAATTCCATACGGGAGTAGAAAGGGCGCAGAATCTGGGCCTGTTCAGTCCTGACGACTAAGGATTCCCACGAAGGGATACAGTCAAGCCCGTCCTGCAATCTCACAAGGCCTAGATTCCGCTCAACCCGGTCACGCCCGGCCAGGAGATTGTCATGAATCCTTTGCGGTTTCACCTCGGTGATACGGGGCCAAAGCGTGGCAAGCGATCCAAATTGGGCAAGGAGCTTGGCCGCTGTTTTGGGGCCCAACCCCTCAATCCCGGGAATATTATCAACCGTATCCCCGGTCAACGCCAACCAATCCACAATCTGATGAGGGTATACGCCTGTTTTTTCAAACACACCCGTGCGGTCAATCCGCTTGTCATCCTTTCCCCATGACACCATGAAGATATTATCCGAAACCAATTGATAAAGATCCTTGTCGCTAGTCGCGATCAGAATCTCTTCCGACTCAAGGGCGGCCTTTCTGGCAAAAGTCGCCAGAATGTCGTCCGCTTCTTCATGGTCCAGTCTAATTCTTGTGATTCCCGCTAGATTAAGGAATTCGGCCACCGGCTCAATCTGCTGTCGAAGAGCGTCCGGCATGGGCGGTCTCTGGGCCTTGTATTGGGGAAGGAGTTGAAGGCGGGCGGCGGGTATCCCCCCATCCCATGCCACCACAATATGTGACGGACGCCACCCTTCTATAAGCTGATGGATCCCCCGAATAAAGCCAAACACCGCATTGGACGGCTCGCCCAAACTGGTGGAAAGTTCCCGGATACCATAAAACGACCTGTAAAAAAGCTGGGTGCCATCAACCAGCAACAGTCTTCTGGCAATCATGGGATAAGCCTATTTCGCGACTGCGGGCGCTGATGCCGGCGTAATGTCTTGATCCAGAACGGGAAGACGGTGTCCTGATGCGTCCACCAGTTTCGCGGTCACAAAGATGAGCAGGTTTTTCTTAACGCTCATTTCCCCTTTGGATCGGAACAAAGCGCCAAGGAATGGAATGTCGCCAAGGATGGGAATCTTGTCGTTTGTTTTCTGGATGTTCTCCGTGATCAATCCGCCCATGACTACCGTGGCGCCGTCTTTAATAAGGACATGGGTATCAAGCTGGCGATATTGAAAGAAGGGCTGTGGCATATTCAGCGTCAATGTAGTACCATCCAAGCGTTTAATGGTTGAGCCATACTGATACCAAATCGGATCCGAGATGACCTTAGGCTCCATGTGAAGGCTGATTCTAGAGTTATCCGTGCTGACTTCCGGCGTTACCGTGAAAACGACACCAACCTTCTGTTTTTCAAACCCGCCGGGCGTGACGGTCGGTTCCGATACCAGATTATTCAAACCACCTTGTGGGGGTTGACTCATTTCAAAGGAAGTTGGATAGATATATTCCGTTACCACCTCAATTGTAGCCGGCTGTCCGGAAATGGTTGTAATTTTTGGAGCCGACAGTAAATCGGCGTTTCCGTTCTGTTCCAAAGCATGGAGGATCAGGGTCAGATCGGGGTTGGTGAGCACACTCGCAAAACTGGCAATACCACCCATCGTTCCCTGTCCACCCGATTCCGCTGTTGTTTTACCGTTCGAATCTGTCCCAAAGAATCGCAACCCTTTGGTCATCCCTCCATCTATGGTGCTGGCGTTCATCTGAATACGGGGATTGGATGTCATGGGTGCGTAGGCACTCGAGCTATTCTTCACCATCATTTCCCAGTTGTCCGACAGCAACCACTCCAACCCTGCCTCATACAGATCCGTTTCATTGACTTCCACAAACCTGGCCTCGATCTCAATCTGTGTCGGGATCCCGCTAAATGAGACAAGAATCTTTTCAATTTCGGCCAGATTGTCGGCGGTATTTTTCACGACCATTTTTCCGGTCGTTGGGCTGTAGTTGATAAAGGAATTTGGAGGGAACTTAATACCCATCCTGGTAAATTGCCCCTTAATATCCGTCGCCGGCGCTTCGGTGGCGCCCGCCTCGAGATTGATCCCACGATTTTGCGGCGACGCCTGTTGTTCGGCACTTGCCGTCTTTACTTTTTCAATAAATGTCGGCTCAACAGCATACTCCCTCATTTCCATGGTCGCAGGATCCCAATCCCTGGGCACAATCACTACGATGTCGCCGTCAATGCGCGACTTCAATCCTGAAACATCGGTGATGATCTTCAGGGCGTTGAAGAGGGTGATATAGCGGGCCGAGAAAGTCACTTCCGGCACTCCTCCCTGATTCGCGCCTGCGGTCTTGTCATCGGCGGCAAAGACATCTTCGCCACCCGCCTTCTTCACAGGGGCCGCCGCCGCACTCTGGCCCAAATTCAGGATGATGTTGACACCTTTTTTTGTTTCATCGTCCGTTGTTTTATCGCAATCGTGACTCCGCTTGTTCAAGAAATCAACCACATCATGAATGTTAGCGGAGCGGAATTCGATCTCATCAATGACAATCTTCTTCATTTTCTCTTCAAGGTATTGCGAAGTCGGCGTATTTGTCTTGGTGTTTGATGCAACCTGCCGCCCGTTGATGACCGTATATCGCGGATTCCAAGCATCACGGACTTCCGCATTCATTCTCTTGACCGTGGCTTCTCGTTCAACGGTTTTGTTGGAGAATTCACGTTCTCCGAGAACCTTGAGATACCGCATGGCCTCGCGATTATCCGGATCAAGCCCCAATACCGATTCAAAGCAGGCGCGGGACTTCGCATATTCGCGGTTGGCCATGAACCCTTTTCCCAAGCGCATTTGCTTGTCAACCTCGGTTTCGCCAAGCGGAGTTTCTTCGGCGGGACTATTCGGTTGTTTCGATATTTCAAGCCGTTTTTCTCTCAGCTTGGAAAGAAGGTTCTTCAGCCGGATGTTGGTAGGGTGCTGCTTGAGGAATTCCTCACCCATGGTGATTGCACTCTCGTCCTGTCCTCCATCTTTGGCCATTTTCAAAATAATCTCATATTCACACTCCGGGATACGCTGGGATGCGCGATTCCGAAGCGCCAGGCTATGCGGGACTGCGGAGAGTTTTGAGAGGGCGATTTTATACTGTTCTCCGGCAACAGAATAATTGCGATCTTTCCATGCCTGATCCGCAAGATCCATGGCTTTATTGCCTTCAAGTTCACGAACTTTCCGGCGGACTTCCTCCTGTTGGGCGACTGCCGTGCCTATTTTGAGGCGATCGGCCGTCCCGAGGTTCTTGACGGCCGATTCAAGCGCATGCTTTGTGGCGGCATCCGGATCTTCCACGGCAACAGGCGCAACAGGTGCGGAAGGCGCCACCGGAGCCACTTCGACGGGCGCCGGTTTTTCCGCAACAGGAACCACCGGAGCAGCCTCGACGGGAGTCACAGCCTTGGCCGGAACAGCCTCCGTAACAGGAGCGGCCACCGGTTTAGCTTCAGGAGCCGCCGCCGCGGGAGGGGCCAATTCTTCGATAACGGGCGAAGCAGGGACAGAAGGCTCCTCTTTCTGCTTGGGTTCTCCATCAGCCTTTTTCGCAGAAGCTTCCGTGACGGCAACATTTGCCGTGTCACTAGTCTGTGCATATACCATATGCCCCGCCCAGACACATGACAGGAAGGCGATCAGGACATAGAGAACAAACTTGATTCTCATAAAGGCTTTCTCCTTACTACCCCCATCAACAATAAGAAACACGCCCACACCCGGTTATGGCTTAGCCTCCGGTTGCGAGTCGCGTGTTTGCCGACCAATCCACTTTTCTTTATTTTGGGAAAGATCATGTACTAATACAGAATATGTTTGCGTGTCAACTTTTTTAACCCTGTATTTAGACCCTTTGATCTCAAAATCCTCATCGGGGCGAACCATAATTTCATGCCTGTCCAGTGGGGTGAACTTGATTTCATAGTCATCGCGAGGCACCTGATGTCCCTTGATGAGCGGAATCATCTTGTCATTGTGTTGCAGGGTCAGGGTGGGCCCTTCCGGTGCGTTCGCATCATAGGCAACCAGCTTGAATCCCTCGGCATCTTCATTCATTTTCTTCCAATACGTTTTGCCTCCGGAACGAAGATTGATCTGGAAGATCAGGACGCCATTCGCCTTGTTGACACCCTTGAATACCATGCGGAACGGGATGGGCTTGATCTCTGCAACCCAGATTTTCGCCAGATACGGAGGATGACTGGTGGGATCTTTCGGATCTGTTTTCCACTCATATTCCTCCTTTGATGAAAACCCGTCCCCATCCGGATCCTGATTGATGACTTCCGGATCGAAGGAGAAAAGGCTGTATTTCTCCTCCCACTCATCAGGAATACCATTTTTGTTTTTGTCCACTATTTCATTGGGAACATCAGGCTGCACCGCCCCGCACTGCGTGAACGTGCAGTTGGTCGCGGAATAGGGAATGGGCCGGTCACAGTTCACACACTTGACCCGGAGTTCCGGGGTCAGAAGGGAAAGCGCCCAAATTTCATTCTGGGCGGGATTTGCAAGTGACACCAGCGCTTTCTGAAAAACAGTCCTGTCCGCCGGCAAGACTTTCCCGAACTTTGGCTTCATGGCCCTTAATTGCATGTCATAGTCCTGCCGCTCTGTTTTTTGAACTTTGGCCTGAATGGCCAACAGGATAAGGGAAACGAAGAGACCCAAGAGAAACACGGCGGCAATGATTCTGTCGTAGTTCCTTTTAATCCATGCTCCAATGCCGGCCACCATTATTTTACCCCTCCCGGCTTTTTCGCGGCAACCACCGCCTGCGGTTTCGCAAACTGAAAGACATCCAGTTCAAGTTTGACATTCAGCAGGGCCTCGCGTCCGCATACAATCCGGTAATCCTTCCCCTTGGGGGCTCCCTTCGCGGCCATCGGGTCATCGTCCACCTTGGTCGCAACAACCTCTTTACGGGTAAACAACTTATCATCCCCTTCGATATTAAGGCGGGTGACCAGGATAATAACAGGACATTTGGCCAGACCGTTCAGAACATTCATGACAGAACTTTCACGCCCCGAGAACTGGAACGTAAAATGCCATCGCCCATAAAGCTGACCGGGCGGAATCACCCCGGCCGACGGATCAACGATATTTTTCACATCAATCTGAGAGGCGGTCGCGCGTCCCTGCGCAGGAGGCTTCGGCACCGCGGCGCCTGATGCATCGACCTCAAATTCCTGCCTGCCTATTCCGCCCAACTTGCTAATTTTCGCCGTATACAGAATGTTACATAAGACCTCGACGATCTTGAGCTGCTGGGTCAGGCGGGGCACGTCTTGCGGCGCGGGAAGATTTCCCGCCAGATGCCGTCCAAAACTAAAGTCGAAACCCTTTGCAACGGCAATGTTGTCGGACGCCGCGTGGGCCAACAGACTTTTTTGGGTTTCGAAAAACTGATTGATAAACAATACCGGACTCTGTCCCACCGGCTCCACTTGAGATGCCCCCAACCCGGACTGAAGCCCCGCCAGTTCCTGTTGAAGCGTTTCGTAATTCAACTTCTCCATCTTCAGGTTTTCATGGGAGGGGAAGGGTTTCCGGTCATACAGCATATCCAAGGTGGACTTTGCCTGCCACAGGGATGACTTGACCTCTGAAAATTGAATGAATCCATAAACGAGAAGCGCCACCGCCCCCAGAAAAAGGAGGCCAATAACCACCGCGGTGACAACAACCACTATTTTCCGACGAGACTGCATAGACTATGAATTTCCCTTGCCGCCCTGGTCCGACGTTGAAGCAGGGGCGGCTTTCTCAGACGGCACAACCGGTTTTCCCGGCAAACGCTCCCTCAGCCCTGCATCCACCGTAAATTCCATGGCATAATCGGTTCCCTCGACCGGCTTTACCCGCTTGATCTGAAGATCGTCCGTGAAATACCCGACCCCCTTTAATTTGCCGACATATTCGGTGATCGCCTGGTTATTGACCTCATCACTGAAAGCCATACCTCGAATCTCAAGCCTCATGGGCGTCTTCTCATCCTTGCCCGGAACCGTCATAACCGCCGTCAACCACATCCCCGGCGACAGGCGCTGATGCAGGTCATTCAGAATGACCACCCAATGGGTTCTCATCTCGACCAAGCCGCTCAAATCATTCGCCTTGGAATAAAGCTTCTCCTGCTGTATTGCCAGTTCACCCAAGGCGGTATTCGGAGACTCCAGCATCGCCACCCGGGACTGAACGATTTCCAGACTCTTCTCGGCGATGGACTTCGTCCGGTTCAGATAGAAGCCAAACACCAGAATCATAAAAACGAGACCGATCGCCGCCAAACCAAAGAACGGCAACCGGCGCTGCAACACCTTGCGCGCCGCCAACTCCGGCGGCAACAGATTGATTTCCACCGGGCAGGACAGGGTGCGACGCAACCCCAGGCCCACCACTTCACCAAGCAAATGAAGATCTTCGGCAACCTTGTCCGACTCAATGCCGGAACTTACCGCCACATTTCGGAATGGATTCAGATAATCCACCTCGGTTTTCAGCTTTTCCTTGAGGAAAACGTTTACATGCTGAATCATGGAGCAACCGCCCGTCAATAGCACCATGCCGGGCTGGCTACCCCCCTGCTGGCTTCGATAGAAATTGATCGTCCGGATGACCTCGGCGTGGAGGCGCGTCATGATATTTCGGACAATCTTGGACGTACGGTCAGCAACCCCGACCTCATGCCCCTCATAGACTCCGCCAAATCCGACAAACGCATGCGCAATTTTGAGTTGTTCAGCTTCCTCAAAGGAAAGTTCGAACTCTTTCATCACGTCTTTTGTAATGGCCATCCCCGCAACCGGAATGCTACGGCTGAAAATCTTGTTGCCCTCAACAAACACCACGTTGGTCGAACGCGCCCCCATGTCCAGAATCATTGTGCAACCCGGCAAATCGGAATAATTGTACCGCACTGTATTGAAAAGCGCCAAGGGTGACACATCCACCAGGACCGGATCCAATCCGGCTGCCTCGACGCAGTCCGTGAGATTCTTGACAAGATCCCCCTTGACAGCGACCAGCAATACACTGAGTTCACCTGTTTCCTGCCCGACCAACTGATAGTCCCAGACCACTTCATTGATAGGAAAAGGCACGTTCTGCTGGGCCTCATACTTGACAATCTGGGCGATCTTGTCAGGCGTCACAGGGGGAAGTTTGACATAACGGGGAAACACCATCTGGCCTGAAACGGATAGGGCAACAGGTCCCGGGCGAATCCCGCTCAGCCGCATTGCATCCCGGATTCCGGAGACAATATAGGCGGACGAGTCTGTCGTCGTTTCGGGATCGAATCCCAGGGGAGAGACGGAATAATTGACCAATTCAAGGCTTTTCGAACTGCTGATCTTGAATTCCGCAAGCACCAGCTTGCTGTTTCCAATATCCAACGCCAGAATACGGTCTGATCCAAACATAAGAGCCTACTTCACAGCCTCATAATCGTCAAAATTAACCAAGGCAAACGGAGTTTTCGATTTCTCCACGATGTAGCCCTCTTTCGGCACCAGATTCTTGTTCTGCCACCACTCCTGGGGCAGGGGCTTTCCAGCCCCCAACTTGCCTTCCGACAATGTGCTAACTACTTCACCCTTCACCAGAGCTTCTACAGCCACTCCCACGATTCCGCCTTCACCGTACCGGGCAAGGGCCGATGGACGGACATAGGCTACCCCCAAGTGGCCCCGCCCTCTTGCCACGTCAATGTAGGTGAGATTTCCCTTGAGCAGGGTGTAGTCCCCGGATCCCTTGCTTTTGAGCAACGCATAAAATTGAAAAGTGACTTCATCGATCCAGTCCGGCACAGTATCAAACTGGACGCTTAATTCAGCCCATTGAGGGATTCCGCCAGTATAGCTGTGGGCCCGCCCTGAAGTCTCCTGGCATCTCATAAGAGCGCGGGGGCCATTTCCGGTAAGTTTGCTGATGTTGAGGATCGTCCCGCCGGTCGCGGCTTTTACATGCGTCTGGGCTAACGCATCATTGAAACCAAACCCCAGGACAAGCGCGGCACATGCCGCCATCTTGATAAGTATGGAACCGGATTTCATCAGGCCACTCCTTTTTCTTGAATTCAGCACAGGCTCGAATCATTCACCACAATCGAAGCAGTATAGAGAGCGATTGCGGAAGGTCAAAACAAAAAGACAAAAGTCTTTTTCCCTTGCCTCCCGGCCTCAAATCCGTATCATTCCCGCCTTTCTAGTAGTCCGGCAAGTGTCCGGACGGAAGCGAGTGTTGCGCCCCTCCGGCACAACCAAAGCGGATTGTCCCGCTCAAGCGGGACTTAATATATGGAGGATAGGATGGATACTGTTCAAGTACCGGCGGATATTACCGTCAAGGATCTGCTCGACGCGGGTCTGCATTTCGGCCACCAAACCAAGCGTTGGAATCCCAAGATGAAGCCGTTTGTCTTCGACAAGCGGAACGGGATTCACATCATCGACCTGACCAAAACCCTCGAACAACTCGAGAAAGCCAAGCAGTTTGTCTACGAGACCGCCGCCCGCGGCCGCCCGATCTTGTTTGTGGGAACCAAGAAGCAGGCGCAACAGGTCACCAAGGAAATCGCGACGGAGTGCGGCCAGCCTTTCGTCAGCACCCGCTGGCTGGGCGGCACGCTGACCAACAGCACGACCATTCGCAAGCGCATCAAGTATATGCGCCAGGTCGAAAAAATGGAGCAGGATGGCGATTTTGACAAGATGCCCAAGAAGGAAGTGGCCGTGTTGCGCCACGAGCTCGAAAAGCTGCGCAAGAACCTCTCGGGATTGGCCACCATGGACGACAAACCCGGAGCCATGTTCGTGATTGACATCAACCGAGAGGCGATCGCCGTGGCCGAGGCCAACCGCCTGCACATCCCCGTGATTGCCATCGTGGACACCAACACAGATCCCGGACCCGTGGACTATCCGATTCCGGGAAATGACGACGCTATTCGTGGCATCCGCCTCATTGCGGATGTGCTGGCCGCGTCCATCGCCAAAGGCGCTTCCGAATACTCCAAGATTGCCGCCGAGGAGAATAAGAAGCACCAAACCGAGCAAAACCCAGGGGGTGGCGAAGCCCGCCCGTCAGGGCCGCGCAAGCCCCGTGGCGATAACCGCGGACCGCGTCGGCGCGTGGTCAGCAAACCCGTTCCCCAAGCAGAGGCCGCCCCGGCCCCCGCCTCCGAACCATCCGCAACCCCGGCACAGACTTGAGCAAGGAGATTCTATGGCTGAAATAACAGCGGCAATGGTTCAGGAATTACGCGAAGCCACCAACGTCGGCATGATGGAATGCAAACGCGCCCTCGTGGAGGCTGGCGGCGACAAGGACAAGGCGATCCGCCTACTTCGTGAGCGTGGCATGGCCATCGCGGCCAAAAAGGCGACCCGGGCGGCGAATCAGGGGTTGATCGCGGCGGCCGGCAACGGCAAGGCAGGCGCCCTGATCGAGATCAACTGCGAGACCGACTTCGTGGCCAAAAACGAAAGTTTCCAGAAGTTCGTCAAATCAATGGCGGAGAAGGCGCTCGGAATGGCTGATAATAC
>Ga0118677_10003817_pt1 | contig 28080 bp, 18 predicted proteins | sample AliMusrvi5mmetaG_FD_86154 | JGI IMG/M metagenome (GOLD analysis project Ga0118677, IMG submission 86154) | reverse complement strand
CTCCTATGCTACAGCCTAACAGCAATCATTTGCGAAATTGTGGGATTTTTAAAAAACGGCGCACACGGAGTGGGGAAGATATAACTGCGGTATTATGGGGAGAATTAAACTGCGGTTATCAGATGTGGGTGCCCTAAGATAAAAGACACCTGCTGCCTTTTGCCCTTCTGTCGGCTGTGGGTGGTCGCCACACCCGGCATGGCCCACTAAATTACTGCACTTTAAAGAGTTTATACAAACATAAGGCTCGTCAGTTCATGTTCATCCAGCAGTCTGTATCCGCCAAAAGCGTTTTCCGGCGGTTTTAATTATGTCTTGGATGATCAGAGCCCCCAAATTCAGCTTCTAATGCCACGGTCTCAGCCTCCAGTTCGGCCTCTTTCTGGTCCAGTTCGTCCTGTTCACCGCCCCGACCGGCAAATCCTATATTCCCCTTTGACGGCTCTTCGTAGAACCCCCGATGGCTTCTATTGATGATGGCCAGCAGTTCCTTCTTGCTAAGCCCGGCTTTGCCGTTTGTTTTCTTACTGATATCGGCCTGTTTCACGAGGTTGGCCAGGAAAGCGCCTACGATATTCTTCTCCCTGAGCAACGCCAGCACTTCCATATCACCGAAGAGCGCTAGAAGTTCGGGGTCCTGAGTGCGGCGTTTCACGAGATCCAGATAATTGCGCGGCTCAAGAGCACCCATGTCGATGATCTGGTCGAAACGCCCGGGACGGCTGGCGGCCATGTCGACTGAACGCTTGTCGTTTGTGGTAGCCAGCACGAACAGATGGTTGCCCAGAAAGCCGTCCAGTTTCTGCAGGAAGGTACCCAGGACGCTCTTGAAGGCCATATTATGCCTGTCGCCTACTACCAGATCGATATCGTCGATACAAAGAATGGCAGGCTTGAATATGCTCGCAAAAGAGAACAGTTTGTTCAGCCTGGAATCCCCCCCGCTGGCGAGGATAACAGTGACCTTGCCTTCACAGGCCTTGGCGATAGAACGCACTACCATTGTTTTTGCCGTGCCGGGAGGGCCGGAAAGTAGGTACCGAAGCGCGGTGCCAAGCTCATCATAGCGAACTGCGCACTCCATGAACCGGCGCAGTTCGCGTGAAACTGCCTTTGGCAGGAAAACATCTTCCAGGTTGGACTGTTTTATATCTTTAACAATTTCCACTTCTATACCGACAGGGTTTTCATCGTCGGACATGCCCGGGGCTTCTACAACGCGCAGGATGCGGCCCTTGTACAGAGAGTTGTTGATAGCGCCATGTATCAGCAGATCGCGCAGGATGTCCGGACGTTTAGAGGCGTCGGAGATTCCTGAAACCACAAGCTCATGAACAAGGCCGCGCATTTCGTGGTTCATTCTGATAAGGTTTATATAATAATCCGCGCCCGCATAGCTGACAAGCGCATAGACATAGCTGTTGGCGATCTTTGCCAGGCCCGACTCGGTCTGAAAAACGGCTTTCGGCATCGACATTACAGGGTAGTTTATGGAGCCCATGGCATGCAGGGTTTGAACTTTTATATCAGACGCTTGCAGCACTCTGGTATACAACGCATAGAGATACGTCTTAAGAAAATCGAAAACACTGCTGTTTGCGTTTTTCGGACCAAGCCGAGGGACATCTCGGAGCATGGCGAGGGGTATCTCGGGCCAAGCCGAGGGCCGTCTCGGAGCATGCCGAGGGGGTCATGGTTAAGCCTTAAGCATGAGTCTTTACCACTGCCCCTATCATAGACGCTGGGCAACATGGTTCCATAGAACCTATCCCTACTGGGACAAGGAGCATCTATGGCCCAAATGAGGTTGCCTATGCGAAAGATAAAAGAAGTCCTACGGCTCAAGTATGAATCCGGCCGCAGCCACGGCGAGATCGCCCGCAGCTGCGCCATAGCCCACAGCACCGTTCTGGAATATCTCCGGCGCGCAGAGGTGACCGGGCTGCGCTGGCCGTTGCCCCAGGGCATTACCGATACAGAGTTGGAACGGCAACTGTTCCCGGCGGAAGTCCTCGGGCGCGACCCTGGTATCCCGTTGCCTGACTGCCAGTTGATCTATGATGATCTGCGCAGTTGGCGCCGCGATTGCGCGTTGACCCTGACCCAAATTTGGGTCGAGTATAAGGAGAGCAACCCTGGCGGTTACCAGTACACCCAGTTCTGCGAGCACTACCGGCGCTGGCTGGGCAAACTCGACTATGTGATGCGCCAGGAGCATCGCGGCGGCGAGAAGCTCTTCGTGGATTACACTGGCGGACTGGCGATTACGAACCCCGAGACCGGCGAAAAGATTCCGACCCATCTTTTCGTTGGCACGTGGGGCGCCTCCAATTATACCTACGCCGAGGCCAGCCTTAGCCAGGAATTGCCAAACTGGATCGCCGCGCATGTGCGGGCCTTCCGGTATTTTGGCTGCGTCCCGCGCGTTTTGGTGCCGGATAACCTGAAAAGCGGCGTGACGAAAGCCTGTTTCTACGACCCAGAAATCAACCCCACCTATGCAGATTTGGCTACCCACTACGGCATCGTGGTCCTGCCTGCCAAGGCCCGCAAGCCGCGGTACAAGGCCATTGTTGAAAACGGGGTGTTGGTAGCAAAGCGCTGGATCCTCGCGGTGCTGCGCCACCGCACCTTCTTCAGCCTTGCCGAATTAAATGCCACTATCCATGAGCTGCTGGAATCGCTCAACACCCAGCCCATGCGCAAACTGAAAAAGTCCCGCCGGGAGGTGTTCGAGGAGACTGACCGGCCTGCGGCGCTAGGCCTGCCGGAGCGCCCCTACGAGTTCGCCGAGTGGAGTAAGGCACAGGTAAATATCGATTACCACATCGAGGTGGACCATCACTACTATAGCGTGCCGTTCAGGCTTATCCGTGAGAAGCTTGATGTGTGTATGACGGCCGCGACGGTTGAAGCGTTTTTTCGCGGCGAGCGCGTGGCCGTCCATGCGCGTTCACACCTGCGCTACAAGCCCACTACACTGCCTGAACATATGCCGGCCGAACACCGCCGCTACGCCGAGTGGACGCCGTCGCGCATGCTGGACTGGGCCGGCAAGACGGGGCCGTCAACGGCGAAACTCGCCGGGGACATTCTCGATTCGAAGACGTTTCCGGAGCAGGGCTACCGGGCGGTGCTTGGCCTTCTGCGCCTGGGCCGAACCTATGGCGCTGACCGCCTGGAGGCTGCGTGCGCCCGTGCGCTGCGCTTTGGTTCCGCCTCATACCGTTATGTGCATTCGATTCTGGCGCGCGGCCTTGAAGCACAGGCTGAGCCCGAAGCCGAGTCCAACCAGGCTGCTTTGCCCTTCCATGAAAACATACGCGGAGGAGATTACTACAAGTGACAGGAGGATGTAATCTTAGGTATTGGTAGATTCCGCGCGGGAATGTGATATTAACTTCTCCACCATCATCTGACCAAATTCCTATACACCAGAGTGGAAAAAGCCAGAATCAGGTGTGCCATCTTAACCCAACAGTGCCGCATTGCGCTAGACATAAGGTGCTCACCCAGAGTATCACCAACTCGAACAACTCGGTGCCAAAGGTCCAGAAATGCCATGATGCTCCAGAATAGCCAAAGCCACCATATCGGATTCTCAGAAAAGGCAGCCTTACAATTTCCATGGACAGCAAGAATTACCGCACGTGTCGTGCCACACATTGGGCAATCAATGTGAAGAAACTTATGGAAGGGGCATTCAGGCCATGGTAGAAGCTGAAGCGCACAAAGAACCAGTATCCCGGTCACAGCAGATGCGACAAGAAGCTCAGTTCCTTTGACTGGACCACAGCCTAACTTCTGGGAAAGAATTCCCATTCGCCGACCTTGCGCTTTTGCTGGACAGAGAAGTTCATCCAGTAATCAACCAATGCGGGAATCCCAGCTAAACCACCAGTACAAATTGCGGCAGCAACCCATACCCATCCTTTGGCAGTTTGCCCCCATTGCATAAAACCAATCGGTGTGCAGCAAATAAACCAAAGTATTGCTGTACCCGGTGTAATCGCATTATCGTTTACGGAAACACTTGGAGTCGGAATGCTGGCCGTGGGCGGAACAGCCACTCCGATGTTTGCACCTGTGGCGATAAGATTGGTGTATGGCTGCCAAGCCGACCCGCCCTCCTCTACAACCCATGTGTCCGCTCTCACTGTTCCATTTAAATGCAACTGCCTCAACTCGTCAAGATTGTACGGCCCGATGGCTTGCTTGTTTGAGTCGGCATAAAAGTAGCGCATGTTCATCTCCTTCGGTATGGCCATTTTATATGGCCATGCCGATATCACCCGGCCCTCACGACATCAGCATGCCTCAGTTACATGTAGGTGCAGTAACTAATCCACATTAGGCCTGGAAAATATTCTTACAGTTGGAACATGTCGTAGGCTGTCTGGCGGCAAGTAGCGACAGCAACCCTATTGGGAATAAGCAGATAGAAACCACTATTTGCCATGTATTAAACGATCCCTGTAGAGTCGGTTTCCCACATTTCGGACAAGTTACTTGTGCCATTTTATGTCTCCTTTATTTTATGCATTAACCAACCAAATAGCGATAATCATAGAAAAAACAAAAGTATTGATTAGTTTAAATACCAAAATCTCTATTTTCCACTGAATCATATTCCGTTTATCGAAAATTAAGGTGAGAAGAAAATACAAACAAAAAAACAAACAAACCATTGCGACCAGTGGACCGGCACTGTTATAATTTAAAGATTCACCCATCCTGCCGCAAAAGAAACTGTGAACCGACCTTGTAATTCCACATACCGGACACGGAATACTGAACAATTGTTCAACTATACAAAAAGAAAAAAAATTCATCCGCCGTGGATTGGGCAAAGTCGCCAGTAAAAATACGGCGAACATACCCATCATACGAAGCCGCCAGCCATTTTGTGTTTTCAGGCCCATATGGGATATAAAAAAACGCAACACAAAACAAAGAAAATTACTCCACAAGCCCGCGATTAGCCGCCGGAGAAAGGGAAAGAAAAAAAACAGGACATCAAATTCCTTGACCTCAATTAATTGAGTATCCTTTGTCGCTGGGTTTCAATCTGAACCACTCCAAGTAACAACATCGTATTTGTATCCTGGCTCCTTGCTTGTCATTAATAAGTGATACCAATCAGCATGTAACTTCTTGAGCGCTGGGCTATCAAATAACAATCAACCAAGCCGTTTGCGACTGGATCTCCTGCCCGCCTACCGACCTCGACTAGTTGGGAACCTGTCTTTTCTTGCTTTATGCAAACCACTATCCAAAGCTATTTTTGGTGAAGATTGAGCAGAAAAATTAATCGGCATTCCTAAAGCATACTCAATAATGCGTGGATAAAGTTGTCCCATAGTATACGTATCAAGACGGTCATATCCCCATTCTAATGGGTTAGCTGTCAGTACTATCCATCCTGAGCCATACCGATATTCAACAAGTGTTGGTGAATTGTAAGTCACATCTGTTGCATAAATTATCGTTCCTGCAGGCAGATTAGAGAAATCTTCATGACTAGCGAAATCCCCCGTTATTGGGTTGGGTAAACCTCGGGTCAATGGAGCTGTTGTGGTGTCTAAAATATTATTATACTCGTCAGGATTAAATGAATATGTAACCCCTCCTGGCAATGTTAACCCTGCTGTTTGCATTGAACCTTCCGCCCAACCATTATCACATGCTTCCCACAAAATTGTTCCGCCATTTCGCGCAAATCTCTCAAATCTACTATAATTTGCGGCGAGATTATTGTAGAAATTTTGGTTTTGATCATTAGAGATAATCACAAGATCAACTGCTGGCTGTAATATATTTGTAGACATATCAGCTGATGAAAGAATTTCATACTGTCGTGGCTGACTGTTTGCGGTTATATTCAAGGTTTGCATCATTGTTTCAAATGCATTAGAATCCCACGGCAGACTATCTCTAAAGAGTTTAATATGCATGGAACTCCCCTGGGCCTGGTTATTACGAACATTAAGATAAAATGCCGCAGTTCCTATTAAACCATCGGTATCCATAACTTCAAGCTTTATTTTATTCGTTCCGCTATTGCTGTAAACATACGTCGCTGTTTTATTTGTCGACCAAGTTGTATCAGGAACATTATCACCGTTAAAATCCCATCTTACTCGAAGCGCGTTCGAAGCGTCATGATCATCAAAAGATTGTGAAGCGTCAAAAGTAACGGTCTCATCGACAACAGGCGAGGCCGTGCTTACATTAATAACTGCCGTCGGTGGTATTGTTTTAGACACTTCATATAAAACTCCATTTGTTTGCTGTATTGAATATCCAAGATTTCCGGGCGCAGTAACTAAATCATAAACCAAAGGAATATCAGTATTGGCTACGTCGATAGCTGGCATTGCAATGAAAAGTTTATCCAGCATGTTTTTAGTAAGAGAAAGATAACTTATACTTGTAATACCAGGCCATTGCTTCCAAATCCATTTGGTAATCTCCGGCCAGTTGTCATGGGCTTTTTCCACAATATTGCTTAGCAGTTGAAGTGGATCAAATTCATCTTGGATATGCCTGGACAAGAGCTCCATCCCTGGAATATTTGGCTCATCTGGAAGGCTGACTAAGGCTTTTATATCACCATTATTTAATGGACAGTATGCAAGAGCATCTAGCGCAAGACAAACAGGCTTTAAAAAATTCGCCCATGTAGCTTTGCCATTTGCGGATTTAAAAGACAACCAATTTGGTTCGGTCCAATTTAGCCCTTTATAAAATCTAATATTAAATGTTCCATCTCCTAAGTTATATTCATCTGTTACAGCAGGAGTCTGATAGACCGGGGGCCAACCGAATTGAACGGATTCAAGCGATTCCTTCCCTTCAACTAATTCAGTTTTAATTTCTTGCCCAGAATTGTTGGTTACCTCAACCCCATAAAAAATCATTTTTGGATTTACAAAATTTATATCCGACCCGGATACATCTTCAAGATGTGGATCGTTGTTATTACCCACAATTGCAGCACTCATTATGGCCTGATGTTTTGCCGAAGGAGAATGCGCTATGTTTACCCCATAGCTTTTTAACACATTTATACCGATAGTTAAGGAATCCTTAAATATCTGGGGAAACACGCTGTAATTCATCAAATTTTGCGGTTCTTGTACAAGAGCAACTTCAATTTCACCAACAAGTTGCGCAAAAAGCAGGTTTTGCTGTGCATCCTGTATAATTTGTTCCCTATTGTTTTTGGGTAAAACCATCAAGTATGGGTTTAAAAGTATCATGCCCAATGCGGCTTGCGTACTGTTAATTTGCGCATTATTAGTTAATACAGCGTTACTTGGTACATATGCCGGCATTATCACATCACCATTCTGATTTGTGACAAATACTATCTGACCTTGTTGCTGGTTAATAACGTTTAAACTGAAAGCATTGTTGCCAGATATGGGACTTTCAGAAAGTATGCTCACAATACTAAGTGAAGAAACCTGAAGGGGAGACCCGACGGGCAATGTTATCATACCTTGAACATACTTTGTATTTGGCGGATTGAGCTGTCCTGTTACGGAAAGCGCATTTATTTTTGCCTTTTTTGCCTGTACTTTCTTATCCAATGCTTTAACCTTGCTTTTTACCGCTCCGGTCATTCCTATCTGCAAACCAGCAGCGTTCAGCATTACTGGCGATATAACAATTAAACCGATCAGGATTATTCTTTTAATTTTCGTCATTTTACTTTCCAAAATAATAGTTTAAACCGAAGTTAGCGACATATTCAAAACCGCTGGCGGATTCCGACATGTTTTTATCTTTAAGCGCGACAAAGGCGGGCCCTAAATCCATTTGCAAAGAAAGACTTTTTGTGAAAAAGAACTCGCCACCTACAAATATTTCCCCGGCAAACCCTACTCCCTTACTGTCCTTACCTTCGAAAGTCACATAATCTCCTTCCAATCCGGATAAAAACAAAAATTGTGATTTAGGATTGAAATAATAATATGTCCTTAAACCATACACCCCTATTTTTTTATCTATTTGACCTTTCGCTTCTATAGATGTTTTATCGCTTAAAAAATACCGCATACCAAATCCTGGATAATTTAGCCCGACTGCAAAGTCGCCTTTGGAAACCTCACCATAAACTGGAAAACAAAATATGGCAAAAATAAATAAAAAAATCACCGGTTTTACTAAAAGTTTTTTTTGTTGAGCACACTTCATAACTATCTCCTTGCGGTCTTGTACATGGTAATTTTTAAGAATGTTAAAAGCGGCTTCAATTTCTATGCATAAAAATCTTGTCCTAGCTTCAATTCTCCAAACTTTCTTAATACCGAAACAACCCATACATCCGCCTTATTCACGCTATTTACGCGCTGGAAATATCCGGCAATTCCATCACGCCGGCAGCCGATATTGCAATGAGCCTACAATTTTAAACTTAAAGAAAACAGTTGCGTTGAACCCAAATCCCCTGCGGGGCTCCAGGCATAATCAATATTGATACTACCGAAATCCAGTCCTGCACCAGCGTTTAGCCCGGCCATGCCGCCTAATTTACTTGTAGCATAACGGCCGTTATAACCAGCCCTGACCGATATTTTTATTAATTGGCTAGATATAAGTTTATATTCAGTCCCTGCGGCCAGAAGAGGGCTTGTCCCTTTTGGCGCTATGCCATCAATGGAAATGAGCCATCGCGATGTTAGATGAACTGAAGCACCCACCCTGCCTGTTGTAGGCAGGCTATTTTCTTCCTCATCAAACTTAAGGCCCTTCCCGACATTTAAAACACTTAAGCCAAACCCTAAATTTCCAGCTACGACTTGCAGGCCTATATCTCCGGCAAAAGTGGAAGCAGAATTTAAGATTTGCGATTTGATTCGTTTTGCGGACACACCAAAAGCAACCACGCCAAATTGTTTTGCGTATGTTACACTTAACGCCATATCGTTCGGCTTAATAGAATCCCCGGTAGGCACTCCGGTTTTATCCACCTCCGCAAGTTTACTGACAGCCAAATACTGCGCAGAGACTCCCAATACTCCCAGTTTTCCGATGGGAGCGGCAATTACACCGCACTCATAAGCAATATCCTGAAAATACATGGCATGCATTAATCCGACATTAAATTTATCTATGCGGCCAATTCCAGCTGGATTGAAATATACTGAAAAAGGATCACTGTTTATAGAGGAATATGCCGAACCCATAGCTATTGCCCGCGCGCCTGCCGGCAACTCCAGAAATTGCGCACCGGTCGTGCCACGGGCGCCCGCGGAAAAATCCGAGGCCTCGGCAAAAGACAGCCAAGATGTGCACAGTATTAGAAAAAGTATCTTCCACATAACTATCTCTCAATAGCCAACTTCTTTATCGAACTCCCACTGCCAGAGCCTTTGTTCTTGATTATGGCGATATACACACCGCTAGCCACATTGCGCCCAGCGTCATTTTTTCCGTCCCAGGCTTTGCAACCATTGTCAGTGGCAGAAAAGGAAATTTCACGCACAAGGTCGCCTGGGATGTTGTATATCCGTATGGTGCCTTCACTGGTAATTTTGTCAAAGATAAGTCCAGTGCCACATCCGGCCACATTTGCAGAACCAAAGTTACCGTTGCTACTTGGTTTCCATGGGATAGGGTAGACTTTGGACTGTGTTAGATTTCCTGCTATAGAAACGCCGAGTAGAGCGTAAACTGAAAAGTGGCTTCTTCTTGCCGTAATGGTGTTGTTAATGGTATCGATAAGATATTCTCCGGCGGGAACCTCAACCCATTTTGCCCCTGTTCCATCAAGCGTCACAAGCTTTAAATTTCTTTCCTGTATCTCTGTCCCATCCACAATACCATCGTCTGGCGAGTTATCCGGGTAATTTATTACAAATGTCACCGGAGTGGAGAAACTGTTCAGCACCGCGGTGTTACTGTAGGCAACATACTCTCTAATGTCCATGACTAATTCGTTGTGCGGCAGGGCTTGAGTAGCGGCCAGAATCGTCGCTGAACTCGCAATAATTGGATTTATCTCCGGATTTGTGGAAATAAGAATAAATCCGTTCGGGATAACCCCGGGCGGTACAATGATCTGCTCAATACCCCCTGGAATTGTGATCGTGGATGTTATGGCACTATCCATTAATGCCTGAGTAATACCTCCGCCCAGAGTGACTGTACTTATAAAAAATAAATTATTCCCGGAAACTCCGGAATCGGAGGCATCGGCATTATAAACAACCACATTCCATGCCCCGGCCGGTAAGGCGGTTAAGTTAAGCGTGGCGTAAATTTCTGAATGGTCTTGTTTTACTACGGGTGTGCCCTCCGCGTTCACGATTCCTTGCCCGGATTTTTCAAGGCGGACCTGGTCGCCACTATAAAAGCTGCTCCCTTTTACGGTCAGATACATTTTTTCGCCCAAACTAATCCCGGAAAGCGAAGAGATGGTAGGATTAGACTGTGTGGCGGATGTATTACCGTCAATGTAGGAAGTCGGAATTCCGGCTCCATTAAGCGCACGGACTTTAATGTAATAAGTTGTTGCGTGAAGGAGGCCTGTCAGATCAAATGCAACCGAGTTTGTTGAAACAGTTTGCCAATAAGAACCGGGATCGCTTGAGTATTTAAGTTCATAGACCGTCTGCGTCGGATTTCCGGCGGCGTTCCAACTTGCCCGTATCGCGGCCCTGTTTATTGGGGTTGCGGAAACAGCAGCTGGAGGATTCGCTAATGTGGACGCTGAACCTATATTAAGAGCCGCTGTCGCTGTCCCGGCATTGTTTATCGCAAATACCCTGGCATAATAGGTAGTGTTAACCAGCAGACCGGAAACAGCCAGTGAAAGCGATGTTGTTCCAACCTTGACGGAAGGCGCAAAGACAGCTGTTGCTGAATATTCTAACGCATAGGAGGTTCCATTCGGATTACCGCCATTATTCCAGTTGAACATCATTGAGGTCGCCGTGACTGCTGTTATCGGAGAAACAGAAGCAGTAGGCTGCAAAGCCAAAGTCGAAACGGAACCGAGATTAAACGCCTGTGTCGCTATGCCAGCATTGTTTATAGCAGTTACCCTGGCATAATAGGTAGTATTCGGAGTCAATCCGGTAAATCCGGAGTTCAGATTATAAGTTTGTGAAGATATAAGTATCTGATTAAACCCCGCTGTAGTGGATAGTTCCACTTTATAAGGTATACCTGTCGGATTATAACCCGATGCGGCAGTACCCGACGACCAGTTCACCGTCATGCTGCTTGTGTAGACCTCTGTGTATACCGCACCAGAAGGCAAACCCGGCATAACAGCAAGGGTAATGGACGAAATTCTGTTTACAGTGTAAGCCGCATCGGTTTCCGATGAAAGTTTGACTTCAAAGTACCAGCTTGTGTTCGCCGCAAGCCCCGTAAAGGTTTTTGCGTTTGCTGTTCCGGTCGCCGAAGAAACGATATTTGTGTACAAACTGTTGGAAGCAAGAACTACCGTATAATAAGCGCCGGCAACGGTATCCCAAGTAACCGTCGTACTTGTCGTATAAACTTGAGAAAATTGCGGATGCAGACTGGTTGTAGAAAGCAGTGTGGTTGAAATTCTATTGCCTACATATGCCCATTCGGCTTCAGTGGAAAGCTTGACCTCAAAATAATAACGTGCTCTGCCTGAAAGTCCGATAAAGGCCTTAGTATTCCCACTTTGCGTTGTTGAGGATAGGATACTCATGAAATTCGCGTCCGATGACACAGCAATAGTGTAATTTGCGCCCGGTATTGCCCCCCATGCCAAGGTAATACTGGAAACACCAACTTGTGTAAACGCGGGAGTTAACCGGGTTAAGACTAGCGGATATGAGAAAAGCTCAGCGGAGTAAATTGGAGAGGCATCATCACTATTACTACCGCCTGTCACAAGCGTATTGCCGTTAGGTAACAGAGTGGCAGTGTGCTGTAGGCGCGCAGCCGCCATCACCCCTGCACTTGTCCAGGTATTAGTATTGGGGTTATAAATCTCAGCAGAATCATAATAAGAAGAGAAATCAGTGCCGCCTGTTATGAGCACATTGCCATTCGGTAATAACGTAGCGGTGTGATAATACCGCTCGTACAACAGCGAGCCCGCGCTTGACCAGGTGTTAGTATTTGAGTCGTATAATTCCGCAGTCCACCCGCCTACCACAAGCACCTTGCCGTTCGGTAACAGAGTGGCGGTATGATATAACCGCGGCGAAGCCATTGATGCTGCGCTAGACCAGGTATTAGTGTTCGGGTTATAAAGCTCGGCGGAGTTAAGATAGGAGCCCCCCGTTACAAGCACCTTGCCATTCGATAATAACGTGGCGGTATGATACGTCCGCGCGGACGCCATAGAGGCCGCGTTAGACCAAGTATTCGTGTTTGGGTCGTAAAGCTCTGCGGATGAAAGTTCAGAGCCATTATAAAAGCCGCCCGTTACAAGCACCTTGCCGTTAGGCAACAACGTTGCGGCATGAGAATACCATGACGCTATAGCTCCCGCGCTTGACCAGATATTAATATCAGGATCATAAATTTCGGCCGAAGAGTCGCCTCCGCCACTTCCCGTAACCAATATTTTGCCGTTTGACAGCAATGTAGCGGTGTGCATATATCGCGCAGCCAACATAGAGCCCGCACTTGACCAGATATTGGTATTTTGGTCATAAAGCTCGGTAGAGGAAATATTCCAACCGCCAGTTACAAACACCTTGCCGTTGGGCAATAGCGTGGCCGTATGAGCGGAACGTGCGGATAACATTGAGGCCGCATTTAACCACGCGCCATTAAATACTGTTGTGGTGGATATCTTGTTCACCATGAACGCCGAATCTGTTTCTGTGGCTAATTTTACCTCAAAATAATATGCTCTTCCGGTTGACAGCCCGCTGAATGCCTTTATATTTCCACTTTGGGTGACAGAGGTCACCATGTTTGAGTAACCGCTGTCTAAAGCCAGAACGGCAACATAGTTGGCGCCGGCAACAGCCGCCCATGAAGCGGTGAGGGTTGTGCCGCTACGTGCGGAGAAAACCGGGGTAAGAGAAGTTAAGGGCGGATTATTTGTGGTTGTTGATATTTGGTTCAAAGCAAAGGCGGCATCTGTTTCTGTGGCTAATTTTACCTCAAAATAATAGGTGGTGCCGCCTGAAAGCCCTGTAAATGTCTTTGTATTTCCACTTTGCGTGACTGAAGACACTATGTTTGAGTAACCGCTGTCAGAAGCGAGGACGGCCATATAGTTGGCGCCCGGAACAGTCGCCCATGATGCAGTTAGGCTGGAGCTGGTGCGCGCAGTGAATGTCGGATTAAGCATAGCACCAACGCTTACTCCATTTATAACTATAGAGTCTAATTTATGTAAGTGGCCAGTCCACCAACCATACCCATCTATATATAGATTATTAACAGGTTTTCTCTCAGTTTCAGGAATATTGTAATTCAAATCGATTACGCCATCTGCATCTAAATCAACAACGACGTTTCCGGATGTTGCGTCATAGGATATATAGGTTTCTGTCCAGCGACCATAATATGTGTCACTATTAGCGTTACCGACGAGAACACAAGAGTTGGATTTGGTGTACAATAGAACCTTGTTATATTTATTTGAATCATTACAGTAGTCCGGGCCATATAATGACTTTTTAAATATTAAGCGGATGATCCCATCTCCATTGTCATCGTTAAGGATAATCGATGGCATAAAGTAATCGCCTCCCGGCTGCATCCAATGGCGAATATGTATTGCTATTTTGGATACTCCTAATTTTTCAGTCCTAACCCATCCTGTGTGATCTGTCACATCTGCCGATAATGTCAATATTCCATCCGCTTGATTTACAGAATTGCCTCCACTTTGCCATTTGCTTGAGTCGAGTGCTGCGCCAGAAAAATCATCAGAAAAGATAATTCCCCCGAACATATTACCCTGCTGCGTTGTTACGTTAACATTCACGCTTTGCTGCGCCGCCCCACCTTTACCATCGGATACTGTGCAGGAGATCCTGTATGTGCTGCTGGAAATCGGCGCAGTCCAGGTAACCTGTGCGCCAGAGCCGGATATTGTGCCGGAGGCCGCGCTCCAATTGTAAGTCAAAGTATCGCCATCGGAATCCGAGGCTGCACAAGTTATTGTTGTGATCGCCCCAGTGGAAACACTTGCGGGATTTGCAGTTAAAGAAGTAATCACAGGCGTATGGTTTGTTGTTGTGGATATTCTATTCATCAAAAATGCGACATCTGTTTCTGTGGCTAATTTTACCTCAAAATAATATGCGGTGCCGGCTGAAAGCCCGCTGAACGCCTTTGTATTTCCACTTTGAGTGACAGAAGACACTATGTTTGAATATCCACTTTCAGAAGCAAGGACAGCTACATAGTTGGCGCCGGCAACGGCCGTCCATGAAACAGTGAGGCTGGTGTCGGTATGCCCAATAAACATCGGGGTAAGCGCGGTGGCACCAACAGCAGGTGTAATGCCGGTTACGTTAAAGCCCCAGTAGTTTACACTACTATCCGAAGTTAATCTTACCCTTACTGTCGCACCGGGAATTCGTTTTATCTGCCCTGCAAGTGCAGTGCCTGTAAACGGACTGCCGGTAATATTATTTCCATTACCATCCATTACATAAATAGCATCGTAGCCTGCCTCAACGTTTGTCTGCGCGTCGAAGATGACATTTATCGCGCTTGGACTACCACCTAAGGTGTAACTGCTGGTGAAATCAGTGTTATCTGGGTAATTATGCGGCGACTGCGGATACCCGACAGTAAACAAAATGCCGGCGCTGGTTCCGCCGCTCGTTGTTACGGTGACGTTGCCGGTGGCCGCGCCGGAAGGGACCAGGCATTGGATCTGCGTATCGCTCCAGGAAACGATTGTCGCTGTCTGATTACTGTAAAACTTGACATAACCCACCCCTTGCGAAGTGCCAAAATTATTTCCGTTAATTATCGCGAGCCCGCCGCTAGCGTTGGTACCCGGATTCATAGCGGAGATCATCGGCAGCTGAATAGTCTTGGCTATATTAACAACAGCATTCTCTACGGTATTAAAATAATAAGGCGTCCCGATATCAGGTAGTGAATACCAAGCATCGTACGAACCATTCCACCCCAAATTCAAATGATATTGGCCTGTATCAGATTTATAGCCATCACAAACGACCGAGTGCCTGGCTCCGCCATAATACCCGTCCCAAATTCCAAGTTGGGCAGGTTCCCCATTCACCATATTGTTTTGAAGTGTTGTATAAAAATTAGAATCGCTGGCGAGTTTAACGTCGGCAGATAAATATCCGAATTTGTTTTTAAAAGCGGCAGCTGAATTGTAGTGGTTTGCCCCAGATTCATCACTACCGTAATCCATTTTGCTTGCCACACCACACGCATATGATAGTTTTGCCGCGCCATCGCTAGAAGCGGGATATGTCATGTTTGAAAAGTTTGCTGATGTAGCGCTAATATATATATATTCTGTACTAGTGTAGTAATCGTCGCTGGCGCTAAATGTGACAGCGCTTGGATATGCGTAATAGTTCACTATTTGCGCCATTGAAGTTGCCACGCAGCCAGTAACAGATCTTGCATCAGTCGTAGGATCTATCGGGCAGTAATTGTTGTAAGGCGAAGATTGTCCCCAGGTTGTCGATATCAACGGCCCATATTGCACAGAAGTGAATTGGCCGGTTGACAAAGCATTTTCCCCGCTTAAATATTTATCCCACAAAAGATTATTTTCGTCTTTTACTTTCTGGAAAGTGGCCGGAATAACCTTCAGCCTATTTCTCATATCCCAAGTAACCAGATGCAGCAAGACATTCTCCTTGGAATCCTCCATCACAAAATCCGACTCAAATGAATAAGCGATCACAGGCGTGATGTCGGTATCCGGAGAAACGACTATATACCCTTTTGGATTAAGATCCATTACGTACGCCAGAACTTTTTTTGTTATTAAATCAGTAATTTCTCTTGTTTGTTTTATGGAATGTCCTGCATAATTAGCCCTCAATACTCCCGAGGCATATACGTTTTGAGACTTGCTCTCTTCATATGTAATTTTTGTTTGAGTTACTTTTTGGACCGTATCTATAGCAACAGGTTTTGCATTAACAATTGAATAAGCGCAGCAAATAAGAATTAAAACTATTGGGAATAATCTTTTTGCGCTTCTGTTTCTCAGATTATAAGAATATAAAAATCGGTTCATATTTATACGGCGGTTTAAATATCCACAGCTTCTTCCCTGCCTAATTCGTCTCATTCCTTTGGCTTGCCGGAGAATGCCTCCACGCAGCAACTAATAAAAACACAAGGAATACTTGAATAGGTTTTTAGCGCTATCATGCCGTCCCGTTTAGCCTGGCAAGCCCGGTTCTCACGCTGCTCACTATTTCCCTCATAAATTCAACCTGATTTCTTTGGGTTTAAAATAAAAACGAGAAACCCGCTTTTCCACCGTAAGATAAGCCGCCGGATTCAATCCCTTCTTTGTAACTCAACCCCGGATCGCTATGCTCACTATAGCCGAAAAATTTTTCTTTTAAGCTGTAACCAGCGACACCGGAAACCGTGAAATGAATTTTGTCGGACAGTTTAACCCTGCCGCCAGCACTGATCTCAGCTGCCGGAGTTATCCCGACTGTCGCAAACGTTGTTTTATCCTGTGTCGGGCCGGAATAGTCAAAGGAGTTTTCGGTAACCTCAAGGACTGTGAGTATAAAATATGTACCTAATCCGGCAGCCACTGAAAACGAATCTCCCACTTTAAAATCCATTTTTGCTAATAAGGGAACAACTGCTGATTTAATATTTACCTCCGTGCTGACAGGGCCGTTTAAGGTGGAATAAGTGTCCAGTAAGCCGGAGGGATACCTTACTGTCTGGGTGGAACCGATCACTGTCCTAGCGGCGGAAAAAGAAAAAGTCTTACCTCCCCCGGGAAGAGTGAATCCCCATTCTATGCCGGCAGATACGGAATCGCTCAAACGGTTCATTTTGGCAAATCTCAAGCCCATACCATCCTGCCTAAAAGATTGACTTTTAGCCGCTCCAGTCAGGGAAACCGTATTAACATCGGTATACCCGCCACCCCAGTCATAACCTGTTATTTGCTCCGTAATCTCAAGATAGCTGAGTTTAACCGGCACGGAGAGGTATGAGAGCGAAACATCCATTCCAGCTACATTTTCGGCATTTGATACCGATGCGGCAAACAATAATATTATTGCGACATACACTACTATTATATTTTTCATTTACTTTTTTCCTCACTAAATGTGTAAAGCAAAAAATCAATGCATTGATCGAGCCCATATACTATAGCGCAGCATTGCCGCTTCAAAACCGATTCAGCAAAACATTCGAGGTGTTTTGTTTTAACACAGTTGTCTAAAGACTTTGTCATTCCAATCTAACCGACCGGAAATTGCACACTACCACGTATATACACCAGTGTGCGGATTCTGTACTAGACTTGCTACCAAATCCCGCTAGTGAACAATGTGATTTCTCGACTACTTCTTTACGCAGTGAACCCGATGAACTATGTCATCTACGTTGCAACTATATGCTGCATCATTAGCTTGCGCATCCCATTTAACCGAAGTTGCACCCCGGTTGACATATGAGACCGTAACAGCTTCTGGAACAACATTTATGAAGTTAGCTGTTACCCGTTGCAGATTCGCTACTTGCACAACCAGCCGAGGCAACACACACAAGCAGTATCCAAGTTAGTTTAGTAATTTCGGTTCCAGCCTCCTGTTGATTAGCAAGTCCCGCAAAAAAAAGGGTTTTATTCTTCCAGAAATGTGCCTAAAATTAAGCCGATTCTGGATTTACTTAAAATATATTTTCAGACCGACATTAGCGCGTAGTCCGGAAAGGTCAAATTTAAACGGCCTATCGCCAGTGGGAAGCGGAGCCGACGTCGGATCGAGAGAAATTTCTTGTCCATAAGGTGGAGAATCAGTCATCACTAACCTGTGCTTACCTTGGTCAACTCCGTTAACTGTAAAATGCCCTGTCAGATTGTCAAGAATTGCACTAAAGAGATATTTAGCGCTGAGATTAATTGAAATCCATTTAGCAAGGAACACCTCACACCCGGCCTGTACATGAGGCATCACTTTTTTTTGCGTAAGTGTACCCTTACCCAAGAAGGAATAGCCCGAAGAGGTATCCTCAGATTTGTAATTTAAATCCGTACTGGCCATTACATAATCGGCGCCGCCGCCGCCGAACAGACTAAATCCCCCACTCTCAGACGTATGCTTGAAATATAGATCCACAGGGATATAAGTTATTTTATTTGTATCATCCCCATTCCACGTGTAACCGGCGTTATCCGTCTCCATCAATTTATAGGAAACTGTTGGCATAACACCATAGCCTGCCGAAATTCCCAAACGAAACCGGGAATTTCCCTCCAAAAAAAACTTGGCCGCGCCGCCCATTTTGCCTTGAGTTACTTTCCCGGTCATGTCATCCCCATTGCCAATTGCATCCGCCCTTTCAGCACGCATATCCGTGATAAATTCCTTCCCATCCATTTTCCAGGACTCGCCGGTAAATTCCAGCCCCGCACGGGCATTAGATATATGCGGCGTAAACAATAAAGCCATCACAGCGCAAACAGTTATCCTATTTTTCATTTTCTCTCTCCATTAATGACCATATTATAAAGGGTTACTTTATATATTTGTATTATTGCCAACCGTTACATTTCTGCAAAAACACTGGCACCACAAAACTGTAACGCCAAGTTTCGTATTGCAACAAACAAAATAAGGAATCTAAATTCGTAACACTTCGATTTATCTCCGTTTCATTTCAAACGGATGGTGATTAGTATGATGAGAAGAACTGCCCCTAAAACAATATTGTCTATAATACAAAAGCCGCAACTTACTAACAATAACGGATAGGCTACTTTCGGCTTGCTTTAACGTCGAGGGAAATAATAAGGAAATATATATTTAAACAGGCCTTTGTCTGATTCACGGTAAACGTAGATAAGTTTCCGCATTTAATACATGCAAAAAAATAGAGCAAGGAGTATTTATATTATCTCCTTGCTCCATAGATGTTTTTATATTATTGACAGGAGTTTAGCAGCAACTATTTGCGCAATTCCAGTGATTGCTGTTTCACTTGCGCCATTTCCTCTCGGTTGAAATATGTGTCAATTTTCTCCATGGTCAAATTGTACGCTTTTTCCAAGAGTTTATTCTCAGCATTGGTGAAAATAACTTGGGCACTACTGAGATCTTCCGCTGAGGTTGAGCAGTCTTCCTCTGGAACTTCAAGGCTCACTGATTTAGTCCACATTTTTGTTCCAGTTAAAGATTCTAATACTAAGAAATCAATTCTGCCATTTAGTTTACAAGTGCCTTGTGTTTCATAAACAGTCTTCGTACCGCTACCACCCAATATTGCACTTCCAAAATCCGATTTTTGGACTGCTTTCGGACGAGGATTATTCCAAGCCCATGTTATAACCGGGCGCAAAATCAAGTCAGCTTGTTTCTTTTGTGGGAATGTCATGTCATTATAAGAATCGAATGGCCCTTGAATAGTAAAACCTTTCGAAATTATTAATGATTCAATTTCTTTTGATAGAGAGTCACGGAATAACCGCGTAGTAGGACTTTCCTTAAATGATGGATCAGCATATTCCGGCTTGACTATGGCAAATGAAATATGAGCAGGAGGGTCTTTGGCAATTCCAGTATCACTAAATTTTGGATTAAAAACAGGATCGTACGCAGCTGGTGGTGGAGTAGAAGTAGTCGCACACGCACACATAAACAGTACATACCCCAAAACACCTAACGATTTTAGAACACTAGTTTTCATTTTAGTTCTCCTTTTATATTTCTATTTAAACTCATAATTGCTCCGCTTCATTAAACCAAGTGAGTCCAGGCCATGTTCATTAACAGCAGCCATTATTCTTGCGTTAAGTAGTGACACCCCTAACCACGATATCTGGTTATATTACAATAGCAACAAAAGAGACTCAATAACGACGGAGTTACTTTCAGGCTGGTTTAACGTCGGATGGACAATACAGAATTCTTTTTACGCAGGCTCTTTTTGGGAGACCGTGCTGGGTTGAATATATATCCAGCCTTGGTTGCGCTTGTTTTTGATGCGGCGGCCAAGTTGGGAACCCAGTTTGGAGCCAGTAAACCAGCATTTTAATCGCGTCATGGGGATAGGCCGGGCCATTGTGATCGTACAAGCTCTCCTGTTTTAAGGATATCTGTTTACCACTGGGCGAGTAATTAATGGCCACACGGTTTTGGAGCGCTTCAGGCCGCACAAAATTACCGGTCAGGTTGCATATAGTGCTGAATTTTAACATCCCGGTGCGTAGGCCGATGTTATTTGTAAAGAAATTAATTCCGCCAAAGATTTTAAGCATTTAGCGATAAAAATAGTCAGTACCGATCAGGATAAGAAAATAAGCGCTTATGCAAAATCCGGGGCGGATATTTTTATTCTGAAAAGCTATCTTTCAAATAACATTCGCCGTTGAAAACCTGATGCAGCGCATAAACTGGAACGTGGGCTTTATAGAAAAGGGCGATTTGTGTTTGGAAGCAAAAATCAGGCACTTTACAGAGACTCCCAGCCGCTGTTCCGCCTTTCTCCGGAGTAGTTCCAGCTGCTGTTCCCCTTATTGCAACTAGAGGCGTCTTTCGAATTCAGAAAAGGCTCATGCTACCTTTTGTGTACAAAAAGCAGCATGAACCTTTTAATGCATAAGTGTTATTTACGATGATCCTTTCCGGCTGAAACTTTAAAGCGCCTCCTATTACTGTGAAAAGAGGCCATCAGCTTTATAATTCCAATAGGATGAGCGAACCGGCTGTCTTACTGTACGCAGCGGGCGTATGAGTGGAGTTTTATATTAGTGCTCATTGTGCCGATTGCCCCTCTCTTAAAACTCATCCTTTCAGCTGTCCAAAACCATGAGTTGCCATAACCGCGAGTTCTATTCAATTCATACATGCTGGGCAGGCGTCCGCCGTTAGTTCTGCAGTATTCATTAGCAACCTCCCATGTCATCTCACTGAATGGCCCGTTAAATGCCCTGTCCCGCTCAGCTTCGGCCTCGGCTCTCTTAGCTTCGGCCTCGGCCCTGGCTTTGGCCTCAGCCCTTGCTTGGGCGGCGGCGATGACCTTGGCTTTGGCCATGTCACGCTGCTGATCCCTGTACCTTTTAATGAGCTCGCTTTGGTTCCCTTTCACGAAGCAGCCAAGGCTCTTCTCACAAAGCATGTCGGTATTTGGTTTATATAAAAAAGTCACAGAGCCGTTTTGATGCGTAATAGACTTGCCGCCGATATCCAGCAGATATTCGCCTGTATAATTTTGTTTTGCGGCTCTTGCAGTCATATTTTTTAAGGATTTATTGCTTTTTTTTACAAATTCCGCCCAGGAAAAACCGCCATACCCGGTTTCCGCTGAAGCGCGGATATTCGGTATCTCAAGCTGCACATTGTAGAAACTGCCGTTCTCCGATACTTTCAGGGCGACGGTTATCTCGTCGCCGGAAACTCTCGGCCCCGACATGGAATGAACCGATAGCAGCCAGCCGCCTAAGAAAGGGTCGCTCTTATTTTCCTGGACGGCTTTTGAAGGCCTCACGGCAAGGATCAAGGATCCGAATAAAGCCGCCGTGCGAATGTACCGATTCCATTCCGAGATGTGCCTCATAGCTCCCTCCGTACAATGGGGTCCCGGCTCATGGATTATCCGATTTCAGCAGGCTGTTCCGTATCTCTTTAACGTCGGTGGAAACATTAATGGCTGACCAAAGCACTTCAATCAAAAGGCCGAAAAGCCAGACCAGCAGCATGAACATTATGGCCCCGGACAGGATACACAGCAGGAATTTATGTATTTTGTAGGCGGCCGCTGCTCTCAATTCGGAGAGCCGCGCTTCCTGGAGTTGCATGTCCCGATTTAATTCTTCAAATTGGCCGGATAATTTTTTATACGTCGGCTGGATGCTCGCCCGAAGTTCATTTTCCGAGAGGGAGTCTCTTTCAATCTTCGCCAGCATCAGCGAGCCCCAGTTGTCGTTATAGGACTTGATCATTCCCTTCGCGCCGTCCGAAACGCGCAATTTGTTCAGATAGTCGTTCAGAATGTATAGAGTTTTATCGAGGTCTTCTTTGGTCGCGGCTTCCGCATTCTTGGTCTGGAAGTCCTCGATCTTCGCGAACAGTATTTTGGCTTGTGTATCCACGTTATTGATAAGGTTCGCCAGTTCGCTGTTATTTTTCCCTAATTGTTCTATCTTCTGAGTCCTCTCGGCGGTGTACTTCTCCATTTGCTGATCGCGCTGACCTGCCCAGGCCTCATCCAGCTGTTTCACTTCGGATTCGAGCTTCTGCAGATCAGCTTTTTCCAGTAGCACCGTACTCTCCTGGGCGCGGACGGCATCGCGGAGTTCTTTAGTCGGCACCATCGCGACCCAGCCGGTGGTCAGGTTGCCGGCAAAAACCGCGATCGATACCACGATCAGCGCGGCCTGCATAAAGAACATAAGTTTGTTGAGCAGATACTGTTTTGAAAAGGAATCCCCGGCCATGCTTTTCGACCTGTAATCCGCCATCGACAGAACCGCCGCTCTCATATAGATGAAAGGGCAGCTGAAAAAAGACAGGATGACTCCGAGAAAGCCGTCCAGCATCGGGATAAACTTTTCCCTGGCGAACAGTCCGGCTATCAGCGCGAAAAGAATTAAAAATACGAAAATAGAAGCGAAGAATTGCTCAATGTAGGGCTGCAAAATCATTCCCATAGAACCGCTCCCCTTTAGTTATCCCGATAGACTGTCGACAACTTTGCCGGACCGCTATGAACCAGCCTGGAATAAAAGACTGACTACTAGACAACCCCGCCTATCATAACAGAACCATCTTTACGAAACTGCTGTGAATAAATTGCTTTCCTACCTGGCTAACAAGAGACGATCCCTTATGAAGTGATCGAGATAGTCTAGGCCTTATATGCTGCCATACCGATACTGGCGTGGAAATCGGACTGCGTTATAATATTTGTGTGTCCATTGGCCGGCAGCGCCATTCTCCCGGCGACAGTGATAGAAACGAAAACCTTTGCCCTTAAGATTCCTTCACTTGCGGCCGGTTAATTCAGCGTATTTTTTCATATCCAGTTCTGACCTGTAGGAATCTCCCAGTTCCTGGTAAGCGAAGCCGCGGTTGTAGTAGGTTTCAGCAAGATCAGAGTTAAGTTCCAGTGCTTTGGTGAAATCGGAGACCGCTTTATCAAACTCCCCCAGATAGGCATAAGCGCTGCCGCGGTTGCTGTATGGCTGGGCATAATTAGGGTTCAGCTCTATGGCCCTGTTAAAATCGCTCAGGCCCTTCTCATAATCTTTCTTCAGCGCATAAGTATTGCCGCGGCCATTATAGGCCCTTGCGTATTGCGGGTCCAGGTATATAGCTTTAACAAAATTTTCTATGGCCTGGTCGTAATCCTTTTTCTTGCCGTAGATAATACCGCGTTCCGTATAGCCCTCCGGGCTGGCCGGGTTCAGTTCCACAAATTTGTCATAATCCTCAATGGCTTCAGTGAAATTGCTCTGAATGGAATAAATCTTCGCCTGGGATTTATACGCGAAACCCGGTTCGTTCGTGCCGCAGGTCCCTGTTTTATCCAGCGCCATGGCTTCCGAGAAGAGCCAGGCGGCTCGTTCATACTGCATCTTGTCCATCTCTCTCACGCCCAAGCTGCACAATATCCCGCCGCTTTCCGGCAGTTTAGTTTCGCTCCATTTATTCTCCGGGATACTTTCAAGCCAGTCCACCCTGACTTTCCTGGAAGAAGAGGCAAGTATCTCTCCGGTTCCGGTTTCGATAAGCCGGGAATTTATCTCCAGTTCATCCAGCCCTGTTTTGTACATCAATCCGGTGAGGATAGCGTCCACGCCTGCGAGTTTGCCTATTTCCTTAACTTGAGTAGATTCAATAGCCCCGGAATTCTGTATATTAAGTTCATTTAGCACCCGTCCCAAAAGGCTGCGTTCAATGACCTTCACCTTGCCCGAATTTACGACCCTGTCCAGGATCCTCTCTGAGACTATCTCAGAACCGCGCGAATTACTGTCGGCGTCAATATACGAGAAATTGATCACAGCGATATTCCCTATCTTCCGCCCGGAAGCCTTATCAAGCAGCGCCCCGACGATATCGTCGTAGTCATTAGCCGAGCATGACACCCCCTGCAGCAAAAACGCTCCAGCCAGCAGAAAAATTCTTCTACGCATAGCCGATATCCTTAACAAAAGATTGGGGATACTGATGACTAAACAACTAATTGTGTCCCGTATCCCATCACCCGATATTCTAACAACCGTAAAAAGGTTCCCGGTGCCTTTTCCCTTGTAATCCCCCGGCGATATTAATTTACTATGATTATTTCAAATTTATTGATTTTGCTTTTCAATCGTGAATCTGGCCCCACCTGTAGCTGATACTCACATTGTGTATGTTATCCAAAGGGCCAGCGGCACCAAATGAATAATCAAATAAAATGGTTTTAGTTTTTAGGCCGAATCCGAAAGTGAATGATTGAATGTCGGAATTAAAATGCTCACCCGCTCTTATAGAAAACCCCTTGCTAATCGGCCATTCCGCCCCCAGATTCGCTTCTATCTTTTTATCGACGATCATATACGGAACGTCTGCGGAAAGCAGCATTTTTGAATTATCTTCTCCTAATTTAAAGGCGTACGAAACACCCATGCGGAGTTCTCTAGGGAGAGAGTCTCTCTCTGAAATAAATTTAAGCCCTTGTCCAATATTTCGCAATGATGCGCCCAAAGAAATGCCTGCGGAATCAAAGATCAACACGCCACCGATATCAAATACATAACCAGAAGCGGTAATATATTCCGCCAATTCTGAACTCAAGTATTTAGCACTTGCACCTAAACCCAGAATTCCAAATTTTTTGCCATAGGAAATCGCACCCAACAAATCTCGCTGGAGATGCACATTAACAACGGAACCATCGCTCGCATCAAGTTTTTCCGAGCCGGTATCATAGTAATTAACATCAGCCAAAAAATTTCCAAAACTTGTCGGATAACCAATAGATAACGCAGATAAATAATCCGAGGCAAAACCGCGAGAGACAAACGCCTGAGCTTGTGGTTGGGAAAGCGTACCGAGCATCGCGGGATTATACTGCCAAACAGAAATATCGTCTGAAACCGTTGAGAACGCTTCCCCCATTCCGGCCGCCCTTGCACCAGTAAACCGCTGCAGAGTAACTGCGCCTGATTTTGAATCTTCCGCAGCAACAGGGAGGAGCGCGGCAAAACACATTACGATTAATAGAAGGATTATATAGCGATTCATTTAATTATTACCGTTCTCTTAGTAATGTTTACCCCAGGTCCTACAACGTGAATTAAATAAATACCGCTCGGGACATTACGGCCGGCCGAATCTTTACCATCCCACTGCACAACGGTTGCCTGTGCCCCATCCGTGGACATATTATATTCCCTGACCAATCTCCCTTTACCGTCAAAAATACTAGTTTTGATATTTCCCGCGGCGGTTGTTTTAACGTAAATACTTAGTTTTTCACCTTTCCCGGGATTGACAAAACCTTTTGCTCCGCCGATAACAGACACTTTTTCGGATGCTGTTCCTTTTATTTCGATAATTACTGAGCCGGTTTTCGTCCCTACGGCGTCATAAGTATATGTGGTTATCGTACCAGGAGAAAGCGCCGGGATGCTTCGCACAAAAGTATCCCCGGGTTCACCAATACCCTTTAAGAGATACAATGTTTTCGAATTTGGTCCAGATGTAACGACAGCATAATATATATCATCAGGCACTAACTGGCCTAAAGAATTTTTTAAGTCCCAAGAAAGTCTATACGGAAAGGTTAAATCATCTGGGATTATTATTGATCCGACTTCTTCACTTTGCGAGTTAAATATTTTAATTTCTCCTCCTTGCGGGAGATCTTCAAAGGTAACACCTGCGGCAACTGTGCCGGTTTGCCCTAGGCCTGTCCCCGCATTAGGGCCAAATGGCTTATACGGGCTTGGGTAACCTTTTAATTCGGCAGACAGTGTCCCCATACAAAAACTTTGAGGCATCAAAAAATATAAAAAGGACATTACACACCATAACTGTAGTTTGTTTAATTTGTATTTCATAAAAAAATTAATAATATTTATCCGTCACACAACTGTCCGGTAAAAATAAAGGAATCCCCTGTTATAGTAAAATTATTTGCTAAGAAATAAACCTTACCGACAAAGGATTTCCTATATCTCATCATAACACAATCATGCAGACGCTTCCTTTCAGAAAACATGAACTCCATTTTAAGTCATAGGTCGAGAAGTCTTTGGTTTTCTTCCATAACCACTCATCCATCGAAAAGTTACCCCCAAGAACCTTTGGAGTAATTCTGCCATCCAGCAATTAAAAAAAATCGGCAATGGCTTCTGGCGTCAGCATTACGGGTTTACAGGAAGCATAAGGGCCTAATACATAAGTCTTGACCAACAGGGCGCCAATGCTTCCAGCAGTCAGTAAAAATTGGTTCCGCAACTTGTCTAAGTCTAACAGATCAGCAGCAAGCACTTTGCCGACTACTGAAACGCTACGTAAAACCTGACTATTTCCTACTTTATCTACCAGCACCGTACCCAATCAATACTAAGTATGCTTTCGTTTTTGGCATACAAAATGCGGCACCCGCCATGTTTATTAACAGCAGCAATTATTCTTGCGTTAAGTAGTGACACCCCTAACCACGATATCCGGTTATATTGCAAATAGCAGCCAAAGAGACTCAATAACCTCGAAGTTACTTTTAGGCAGATTTAACGTCGGATGGACAATACGTAATTTTTTTACGCAGGCTATTTTTGGAAGATCGTGCTGGGTTGAATATATATCCATCCTTGGTTGCGCTTGTTTTTGATGCGGCGGCCAAGTTGGGAACCCATTTTGCAGCGAAGCCTGTAAACCAACATTTTTACCGCGTCGTGATGGTATGCCGGTGCATTGTGGTCGTACAACTCTTCTGAAATAACCTCTTCATTCAAGAAAACTCCTTCTTTTTGTAGGAAGAGGAACAACAACTGGAACTGTACTTGAGAAAGGTGAAAGAGTGGTCGGGAGTTTCTGTAAAGGGTCTGGGTTTTGCTATCCAGGCGCAAGTCGCCTCTCTCTATAGAGGACCTCCCCCAACTTATGCGCCGCAAAAGACTTTCAATAGCAGAGGCTATTCTAAGAAAATCATAACTTTTTAAGATAAAAATATCCGCACAACAATTTACATAAGCGTTAATTTCCTTATCTGGGTCGGTACTTACTATTATTATCGGCAAATATCTAAATTCTTTATCCCTTCGTATTTCCTTGCAAACGACATCAGCTTTGGCATCAGGTATATTAAAATCGAGTATTATGCAGTCAGGCCGATAATTATTTGCCGCTTGATTAGCGCCGACACTGTGCGCAATAGAAAACGTGGAATAGCCGCGCGCTTTTAAAAAAATGGAAAGACCGGTCGCCCAGGCATGTTCGCCGTCTATGATCAGGATTTTTTTGCGCCGCGATGCATAAGTCATTTTTACAGGTTTAGAGAACTCGGTTTTGCAAATAAAGACACCTTCTTCCGGCACACGGTCCGGGAGAAGACGGAGATGTTTAGACTTCTTTTAGATCGCAGAAGCACGTCTGTATTGATAGCTATATTATAGCACAGCTGTCCGGTTAAAGTTAAAAGAGCAGTTGTTGCTCTTGACATTTAAGCCTATCCAACCTTGCCTCGTTTAAATTCAGCAAATCTATCAGCGAAGTCCTCTCCATCAGCATCTCCCGCACTATCCTGTGTAGGTAGAAGATAGACTGCCGGTATTTCGTCTGGTATTTTATGTAAGTCAACAGCAAGTAGTAGCACATTGCCGTCCACACCTGCGCCATGACGGCGTTCGGTGAAGTTCCCAGAAAACTCTTTATCTTCAAGTTTTGCTTAAGCCACTTGAAAAAGACCTCTATTTGCCAC
>Ga0118677_10003816_pt1 | contig 28082 bp, 26 predicted proteins | sample AliMusrvi5mmetaG_FD_86154 | JGI IMG/M metagenome (GOLD analysis project Ga0118677, IMG submission 86154) | reverse complement strand
CGCTGGAATTGCCGGGCTCCCTGGCTGTGTTGCACATCGGTGCCTATGGCATCGTTGTTGGTGTGCTTACCCGACGGCCTCGGGTCAAGAAAGGGAAGGTTTCCGGCCGGGCTGTGGGTGTGGCGAAGTAAGCCAGCTACCCACGAATAGGAGAATGCTATGAGTTTATTAGAGTTATTACAGACCGCGCTGGAAAGCCTGACGTCGAACAAGCTGCGCACGTTCCTGACGATGCTCGGCGTGATTATCGGCGTGGCGGCGGTCGTCACCCTGCTTTCCATTGGCGCAGGCGTGCAGGCGTCCATCGACAGTCAGATTACGTCGATGGGTTCGAACCAGTTGAACATTTCGCCCAACCGTCAGGTTACAGGCGCGCGTTTGACCGTGGATGATGCCACCGCGATCGCCGACAAGCTCAACGTGCCTGATGCGTTGCGCGTCGTGTCGGTGGTACAGGGCGGCGCTTCCGTGACAGCCGGCATCAACAAGGATTCGCCGGAGATTATGGGCACGACGCCCGAATACTTCGCGATGAAGAACGTCAACATCGCGCAGGGCGCCTCATTCACGCAGGCCGACGTGGATCAGCGCCTGCGCGTTGCGGTGGTAGGCCCTACGCTGGCTACCAACCTTTTCCCCGGCCAGGCCGCGCTGGGTCAGACCTTCCTGATCGGCAGCGTGCCCTTCCGCATTGTGGGCATTCTGGAGACGAAGGGCGGCACCGGCTTCGGCGGCACTGACGATAGCGCGTTTGTCCCGTTGACAGTTGCGGCGGAAAAGCTGTTCGTCAACCGCAACGGTGGGTTGAAGTCAGTGAACAGCATCACGGTCGAAGCAGTGTCGGCAGAACGCAGCGCTGACGCGCTGACTGAAATAGCCGCTATATTGCGCAGCCGCCACAACATCCTGATCGGGGCCCCGGATGACTTCCGCATCTTCGACCAGGCCTCACTCGTCGCGACACTGAACACCGTCGTCGGAACACTGACCGCATTCCTCGGCGCCATCGGCGCGATCTCGCTGCTGGTCGGCGGCATCGGCATCATGAACATCATGCTCGTCAGCGTAACCGAACGCACCCGCGAGATCGGCGTGCGCAAGGCCATCGGCGCGCAGCCGTTCGCCATCCAGCTTCAGTTCCTGATTGAGGCGCTGACGGTGACGATCGTCGCTGGCGTGATCGGCATCCTCTTATCGGTGGGACTCGTCACTGTAATCAATTCGGTGCAGACCAGCGTCACACCGGTTATCCAGAGCAATTCCGTGATCATCGCGTTTACTGTGTCGGTCCTGATTGGCGTCCTCTTCGGATTCTACCCGGCATGGCGCGCCAGCCGGCTCGAGCCAGTTGAAGCATTGCGCTATGAGTAGCGCATAAACGGTGGTATATACCACCAGGTGACCACACATGGTTGCTGTACAATTGCCAGGTAAGGTCAAGGCGCAGGGTGATACAAATCACCCTGCGCCATTAGTCTCAGGCGCTCAAGGCGCCATACAGTTCACCGGTATGAAGCAGGTCATCAGTCTCATCCGCCTGACATTGTTATTGCGCATCGCGACATCGATCGTGGGTGTGCTGGTGGTGCTTACTTTTCTGCCCACCACTGCCCCGGTCTATATCGAGTTGGCTGCCGTAGTGCCCTCGCTGCTGTTGCTGGTGGTGGTGTTCATTGCGCCACTGCGAGGCTGGGAGACGCCACGCTTTGTCAAAGGGTTGCTGGTAGCGGCGATTGTGGCCGAGGCGCTTGAGGCAGTCATCAGCCGATTGGGGCTGCAACTGGTTGCGGCGGCGAGTGGAATGGATGTGGGTGAGTTCTACCGTCGCAACGTTGGATTTCCGGTGGAGTGGTCTCTCATGCGGTTACCCTTAAACGGGCCGCTGCTTTTCATCACTATTCCGGCGGTGCTGGGCGGGTGGATCGACGGCAAAAAGGGTTCCCTGCGCTGGGCGGCCTTTACGGTGCTGATGACCCTGCTGTCCACGATTGCAACCACGTCGCCCGAGTTCACGCAATGGCGTCTGAACATCGGCGTGTTTGGCGCGCAGGCGATTGTCGTGTTTATCACCACCTTCTTTGTGGCAACTCTGGCCGACCAGCAAAGAGCCGAGCAAACCGAGATCGAAACCGCCAACCGCAAGCTGGCCGAACAGGCGCTGGTGCGCGAGCAACTGGCGACTTCGCGCGAACGCGTGCGACTGGCGCGCGATCTGCACGACACACTGGCGCACACGCTGGCAGGCCTGGTGGTGCAGGCAAACGTGGTGGATACACTATTCGGGAAAGACCCGGTAGCAGCCCGGCGCGAACTCGCTCGCGTGCAGAGCGTGGCCAGACAGGGGCTGTTGGATGCGCGCGCAGCCATCAGCGATCTGCGCGCCAACATCGTCGAGGATCTTGGACTGGCCAGCGCGTTACAACGCCAGCTTGAGATGATGGGGCAGCGCGCCGGCCTGCAAGTGGACTTTGAGCGCAGCGGCGACGAACCCCAACTGGATAAAGCCCACGCCGAGGCGCTCTTCCGCATCGTGCAGGAGGCGTTGAATAACGTGGAACGTCACGCCAATGCATCGCATGTGAGCGTATGTATGGAGCAGAATCCGTTGCCCGACCGAATCCTGACCGTGCGCATCAAGGACGACGGGATCGGGTTTGAGGAGACGGCGCTGGATGATGAGCGTTTCGGTCTGCGCGGGATGCGCGAGCGCGCCGAACTGATCGGCGCACACCTGCGCATCGACAGCATCGTCGGCGCCGGCACCACTGTCAGCATCACCTATCGACAGGAGTAGAACCCCCTAAATTGAAATCCGTGCGTTGGAAAACCCTGCTGACATGGGGAGTTGCATTGGCGCTTGTGGTGTTTCTACTGGCGCAGATATCGTTGCAGACGCTGGTCGATCTATTTACTCATGTGAACATCCTCGGGGTTGCACTGGGTGCAGGCGTCTATATGCTTACGAATGTCATCCGGGCGTGGCGCGTGGTGCAGATTTGCGACCGCCCACTGGCGGACACCTGGCCGCTGCTGACGCCCACGCTGGCCTCCAGTTTTGGCAACAACGTGCTGCCTGCGCGCGCTGGCGAACCGATCTTTGTCTGGGCGGCGCATGAGCGGCTGGGCTTAAGCTGGGGCGCCAGTTCAGCAGTCATGATCATCATGCGCGTGTTCGACACGATGATGGTGGCCGTCATATTCGTGTTTGCGGCAGTAGTCACAGGCGCGGCGGCATCTTCACTCATTCTGTGGGTCATTTCGGTGGCACTGGGCGGCGCGGTCATCGTCACGGCGCTATTGCCATGGTTCGGCGGTTACCTGGTCAATCTGTTTGTCGCGGCAGTGCGGCTCACTCGCCGGGCAAAGCTCGTTGCGTTTCTTGAGCACGAAGGCGCCCGCGCCGCAGACGCGTTCAAGCAGTTGCGCGCGCCGCGCATCTACGCTGGCGTCGTCCTGTCGTCGCTCGCGATCTGGCTGATGATTTTTGGCTGGATATTTATGTTGATGCGCAGCATCGGGATTGAGGTCAGGCTTGATCAATCGATCCTGGGTTCTACCTTCGGCATTCTGTCGAAGGCCGTCCCGTTCTCATCCATCGGCGGTTGGGGCGCGCACGAGGTCGGCTGGACAGCCGGTTTTATGCTGATCGGTTTCCCCAGTTCGCTCGCGATCAGCAGCGGGTTTGCGGTGAATACGCTGATCATCCTCACTTCCGCCGTATGCGGGCTGCCGGCGTGGCTATCGCTGTCGAGCGATCAGGCGAAGGGAAAGCGCGCCAGGGATGGGGATTCGAGATAGCCAGGAAATTATGAGTTAATTAAATGGTGAGCCGCCCCTTGAATTTATTTGTGCAGATTTGCGCGTTGAATGAAGAGGATACCATTGGCAAGGTGATCCGCGATATCCCGCGCCAGGTGGATGGCGTCGCGTCGGTGCATGTCGTCGTCGTCAACGACGGCTCAACCGACAACACCGTGCAAACGGCGACGGAGGCGGGCGCCGACATTGTCGTCAGTCACCACGCCAACAAAGGATTGGCGCGCGCTTTCCAGACCGGCATCGACACCTGCCTGGGATATGGCGCCGACATCATTGTGAACATTGACGCCGATGGGCAGTATGAGGCCGCCGATATCGGCAAGTTAATCGCGCCGATCATCTTGCAGCAAGCCGATATGGTTATCGGAGATCGCCAGGTGCAGGGCATGACGCATTTTTCGCCCGTCAAACGTCTCTTTCAGTGGCTGGGCAGCCAGATCGTGCAGTTGGCGTCCGGCATACGCATCCCCGATGCGGTATCGGGATTTCGCGCCTATTCTCGTGAGACGGCCCTGCGCATGTACGTCACATCAAATTTCTCCTACACCGTGCAGACGTTGATCCAGGCAGGCAAACTCGGCCTGGCCGTGCGCAGCGTGCCAATCCGCGCGCGCGCAACGACTCGCCCGTCACGCTTGCATCGCGGCACGCTGCATTTCATGAGCCAGCAGGCGGCGATACTCGTGCGCACCTATGTGACCTACGAACCGCTGAAGACATTCCTCACACTTTCCGCCCCATTCCTGTTGATTGGCGCGGTGCTCATCATGCGCTTGATCATTCTCGCCGCCGAACAGGGCGGCCAGTTTGTCGGGCGATTGCAGTCGCTGGTTGCCGGCATGGTGAGCCTTGTGATTGGATTACTGCTCGTCATCACGGGTATCATCGCGGATCGCGTCCGCGAGAATCGCCGCTTGCTGGAGGAACTCATGTATCGCGTCCGCGAGCAGGACACGCACCGCTATGTGTTACCCGACGACAGCAACAGGAGCGCTAAACAATGAGCAAAATAAGAGTGTTGATCGCTGACGACCAGGAGATCATTCGTCAGGGGCTGGCGGTAATCATGGATAACCAGGACAACATCATCACGGTTGGACAGGCCAGCGATGGCGTGGAGGCTGTGCGGATGGCGCGGGAACTGCGCCCCGATGTGGTGCTGATGGATGTCAAGATGCCGCACATGAATGGTATTCAGGCCACGCGCGCGATCACCAGCGAACTCCCGCAGACCCAGGTCATCATCCTCACAACCTACGACATCGACGACTGGGTGTTTGAGGGCATTCGCGCTGGCGCGCAGGCGTACCTGCTCAAAGACGCCGGCACCGAAGATCTGGCGAACGCCATTCGCGGTGTGCATCGCGGTGAATCGCAACTCGACCCCGCCATTGCGCGCAAGGTCATGGCCGAGTTCCGCCGGATGAGTGGCCCAGCGCAGATACAGCAGAGGACGCCGCAACCCGCCGAGGAGCTTGTAATGGAGGCGCTCACGGAGCGCGAGACGGAAGTCCTCGGGCTGATCGCGCAGGGGCTAGGCAACAAGGACATTGCGTTGAAGCTGTTCCTCAGCGAAGGCACGGTGAAGAACTATGTCAGCAGCATCATGGAGAAGTTGCACGCCAATGACCGCACCCAGGTGGTGATCAAGGCCGTGCGCCACGGCATGGTTAAGCTGTAATCGCCCCTTTTACTCCTTTTTTACATCTGCCCCATACCGCCATTACAACTCTGGCGCATGATCATTCTTGTCAGAAGCGACAACATCATGGCCTTGCATCCATAAGGAAGGCTGACAGGAAAACGCTAAAGGAGAAAATGAAATGGCAATCAAAAATCTGTTCAAGAAAGTCGTTGCGAGTGGGGTAATCGTGTCTGCATTGATCGGGGGCGCATCCTTGGCGCCGTCGCTTGCGGCGCGCGCAGAGCAGGCGAATCCGCCGGTCGTGACGGCTCAAGCCGCCCGACCAATCGTCGAAAAGGGTTTGGCGCGCGCCTTGAAGGTCGAGTTGCGAATCCAGGATCGGCAGAGCAAACGTCTGGATGGCGCGAGCAAAGTCGTGACAAAGGTGCAGGAGATCATCGATAAAGCAACAGCGGCAGGGAAGGATGTCAGCGCGCTCAACACAGCGCTCGACGCGTACAAGGATGCCGTGAGCAAGGCGAAAGGTATCCACGAGGCCGCTGGCGACATCCTCAAAGAGCACACCGGATTTGCTGACGGTAAAGTAACGGACAAGGTTGCAGCAAAGACAACGGTCACGACTGCCGGAGCAAAGCAGAAGGAGTTTGCTGAGACGTTTAAACAGGCCCACACCTCCCTCAAGGATGCTCTCAAAACGTGGAAGCAGGCGAACACAAAGTAGCCGACAAGTTACCTCGGAACAATCGTCAACAGCCTGTCGATAACCACGATAGGCTGTTCCGGCCTGGCAGGGTCGAAATACACTGCATTAATCTTCTGATTGGGGTCGAACAAGCTGAGCTTGAGATGGTAGTCTCCAGTTGCATCAGCCGGGATGTTCAAACGAACCGTGCTGATGATGTAGCTGCCCGGTTGCCAGTTCCATCCGATGATGGCCGGGGCATTGTCAATACTGACGACCTTGGCGCCGTCAGGCCGCGCGAGATCGATAAAGGGTGCGAAGTACCAGAACCAATGCGACTCAGTGGGCAGCGAGTCGATCCGCCAGACATGCGTCACCGTGATCATCTCGCCCGGTCTTGCTGTGGCCGGCGTCTCCAGGTCGACTAATGACCAACCCAGGTTAACCGTGAGCGGGGTAAACCCCTTGCGCAGGAACAGCTCGATGGGTTTGGATCGATAGCTGACCACGTCCGTATCCGGCGCGACTTGCAGCGGATACGCTTCCGCATTCTGCGGTATCGGTTGGCCAGGCAGACGCACCACGCAGTCGCCGCCTTGCGGACTCACCCGCCAGACATCAGACTGGTTTCGCGCGTCGCTGGTGCCATTGCCGACCCGGTCGCTAGCCTCGAATAGGCTGACGTTTGCCCAATATAACTCTTCGGAGCTATCGACTCTGTCACAGTGGGCGCGCAATAGATCTCCCAGTTGAAGCTGCCAGTGCAAGGGCAACCGCCCGATGTCAGGGCCGTAGTCCAATGGCGCCTTCATCAGGGTATCGGCCAAAGCGGCCAGATTCGTAACCGGAACGATCATCGCTGCGCCGAGTGCAACTGACAGGACGCCATTGGCAACCAGATTCAGAACGCGCGTGGGCGCCGCGCACTTACGCGCCGCGCACTTATGCGCCCTGACCCGCCACACCTGCGCGAGTAGCCCGAACGGGATACCTGCGAGCAGGTATCCCGCCGGCGCGGTGATCAGCATATATTGGTAAGCCGGATACACGTTCGGGCGAAGCATGAGCAGGATCGTCAGCAACACAGCCGGCACGCCAAACCATGTCAGGGTGAGACGATAGCCCAGATTCGCGCGCAGGCGTATTACGGCAATGATGACGCCGATCCAGATCGCCCATCCCACGACAGCGGCTCGGATGTCGCTGAGTGTATTGCGCAGCGCAAAATCCGTTGCGTTCGGGTTAGTCCATTCATTCTCGAAGTCGAGACCCGTCACGATGCGTAGCCCGTGGTTAAAGCCCGCCAGGTCAATATGCAGCCCAAACGGGTTAGGCAACGAAGGAGGCGTTGTCGCCACATTTTTCAGACCCGACTGCAGTTGGGTGATTGGATTCAGGTCATTCACCAGCAGTAATACCACGAAGACCAACCCACTCAATACGCACACCGCAAAGCCCAGCACTGCCGGCTTGGATAGCTTGCGGTCAACGCCCCATGCATACAACACAAGGAAGAAAACCTGGACGGCCAGCAGCATCGCCATGAGATAGGTCTGCATGAGCACGGCCGCGACCACGAAGCCCACGAACAAACGGCGCCTGTTTCGTTGTTGGATGGACACAAAGATCAACCATGCGCAGGCGACCGCGGATATCTCCAACAGGCCTTGCACGCTGACACCCGTGGCCGTGATGATGGCCCAGGGGCTGCTGGCAGCCAACGCGGCGGAAACGAGACCAGCGGTCTTGCCGAAGAAGCGCCTGCCCAGGTCATAAACCATGGCGACCCCTAACACATTCAGCATGGCGAATAGGGCTACCGAACAGAAGGGATTGCGTTCGAAAAACGAAAGTAAGGCCAGGAAGTAGCTTGTGCCGACTGGGTTGACCAGGTTGATATTCGACAACTGGCCGAGTAGAGGCAGGTCATGGAATCTACCCGCCGCGATCGCGTCGAGGATCACAATACCCCCGGCATGCACCCGCACGTTTGGATGATCGAAACGAATCGTATCCAGCCAGAAGAAGCGAGCGGCAAACGCGAATACCAGCAACAATAACGGAGCCCACAGGCGCTTAAATTGCATGATCAATGGCGAAAATTGACGTGAGTGCATTATTCCTTATCCATACGGCCCATGCTCCAGGAACCCCAGCAGGCGCCGCAGGCGCGCACTTGCGCCCTTGTGCACGTGCTCCGGCATGACGTAATTCATAAACGGGTAATACATCGAGTTAATCATACGCCGGCCATAGGTGACCTGCGTGATGTAGCGCACGCGGTCGCTCTGGTTTGGCCCGCCGCGATGCCACACCTGGTTGTTGAACATCACCACGCTGCCTGCCTTGCCCAGACAGGGCACGGCCATGTCCGCATAGCGCGTCTCATCCAGATTCTTTGGGGGTGGCGCGCCAAACAGGTGCGATCCGGGGATCACTTCCGTCCCACCGTGTTTGCGCTCAGTCACGTCGGTGAGGTAGTAGTTGGCCGTGAAGAACAGCACCGGCAGGCGCACGTTGGTGGGGCGCTCGCCATGCGTCACCAGATAATGCGACGGGTCGTCCTGATGCCATGTGCTGATGCCGGCGCCGTGCCCCGTAGTGAACGAATTATTGTGCACCACGTGGCAATCCGGCGCGATCAGTGCTTCGGCAAATTTTGCGATTGGGTCCATGTCGAACAGGCTGAGGTTGGCGCGGCTGTTCTCGAATAACCGCACACGCAGCCGCAGCGAAGCATTCGCGTCATCGGCGCCCGTGTGACCGCGCTCAAGGCTGGCCAGTTCCTTGTCGAGGTCCGTCCTCAACTCTGCGCAGAGCGCTTCCGTCAGGCATTCGGGCAAAAACAGATAGCCATCGCGGTGGAACTGCTCGACCCACTCTTTGATTGTGTCATCCGATACATGCTCGTAGTTGTTCAACATCATTACGCTCAATACCCTCTCGACCTATACCGATTTGTCCCCCGTTTATACCTTGATTTCACACGCTGCGCGTCGGGCTGCGGCCTGCAACCGATACGGCGTGTCTGGCGGGACGGTGCAACCCGGCCCGATCAACAGCTTGCGCGTGCCGGCCTCGCTCGCGGCGGCGGCGATGTCTGCGCTGATCTCGGCGACGGATTGTTTTGCGATGGCGCCTTCATTGATCCCGCCAATCAGCGCCGCCTGCGTCAGTGCGCGCGCCTCGGCTAGCGAAGGGGCGGTCTGGTGATGCGACCAACTGAACGCCTCCACGGGGTAATCGATCGTTCGCCCGAATTCGAGATTTAAGCCGTGCACGTGGGCGATGCGCACCATCCCCGCGGCGGCCTGCAGGATGCGCAGGTCGTAGGGCTTGACGAACTCGTCGAACTGCGCGGCGGTCAGCCCGCCCGCGTCTGCCCGGCTTGCGCCGTTGATCGAGTAGAACACCCCAGTGATACCAAGCGCTTTGCATGAAGTCACGTAATCGCACAACGTCTGTGTGACCGCATCCAGCATGGCGTGCCCGGCCTGCGGATAATCGAATACTACCTGCGTCGCACTCGCTCCGGCGGCGCGCACCAGCGTCTGGAGCGGGTTGAACAGCGTTTCCACGATGGGCACATCCGGCCCCAGTTCAGCGCTCAGGATGCGCAGACACGCCAGCTGGTTTGCGAATGAGGCTTTGTTCATCGGCAAGGGTTTGAAGGCCAGCAAGTCAGCCTCGCTGGTCACATTCTGCCCCGATGGTAGCGGATAGCGATAGTCGTTCATCGCTTTCAAATAGTCCCAGTCGTACGCGGCCATATAGCGCAGATGCGCGCGCGCCGTGTCCTCACTCGATAAATGCTCCGTTGCAAAGTGCAGCCACATGCTCACTGGCAGGCGGTCGACTGCTTCGCCGTTGATCGCAGCCATGAAGCGCTGCATTTTGGTCATGCTTGTCATTTGTCTCCTGTGTTAGTCAGGTCTATAGATACCCATCATATTATGCCCTTTACGAAGGTTGCGCATCCCCCTGCGAAGGTTGCCCGCATAAGGTTTAATCTACCACAGCCCCTTCGCAGGGTTGGCGCCATACAAGGCAACCCTGCGAAGGAGTTTTGATTGGTGACGACCCGCGCAAGCCCAACCTTCGCAGGGAACTGTGCACACCCATTTGACACTGCGGGTTGTGCGGCTAATATTAAGGGTGCCGGGATATTCCAGTCCGAATGACCGGTCGCATTCCGAAGTTCCTTGACGCACTGCCAATGGAGGCATTTGAATGAAGAAGAATATGATAAGCGATTGGATGACCGCAAACCCAATCACGATTGGCCCGAAGACAAACCTGCACGACGCGCATAAGCTGATGCAGGAACGCCGGGTGCGGCGCCTGATTGTGCTTGAGGACGGCAAGTTGGCCGGCATCATCGCGCTCAGCGATGTGCTCACCGCTGAACCATCCAGCGCCACATCGCTCAGTGTGTTCGAGTTGAACTATCTCCTTGCCAAACTCACCATCGACGAGATCATGACGCGCGAGGTCATCACCGTCCCCGCAACGGCGACCGTGCGTGATGCAGCCAGGCTGATGCTCGATAACAAAATCGGCGGCCTGCCCGTGATGGATGGCGACAAACTCGTCGGAATCATCACCGAGTCTGACATCTTCCGACTGCTTGTGCAATCGCCCGATCTCATCGACTAAACTATGAATCCCCGCGCCACTCTCGATCAACTGCGTCGCGTGCTGCCAGACTGCCCATCATGGGATGCGTGGCTGGCACAGAGCGGCGAACTCCCACCCGACTTCGATCAGTTGCCCTCGCGCGCGCGGCTGCCGGACCTGCTGACCGGCGACGACGGCGCGACGATCACGACCCCGGCAGCCTGGCAGGCGCAACGCGAGGGCATTCGCGAGCGTTTGAAGCACTGGGTTGTGGGGCAGTTCCCACCCGCGCCCGACAACTTGCGCGCGGAGGTATTGAGCGAGCATGTGGACGAAGGCGGAACCGCACAACGCGAGGTGCGTTTGACCTTTGGCCCGGAAGGGCGCGCCACACTGCGCCTGTGGCTGTTTATCCCACCGGCGCGCGCGGGTGACGCAATTGAGCGGGCTCCCGTCTTCCTCACGCAGGTCACACATCGCGACTGGGCGTTGATCGCTGTCCGGCGCGGCTACCTTGCCTGCGTCTATGCCGCCGCCGACTCCGCGGATGACACCGACACGTTCGCAGCCGCTTACCCCGGCTACGACTGGACGCGCCTGATGCGGCGCGCGTGGGCCGCCAGCCGCTGCATCGATTACCTCGAAACCGTGCCGCAGGCGGCCATGAGCCAGATCGCTATCACAGGCCATTCGCGCAACGGCAAGCAGTCGTTGATGGCGACCGCGTTCGACGAACGCATCAGCCTGGTGATCTCAAGCAGTTCCGGCGCCGGCGGCGTGCTCTCTGCGCGCGACTTCTCCGAGCAGCAGTTCGGCGAGGGCATCGAATTGATCACGCGCCGCTTCCCGGAGTGGTTTCATCCGCGCCTGCGGTTCTTCGTCGGTCGCGAGGACAAGCTGCCAGTGGATATGCACGATATGGTGGCGCTGGCCGCGCCGCGCCCGTGCCTGCTCAGCATCGCGTTGAACGACGCCGTGGAGAGCTCATGGGCGATACAGCAGACCTATCTTGCCGCGCAAAAAGTGTATGACCTGTGCGGCGTCCCGGACCGCTTGCGCATCCTGTGGCGCCCCGGCAGCCACGAAACCTGGACGACGATCATCGAGCGTTACCTTGACTGGTGCGACACTCATTTTGGCCGCGCGTCGTATCGCTTTCCCGAACGCCTGTTGCACCCGCATGACTGGGAAGGTTGGCGCGCCTCCTCACGTACGCAGGTCAGCGTCGGTGAATTCCCAACCCGCGCGCTCTCGTCCCGCACAGGCGTCGCGACGGTCGCAGATTGGGAGCGGGAGCGCGTTGCTCTGCACACTCAGGTAGCCTGGATGCTTGGCGACGCCCCGCCCCATCTGACCTCGGCTGGCGGCGACTATGGCGAAGAGCCGCCGCACATCGCAGCAACGATCGGGCGCGGCGAAGCCTCTGTGCCTGCTGGCATCGAGAAGCAACAGGTGGTTTTCGGCGAGTATGTGTGCGGCGATATCTACACGCCAGCGGGTGCGCGACAGGCCGGACGCCCGCTTCCCGCGGTGCTATGGCTGCACCCGTGGTCACCAGCCAACGGGTACGCCGCCCTGTATCGGCGCGGCGAGCAGGCACAACACATCCTGGCGCGCGCCGGCTTTGCCGTGTTCTGCTTCGATCAGATCGGTTTTGGCCGCCGCATCGAGGAGGCCGAGTACTTCTATCAACGTCACCCGCGCTGGTCTCTGCTGGGCAAGTGTGTGCGCGATGCGGGTGCCGCGCTCGATATCATGGCGCGCCTTCCGTATATCGACTCAGCGCGGATCGTCGGCCTCGGCTACGGCCTGGGCAGCCTCGTTGGTCTGCACCTCGGCGCGCTGGAAATGACCCAGGGGCGCCTCGCCGGCTTCGCATCCGTGTGCGGCCCGGCTGCCTTTCGGCTTGACACCGATGCCACGCGCACCGGCGGGATGCAACGCTGGTCGCGCGACACGCTGTTGCTGCCGAAGCTTGGGTTCTTTGACGCACAGCCCGACAGCATCCCGTACGATGTCAGCGACCTGCTGGCGTGCTTTGCGCCACGCCCGGTGCTGGTCGTCAGCCCGCAAATGGATCGTGAGGCGCCTCCTGATCTGGTGACGCCGGCGGTCGATGCGGCGCGCAACGTGTATGCCCTGCACGGCGTCGCGGATCGGTTGACGCACCTGATTCCTGAGGACTACAACCACTTCGGGCCGTCACAGCAGGCGCTCGTATTGGAGTGGCTCAAGCAGTTATAACCACAGGTATTTGATATGACAAACGAAATCCCTGGCCCCGCCTATTGCATCCACACACCGCGCCTGGTCGTGCGCTGCTGGAATCCTGCCGACGCCCCGCTGTTGAAGGCCGCCATCGACGCCAGCGTTGATCACCTGCTTCCCTACCTGCTCTGGGCTGTTGACGAGCCACAGCCGCTGCAAACCAAGATTGACCTGCTTCGAAAATTCCGCGCCGACTTCGACAGCAATCGCACGTATGTTTACGGCATTTTCAACAAGGACGAAACCAGCGTCGTTGGTGGCACCGGGCTCAGCACCGAGGCGGGTGAAAAGGCGCGCGAGATCGGTTACTGGATACACAAGGATCACGTGGGGCAGGGTTACGCGACTGAAATATCGGCTGCGCTGACCCGCGTCGCGTTCCTGGTGGATCATGTCGAGCGCGTGGATATTCGTTGCGATGTGGACAATCTGAAAAGCGCTGCCGTCCCGCGCAAACTGGGTTATACCCTCGATGCCCGTCTGCGCCGCCGGGGGCATGCACTCGACGGCACATTGCGCGATGACTTGCTCTTCTCGATATTTGCCAGCGAATTTGAGGCCAGTCCGGCAGCACAACTGTCTGCGCACATTACTGCGTTCGACGCAATGGGGAGACAGATCATCAACAACCTGCCGGCGACCCTCCCCTTCTCCTCTTCTCTCCTCACCTCTTCTCCTCCGCTCCCCGCCTCCTCCGCCTGAACGAGTAGATCACCAGCGCCGCACCTGTGAATACCGGGATGACGCCGGCCAAGGTAAACACCTGCGCGACGGTCAACCCAGCGCCCAACATGCGGTTGTGCACAAAGCCCACGCCAAACAGCGCTACCGACAGCAGGATGCTGGTAATCGCAAATGCGGAATCGCGCATCGACGGGTCGACCGACGCGTTCACCGCAGAGGCGCTCGATCCCCACACCGTGCCCTGGATCAGGAAATACACCAGAAAGATGCCGACGAGAGAATTGACGTCCCCGGCCAGCCCCATCCCGACGACACATAAGCCGACAAGAGCGACGCCGGCGCCGTAAGCGCGCAGGGCATTCACGCGGTCGATGACGGCGGAAAGGATGAACAGCGAGATCAACGCGGGCAGCCGGCCGAGCGCGATGAAGGTGCTGATGTCGCTGTCGAGCGCGTGATGTGCGTCGCGGGCGAGGTTTGGCAGGAGCTGATTGACCGTGAGGTAGTTGAATGGCTCCAGGCATAGCCCGATGCACAGGACAACAAAACTCCCCGTTGCCAGCTTGCCCACCGAGGCGCGAGTGCGAAGGACTCGCAACAGGCTCACCACTTCCGTTTGATTCCCGGCGAAGTTGCGCGAGACAATGTGAAACAGCACGGCGCACACAACGCACATCACGCCGATGGCGATGAACGCATCCTGATAGCTGGCGTTCGCGATGATCTGGCCGCCGGCAACCAGTGTTACGGCGCTGACCCCCGCGTTTGCCAACTGGTTGATGACGAGCGCGCGCCCCGGCTTGTCACGACCAAGTTCGGCGATCAACGGTTGCCACGTGACCAGCCCGACGGCCTGGGTGAACCCCGCCAACGCCATCAGCGCACGGATGACCAGCCCATCGGTCGTCAGCGCCATCCCGAAGTAAAACGCTGCCCCGGCGATCAACGAGATCGTGACCGTGTTGCGGCGTCCCAGCCGCGCGGCAATGTCGGTGCAGACCAGTTGCCACGCCACCATGCTGCCGATGAACCACAACGTCACCTCTGTCCATTGCTCGTTGCTATAGCCCAGCCCTTTGACCAGGAAACCGTTGACGAAGGTATAAAGCCCGAACCATGTTGCGATGCCGACGAATGATACCGGCAGCGATGCGGAGATGAGTGTAGTGAGTCGTTTCAATGGTTATCCTCGGCTGCACCGATAATACACCACGCTTCTCAATCTCCAATCACTAATCTCCTGTCTTCCTGTCTTCCTGTCTTCCTGTCTTCCGCTGGGTTGCATTCGCGCCACTGAAAGGCGTAGAATACAAACTCGGCATGCTTGATTGGGCTTAATAGATAGAAGGAGATCTGGATGGATTTTTCGAAGGTTGTAAACAGTGTCATTCAACAAATCAAAGATGAAACGGCTGTCGAGGGAGTGTTTCTCTTCGGCTCGGCGGCTGCCAACAAACAAGATGACTACTCGGATCTCGCTATTGGCATTGCCACGCGGGACAATGTCAAGGACTATCGCAAGGCCTATGGCCTGAGCGAGGATATCTTTAACGCCATCGGTAAGCGCATTGGCTTGCAGGAGCAGGATCAGGAGCACACTCATACAGCGAATGCGCTCTTTGGCAAGACGGCATACCCGCCGTTGGGCTTGAAGGTTGATCTACTGTTCAGTCAATTGAAACACCTGGCTGATAAAATGCCGCAGTCCAGCGAATTGATCGCGTTCGATCGTAACGCAGGGCTGGCTTCACTGCTCGACAAACACGCCAAAAGCAAATCGAAGGATGACATCGCGGCGAAGCTGAAAGAGAACCTGAACGAATTCCCGTTTTATCTGTACGACGCCGTGCGCGCCTTCGGGCGCAAGGATCACGCGCGCGTGCAATCGTCCGCCGAGGAGATGCGCAAGGCGATCTATCATGTCGCGGCGGTGCGCGCAGGTCGCAGCGGCCACGGCAGCAGCGGCCAGGGGCTCGCAAATCTCGCGCCCGGTGAGAAGTGGGTTGTGGAGCATTCATATCAGACGTGCACCCGCAAAACGGTGCAAAAACTCACCGAGTTGTATGTCGCCTGCTTTGCTGACATCCAGACCATTTACCACATCGAGCCGGAAGTCGCTGTTTTGCAACAGTCGTTGACCGATCTTATATAGCGTAGAGGGAAAACTGGACGCAAAAGAGTATTCTGCCGCATTCGCGCCCATCTACAACCAGAAATGGGGCAGTTGGGCCATTCAGCTTGCGCCGCGCATCCACCGTTTTCTTGATGCGTTCTCGGAGGGCGGCCTGCCAAAGTCGCTGCTCGATGTCTGTTGCGGCAGCGGCCAGCTTGCGGCGCACTTTCTGCAGCGCGGCTATCGCGTGATCGGGCTTGATTTGTCCGAGGCGATGCTGCGCGAGGCCGCCGCAAACACCAGCCAGTATCTCCAGACGGGGCAGGCGCGCTTCATCCAGGGCGATGCGGCGCACTTCACCCTCGGTGAGACCGTCGGCATGGCGGTCTCGACCTACAATTCACTCAACCAGCTCGCGGACATCGCCGCGTTGGAGGGGTGTTTTCGCAGCGTCTGGAATGCGCTCGTTGCTGGCGGCGTGTTCCTGTTCGACATTCATACGCGCACCGGCTTACAGAGCTGGAACAGCACTGCCATCGAGGATTCACCGGAGCTGATGCTTGTCAGCCATGGCAAGTTCGATCCGGCGGCCGGGCAAGCCTTCCTCCATGTGACCGGTTTCGCGCGCACCGAGAACGGGCTATATGAGCGCATCGAGCAAATCGCCCACAACACGCTGTTTGATCTCGAAGAGATTCGCGCGCTATTACTGGCTCTCGGCTGGCGCGATGTTTATCTGGCCAGCGGCGCCGATCTGTCGCGGCCCGTGGCAGACCCCGAAAACGAACGGCGCGTCTTCTTCATTGCCCGCAAGCCCGGATAAATCTTATGGAGTTGATGAATGCGAACTGATTACGACGAGACCCCGTACCCGAGCCTGTCTTATGGACAAACGCACCCCGACCGCATGGCGACAATCGCCACGTTGCTGGGATTGCATCCAGTCCCCGTGACCCATTGCCGGGTGTTGGAGCTGGGCTCGGCGGCAGGTGGGAATATCTACCCGCTGGCCTATGCCTTGCCCGATAGTCAGTTCGTCGGCGTTGATATCTCACAGGCGCAGGTGGATGAAGGCCATAGGCTCATTTCCCGCCTGGGACTGCAAAACATCGCGCTCCACAAGATGGACATCATGGACATCACGCCGGAGTTCGGGCAGTTCGATTACATCATTGCCCACGGTGTGTACTCGTGGGTTCCCGCGCCCGTGCGCGAAAAGCTGATGCAGGTCTGCAAACAGAACCTGTCGCCCAATGGCGTCGCGTTCGTCAGCTACAACTCCTACCCTGGCTGGCACATGATGGGCGCCATCCGCGCAGCGATGTTATATCGCACGCGCAACACCCAGGACCCAATGGAACGTGTGACGCAGGCGCGCGCCCTACTCGACTTTATGGCCGAGGGTATCCCGGCGGAAAACAGCGTGTTCGGCGCATTCCTGCAATCCTACATGCGCTTCTTACAGGGTGAATTGAAGGGCGCCAACGCATTGGGCAACGCCTTCCTGCTGCATGACGAACTGGAAGAGGTGAACGACCCGGTCTACTTCTCACAGTTCATAGCGCATGCGACGACCCATGGTCTGCAGTATGTGGCGGAGGCCGACTTCGCCGATGTGTTTCCAAAGGGTTTCTCAGAGCAAACCATGGCAACGCTGCAAACACTCGCTCACGACATCGTTGAAATGGAGCAATATCTCGACTTCCTGCGCAGCAAGATGTTCCGCCAGACGCTGCTGTGTCACGCCGAAAACACAGTGCAACGCACGCTTTCGTTGAACCGCGCGATCGGTCTATATGCCTCGTCGCGCCTCAGGCCGGAAAGCCAGACGCCCAGCATCGAGACGGTGTCTGTGGAGAAGTTTCTCTCTGGCAGCGATGAGGTCACGCTATCGACCGATCACCCGGTGAGTAAGGCGGCGCTGATCTACCTGGCTGAAGTATGGCCGCGCGCGATCCGGATCAGCGATCTGCTGAACATCGCGCGCGAAAAGGTGAATGCGCCGCCCGAACGGATCGAGGAGGACGCGCAGGATCTGCTGGCCAACATGCTCAAGGCGTATACCTATAGCTCGCAACTGGTGGAGTTGCATGCGTTCCAACCGCGCGTTGTCACCGAACCCGGCGAACGACCGCTGGCCAGCCCGGTCGCGCGTCTCGGCGCCGAGGGCGGCTTGATCGCGACGAATATGTGGCATGAACGCGCTCACCTCACGCCGTTCCTTCGTCAGTTGCTACAGTTGCTGGATGGCGCGCGCGACCGCGCAGCGCTGCTGGATAAGCTGACTGAACTGGCTATTGCTGAAGTGCTTCACCTGAAGTTGGATGGAGAACCCGTCACTGACCCCGCGGTGATTCGACCCTTGCTGGAACGCGAACTGGAGCCGAACCTGCAGTGGCTGGGGCGCGCCGGGACGCTCGTGGGTTAATCAGGCGCGCTTATAGCGAAACTCGCTGGTCACGATGTCATCCCCTTTTCGGTCATGCGTCGCGACCAGCAATTCGCTTGCGCTGATGCGCTGGTAGACAAAGCGCGTTGAGCGGAAGCTGCCGCCGCGCTCGAAGGCGGCCTCGCCGTCGCTGGCATGCACCAGAGGATAGGCAACTGCCATACCCTTCTCCTCCCAGCCGTTCAACCCGCTATCGAAGTGTTTTAACCGCAACACCAGCCCGTCGGGTGCGGGTTCGATCACCAGCAACTCGTAGTAGTACACCCGACCATTCTTCAGCCAGCGGAACATGCCCATCATCATCCCGCCGGCGGGCGCGCTCCAATGCTCGTCGATCTGGTCGCCGTCCACCAGCCCTGACCAGCTTCCTGTCATCCATGCCAGAATGTCAATATCGGAAATAATTGTTTTCATGATGTGTGCCCGCACCAAGGTGCGCTACTCTTAGCATAATATATCACTCCCCCTTTGGTAAGTTTTCTGGCAAGAAATGTCCACTTTTCGTTTGTGAAAGATTGTACAAATAACCCATCTGGCTAAGCGCTCATCTTGATGGGCAAGCAACGTAGTGGTTGGAAGTGCCAGAGTAAAGGAGTAAATCGAGATGTTTATCAATTATGATTTGATTCGGCAGCAAGCGCAGGGGTACAACGTGAATCTGGAGGCGCTTTACGTGCCATTGCAGCGGGTAGCGGAGCAGAGCATTGGACAGCGGTTATTAATCAGTCTTCGCAGCGTGGTGGGCGGCGGCAATCTAAACGCCCGTCGCGCCAAGGCCAAGCCCGCGTTTACGAGTCACGGGGTAGTTGCAAAGTAGCGTCACGCGCGTACTCAGCCGCCTGACTCAGTGACATTCCCTCGCCCTCGGCCAGTGCAGATGCAAACAACTTGTCGCCAAGCATGCTGCGCCCGAGGGCAATTTCATGATCGTAGATCACCCGGCTGGCCGGGCTGATCAACCACATCAGTAAAGTGTCTCGCGGCGCCATTGCGGCGCCCAGAATCCGCGCAGCACGATCCGTGTGTCCCTGTGAAACGGCCAGCGAGGCCAACGCCGCCAGCGCCAGCATGATGCCTGCCGGTTGCCCGGCTTCCTGGTACTGCGTCAATCCCCGGTTGATACTAGCCAGTGCGCCCGCCAGGTTGCCTTTGGTGATATGCGTCAACCCGATCAACACGTGCAGACGCGCCACGCGTTCCACGTCGCCCACGCGGCGATACAACTCGAGGCTTTGTTCGTGCCATGATCGCGCCGACCCGGCGTCGCCAATCAACCACGCCACCATTCCCAGGTCGAGCATGGTGCGAGCCACCCCATTACCCACATTCCACTGCACGCCCAGGCTGCGCCACAACGTCAGGCATTCCAGCAGTACCAATTCCGCCTGAGGAAAGTCGCCCCCGATCAAGAGCAAGTCTGCGTACAGTTGCAGTGTGATTGCCAGGTCTTCCGGGCGTGACAGGGCTCGTTGTCCTGCCACCTCGGTCTCGCACGCTGCCAGCGCCGCAGCCAAGTCGATAGAAACGAGGCTATTGATGACCGAACACACATCGAACTGGCTCGCGTCGCCGCGCGAGGCATCCCCGCGGCGCGCGCCTTCCTGCGCAATAGCCAGCGCCTGCCGGATCAGCGCACCTGCGCCTTCCACTTCGCCGTGCTTCAATCGCACCCAGCCCAGCCCGCATGTCGATACGGCCATGCCGTGTGTAAATTGCACCGACTGCGCCCGCGCCAGCCCGCGTTCAAACACCGCCTGCGCAACGGCATAGTCCTGGCGGTGCATGGCCGCATAACCTGCCCAATAGAGAGCTTCGATATGCTCGATTGGGTCCTCGATGTGGTGGGCGAGGCGCACAACTTCGTTGGCATAATCGCTCCACTGGCTGAGGTTATACCCGCGAAATGCCTGCAGTCTCAGCAGGCCGTTGATAGCCTCGACGCGCAATGCGGTGGGGGCGACGGTCTGCCGCGCCAGCGCCTCTTCCAACCATGCGGCCGCCTCGGCCAGATAGCCGCGCGACACCCATAACGCCGAGAGCGCTGTGGCAATATGCAACCCCAGCACCTCGCTGCCCGGCCGGGCGCGCGCCCAGGCCATCAGCCCGCGCACGTTGCCCAGCTCGGCTTCAAGCCGGTTGAGGAAGTCAGTTGCGGGAGGGCCGTCTGCGCCGTTTGCCCGCACCACTGCCAGCGAGATGATGTGCTCGGCCAGACGGCTGTAGATTGCATCTCCTTCGCCCGCCTCGCGCAGTTTCTCGGCGGCGTACTGGCGAATAGTATCCAGCAGGCGGTAACGAGTCTGCCCGTCGGGCGCAGGGTAGGCGGCGTGTGTGTCCATCGCGACCAGCGACTTCATCACCAGTTGCAGCAGCAACGGCAGTGTGTCGGGCGTGTCGGCGCACACGGCCTGCACGGTATCTGCGGTGAATCCGTCGGCAAAGACGGACAGCCGCGCCAGCAGGATGCGCTCTTCCGCATCAAGCAGGTTGTAGCTCCACTCAAGCATGGCGCGCAGCGTCTGGTGGCGGGGCAGCGCCGTGCGTCTGCCACTGGTGAGCAATGCGAAGCGGTCGTCGAGTCGCGCCGCGATCTCCTGCGGCGCCATGACCGCGACCTGTGCGGCCGCCATTTCAATCGCCAGCGGGATGCCGTCCAGGCGGTGGCAGATTTGCGCAAGGATTGGCGCAAGCTCGGGCGTGAACTCGAATCCGGCGCGCGACGACTGGGCGTGTTCGATGAACAATTGAATGGCTTCGTAGCTCTTGATCTCGTCAAACGGCGGCGGATTCGCCGGATCGGGCGTGGTGAGCGGCGGCACCAGCCAGTTGATTTCGCCCGGGATGCGCAACGCCTCACGACTGGTGGCCAGCACGCGCAAATCGGGGCAGGCAATCAACAGGCGTTCAGCCATGTCGGCGACTGCCGCAACAATGTGTTCGCAGTTATCGAGGATCAACAGCAATTGCTTGTATTTGAGAAAATCGACCAGCAGCTCGATGGGAGTGCAGCAGGGTTCGTCAGCTACTTTGAACTCGTCGGATATGGCGCGCACCAGCGAGGCCGCGTCTGCGAGGGGCGCAAGCTCAACCAGCCAGACGCCGTCCGCAAAATCCCCGACGGTTGCGGCAGCGTTCGCGATTTGCAGCGCCAGCCTCGTCTTGCCCATGCCGCCGGCGCCGGTGAGCGTCACCAGCCGGTTGGAAGTGAGCAACTCTGTGACCTCGCCGATGTCGCGCTCGCGCCCGATGAACCGCGTCAGTTGTGCCGGCAGGTTGTTGTGGCGCTTGTTCGATGAACCGGATGACGCAATCACCGCTGGCTCGTCCGTCGATTTGCCGCGCGCCTTCTCCGCCAGTTGCATCAGCCGCTCTGCCAGTTCCGGCTCGTTTTCGATGTGGATCGCCGCGACGATTTGCGCGCGCACAGCGGCGATATCGGGCAATCGCTGGCCGCCCTCAAGGCGCGCAATTTGAGCCTCTGAGTAACCCACGGCGGTTCCAAGTTCACGCTGGGTCATACGAGCGCGGCGTCGCAGATACTTCAGAAGCTCTCCGAATGTGGTGAGCGAATCAATGGTTGCGCCTGGCATGCTATTTCATATGTCTGGTGAGCGAAACCGACTTTAAGATGAACAGAGGTTCATCGGCGCGATCAGGGCTGATGTGTCGATGACGTAAGTTGTTGATTCAGTGCTCATTGAGTGTCTTTGTCTCTTTCACGCTCTCTCGCGCGTTCGCGCATCAATGCAGTATAAAGCCCTGTATGTTTAGGCCCGGAAAACAACTGCTTGAGTGCTTCCAGTTGCTCAGGAGTGCGGACTGACCTTGACTCACGATCTGCCCGTGACTTTACAAAGAGGGCAAAATCAATGACTTCGGCAAGACGTTCCGATGGAAGTTCATTTGCCAGACGGATCAACGTCTGTTCCAACTCAGTCTTCGTGATATCTGGTGTCAGCATAACTTGCTACCTCATGTGTTCAAACTGGAATGTACCACATCTTCTTATGCTGACTCTGCCGGCAGCGTGCTCAGAAACCAATTGTTCGCAGTAAAACAATCTATGCCCGTTTGTCATGAAGAAAGGCACCCTTACGCTCCTCCCTTGCCAGTTGACGACTCGCCAAACACCATGCGGCGCAGGTCTGCTTCGGCTTTGCCGATCTTGCTCTGGTACAGATGAAGTTGTGCCTGGAATGACGATGTCAGATGGCTGGCCTTGTAGCCCGCGATCATCTGCGCCAGCCAGTCGTCCAGCACACCTGGCGCAGGTTCGCGGTAACCAGTCGCGCCATCGAAGCTGACTGTCTCCATCGGCAAGCGCGGGGGCATCGGTGGGTATGCGCCCGCGGCGTAACCAAACACGATGGTCATCAGCGGAAACACGCCCGGCGGCAAATGCAGCTTCGCGCACAGGTATTCGGCGTCGAGCAAGCCACTCTGGCCGGTTTCCGACAACATCACGGACGATACGCCGAGCGCCTCGGCAGTGAGATTCATCGCCATCGTCGCGAGCGATGCGTTCATGACAGCGATGGTGTACTCGACCAACGGGCTGTGCGCGATGGTCTCCTCCCCCAGCGCCAGCCGATCCCTGTGGGTGTCACCCAGGATGATCACCGCGCGCGGCGCCTTGAACGGGATGGGGTGGTCGAAGGTTGCGCGCCACGATGCCGCCGTGAACACCGCGAACGACCATGATTGCAAGTTAACCGTCGATGGCGCCACCCGCCCGGCTTCGAGGATGGCGCAGAAGACATCCTCAGGAATATCGTCGCTGCGGTAAGTGCGCGCGCTGCGACGACGCATAATCACGTTCAGCAGTGCGTTGTCCTTGAGGGATGGCGGCACCTGCGGCTTGCGCGTGATGATACGCCATAGGCTGCGGATGAAGAGGAGTGGATCAGGGGTATGTGCCATGTGGAATTGTAAAGAAGCGTCCGGCAGTGCAACTGCCGGACGAACGCCAAATCACTCTTTGTGCCGGCAGCAGTTGCGCTATGCATCTGCATGCCGTGGCCAGCTAGTTGCGCGATATCTCGGGCGTGATAGCCGGTTCGGGCGCGCTGATCTTGTCCTTGTCAACGACGGTCAGGAAGCCGCCGAACAGTCGGTACTCATCCATGCGGCACGAGTTGATCAACTTGCCATCGAAGTAGGTCATGTCCGGGCAACTGTCGCACATATCGGCCTGACCGTTGGGCTGCACATCGGGCGCCTGGATGATGCCGATGCTCTGCACGTAGACGCTGTCGAAGAAACGGCCAGGGTGGCGCGCCATATCGCCCATGTAATTGGCGTAGGCCTTGCCAACCGACTTGTCAACTGCCGCAAGCGAGAATACCGCCCGCCCGATCTTTGCCTGTGAGAGATAGGCCAGGTACGTGCCAGTGAACAAGTGATGGCCGGTCTGCGCCAGTTCCATTGTGCGCTTGCCCACTGAGCCATATACCTTATGCTTATTGCCAATCACAGCGCCCGCAGTCCACTTGAACGAGTCGTGCTTTTGTGTCCCGCCCAGGTAGGCGGATGCCTCGAACTCCGGGCAATGCTCCTGGATGATCTGCACAACTTCCGGCCCGGTGACGAATTTCTCGTCGAAGTGATCGGTGGTGTAACTCAGCCTGCTGAGATCCACGGCCTGCTTGGTGTTATCCAGCGCAACGGCAGTGTCAGTCGTCGCAGTGCGGTAAGTGATGAACACCAACCCTTGCACCTTATCGATATTGGCTTGGCCCCACTTAAGGATATCGGGAATCTCATGATAGGAAGAAGGGTACACCGTGGCATTGAAAATAACGTACAGACCCTTCTCGCGCGCGATCATATCGGCGCAGTGCTGGCGCAGTTCGTTGTGTTCCTTCTCTGTCTTACCTCGCCATTGCGGACGCCCCTGGTGGCTGTCGATGTGGATCGTAAAGCCGCTCAGTCCGGCCTTCTTCAGTTCCTTCAGTATTTCGGGCGTGAGCGCCATCGCGTTGGTCAGCACAACTGGCTTGATCTTCTGCTCTTTGATGAACGCCACAAGATCGATGATGTGCGGGTAAATCAGCGGTTCGCCGCCGGCGATCGAGATGTTGTCCGGGTTGCGCCAGCGCTTATAGAACAGCACTTCCTCTTTCACCTCTTCGAGCGTCTTATGGCCGCTGATACGCTGTCGATAGCAGCCCTCGCAGGCCAGGTTGCAGATGTCAGAGACTTCCAGCCAGGCGATGGCATTGTCGTTCATCGACCACGGCAACCGATACATATCGCGTTTGTCTACAGTCACGTCGTTTTCTCCCTTGGTTAACTTTGATTGTTCACATCAATCCAATCATTCATTGAATGATCACATTGAACATGCCTATTGACCGAACTCATGGAGCAGGCGCGCGCGCATCGCGGCCTCTTTCAAGGTAAACCCGACTTCGACCCCAGTACAACATACGCCGCTACTTCAACCAGCGCTAAATATCGAGCGGCATAATAAGTCGTTATTCTAGCCGAAATAAATAAATAGAGCATTAAGAAAATCCCACAGCGATGATAATAACGGGACACGACCATGAAAATCACCAAGATCGAATCAGTCAGTTTTGCCAAACTCCCGCGCTTACTCTTCGTGCGCGTCCACACCGATGCAGGCATCATCGGTCTCGGCGAGACGTACGACAAGACGCCCGGCTCGCGCGGCGCGCTGCACGGCACGCTAGCGCCTATCCTGCTCGGCAACGACCCGCGCGACATCGAGCGGTTGTGGCGTTTTTGTTTCGACACCATTCTGTATCACGGTTTTGCGGGCGCGGAGTTGCGCGCTCTCTCTGCCGTCGAGATGGCGTTGTGGGACATCCTCGGCAAGAGCCTGAACGCCCCGGTCTATCAACTGCTGGGCGGCGCCGTGCGGCCGGCTGTCAGCACATATAACACCTGCATCGGGCATGGCGCGGTGGATGACTACGCGCGCTGGCATACCGACGCCGGGGCATTGGCGACTGAATTGCAGGCCGAAGGCATCCAGGGCGTGAAGATATGGCCGTTCGACCGCTTCACCGAGCGTTCCTTCGGACAGAACCTGCGCAGCGAAGAGATCGACGCCGGGCTGGAGCCCGTTCGCAGCATTCGCCGCGCGGTCGGCCGCGACTTCCGCATCGGCATCGAGTGTCACTTCCGCTTTACGCGCGCCGCCGCCGAACAACTCTGCTACGCGCTTGAACCCCACAACATCTACTTCGTGGAGGACCCGCTGCCGGCCGTGGATACCGCCGAGATCAAGCGCCTCAGCCAGGTTTCGCGCATCCCGATTGTCGGCAGCGAGACGCTGCTCAGCCGCTGGCAGATGCGCGACTGGATTGCGAATGGCGTAACACAGATCATCATGACCGATGTCGCCTGGACGGGCGGCATCGCCGAGTCGAAGCGGATCGCCAATATGGCTGAAGCCTATGGCTTGCCGATTGTGTTCCACAACGCTGGCGGCCCCATTGCGCATATGGCGTCGCTACACCTGGCTGCGCATGTGCCAAACTTGTTCGAGTTGGAGATGGTGCGCGCCTTTTACAACACCTACTTTCGCGAATTGACTGACGTCGATGTAACCATACGTGATGGTCATGTCGCCATCCCCTCAGATCGTCCAGGGCTGGGCGTCGAGTTCCTGCCGGCAGTCTGGGAGCGCTCGGACCTTCAAGTGCAGACGAGCGAAGGCGCGGGCAAGGCGCAGGGAGTTCGCGCGATGGGCGACTCATGGAGCAAGCCCGATATTCGGCTATAGCCTATGACCGACGCACAACCTGACGACATCTTTATCGACAGCGAAACACTCGACTCGCTGCACGACCCGCACATTACGCGCCTGCCGCCCGGCGAGCGCATCGGCGCGCTGCGCTTTGGCCTGGCTGTGACCTATGATGGGACATTTGGCTGGCGCTCGTGGACATCGTCGCTGGTCAACCTGCTTTGGAATCACCTGACGATGCCGGGGTTGCGCATCGTCGGCTGGGACGTCCTGGAGTATGACTTGCCGGTGATCTGTCACGCCATGCAATGCAGTTGCCCGAACCCGATCCTGGATATGTCGGCGGAGATACAGGACGCCATCGGCAGGCATTACAAGCTGGACAGCATCGCGCGCGCCAACCTGGGACGCGGAAAGCTTATGGACACGTATCTGGTAATCGAGTGGCTGCGCAAAGGCGACAGCGTCTCGATGACCAGAGCGACCGAACACTGCCACAACAACGTTCAGCTGGTCAGAGACCTGCTGGCGTTTGTGCGGCGCGGGGCGCCATTGGTGCTGCCCGGTCGCGAGAAATCACGCGATTATGCGCAACCCGCTGCGAACGAAGAAACATTGCGCCTTTATTTCAACCCGGACGGCGCATGGGTGCGCTGCGAGACCACCCATGGCGCCGTCATCAACCAACGCACCGTGCCGGCGCGGCCCGCCGTGAGCCAGCATTGACAGAATCAGACATCCAGCCAAAATCAACCTGGCACGATGACAGATCACTTATTTGGAGAAAATAACCATGTCGAAGATACGCGTCGGAGTTCAGCTCCCCCCGCAACATACAACCTACGCCTCCTATGCCCAGGCGGTTCGCGATGTCGAATCACTTGGGGTGGATACGATTTTTAACTGGGATCACTTCTTCCCACTGTCGGGCGACCCGCAGGGCAACCACTTCGAAGCCATGACGCTGCTCACAGCCATCGCCACATTGACCACTCGCGCCGAGATCGGCACACTCGTGACGTGCAATTCCTACCGCAATCCGGCGCTGCTGTCGAATATGGCGAAGACCATTGATCACATCAGCGGCGGGCGCCTGATCCTGGGCATCGGCGCGGGTTGGTGTGAGCGCGACTATGCCGAGTTCGGCTACACCTTTGGCGCGGCGCCAGACCGGCTGCGCGCGCTGGGACAGGCGCTGCCGATCATCACACAGCGCTGGCAGGTGGATGTGCCCGCCCCTGTGCGCAACCCGATTCCGATCATGATCGGCGGCGGCGGCGAACAGGTGACGCTCAAACTGACGGCGAAATACGCCAGCATCTGGAATTTCTTTGACCGGGATGGTCAATACAAGCACAAGAACCAGGTGCTGAACGAATGGTGCGAAAAGGTGGGACGCAATCCTGCCGAGATTGAGCGATCAATGACCGTGTTCAACTCGAAAGATCTCGATAAATGCGTCGAGGCCGGCGCCACGCACATCATCATGGGCTCAGGTGAGCCGTGGAACATGGACGCCGTTGAAGAGCTGGTGGAGTGGCGGGATCGGCAGAATAGAGAATAGAGATTGGAGATTGGAGATTGGGTAGAGGGCGCGGCTGAGTAAAACGTGTACGGAGGCCGAGCCTTTAGGCGGATGTCTACGCCGGCCAAAACGTAAAACGTAAGCGGACACCAAGATTTCACCATGGAAGACACGACACATTCGTGTCTTCCATGGTGATTGTTTTATACCCGGATGCCGAGTTTGTCGGCCTGAGTGCCGTGCAGCAGGCGGTCGACCGGGTTGTCCCACGTCCCCGAAACGGTGACGCCGTACTCGCGCAGCCCGCCGCTGGCCTGTGGGCCGGTCACATAGGGACGCGTGTCGCGGTCAGCGTGTATCAATTTGCTCTGTGCATAGTCGGCGCGCAGGAAGTGCATCGCCATCCCGGCGCGCTCGGGATCGGTGCTGTTCGCGCGCGTGCAATGCGGCACGCCATAGGCAAAGAACAGAGCGCCGCCAGTCGGCAACTCGACTGACACAGCGCGTGATTCGTCGGGGTAGCAGCGAATGTGGTGATCGCTGTAAGGGTCGCGGTTGTGTTC
>Ga0118677_10003815_pt1 | contig 28097 bp, 25 predicted proteins | sample AliMusrvi5mmetaG_FD_86154 | JGI IMG/M metagenome (GOLD analysis project Ga0118677, IMG submission 86154) | reverse complement strand
GGTAGCGCACTTGCATGACACGCAAGGGGTCACAGGTTCAAGTCCTGTACGGCCCACCACATCTGACCTGGGAAAACGCGATTGAACGTTGCACGGATCGCGACCGAAGTGCCTCGGAGTTCGCCATCTGCTGATCTCTTTGCTCCCGCAGGACTAGTCCGAGGTGATCAGCATCCAGCGTTCAGGCGCACTCTCACGGAGGTCTCGTTCAGTTGGGCCACGAACCGAGCCCGACGGTGTGGCCTGAAACTCCGTTCTTGTATTAACCGAGCGAGGTGGTCAACTTAGGGCTGCTGGCCAGGGTCTGGAAGACAACGCAGTATCGCTCCGTCAGGCGCAACAACGTGGCGAGTTCTTCGTCTGATGCATCACCGTCGAGGTCGAACGTCAGGCGAATGTCTGAGAAGCCGACGGGGGCGGTCTTGTCCACGCCCAGCGTGCCTCGGAAGTCCAGATCGCCTTCTGCTCGCACCGTCCCCGCGATGTCAACTCCGATAGACGTCGCCACCGATCGCATCGTCACTCCTGCGCACGCGGCGAGCGCCTGCAGGAGCATGTCCCCTGAGCAAGCGAGGGTTCCGTCGCCCCCTGTTGCTGGGTGAAGGCCAGCTTCAACGAGTGCGCGACCGGTCTGCACCGAGCACGAGAGGTCATCGCCAAGCTGACCCTCGGCGCTCAAGGTGATGATCGCAGCTTCAGGCTCTTCCCGATAAAGGTCCTTGATGGGTGCCTGCAACGCCTTGAGCTCATCACTGTTCATCGAGGCTCCATTCACGAGGTTCGTCAAACGATACCCGTCGGATAGGTGACACGACCGAGCCGAGTTGGAGTTGACAAGCAAGGAGTCACAGGCTCAAGTCCTCTTCGGCCCACCACCCGATTCGAGAAACGTCGGAGATGAAGTTCTGGCGACGTGACCTGTCTTCTCAACGATCTCGTCGGATGAATCCATGCCCGTGACGTGATTATCGACGGAGTCCTCGAACGGCATGCTGCGAGCAAAGCGTCACATTGCTCTTTGGCCCTGAGTCTCGGTTAGCAAGGTATTGTCAGAGTCCTTGCCATATTGAGCTCGCGGCTCCATGGCTTGAAGAGGAGCATTGATGAGCGACGAGATCGCGGCCCGACATAGGTTCTGGCATCGCCAGCTCGACGAGTTTCCATCGACTCGGCGAAGGTTGACGCTGCTCGCCATCGTGGTCGTCAGCACGATAACGATGTACTACCAGCAGTACGTCGCAGGTGCTGTGGCGCCTTCGATCCTGGCGCACTTCGACATGACCTTTCGGTACTACATCACCATCACGGTGGTGGCAAGTGCCTTCGGCGCCGTCGCATCGCTTCTCGCGGGGCTCGGTGATCGCTTCGGCCGAGCCAACATCGTCGTGGTTGGCCTCTTCTTCGCCAGCCTGATCACCTTCGTGGGCATCCCAAGTGCCACCTCGAAAGGAGCGTATGCGGGCTTCGCCATCGCTCTCGGCTTCTTCGAAGGCGTCGTGCTGGTGGCCACGCCGGCGCTGGTGCGCGACTTCTCGCCTCAGGTCCGACGGGGGACAGCGATGGGCTTCTGGACCCTTGGTCCAGTCGTCGCCAGCTTGATCGTCGCTGTCGTCGCCTCGAGCACGCTCGGGATCCTGCACCCCTGGCAGGATCAGTTCCACATTGCCGGCAGCGTCGGCCTGGTGGTCTTCGTGCTGGCCTTCTTCACGCTGCGCGAGCTCTCGCCAGGACTTCGAGATCAGGTCCTCTACTCGCTCAGAGAGCGCGTGGTCATCGAGGCGCGGGCTCGAGGCATCGACGTCGACGCAGCGACGGCAAAGCCGCTGCGCCAGATGCTCACGCCGAGGATCGTGTTGCCAGCGTTCGGAGTGAGCGCCTTCCTCTTGCTCTACTTCTCGGCGGTCGGGGTCTTCGTCATCTACTTCTCGACGGTCTTCGGCTACAGCCAGGCCAAGGCGAACGGCATCGGCAACTGGTTCTGGGCTGTCGACGCGCTGACGGTCATCGTTGCCGGGCTGCTCTCCGACAAGATCGGCGTGAGGAAGCCGCTCATGGCTGTCGGGGGAGTGGTCGCGGTCGTCATGTCGGTGCTCTTCGCCCACATGGCGACGCACCCGACGACTCCCTACGTCACCGTGGTGCTGGTTGTCTGCGTGCTCTCGGCCGCACGTGCGTTTGCCTACGCGCCATGGATGGCTGCGTTCACCGAGACGATCGAAGCTCGCAATCCCGCGCTGGTGGCGACAGGGATGTCGATCTGGGGCTGGATCCTGCGGATCTTCGTCGCTGTCGCCTTCTTGGTCCTGCCCACCGTGGTGTCCTCGACCTCAGCGGTGGTGAACTACGGGCCCCGCCTCCAGCAGATCCAGCACACCTACGCCGCACAGATCGCGACAGCGAAGTCAGTCGACCCAGCCACGCTCAAGGTGCTCGGAACGGATCCGTCCGATCGCACTGCTTTGGCGGCTGCGGTCAAGCAGCTCGTCGCCCATCAGGGCGTCACCCCGGTCGTGGCGGTCCACGAGCTCCTCGCCCTCAAGCAGCTGCCGGCTGGCGATCGTGCCTATCTGCTCGAGCACGGCCACGATGTGCTCGAGGCTCGAGCGAGCGCCCCGGGTCAGTGGCAGCGCTGGTGGTGGATCTGTGCCATCGGCCAGATCGTCTTCCTCCCGACCATCTTCCTCCTGGTCGGACGCTGGAGCCCGGCTGCGGCCAAGCGAGAACGTGAAAAGCACGAAGCGGCGGTCGAGCGCGAGCGGCTCGAGCTGGCTGCCGGGACCCTCTGAGGTCCTAGAGGTCGATCGTGATGCTCACCGGGCAGTGATCTGAGCCCATCAGATCGGCATGGATCTCGGCGGCTGTCACGTGGGGTGCCAGGTCGGATGACACCAAGAAGTAGTCGATCCGCCAGCCGACGTTCCGCTCCCGGGCCCCAGAGAAGTTCGACCACCACGTGTAATGGCCATTCCCTTCGGTGAACATGCGGAACGAGTCGACGAAGCCAGCATCGAGCAGCGCCTGGATGCCGGCTCGCTCCTCGTCGGTGAACCCGGCCTTGCCGACGTTGGGCTTGGGATTGGCAAGGTCGTCGGCTTGATGAGCGACATTTAGGTCTCCGCAGATCGCCACTGGCTTCTTCTTGTTAAGACTCTTGACGTAGGCCAAGAACGCCGGGTCCCAGCGCTCGTGTCGAACGGCGAGTCGGCTGAGGTTTGACTTGACGTTCGGGGTGTAGACGGTGACGAGATAGAAGTCCTCGTACTCGACCGTGATGACTCTGCCTTCCTCGTTGGTGTTGCCGAAGGCATCGTCGACGAGCCCGTGCTTGTTCACGAGACGGGTCGGCAGGCCGGTGACTACCTTGAGCACCGCAGGCTTCGAGAAGACGGCGGTCCCCGCGTAGCCCTTCTTCGCCGCCGGGTGCCAGTGCTGATCGAAACCCGGCAGCTCGACCTCGACCTGCGAGGGGTCCGCCTTGATCTCCTGGAGGCAGATCACGTCAGGCTGGAGCGTGTCGACGAACGGATCGAAGAGGCCTTTGCGCTGGACGGCACGGATGCCGTTGACGTTCCACGAGGTCAGGCGAAGAGGCATGGGGACACACTAGGGAGTGGATGCCTGGTGTGGGGTCGACCCTTTTGGATAAGCAGCCTGCTACGATCGTCACTTCCCGGTGAACATCTCATCGGATAGTCGCGCACTGCGGCTGGGCTCACTTCTGCTTCACGCTCGAGTTGGCCCTTTCAACTCGTTTGGAGTCAAGTGACCATTTCCTTTACCGATCTTGGGGTAGCACCTGCCCTCGCAGAGCGTCTCTCCGCCCGTGGCATCGACGCGCCGTTCCCGATTCAAGAGGCGTCGATCCCTGATGCCGTCGCCGGACGCGACATCGTCGCCAAGGCGCCGACCGGCTCAGGCAAGACCCTCGCCTTCGGCGTGGCCGCAGTTGAGCGTTGTGTCGATTCACAGCCCCGACGCCCGAAGGGCCTCATCTTGGAGCCGACCCGTGAGCTCGCCGCCCAGGTGCGAGACGAGCTGGCCTCGCTTCGCTCTGATGGTGGCCGCAAGGTCATCGCCGTGTACGGCGGGACCCGCTATGGACCGACCCAGAATGCCCTGTCCAAGGGCGTCGACATCCTCGTGGCCTGCCCCGGGCGCCTCGAAGACCTCATCGAGCAGCGGATGGTTGACCTGAGCGAGGTCGAGCTCCTCGTCATCGACGAGGCCGACCGGATGGCTGACATGGGCTTCATGCCATGTGTCCGTCGCATCGTCGAGCAGGCTCGTGACGATCGTCAGATCCTGCTGTTCTCCGCCACGATGGGCAAGGAGGTCGAGTCGCTCTCGAAGCGCTACCAGACCAACCCCGCCCGTCATGACGTCTCCGACGACCAGGAGGCCCAGGGCGACGTCGACCACCTCTTCTGGGCGGTGTCTCGAGACGACCGCCTCGATGTCTGCACCAACATCGTGACCCAGATGGGCTCTGCCATCATCTTCTGCCGCACCAGGCGAGGCGCCGATCGTCTGGCTCGCCAGCTCGGGACCAATGGGGTCAGCGCAGTGGCCATCCACGGTGACCGTTCTCAGGCGCAACGTGAGCGTGCGCTCCGCCAGTTCGAGCGAGGCGACGCCCAGGCGTTGGTCGCCACCGACGTCGCAGCTCGCGGGATCCACCTTGAGGCGCTGCCGTGCGTGATCCACTATGACCCGCCCGCAGATCACACCGACTACACACACCGTTCCGGTCGCACTGGCCGTGCCGGCCTCGACGGCGTCGTGGTGTCGCTCGTGGTCGAGGACATGCGGTCGCCCGTCAAGAAGCTCCAGCGTGCCCTGGATCTGCCGATGGGCTACGACGAGCCGTCGGTCCTGACCCCTGCAGCCAACGTGGTCGAGCGCAAGGCCACGGCGCCAAAGCGCACCTCGAACGCAGCGGATGATCGTGACGAGCGCAAGGACCGCTCGCGCTCTGACCGCTCGGTTCGAGCCCATGGCTCTGATCGTGCGCACCGCACAGAGCGGCCCACCTCGCGAGCCACCGGTGCCTCGTCGTCAGGCGGCCCCAAGGGCACGGTCAAGTTCTTCGACGCGAAGCGTGGCTACGGCTTCGTCGAGCGCCCTGGTGAGGTCGATCTGTTCGTCCACGCCACTAACCTTGCAGATGGTCCAAAGACGATCCTCGAGGTCGGCCAGCAGGTCACCTTCGAGATCGGGAGTGGCAAGAAGGGTGCCGAGGCACACAACGTCAAGGTCCTCTCGCGCGACCGCGCGGCGAGGGCCAGTCGGGGACCCGCCCGCAGCGGCGGCTTCAACCGGCAGGGCAGTCGATCAGGAAGGGGCCGTTGATGGCGAAATCACGTTCCACATTCGGAAAGATGCAGCGAGAGCAGGAGAAGCGCTCCCGCGCCAAGGAGAAGGCTGAGCGTCGCGAGGAGCGTCGCAACATGGAGCCTGAGGAGCCGACAGAGCCCGCCCAGCAGGTCGACCAGTCAAAGGTCCTGCTCGAGCTGGCCAAGATCCACGAGGACTTGGCTGAGGGCCGCCTCTCCTTGGAGGACTTCGAGGTTCGCCAAGAGGAGCTGCGCGAGCTCCTCATGATCGACTGAACCGACACCTTCACGGCGTCCTCCCCTCGGTGGCGTCCACCCAGTGGATCCTCGACCCGGCACTCTCGCGGTCATGACGCAGGTGGGCGTATGCTCAGATGCCGTGCCGGCGACCTGCCGGCTGGTTCTGTCGAAGGGGGCACCATGACCGATGTTGCTGACAAGGAGCTGACCATCGAGGACGTCGATCAGATGATCGACCAGCTCCTCGCCGACTTCCCTCCTGCGACGACGGGGCACGTCGAGTTCCTCGGCGCCCAGTTCGATCGGGGTCTGGCCTGGATCCACTTCGATAGCGACTGTGGTGGACTCAACGCCAGCCCCTCGCTCTTCGGCCACGTCTCTCGCCGACTCTTCGAGGCTGGTGCGCCGGTGGCGGCCTCGTACAACATCATCGGCCACGGCATGATCGCGCCGACCATTGCGGTCCACGGCACGCCAGAGCAGAAGGCGAAGTACCTGCGCAGCCTCTTCACCGGTGAGGAGATCTGGTGCCAGCTGTTCTCTGAGCCGGGAGCTGGCTCCGACGTCGCAGGCCTGGCCACGAGGGCTGTGCGAGATGGCGACGAGTGGATCCTGAACGGTCAGAAGGTCTGGACCACCCTCGCACACCTGTCGCGCTATGGGCTGATCCTGGCCCGGACCGATCCCGATCAGCCCAAGCATGCCGGGATCACCTGCTTCCTCGTCGACATGCAGGCACCCGGCGTCGACGTGCGACCGCTGTACCAGATGACTGGCGAGGCGGAGTTCAACGAGTGCTTCTTCACCGACGTGCGCGTCTCCGACGCGGATCGTCTCGGCGACGTCGGCAAGGGCTGGGGCGTGGGCATCACGACGTTGATGAACGAGCGAGTGTCGATCGGCGGCAACGTGCCGCCTCGGGGTTCTGGACCCATCGCTCACGCCGTCGAGACGTACAAGGAGCGCTTCGGCGACTCGACCTCCGCGGCCGCCATGGTGGCTCGCGACGAGCTGCTCCAGCTGTGGGTCCGCTCTGAGGTGGTGCGCCTGACGAACAAGCGTGCCTCTGACAACCGCAAGGCCGGAACCCCTGGTCCGGAAGGTTCTGTCGCCAAGCTCGCCTACGCGGAGCTCAACCAGGACATCTACGCCGCCGCTGTGGCGATGATGGGGCCTGAGGGGATGCTCTACAGCTCGGAGTACCCACTCGTTCGCCCAGCACACACTGCGATGGGGACGTGGGACATCCGTAAGGCCTTCTTGCGGGTGCAGGCGAACTCGATCGAGGGCGGCACCAGCATCATCATGCGCAACATCCTCGGCGAGAGGGTCCTTGGCCTGCCGGGCGAGCCACGGGGTGACAAGGACGTCGCCTGGTCGGAGATCCCTCGGAGCTGAGACTTCTGTCAGGTAGCATGACAGGACGCCACGTTGTCTGAAGAGGGGTCCTGCTATGGAGGTCATCACGCTCGGGACGGGGAGCCCGCTGCCCGATCCGAACCGAGCCGGGCCTGCCACCCTGATCAAGGCGGAGGGAACGCACCTCCTCTTCGACACTGGTCGAGGTGTCCTCATGCGCTGTGCCAGCGCTGGAACGGGGGCAGCCTTCCTGAGCGCTGTGTTCCTCACGCACCTGCACTCAGACCACATCACCGACCTCAACGACGTGATCACTTCACGATGGGTAATGTCGCCGACGCCGAACCCGCTGCGTGTCTTCGGGCCGCCGGGGACCGAGAAGGTCGTCCGCTCGCTGCTTGACATGCTGGAAGACGACATCTCATATCGGCTCGAGCATCACGCTGATCTCACTTGGCAGCCGCCGGTCGAGGTGGTCGAGGTGACGAGCGGCCACGTCCTCGCCGAGGGCGGGGTGACCATCACCGCTGAGCCGACCGATCACTCTCCGGTGCGACCGACCGTGGGCTACCGCGTCGAGCACGGCGGCGGCACGGTTGCGATCGCAGGCGACACCGTCCCGTGCGACGGCCTCGACCGGCTCGTGATGGGGGCGGACGTCTACGTCCAGACGGTGCTTCGCCCATCGCTCGTCGAGCAGGTTCCGATGCAGCGATTCAAGGACACGATCGACTACCACTCATCGGTCGTCGAGGCCGCCGAGACTGCGGCGCGTGCTGGCGTCGGGACGCTGGTGATGACCCATCTTGTCCCGGCACCCTTTCCGGGCACCGAGGGGGAGTGGGTTGCAGAAGCCGCTGCGCACTTCGGCGGCGAGATCGTGCTGGCGCAGGATCTGACGTCCATCGAGGTGCCCTCGAGCTAGCTGAGGCGACCCTCGAGGTGCACGGCGAAGAAGCCGAGGGCACGGCGCCATGCGTCGGCCGCCGCATCGTGGTTGAAGTGATCGGGCCGGGCGTCGCAGTTGAAGCCGTGCCCTGCATTGGCGTAGCGAACGATCTCGGTCTCGACGGCTAGCGCGTGGGTGGCGGCCCGGAGTGCCTCGACCTGGTCGACCGGGATGCCGGCATCCTGATCGCCATAGAGCCCGAGCCAAGGGACGGAGACCTCGCTTGCAAGGTCGACGAGCGAGGGGAGGCCGAAGCGCCCCTCGGTCACGCCACCGCCGTAGAAGGTGACTGCTGCGCCGATGCCGGGACGGGTTGCGGCGAAGAAGGCGACGCTGCCGCCCATGCAGAAGCCCACCACACCGATCTCGCGCGCGTTGAACCCCTCGGCGGCCACCACACCGATCGTCGCGTCAAGGTCGGCTGCGATCCCCTCGGGGCTGAGTGAGCCCATGGCCTCGAGAAGATCCGCCCGACGACCGTCATCGCTGATGGCGTCGTAGCCGAACACGGGGGAGCCGTTGCGGTGGTAGAGCGCCGGGGCGATGGCACGGTAGCCGTCAAGGGCAAGTCGGTCGCAGATCTCGCCGATGTGGTCGGTGAGGCCGAAGGCCTCCTGCACCACGATGATCGCTCCTCTGGGCTGGACGCCGACCGGCGAGGCGATCAAGCCCGGGAAGCTGCCGTCCTTGGCCGGGATGCTGAGCGCGTGTGCCATCAGTCGAAGCTGGGCCCGTCGATGCGTGTGCGCTTGAGCTCGTAGAAGCCGGGTGTTCCGGCCACGAGCACCACGCCGTCGTAGAGCTTGCCTGCGGTCTCGCCTCGAGGGATGGGGGTCACCACCGGGCCGAAGAAGGCGACGCCCTCGACGTGGAGCACTGGGGTGCCGACGTCCATGCCGACCGGGTCCATGCCGGCGTGGTGGCTGGCTCTGAGCGCCTCGTCGAGGCCCTCGTCGTGAGCGGCAGCTGCGAGCGAGGCATCGAGGCCAGCCTCAGCCAGCGACTCGACGATGATGGCGTCGGTGTCAGAGCGTCCCTGGTTGTGGATCCTGGTGCCGAGCGCTGTGTAGAGGGGGCGAAGGGCCTCGGGTCCCGCGCTCTGCTCGGCGGCGATGCACACGCGCACCGGCCCCCAGGCCTTCTTCATCAGCTCGATGTACTGCTCTGGCAGATCCCTGCCCTCGTTGAGCACCGCGAGCGACATGACATGGAATCGGGTGGTCACCGGTCGGACCTGCTCGACCTCGAGCATCCACCGAGAGGTGATCCACGCCCATGGGCAGAGTGGGTCGAACCAGAGATCAACGGGGGTGGTCTCGTCACTCATGTGTCGCGGTCTCCTTGCGATGGGGCTCAGCTTCGAACCCTACCGGCCGGCAAAGGCTGCGACGACGCTCCTCACCGCAGCCATCACGCCCGCCACAGTGGGGAGATGGAGCGACTCGTCTGGCCCATGTGCGTTCGAGCCTGGGCCGAGGACCCCGGTCACGAGGAACTGCGAGCTCGGGAAGCGCTGACCGAGCTCGGCGAGGAACGGGATCGACCCACCCTCGCCCATCGTGCCCGGCGCTCGTGAGAAGACGGCACGAGATGCGTGGTCGACCGCATCGACGAGCCATCGCTCCGGCTGCGGGGCGACCCACCCCTGAGCTGGATGGCCTGCCTCGACCGTGACCCGAGCACCTGCCGGCGGATCTGCCGCCAGGGCTGCGACCAATGATTCGGTGGCCAGCACGGCATCGACGTTCGGCGGAATCCGAAGGGAGAGACGGGCACTGGTGGACGCACGCAGCACGTTGCCTGCGTCGGCGAGCGGTGGCGCGCCCTCGAGGCCCGTGACGGCAAGGGCGGGCGACCACGACTGGCGCAGCAGCCGGTCGGTTCCATCGCGACCCATCAGCTCGAGACCAGGCACGGTTGGGAAAGCGCTGCTCAAGGGGTCGCCGAGCTCGTTGGCCACCTGGGCGGCGGCAGCCAGCAGGTGGTCGGGAGGTTGAGCGTCGAGCTCAGGGAGGAGCACCTGGCCGGTGAGCGGATCTTCGATGCGATCGAGGAGCTGACGAAGGAGTCGAAACGAGCTCGGGACGACGCCACCGGCCTCGCCAGAGTGGACGCCGTGGGCGAGGACCTCGACACTGACGTTGACCACGACGTTGCCCCGCAGTGAGCTGGTCACCCAGAGGCGATCGAAGTCGAGCGCACCTGAGTCGAGGCAGATGACGAGTTCGACGCTGCCGAGCTGCTCGGCGAGCGCGTCGAGATGGGTCGTCAGATCAGGGCTGCCGCTCTCCTCGCTCGCCTCGATGAGCACGACGCAGTGGGGAAGTGCCGTCCCTGCTGCTGCGAGCTCCTCGAGGGCCAAGAGCGCGGCGAAGAGCGCGTAGCCATCGTCGGCCGTGCCGCGACCGAAGAGGAGGTCGCCACGCCTGACTGGCGTGAAAGGGTCGAGCCCTGGTGACCAGTCGCCCAAGGGGGGCTGCTTGTCGAGATGCCCATAGATGAGCACGGTCCCGGTCGAGGTGGGGCTCGTCCCAGGGATGTCGACGACCAGTGCAGGGGTGGCGTCGCCTGCTCGGCTAGTCGACACCTTGAGGCCATCGATCGATCGAGTCGCAGCCCAGCCGGCGAAGAGGCCGATCGCCTCCTCGATGGCTCCGTGCTCGCGCCAGTTGGCATCGAAGTCTGGAGAGAGGCACTCGATGCTGACGTACTCGCACAGGGCCTCAAGCGCCGCGGCCTCGAATCGGGCCATGAGGGCGGGGAGCGTCGGTTTCATCCATCGCACGCTATCGGGGCAGGGTGCCGCCTGACTCCCGGGCGACGTCGACCGCCCGCCAGCAGTACCACGCGACCGAGCTTCGAAAAGGGCGCAAGTCCTCGCCACGAGGCTCGAGGTCTCGTGGCGAGAGCGCGTCCGCCTCGCCCTTGAGCAGGGCCCAGCCATTGCGGACGCCGAGATCGCCGACCGGCCAGATGTCGTGGCGGCCGAGCGCACCCATCAAGAACATCTCCGCGGTCCATCGACCGATCCCTCTGACCTCAACGAGCTGCTCGATCACTTCGGCGTCCTCGAGGCGGGCGAAGCGGGCGAGCTCGAGCCGGCCGTCATCAACCCGAGCGGCGAGGTCGAGCAGGGCGACTTCCTTGGCGCCAGAGACACCACAGGATCGAAGCTCCCCTTGGGGCAGCGACAAGATGCCTGAGGGGCTCACGGAGCCATCGAGCCGTTCGGTCACGCGTCTCGTGATGGTCGCAGCAGCTGCCCCGGCAAGCTGCTGATGGAGGATGGCGGTGGCCAGGCGCTCGAAGCGGTCGGCGACAGGAATGGCCCGCCTCGATGGTGGCGGTCCCACTAGCTCGATCAAGCGGGCGAGATCGTCGTCTCGCGCTGCCAACTCTGCAGCGATCGCCGTTGGTGTCGGTCTCGTCACCGAGTCGAGGCTAGATCACTGAAGGTGCGGCGATGCCGCTCGGGAGGCCGTCAACGTCACCTGTCACGTCGAGAACGATCTCACGGACAGCTCTCGACGGCGCTGAGGGAAGGCCGTGGCGTCGAGCAACCAGTCCGACTGTCCGGCGGGGGAGCCCCTCGATGTCGAGGAGGCGGAACGACGATCGCATGTGCTCGGGGACAGCGGTCGCTGGCATGATCCCTGGCCCGTAGCCATCGAAGACGAGCGAGGCGAGGGTCCTGAGGCCGTCAAGCTCGAGAGCGGGGGTGAGACTTGACGCGGCATCACCGAGCGCCTCATCGATCTCCTCCCGAAGTGCCGTGCCAGGGAGCGGGAGCAGCATCTCGAGATCGGCGAGGACGCTGATAGGCAGGAGCTCGCTGCCGGCGGGGTAGGCCAGCGAGAGCGGATGGTCAGTTGGCACGACAAGGACGAGCTTCTCCTCGAAGAGTGGCGTCACCGCTAGCTCGGGCGCCTGGACAGGGAGCGTCAAGATGGCGAAGTCGAGCTGTCCGAGGAGCAGCTGTGGCTCCAACGTGGTGGTCGTTCCTTCGGTCACACGCAGCACGATCCGTGGATAGCGGTCTCGCAGTGCGGCGAAGGTGCGAGGGATCAGCCAGCGACCCGTGGTGCCGATCATCCCGACGCGCACCGTCCCCGCAACTTCCGCGTGGGCCGACAGGACGTCGGTCACGAGCGACTCGAGCTCAGAGAGGACTCGTCGGGCTCGGGCAGCGACGAGCTCGCCATCGAGGGTCAGCTCACCTCGCGCGCGATCGACCAAGGTGGCATCGAGCTCGCTCTCGAGGCGAGCGATGCGGCCTGAGATGTTCGACTGCACGGTGCCGAGTGCGCTTGCCGCCGCGGAGAAGCTTCCGTGGTCGGCGATCCCAACGAGTGCTTCGAGCTGTTTGAGGTCCATGTCACGCCTATCTGATTTTGTGATCCAAACTATCAGGCTAATGCGCTTGCATGATGAGGCACAGACCCGCATACTTGTCTCATACCGCACGACGGACGGAACCCCCCCTCCGAAAGTCTGAAGCGGATCGAAGCAAAGGGATCACCTACCCCCCAGGTGGTCCCTTTGCTGTTTCTGGGGTTCGGTTCGTCGGGGAGCACGACTTCACTAGCCTTGGCTCCGTGGCGACAGCGTTCATCGATCTGGACCGGACACTCCTGCGCAAGGCGAGCGGGCCGGCATTGAACCGAGCCCTGCAGGATGAAGGGGTCATCCCGCAGGGACGCTCTCTTCCGGGTGATTCGCTCCTCTACGCCATCTTCGACCGTTTCGGCGAGAACGCGATCTCCATGGCGCTCGCTCGTGCTGCGGCACGAGTCGCCAAGGGATGGGAGGCCGACCAGGTGCGTCGGGCCGGACGTCGAGCAGTGCCCGAGCTGCTCGAGATCCTGGCGCCCTTCGCCCCGCAGCGCCTGGCAGCCTTCCGGGAGGCCGGCCACCGTCTGGTGCTCGCCACCACCACGCCTCGAGACATGGTGGAGGGACTGGCTGAGGCACTCGGGCTCGATGACGTGATCGCCACCCGCTATGAGACCGAAGGTGGTCGCTACACCGGCAAGGTCGATGGCAACTTCGTCTGGGGACTCGGCAAGCTGCGGGCCGTCGAAGAGTGGGCGGCTGCGCACGACGAGGATCTCGACGACTGCATCGCCTGCTCTGACAGCGTCTTCGATCTGCCCTTGCTCAACCGGGTCGGCAGTCCGCACCCGGTCAACCCTGACCCCCGCCTGCGAATCGCAGCTGCCGCTCGCCGGTGGCCGGTCGAGCACTGGGACCGTCCAGACGGCGTCCCGTCGATCCTCGGCCTCGAGCCCTTCCACATCCTGCGCCACCTCGTGGTGCCCGAGATGTTCCCCTATGCACGCTTCGACATCGAGGGCATCGAGAACATCCCGTCGCGAGGCCCCGTGATCGTCGCGTCGAATCACCGCAGCTACTTCGACGTCGCCGCGCTGGCGCTGATCGCTGCTCGCCTTGGTCGTCCGGTCCGAGCGCTCGCCAAGCGAGAGCTCTTCGCGCTCCCGGTGCTCTCTCAAGCCGCTCGAGCAATCGGCGGGATCGCAGTTGATCGTGACCGTCACCCCGAGCGTGCGTTCGCCGAGGCGGTGGCCTCGCTCGAAGCTGGAGAGGTGCTGTTCATCTTGCCGCAGGGCACGATCCCTCGAGGCCGTTCGTTCTTCGACCCGGTCCTCGAGGCGAAGACCGGGACGGCTCGGCTCGCCGCACTGACTGACGCCCCAGTGATTCCTGTTGGGCTCTGGGGCACCGAGGTGGTCTGGCCCCGCTCGTCGAAGGTGCCGAACGTGAGCCAGGTGCTCGATCCCCCCACAGTCACGGTGCGCATCGGCCACCCGGTGGCGCTCAGCCGGCACGACGCCCACGACGACACCATCCGGATCATGGCGGCGATCTCTGAGCTCCTGCCTGCCGCCTCACGAGAGGTGCGGGAGCCGACAGACGACGAGCTTCGCTCCACGTTCCCGTCGGGTCGTCTTCCTGACGAGGAGGGCTGAGCTGGTGCGGCTTCGCGCCTCGGTGGCCTCTCTCGCGGTGCAGGGAGTGAACCGTGCGTCCAGGCTCACCGGGAAGGGGAGTGGGACGGTGGCAGGGGGTCGCGTGGGGCTCAAGCTCGACCCGAAGCTGCTCGAGGACCTGGCACGCGGCCGCAGCACCGTGCTCGTCAGCGGGACCAACGGCAAGACCACCACCACCGCACTCTTGACCGCGGCGCTGGCCACGGCCGGGCCGATCGCCACCAATGCAACCGGATCGAACATGCCGCCGGGCCATGTGGCGGCGCTGGTAGGGACCAAGGCGAGTGTCGGCGCATGCCTCGAGGTCGACGAGGCCTGGCTGCCAGCCACCGCTGCGGCGACACGGCCCCGAGCGGTGGTCCTGCTTAACCTCTCTCGCGACCAGCTCGATCGCTCGAGCGAGGTTCGAATGCTCGCCGAGCGGTGGCGAGGAGCTGTGGCGAGCGCAGGGGTCGTCATCGCCAACTGCGACGACCCGATGGTGGCCTGGGCTGCATCGACAGCGGAGCGTGTCGTCTGGGTCGCTGGAGGTCTCGAGTGGAAGGACGATGCTGGCGCGTGTCCGTCGTGTCGGGGCGCGATCACCTTCGATGAGTTGGGCTGGCGCTGCGGTTCCTGCGACCTCACGAGGCCGACGCCCACGTGGTGGCTCGATGATCGAGATGCCGTTTGCCCCAGCGGCCCGGTGTCGTTGACGCTCGAGCTTCCGGGACGCTTCAACCGGTCGAACGCGCTGGTGGCACTGGCGGCAGCGGACGCGCTTGGGATCGACCCGGACGTCGCCGCTCATGCGATGTCGATGGTGCATGACGTCGCCGGGAGGTTCAACGAGGTCGTCATCGCCTCGACGCCCTGTCGCCTCATGCTGGCGAAGAACCCGGCGGGGTGGTCGGCACTCCTCGACGTGGTGACAGAGGGAACGGCGCCAGTGGTGGTGGCGATCAACTCGAGGACCGCCGACGGAGCGGACCCATCGTGGCTCTTCGACGTCGACTTCTCGAAGCTCCAAGGGAGGCGCGTGGTCGCCACTGGCGACCGGTGGCGAGATCTCTCGGTGCGCTTGCGCTATGCCGGGGTGGTCCACGATGCCGAAGCCGACTCCACGCGTGCTGTCGAGGTCGCAGGGACAGATGGCGACATGGTCGAGATCGTCGGCAACTACACGGCGTTCCGTGATCTCCTCGAGGCCTCAGCGTGAGTCCGCTCCGGATCTGCACGGTCTACCCCGATCTGCTCGGCACGTATGGCGATTCTGGCAACGGCGAGGTACTGGCTGCCCGAGCTCGCTGGCGTGACCTCGACGTCGAGCTCGTGGCGGCCCGATCCTCTGAGCGCCTGCCGGAGGCTGATCTCTATGCCATCGGTGGCGGCGAAGACGGCCCACAGGTGCTGGCAGCCGAGCGTCTGGCGGCTGATGGTGGGCTCGTCGAGGCAGCGAAGCGGGGAGCGGTGATCCTTGCGGTATGTGCCGGCTTCCAGGTCATCGGCAATCGGTTCCCTGACGCCCAGGGGCAGCTCCACCAAGGGCTCGGACTGCTCGACATCGAGACGGCCAAGGGCACAGGGCCTCGTGCGGTGGGGGAGGTCGCCGTTGCGGTGCCGACTGAGAGCGACGGGGGGCTCGGTCTGCCGATGCTGAGCGGCTTCGAGAACCACGGTGGGGTGACGACGCTCGGGCCGGGCGTGGAACCGCTCGGTCGAGTGGCAGCTGGTGTCGGGAACGGTGCGGGTGACGGTTCAGAGGGTGCGGTTCGTGGCCACGTGCTCGGCACCTACCTCCACGGCCCGGTGCTCGCTCGCAATGCCGCGCTCGCTGACCTGCTGCTGGCGTGGGCCACCGGCATCGAGCTCGAGCCGCTCGACGATGCTGGGTCCGAAGACCTGCGTCGTGAGCGCCTTGGACGCCTGTCGCTCAGCTGAGCTCAGGCCAGGTGTCGCGCTCAGCTCGTGCTGTCACGTCGAGCGCTGGGGGGCGAGCCCAGGAGCGGCGCCAGGGAGCGCCTTCAGGACCTCGGATGAGTGACTGGTCCGGCGAGCGGCGGGCCTGCCAATAGTCGCTTCGCACCTCACGGCCGAGCTCGGCGACCGCCGCCTCGATTCTCGGACCCATGGAACGAGCGTCATCCTCAGGTGCTGCTCGGAGCGGTCGGCCGAAGAGAACGGTGACCGGGTGCCGGCGAAGCCGCGCGGTCTTGGTCGACTCGGATCCAGAGCCACCGGGAGCGTCGCCCTGTGCGACAGGGGACTTCGGCAGGATCCGACCGGTGCCGTCGAGGAAGACGGGAACCACGGGAGCCCCAGAGCGCACCGAGAGGTAGGCGGCACCACCCTTGAAGTCGTGCATCCAGCCATCGGGGCTGCGCCCTCCCTCGGGGTAGATCAAGACGCTCCAGCCATCGTCCAACAGCTCGAGCGCAGTCTCAGCGCTGCGCCGGCTGACCTTGGATCGCTCGATCGGGATCGCACCGAGCAGCAGTGACATGACCGCACCTTTGGCGGTCGAGTCGAAGAAGAAGTCGCTGGCTGCCGCCACCACCATCTTGTGTCGCAGTCTCGCCGGCACGGCAGCCATCATCACGGCGGTGTCAGCGTGCGAGTTGTGGTTGGCGGCGAAGATCACGGGACCCTCGAGGCGATCGAGCGCCTCGGCGCCGACCACCTTGGGTGGTGCCAACCACCGAGTGGCTGGGATGGTGACGAAGTCTGTGACCGCGGCGCGGAACAACCTGGCCGGGTACTTCCTCGTCCAGGCGGTGTCGTAGTCGAGCCCGACGCGTCGCTTCGGACCAGGCCGCTCGACACTGGTCGGCCAGGTCGGCTTGCCGAGCGGGAAGGACGCGCTCCCGAGCTTGCGGACCACCTTGGGCGTCTTCATCGGACGTCAGCGAGGAGGAGTGGTGGTGTGTGGAGGTGGGTGAGGGTCGGGTCTGGGCCGACGACGTCCTTGGCCAGCTCGAGGGCATCGTCCAGGGTCGATGCGGGGTGGAAGCCCATCCGACGGACGGTGGCCGGGTCGCCACCCACGATGATGACGCGTCCGAGATGGCTCATCGCGTGGGCGCACCAGTACCACATGTAGAAGGGGTGGACGCCGTGGTAGGCATGCCCCGTCCGATAGAGGTGGATGTACCACGGGTCGGTGGCGAACGCCTCCTCGAACTGCTCGCTCATGACCACCGGGTCGGTGGTCTCGGTCAAGACCTGCTCGAAGAAGTCGATGTAGCTCGGGTGGTGGCCGGGGTGGAACTCGGGCCTGGTCGGGTGGAAGAGGATGGCGACACCACCCTCTCGAACGACCGGCTTGCCCTTGTAGAGGTTGAAGAAGTAGCCGAGGCCCAGGCACGCCACCAGGATCGGGTTGAGGATCGAGTTGACGTTGTAGGGGCTGATGTAGGGCAAGCCCATGGTGACGATGTCGGTCTGACCCTCGACCACGACGCCCTGCTGCTCCCAGACGTCAGCCAGAATCAGCTCGTGAACCGCCTCGACCTCGCCTGCGTAGACGCTGCGCAGCGCGTGCGGGCTCTTGATCCCTTGGAGGACGTTGCGCGCCATCTTGCCTGGTGCGGCATCGAGTGCCTTCGACGACGCTAGGAATGCGGCCCGATCCTTCCAGTTCCACTCCCACTCCCTCTTCTGGAGGAACTGGAAGGAGCCAGGGAAGGTGTCGGTGTTAAGGGTGGTCTCGATCTGGAAGATCTTGACCCCGGCATCCTTGATCAGGCGACCCATGCGCCAGTTGGCTGTGTGGAGCTCAGACGATGGCGCGTGCATGAAGGACTTCGAGTGCCGCATGGTTGCCGGGTTGTGGTGGTGACGGAGGCTCTTGTAGCTCGACAGGCCCGTGGCGACCGACTTGTGACCACCGTCCATGGCCACGAGGTTGATGTTGACGTACACCAGCAGATCGCTCTCGGCGGCCCGCTTGTTGATCTCGACGTCCTCCCCGTGGTCGGTCACGCCCAGGTGCACCAGGTTCGACGGGTCCTCGGCATCGTGCTGGAGCAGCAGCCCGTGAGGAGCGAAGGCGTCGTAGACCCGGTCGCCGAGCGCGTGCCGCAACTCCGGTTCGGTCATACGGCGGTGGAGTGCGAGCGCCGCGATCAGGACGACATCATCGACGCCAGCTGCAGCCGCTTGGTCCAAGACGGCCTCGATGACCATCTGGCGGATGTCGGGTGCCTCCATTGGCGGGAGGGGCAGGGAGATGTCATCGAAGCAGATCGTCAGGGTCATGCCGGGTCGCAGCAGGGCCGAGAGCGGCTCCGAGTCCCCTGTGGGGTGCTCGAGGGCACGACGGATGGCGCCTTCGGGGTCTTCGAGGGCATCGAGTGGTTCTGGGGCGTAGACGATACGGCTACCGAGCGGCAGCTTCTCGAGGCCGAACGACTCGCCCTTCCACAGAAGGGTGGGTGGTGTCGAGCGATCGACCTCGAGCACGAATCCGGGGCGAGCTCGCACCTCAGGCCTCCCTTCTTGTGGCGGTCTTCTTGCCGCCAACGTCGAAAACGATCTTGATTGCACCACGTGGGCCAGCTTGGCCAGCATGGGCGAGCGCCTCCTCGAAGCGATCGAGGGGGTAGCGAGCCGAGACGAGCTGGCCAGTCGAGAGAGCGTGCGCCATCTCGATGGCGAGATCAAAGGTGGCCACTTCGCCCAGCAGGGTCGCTTCGAGGCCATAGGCGTACGCACCGGTCATGATCACCTCTCGGTGCCAGAGTGCGGCCAGGTCCAGTGTCACCTTGCCGGGCATCCCGACGACCACGATGCGACCACCCGGTCGGCACAGCTCGAGCGATTGAGTGAGGCTGTCGTCTGAGCCGACACAGTCGACCACGACATGAGCGCCCCCGGCGAGCTGGCCAGATGTGCCGGTCGGTCGTCCGACCACGAGCGAGCGAGTCGCGTTGCGAACCGCTCGGCTGAGCTGGTCGGGTGGGACCACGACGTCGGCACCGAGCGCGGAGGCCATCGATCGTTGCGTCGCGTAGCGGGCACCGATGATGACCTTTCCCGGGCGCTCGCTGTGGCCGTGGTCGGCGAGAAACCCAAGAGCGGCGAGGACGCCAAGTCCCAACGTGCCCGCACCGATGATGGCGACCACGTCGTCGTTCGTGGCACCTGCTCGAAGCGCGGCGTGCACGGCACACGCCATCGGCTCGACGGTGACAGCGTCGTCATCGCTCAGAGAGTCGGGCACACAGAAGATCTGTGACGTGTGAGCGAGGAGCGGCCCGTCGCTCCAGCCACCACCGGTATCAGCGCAGAAGCCGGTCTGGAGTCCAGGCTTAAGGTGGCCGTGGTCGAGGTTCGCACACCGGCCGATCTGGCCAGTGGCGCACCACTCACAGGGCGCCAAGCCACGAGCTTCGCACCCCAGCACCGGCTGGATGACGACTCGGGTGCCTGCTTCGAGTTGGTGGCCGTGGGCGTCGAGCGCATCCGACCTGAGGAGCCCGACCACCTCATGGCCGGGCACGAACGGGAAGCTGACGATGTCCTCGAAGTAGCGGCTTGATTTGCCATCCACGGTTGCGAGGTCACTGCCGCAGATGCCAGCCAGCAGGGGGGCGACCTCGAACCAGCCAGGACGTCCGATGGCAGGTGCGTCGATGGTGGCGAGTCGCACCGGACCGACCCCAGCACCCTTGCCCGATCCGAATGCTGCAGCCATCCGGGCGGCGGCGAAGCGAAGCGGTCGTCGCTCGACGATCAGCGCCTTCATCGTCGGACCGTTCGGGCGAGTGAGGTCGGTGGGGTGTCGAGTCGACCGATGGGGCCGAGGCGCGAGCTGCCGCCCTCGGCACGGTCCCAGTGCTCGACCAGCCAGCCGCGTCGACGGGCGATGGAGGCCAGGCGGGCTTCTGGGTTGACGGCGACCGGGAAGCCGACCGCTTCGAGCATGGCGAGGTCTGACGCTGAATCGGCATAGGCGACCGTCTCTGACAGGCGGAGTCCGTGCTCGACGGCATAGTCCTCGAGGACGTTCGCTCGAGCCTCGCCGATTGGTGGCAGCTCCTCCATCCGGCCGGTATAGCGACCATCTTTGACCCCAAGCGAGGCACAGATGATGTCATCGAAGAGTGGCTCGAGCGGCGCGACGACCGCGTCGATAGCACCCGTGATGAGCAAGGTGCGGTGGCCGAGGCGTCGGTGCTCGCGCACCCTCGCGAACCCCGCCGGGTAGGAGCGAAGAAGGAGCTGCTCGTGGAAAAGCTCCCACGCATCAACACGGAGCTGCTCGACAGGCGCTCCTTCGTAGCGAAGGTAGAAGGTGCGAAGGAAGTCGCCTCGGTCGCGTCGGTCGAGTGCGAGCAGCCGTGGTCCCTCTCGGACGAGCTCAGCGACGAACGTCGCACGCTCTCCGGCCGGAAGGTGACGACTCGCCAGCCAGGCGTAGGTGTCGACCACGTTCGAGGCCATGAGCGTGTTTTCGAGGTCGAACACAGCGAGCTGGCGATCCTTCGACAGCGCATTGGCTCGACCTCGATCGGCGCGGTCCGCCATCACCTGGGTGCCCGGGGAGGTTCGAACTCGGGCGTGCTTCACCACCGAGGGAAGGTGGACGTTGTTGACGTAGTCGTCCCAATCAATTGTGCCCGGATCGAAGGCGAAAGCATCCCGGTCGCTCTCGTCGAGGGCCTCGAAGAGCGCAAGGCTCCGGTCGACCCGATAGCGGGCCTCGGTCTCGGTGTAGGCACCGTAGAGCTCGACGTAGCCGAGTGCTCGTCGAGCAGTGGCACTTTGCTCCTCAAGTCGAGCCGAGACAGCGGCTCTCTTTCCTCGCAGCGGCAGGTGCACGAGGACCCGATCTATGGCATCGGTCGCTGCAGTGGCGCGCTTGAGCTGCCGCTGGACCCGACCACGGCCGGGGAACGACCATGCTGGGACGCTGATCGGCTGGCCCTGGTCGTCGTAGAGGGGTCGTTCGGTGAACCAGGCTTGGACCAGCTCGACGAGTCGTCCGTAGCGAAGTGGGTTTCGGACTCCCGAAGCGACCTGGTAGACAGCCACCTCGCCGTCCTCGGCGCCGTGAGCGGCAACGGCGATCACGTCCGCGACCACCATGTCGACCGGGATCACGTCGACGATGCCCTCTGGAACGCCGGGGAACTCTCGCAGCAACCCCCGTGCATACGAGATGATGATCGGCTCGGCCATCCGGAACCCGCGGATCCAGCCAGGTACCGGCTCAGCGACCGAAGACTCGATGATCGAAGGTCGCACGATCGAGATCGGCAGGGGAGCAGCGCTCTTGGGCCCGTGGGCTTCGACGAGTGCGCGTTCTCCGAGTGCCTTTGTGTAGGGGTAGGCGTCAGGCCACCCCAGGGCCTGCGAACGGGTGGTCCCGGCGTCGACAAGCTTGGCCCGCACCCACTCCTCGCGCAGCTTCTCGGCTCGGATGGCCAGGACGTGGCTTCCGGCCGAACCAAGCTCGCGTCGGGCTCGCTTGGTGAACTCCGACTGCGTGGGATCACGACGTGACTCGGCTTCGAGGTCGTCGCGCATGCGTCGAGCGGCCTGGACCTCCCGACGCCAGTCGACATCGACGTCGAATCGATGATCGCCGAGGAGATGCTCCTTGGCCTCGCCCTGGAAGGTCGACGCCACGTAGCAGGTCGAGATCGCGATCATGTGCTCTGGGCCGGTGCGACCGACTTCTTCAGCGAGCTGACGAGCGCGGGCGACCGCATCGGCGACTCGACTTGGTCCGAGGAGGTTGATCTCGACGGCCTGGTCGAGCGGGGAGTCGAAGGACACGGCCGCTGCGGAGTGGATCACGATGTCGCACGCAGAGAGCTCACGGAGGCCTTCGTCGTTGAGGCCGAGGAGGTCTGAGCTGACGTCGCCGGGGACAGCCGCGATACGGCGCTCCATTTCTTCTTGGAACACGTCACCGAGCTCGGCGCGCAGTCGATCGAAGCAGTCATTGCGGACGATCTCCTTCATCGCACGATCGAGCGCAGTCGCCCGTCTGCCAGGGCGCACGAGGAGAACGACGGACGAGTCAGGGATGGTGCGAAGAAGGCGCTCGACGAGCGCGGTGCCCAGGAATCCGGTGCCGCCGGTGACGAAGAACCGCCGGCCGGCGAGCTGCTCTGCGATGGGCATGGCACGTTTCTAGCACCCGCTCTCGAATCTGTCTACCATCTGGTAAGTGACACCTCGGACCTCGGAGCGGATCTTGGAAGCTGCGATGGCATCCTTTGCGACGACGGGCTACGAGGCGACGTCGCTCGATGCGCTCGGCGCCGAGCTTGACGTGTCGAAACAGACCATCCTCTACTGGTTCCCCTCGAAGGAAGCACTGCTGGCTTCGGTCATCGAGCGTGCAGCGAACGAGCTCATCGCAGTGGTGTCGGAATCGCTCATCGCCGCAGGGGAGGGCTTCGATCGGGTCGAGGCGGTGGTTCGCTCTGTGTTCCGCATTGGTGCTCGCAGGCCCCAGGTCCTTGGCGTGCTGCGCGAGGCCACACGGCTCGGGCCGCCAGCAGCGACGCAGATGACGACGGCGCTGGCCCCGATGGTGGAGCGGGCGGCGGCGTTCCTCGGGGCGGAGATGGACGCCGGTCGCATGCGACGGTGCGATCCCAACCTGCTCCTGCTCGCCATGTACTCCACGGTGCTCGGGATGATCACAGAGGTCGAGGTGCTCCGAGCACTCGGCGAGGAGCAGACAGCTCGTTCGATGGTGCGTCGACGTTCTGACGTGCTCGACCTGCTCAGGGCAGCACTCGTCGTCGACGGATGATTACTCTTCGTCGCCGATCAGCTTCTTGAAGCGCGAGGGCTTGGGCTCGGCGGGCGGTGGCGCCACCTTCTTGGGGGTCGGCTTCTTCGGCGTGTAGCGACCCGTGTCGTAGCTGGCGGACGGCTTTGTTCCCTCAGCGGCCTTCGACGTCGCCCCCCGGCGAGGTGCCGGGTTCTTCGGCGTCGTTCCGTCTTTCTTGGATCGGCGACGATCAGCGGATGCCTCGGCGACGGCACGTGAGTCGGTGGTGCCGAAACGCTGGATGCGCCGTGCACGAAGCAGCAGCCACCCGCCGTAGATCCAGAAGGGGACGCCGAGAAGGAACGAGCGGATCGGGGGCTGCGATGCCACCACGAGTCCCATCAAGATGCTGGTGAAGACGGCGGGGGTCCGGCGCCCCATCCGCACCGATACGAACAGAGCGAGGGCCATGATCAGTTCGATGATGAGGAACGGGACGTAGTCGATGGGGTGGTAGATCAGCGTCTGAGAGCAGAGGCCCTTGACCAGGAAGAAGTCCTTGGCACAGTGCCCGTGGCTCGGGTGTGCCGTGGTCGTGTACTGCGTCGGCCCGAACATGTTGGGAAGGTTGAGTCCGAGCGTGAAGATCACGCCGAGGATCGCCGCTACCCAGCCGAAGCGGACCTCGGAGCCCTCGATGGTCTTCATCGCCTTCTGGCGATCCTCGATGGGGATGATCTCGACGGTGGAGGTCTGGGAAGGAGGGAGCGGGCGCTGCTTCTTGGGCTTCAAGAAACGATCGGACAAGGACCGTGACTCTGGTTCATTGTCGTTCGGACTGGTCTCGTCTGCGTCGCTCACGCTGCCAAGGCTACAAGAGCGAGGTGGCGCCTCCTCTCGAGCGAGTATCGTGGGGTGACCCACTCACGAGTCGTCGTGAGCACGGGCGCTTAGCTCAGCTGGTTAGAGCGCAGCCTTCACACGGCTGAGGTCGTGGGTTCGAGTCCCGCAGCGCCCACCAATCGCGCGTCAACCCGCCGCAGCGAGCCACGAGGTTGTGCTCCACGCCTGACGAGGTCTCCTGGGTAAATCGGCTTCGTCAAATGGTCTATGGCCGCCTCTTGACCGTGCGAACATGAGTGCTACGGTCAAATCCCGAGCGGGAGAGGACACTATGACCAACGCACCTGAGCACCTTGGACCAGTCAGCTACGCCGTGATCGAGTTCGAGGGCTCTATCGATCCGAGCGTGCCACACGCTTTGACCGAGATTGTCGCCAACGGCTCCGTGCACATCTTGGACCTCGCCGTCGTGTCGAAGGACGAGGAAGGTCAGGTCGAGATTGTCGAGGTCACCGAGGTCGAAGAGGCGTCCGATCTCCACGCGCTCGCCGAGTTCATCACCAGCGTCATCGCGAGCGAGGACGTGATCCAGATGGCCGAGGTGCTCGAGCCCGGCAGGACAGCGCTCCTGGCGGTCTGGGAAGACACCTGGGCCATCGGCTTTGCTGAGGCGATCAGATCGTCAGGCGGAGAGATGGTTGCGTCAGGCCGCATCCCCGCCGACGCAATCGCTGAGGCGCTCGTCGAGGCGATCGAGAACTAGAACCAGTCAGCAAGAGAGAAGAACGGAGAGCAACATGCGCAGGATGGGACGACCAGGACTTCTCGGTGTGGCAGCACGGACCGCGGTCATCGCGGGCACCGCTACCGCTGCCTCGGGAGCTGTGGCTCGCAGGGGCCAGCAGCGCGCCGCGCAGCAGGAGGCCGCCCAGCAGCAGGTGCAGCAGGCGCCGGCACCTGAGCCCGCTGCGGCAGGCGGGGAGAACTCGATGATCGAAGAGCTCAAGCAGCTCGCAGAGCTCAAGGACCAGGGGATCCTCACCGACGAGGAGTTCCAGGCCCAAAAGGCCAAGGTGCTCGCAGGCTGACCTCCCGTGGACGAGAGGTCAGCCTGCTGAGTCAGCAGCTGTAGCCGCCGCCCGCCCATGGCGACGTGCCCTCTTCGGCGAGGAGCTTCTGCGCTGCTGCGATCTGGACGCTCACAGGAGCGTCCTCAGGCAAGCCGGGCTCACCGAGGTTTGCCCACGTCGACGGCAGGAACTGGAAGAGTCCGCCGGCGCCGGAGCTCGGATTCACAGCTGTCGGGTCGTTGCGGCTCTCTCGGAACGCGACGCATGCCAAGAAGCCGGTGAGGCCGTAGGCGCCCCCAGCTGTGCTGGTGGTCGATGTGCTTGGTGCTGACGCCACTGGAGCGGCAGCCACCTGCGCCGCGGCAGCCTGGCTGGCCTTCGCTGCGTCAGCGGCGGCCTGCCATGTGGCGAAGGCCTCCTTCTCCTTGGAGAGCGTGACAAGGGCAGCAGCAAGCTGGGAGCGCTGCTTTTGGACCTTGCGGGCTCTGACCGATGCATGGAGCGTGTTCATCGGCTGGGTCGCGACATCGGCAGCGTGGGGCAGAGCGATGGACTCGAGCAGCGGGGACATCGTGCGATGGAGCCCGGCTGGAGTCGTGTCATGCGCTGGGTTGCCAGCTGCTGCGGTTGCGATGGTGACTGTGGTTGTTGCGCCGACGGCGGCAAGCGCCACGGCAGTGATCTGACGACGGTTCATTGGGTCCGCGTCCTTCCTTCTTCGGGGTCGATGGCGCTCCGACAGGGCGCCAGGGAACTTTCAGTTGGTCGGTGTGCGGGAACTCGGCCGTTGTTCCAGTGATCTCGCCGTCCACCCTGGAGAGGTGGCCTGGGATTTCGTACATCCGCTGGCGAGCGTGGTGGGCCGGGAGAACCCGTGGCTGGGGGAATGGGTCAATTGCTAGACCTCAACTCCTCGAGCCATTTGGTTCTTGATGGTGTGCCTCCTCGATCGTCACGAGAGGAAGATGACTTCGGCTCGATCGGACCTTCATGCTCGAGGACGAGTTCCACGAGCTGTTCGGTACGGAAGAAATCCTAGATGCTCTAGGTCACTAATGTGGCGCACCCCCCGAGAGTCAATCTCGTTCATTCGGCCATCCCTGATCAAAGATGCAGGTCAAAGCTAAGAACATATGTTCGGAAGAGGGCGGACTTCGATGGGGGTCGAACGACCAATCGAGCGTGGACCACCAACATTCTGCGTCGCTAAGTCCTGAATCCATGGGAAGCAACTCAAGATGGCGAGATATCGAAATGCAAATTCACGGGTCTCCTTTGCTAATGGAAAAGGTATTCAGTGGTCAATCTCTCTGGGTTTCCAAATATCGAATGCTATTAGGTCCAATAACGCCAATGAAGGTGCTCCCGTGCGGATGCCTCCGACTTGGTCGAGCACCTGGGCGTCCTGCCCAGACCGCCACCGTTGTGGCGATCTGGGCTGTTCGGGGGCACCTCGAGGTGATGAGCTGCCATTTGGTGCTTGTCACGACGTTGTAGACCGTCATCTCGGCCTGGCGGCGACAACGTTCCTCTTCTCTCGGGTGCACGAGGCTCAGTCGTGACCTCTCCCGAGATCGGCGATGCGACGCGCCGGGTGCCATCCCGGTGGGTGGCCATGGAGGGGCCAGTTGACGGCCAGAAACAGCGCTTCGAGCTGTCGACTGATGAAATTTCAAGTCGGAATCTGTTCCTGACCTGCGAGAACAGGCGACAGATTCTTTCTGGAACCGATCGAGATGCACCTGGATCGCATGGCGGCAGAGCCGCCTTGGCGGGCTGATAGGCCTCCATAGACGCCGCTCGTGAGAGCCTCAATGGAAGGTTGAAGGTCAGGGTTGTCGAGCGTGCTCACGGCGTACAATGGAGAGCGTCACATCCAACGATGGGAGCCTGGCGGAACCGTTTCGGTACGCTTCAACCATGTGCGACACTTTCGCCAAGGTCCTAGACGATGGCGTGATCTTCGCCAAGAACTCGGATCGAGATGCCAACGAGTCCCAGATCCTCGAGTGGCATCCCTCTGCGACGCACGAACCGAACGCCAGGCTCACCTGCACCTGGATCGAGATACCCCAAGCGGCTTCGACGATGCCGGTGCTGATCTCCCGACCCTGGTGGATGTGGGGAGCGGAGATGGGGGCGAACGCGGCGGGCGTGGTGATCGGCAACGAGGCGGTCTTCACTCGGGACCACGAGTCGGAGCCCGGTCTGCTGGGTATGGACCTCCTGCGCCTCGCACTTGAGCGCGCATCGACCGCAGAGGAGGCGACGCAGGTCATCGTCGAGCACTTGGAGCGCTACGGCCAGGGCGGATCATGCAGCGTCGAGCGCCCCGCGTTCAGCTACGACAACAGCTTCCTGATCGCTGATCCGAGCATCGTCGTTGTGCTCGAGACTGCGGGGAGGGCCTGGGCGACGGAACGAGTGACGCATGGGAGTCGGGCGATCTCGAACGGTCTCACGATCGAGCCGTTCGCTCGGGCGCATGCCAAGAGGATCCGTTCAGCAATGTCAGGGTGTGTGACCCGTCGGCGTTCGACCGAAGCTGGGCTCTCTGGTGCCACCTCGGTGGCCGACCTGTTCAAGGTCCTCCGGACACATGCGGACGGACTGCTGCCGTCGTGGTCGCCAGTCAACGGTGGCCTGAACGCACCGTGTGTGCACTCCGGCGGGCTCCTGGCGTCGAGCCAGACGACAGCATCCCTGGCGAGCGACCTGCGCGCAGGGGGGCTCCACTGGGCGACAGGTACCGCTGCGCCGTGCACATCGATCTTCAAACCATTTCGAATCGACGAGCCAGTCGATTTGGGCGCAGCGCCGACGAACGTCGACGACCCGACATCGCTGTGGTGGCGGCACGAGCCGCTCCATCGGGCTGTGGTCGGCGACCCGGGGCGTTGGCTGGGTTCGCTTCAGGACGAGGTCGAGGAACTTGAGCGCTCGTGGATCGCTTCGACACCGTCATCAACGCACGCTCTTTTCGCCGCACAGGAGCTCGAGGACCGATGGGCGAAGAAGGTTGGCGAGTCACGCGATCTCCGCCCGTGGTTCGCCCGGTCGAGGGCCCGCCGAGAAGCCGAAGCGGCAGGGCTCGTCACCATCGGCGGGGCGTGAACCGCTTGGCCGAGCTGCCATGAGCGACGGCAAGATCTTCGGCTCGTGAGCGCGTCCTACGCTGGCGCCATGATCTCCTCGGTCGCGCCCATCATCGTGGCGTCGACTTCCCAGACGGTGACGCAGGGCTCGCTACTCCTGGCACTCCCGGTTGCGGTGGTGGCCGGGCTGGTCTCGTTCCTGTCGCCGTGTGTGCTTCCGCTGGTGCCTGGCTACCTCTCCTATCTGAGCGGGACGGCGGGAGCGACAGCTGTCGACGGAGGCCAGCGGCGCCTCGGGCGGGCTGTCATCGGTTCCTTGGCGTTCGTCGCAGGTTTCACGGTGGTGTTCGTCGCGCTTGGCGGCTTCTTCGGAGGCCTCGGGGCCTTCTTCCGCTCCTATGAGCGAGAGCTGAGCATCGCCTTCGGTTCGATCACCGTGGTGCTCGGCCTCTTCTTCGCCGGACTGCTGCCCGGGGCGAGCCTCCTC
>Ga0118677_10003814_pt1 | contig 28098 bp, 25 predicted proteins | sample AliMusrvi5mmetaG_FD_86154 | JGI IMG/M metagenome (GOLD analysis project Ga0118677, IMG submission 86154) | reverse complement strand
GCGCAAGCACAGCGCGAAAACGCCTTGCGAACTGGAAAGGTTATCAGCATGACGCCGTATCGAAAGGATTAGCCGACTTTCCAGATACGCCTACGGCTTTACCGGCCTTGTCGCGGGCGGTCCCTTTTTGTTCTGGTAAATTTTCCATAACAGAATCCGCAGGCTTACGTTTTTGCCTTTCTTTCGCTTGCGTCTCGTACACTTCCCTTGCCGATGGACTTTCCCGACGCGCCCGCGAGGTCGCGTGACTTGCCTTTCTCAGCTTGTGGCAATGTTTCCACAAGCTGCGGTTTTGTTCCGCCAGTGGATGTTGCCTGCCGCTCCTTCGCCTTCGCCGCTTGGTCCGCCTTGTCGCGGGCGGTCCCTGCATTCAACTGTGGTAAATTTTCCACAGTTGCACCCGCTTGATGTCCCTTGCGGACTTGTTGCCTTGCCGGAATCACTTGTGGTAAATTTTCCACCAGTGTTATCAGCCTTGTCGCGGGCGGTCCCTTTTGCTTCTGGTAAATTTTCCATAAGCAATTTACCTCCCTGTCCACCGCGTTGACGTTTATTCGCTTGCGTCTCATATACTTCCCTTGCTCGCGCCGCAACCATCGAAAGTTGCGTTGGCGTCATGTGGCGACGATGGAGATTGAAGGAATAGCCACCACGCCGCCACGCCAGCAATCTTGGCTAGTTCCTTGTCAACGTGAATAGGTTTTTGTTTTCCTGATTTCAGTAAAACAGATTTTGGTTTGCGAATCTGTGCCGCCTCGGCCTTCCTTTTCCAGATCGGTTCCAGCAGCAATGCGAGTTCCCCTGCTGCCTTCAATATCAGTTTGCCAGCGTCGTAAGTTCGTTCGCCGACGCCAGCGGCTTTCGCGGATGCCTTGCGAGTGTCGATAGGTTTGATCGCTTTTGGCAATTTTGCCGGAAGCGATTTTGCCAAACCCTTTTCAGCCGGTCTACCTCGTCCTGCTTTTTTACCACCTTCCGATTCCTTCGCCTTCGCCGCGCGGCTTGGCTTGTTTTTCTACTCTCAGCCAACAAACCAAACCCCGCACCGCCCGACGACCGCAAACGCTTCGCAAAACAGCCCCGCCCTTGCGTCTTCGTGCTGGAAACGGCTTGGAACACGTCCGGCGAGAAGTGCCGCCAAATCGACGTATACGACGCCAGAGCGAAAAATGATAAAAATTGGCGGGGTGGTGCCCAAGGGGGGCGCGCTTACACTTTCTTACCCGCTCCCTAGGCCCCGGTCTCGGCAAATAGAAAAGGGGACGGACACGCCGCCCCCTGTTGACGCAACTGTTGACAATCGTTGCCCTGCCCGATAGTTTGCGGACAGGGCAACGAATTAGGAAAACCAAGAATCTTCGGGCTTTCCGGATAACTTTAAGGGTAGTGTCCCCTTATAAGACGGAATGTTATTCAGAAGGTCTATGAATTCCTCGCTTCGCTCGACGAGGATCCGATTCAACTGACTCAGCAGGACGTCAAAGAGCACCTGAGGCTGTCGATCGGCAACGACGGCGTGGGCAATTGTGAGCAAATCCTGGAAAGTGCAGGCGCGCTGGAACGGCTCGTGTCATCGCAGAACATGGCCACGGTGCGGATTGACAGCGATCTGTCCACGTGCGTCGATCTGCTGCCCCGGCAGGCCAAGGTGCGGCGGCGGGTGTTGCAGGCGGTGGAAAAGATCGTGGGCGATCAGCGGGACGAGTTGGTCCAGTTCCGGCCGCAGGACTTAACCGCAGTACTTCAGATGGATCAACCGGCCGTAGCCCATGCGCTTTATGAATTGAACGAATCGGAATGGTTTACTTACGTGCCACCGTTTTGCGGCCGGGCCATCCGCATGTTAAAGCGAGAAGTGCCGTTTGAAGAGCTGGAAATCGACTTCGCTGCCCTGGAAAAACGCAAAGCGGCGGAATACGACAAGCTCAACCGCATGGTGCGATTTGCCCTCAGCGGCGCGTGCCGGCAGCAGGAAATCTTGCACTATTTTGGCGAGGGCGTGGCGGGCGAATGTCACCACTGCGATAACTGCAGCAAGCACAAGCCCCGCGACCGCCACGGCTATCCCCAAGGGGCAGACAGCCTAAAGGCGGGACTACAAACCGATGACGACAGCGCAAAACCGTCGTCGTTCGGGTTGGTCACTGCCGACAAGTTCGCGGCCGAGGAAGCGATTGAGGACGGTGTGAACGAGACCGTTCGCAAGGTGCTCAGCGGGGTTGCACGCGCTGGGTCGCGGATCGCATGCGGCAAGAACCTCATCGCTCAAATGCTCTGTGGTTCCAATTCGGCAAAGATCAAGAAGCTACGTCTGGACCAGTTGACCACCTTTGGGCTGCTTCGGCAGTTGAAGCAGGCGGAAGTCGCGACACTGATTGAGATTCTGATTGCCGTTGGCTGCCTAGAGCAAGAGGACATCGATCGCTTCCGCCCCGTGCTGAAGCTCACGCCGCTGGGTGGCGACGTGATGCGCGGCAATGCCGAACTGTCTGCCGGCTTGAGGCTACCGAGCGAACTGCGGCTCAAACTGCGGTGGCCAGCCGCCAAGGATGTGCTGCGGCCGAAGGTCGTCGAGAACGTGGCCGAAATTGACCAGGACTTGGCAAAGGAGCGAACGCCGATACCGGTCAGTCGGCCGCCGTATTATTGGACCTGGCGGCTCTTATCCCAAGGCTTTTCATCGGAAGAATGCCTCGCGATCCGCGGAATCACGCGAGAAGTACTGTTGGATCACGTCTTCCATGCGGCGGAAAACGGCTTGGAAGTCCGTTTGGCTTGGAATTTGTCCGCCGAAACAGATGGCGACGGCTAAGTGCTCGTCCAAAAACAACTTGTGGTGTGGGCGTCTCGCCTGAGCAAGCAGCCGTGACGGCCGCACCACAAAAACGCGGAGTTAATTTTGGACAGGTATCAAGGAAGAAACTTTGTCCAACCCGTAATCGCAGGGATTTGCCCTGAGGCGATTCCGCTCCGATGAGGGGAGACGAAGTAGGAATGAGTCCGAAATCCGTCGCGGAGCCTCAGGGGTGACGAGCGGTATCAAGAGATGTAGTTGGCCGAAGGTGCCGTGATTGGGGTGCCCAGTTTCTGCCGATGCGGAGAGATTTGGAGGCAGGAACATTGGATATCTTCGGGTGCCTTTCCGAACGGTCCAGCAACTCTTATCATGGGATCTTTCCGCACGCACTACAGAGCCCGAGCTGTCGTGGTTTATTTCGGCTCTTCCGGGTTTGGGTGAGGAATGCGGGTACTTTTAGGCTTTGAGGGTGGGACGCACTAGGCTCGGCCCACCCGACTGTCGCACTTTATCCCGGAAAAGCCTTTTTGCTTTTTGACAATTGTCGCCCGAATGAGAAAGCACGGAAGATTATGGCTGACTCGAATGATACTGAACGGACTCGCTCGGCCTCCCGCCTGAGTTCAGAAATTCTCGATCGCTTGCCTCCCCAAAACCTGGATGCGGAAAAGGGGGTGTTGGGCAGCCTTCTGCTCGATCCGCAGATGTGCGACGAAATTGCGCTCATGTTGCGGCCCGTTGATTTCTATGCCGACGCGAACCAGCGGCTGTATCGTAATTTGCTGGCAATGCACGACCAGGGAAAGCGGATTGACATTACCCTTCTGGTCGAGCGTCTGAAGCAGGAAGGCGAGTACGAGGCGATCGGCGGGGCAGCCTATCTGGCCGAAGTGGCCCAGTCGGTCCCCTATGCGGCCAATGCGACGTTCTATGCGGAAATTGTCCGCAATAAGTCCACGGTGCGGGAGTTGATCCACGCTAGCACCGAGATTCTCCGTGATGCCTGGGATCCGACTTACGACCCCAGGGAACTGGTCAGCCATGCGGAAGAAAAGATTTTCGCCGTCCATGACCGGCGAAGTACCGATCGGGTGACCCACATCGAGCATCTGCTCATTGAGGCATTCGACCGCATTGATGCCCGTTTGGCTAAAGGCGTGGGCGATGCCACGCCGAGCCATTTCCGCGATCTCGATCAGCTCACCGGCGGGCTGCATCCAGGCGAGTTCATCGTTCTGGCGGCTCGGCCCAGCATGGGCAAGACGGCCCTGGCCACGAATATCGCCGAGAATGTGGCCATCTTGTCTCGCGTGCCGGTGTTGTTCGTGAGCCTGGAAATGGCCCGGCTGGAACTGGCTCAGCGACTTTTATGCTCACAAGGCAGCATCGATGGCAGCAAGTTCCGCAGTGGGTTTATCTCGGCCGACGAGCGGGAGAAGCTCATGGAAGCTTCCGGCAAGCTGTCGCAGTCGCCGCTGTTTATCGACGACACGCCTAGCCGTACAGTTACCGAAATCGCCGCTTGCGCCCGCCGTCTGAAGCGCAAGGAGAACCTGGGCCTGATCGTGATCGACTATCTGCAACTCGTTCAGCCAGACGAACCCCGCGATCCACGGCAGGAGCAGGTTGCTAAGATGGCGCGGCGGCTGAAAGGTTTGGCTCGCGAGTTGACCGTTCCTATTATATGTTTGGCCCAATTGAATCGGCAGGTTGAGGCTAGCGGCAAGGAAGAGCATCGGCCGCGGTTGAGCCACCTGCGCGAATCGGGGGCCATCGAGCAGGATGCCGACGTCGTGATGTTTGTGCATCGCGAGGAATATTACCACACCAAGGAGAAGGCCGAGGAGTTGGGTATCGTCGGGCAGGGGCTTCTGATCCTGGCCAAACAGCGTAACGGACCGACCGGCGACGTCAAACTGCAATGGAGCGACAAGTACACCCGCTTCCGCGACTTCTCCGAAAAGCCCTACGAGGAATTCAGCGGCTACAGCAACGACTTTTAGTGGTTATCCGAAAACTCCCCTCTCCCTTCTGGGAGAGGGGCAGGGGGTGAGGGTGAATTTTTATGCGCACCGCAACGGCTCGTTCCATGATAAGCTCCAGAGCATTTGCGATTCCCCGACTGCGCTATCGGGAACATTTTCCGCGACATCTGTGGGGAGCGTCAAACGGACCACTGCGGGCGAATGATTGAGAACATACCCGACAAGCGAATGCAGCAGTGTCTGCGGAACGATGGTCAGGCGACAGAATTGGGAATCATGGCGAATGGTCCGCCCGGTGCGAAAGCGAACTTCGCGACCCCTGCCCAGCGGATAGTCGGCATCAACTCCGATCTCAAAGGTCACAATCTTGCCCTGATGCCGCTGCGGAATGGCCACCGGGAATTTTGCGACTCCAAAGCCGGCTGGACCACACTGGATGTCAGGCGAGATGGTCGCCACGCCGGCACCTGTCGGCCGTAAGGCGACTCGGGCTGTCGACAACCCGAGATAGCGGCTTTGGAACATGATCGTGAACATCGCCACTGCGTCTTCGTTGTCCAACGAGATGCCGAAGCAAAAACCGTCGCGCTCGAAATACCTGCCCTTACAGAGGCTCAAATAGTCCGGAACGCCGATCGGGGCAATAGGCTTCAAGTCAAAACTCCAACAGAAAAGAAGCGGACAAGCTTTTCCTCATTATAATCTGGATGATCGCGAGTTGCAAATTCGTGGGCCGTTTCGTCAGGGATGCGAAAATAAGTAGAAAGGGATAAATTCCGTTTTACGAAAGGGATACTCGCAGGTTCGTGAATCTGTGTATAATATCTCCTATCGCAACCAGAACATGGATGTCTTTATCATGGGTAACAAGACCAAAAAACAGGGAAATCGGCAGTCCGCAAGTGATGTTTTTCGGTTCGCCCAAAGGGCGATGGAAAAGCAGGACTTCAAGGAGGCACTGAAAAACGCCAAGCTCTGCTTTCGGCAGGATCCGAGCCACGAACATCGCCAAATCCTCGAGCGATCCTGGTTGGCCAGGGGACTCCAGTTGGCACGCATCGGTCTACAAACTGAGGGGCGGGTTGCAGCCCAGGAACTGCTGGCAATGGGCGTATCCCAGGTGGACGTTCAACAAGGATTGCCCGAGTTGCTTCTAGCGGTAGGACTCTACGATCAAGCGGTCGCCTCGGGTAAGGTCCGCGGCGGTATGCATGAGGCAGACCCCGCCGTTCTAGCCCGTGCTGCCGATCGAGCCGTGGCCGACCCGGCCTCGGCACCGGCGTCGCTTTCGGGAATTCGCGAAGGGGCGGCAATGGTTCGAGCGGCCCTGGATTCGCTCAGTACGGGCAACGAGGGTGCAGCTCTGGCCGCTTTGGGCGAGGTGCCACGCAACTCGCCCTTCGCCCAGTGGAAACTCTTTGTCCGCGGCTTGGCGGCCTATTATCGTCACGATGACAAGGCAATGCGTGCCAACTGGGACCATCTGGCGCCGGATCGTTTTGCTGCCCGGCTGGCCGCTCCGTTGCGTTGCCTGGCCGCTCCCGCTTCAGTGGTCGGTGACAGAGACGAATTCCATCAAGCAGTCCGGATTTTGGAGCCAGATATCTTCGGCGGACCTGTGGTTTGGTATCTCGAGTCACTGCAAAAAAGCTTGCTGGAAAATCGTTGGCGCGAGGCTGTGTCGAGTGTCCGTCGCTGGAAGAAGGAATTTCAGCCCGCCCTGCCTGGTTTGGCCCAGCGACTTGATCGCCTGTTCTACGACATGGCCGTGCGCAAGGCCAACCCAGGGTGGCTGCGCGAGCTGACGATCACCCTCGATCCGCCGCGCTGGGATCCTCGCTGGAACCGAGCCTGGGCAATGATCTCCGAGTCGGACGAAGGAGATATCGAAACGATCGAGACTTTCTGGCTCGCCTATTTGGAAGATCTGGCCTCAATACCCGATGTGAAACCTGGCGAACGAGCCTTGGCGCAGGCCATGATCTGGGAACGACTCGGGCGGCATTGGACTGATATAGTAGACAGCGAGAATGACGAGGACGATTACGAAGATTACGAGGAGGAGGACGAGGACGAGGATGAGAATGATGACGATCAAGACGAATCGTCCGCGGAGGCCCCAACGCCCGGCTTGGATTGGGGGCATCCTGCGAGGAAAAAGTCAATTGAGTACCTCAACAAGGCGATTAGTCTGGCTCCCAATCTTTCGGCTATTTACCATACTTTGGCCGGAAATTATGTCAAGTGGAAGCAAGAGGATGCCGCAGCCGAAGTTTATCGGAGGCTGTTAGGACACGTTCCTGATGATCTCAACGCGATTCTCTTTCTCTTCCACTATCACCGCAAACGCGACGAGGGCCTGGCGGTCCGCGACTATGCTTTGCAGGCCCGTCGCCTCAAACCGGCAAGCGAAGAGATGCTCAACATGGTTGTGGCGGGGCATTTTTTAGCAGCCCGGATATTTGCACTGGAGGGTCAAGGAGACAAAGCCCGTGCCGAACTGGCGGCCGTCGAGGCGGCCGGTATCAGGCAGGGCCTTTCCGCCTACGAGCTGAAAATTCGCTGGGCGATGGTCGAGCTCAAGGCTGGCCAGGCTGAAGCCGGCTTGCAATGGGTCGATCAAGCATTGACGGAAAGCGACGATCCAGCCGATATCTATATGGCACTTTCGATTGAGGCCGTTCGCTATGAATTGCCCTTCCAATTCAAAGGTTTATCCGCGCAATTCATGGATCGCTGGCTGACGAGTTTGAAGAAGCGGAACAGCCGAGCCGCAGGTGCAATGTCGCGACGCTTATGGGCCTTTTTGCAAGAAATCGAGCAATTTTCGGACAAGCATGCGTTTTTGAATGACTATCTGGAGCGGCTCATCAAATATGTCAGCGGCGCGACGCGGATTCACTGGCAGGCCGACGACCTCTTATGTGCTTGCCGTTTCCTCGATAAGGTTTTTGAGGATCCGGCGTTTAAGGAAGTGCGTAAGCCGCTGCTGAAACTGCTTGATATCGGCCGCAAGACATTTCCCCAGGAGCCGGAATTTCATCTGATGCGGGGGATGATGGAAATGGAGAGTGGGCCTATCAATTGCCGTCACCGTTTGGCCCGCGAGTGTTTCGAGATGGCGATCGAAACCGCGAAGACCTCCTCGCACCCCAGGGTGAAGGAAATTCAGCAGATTGCCAGCGAACGGTTGAGGGTTTTGGGCGGAGTTGTCGAGCGAAGGACGCCGACGCGGAGTTCCCGAGCATCCAGCGATTTTTCTGGTGTGCCGCCCGATTTCATGGGCGGTCCTTCGGGTGAGGGAATCATTGAAATGATTAAACGGATGACTGCGTCGATGGGCCTCGAACCGGAAGAGATGATCGAGGAAATCATGGGAATGCTACCCGACACAGCAACGAAGAAGAGGAGAAAAGATGGTCGATCCGTATGAAACGCTGGGTATTTCGCTCCAGGCTGATGAAAAGGAGATTCGCGACCGTTATTTGGAGTTGGTCCGCGAGTTCCCGCCCGATCGCGCCCCGGAACGATTCGCGTTGATCCGCGCCGCCTATGAACAATTGCGCGATCCGGCCGTCCGCTTGCGGTCGCTACTGTTCGGTGTGGGCAAAGAAGATTCGATCCCCGCCATGATTGCGGAAGTTCGCAACCACCTCCGCAACGCCCGCGTTCCGACCAAGACCTTATTGGCGTTGGCCAAGCCATGATTTGGAGTTGTAATGACTGATTGGCCTGAAACCGATGCATTGCTGGAGAGATTTCGTACCTGGCTCGGTCAGGTTCGCGAAGAGAGCCAGTCATTGGCAACGGACCCATCGCAGCCTGGGTCGGATGGTGCCGTGGAAGGTGTTCCGAGCGACTTCGGGCTCGTCGATCTGGTCCGCGAATTCACGGCCCTTCGGCACGAAGTAAAATTGCAGACCAAGAGTGGGCGGGGGCTGGAAGAACAGACCGCTGCGGCCATTGCCGCGATGGAGGAGGCCAGCCGTCAGTTCCGCGACATCGAGCCTCAAGAGGCCGAGGCGGCCCGGCGGGCGGCTCTGCCCTTGATCGAATCCATGGCCGACCTCGACGAAGCCCTGGGACGAGCCCAGACCGTGGTGGAGTCGGCTCGAACACGGCTCGGCGAATCGCTGGCCGCTTTTTCCAGACATCTCGCCGACTTGGTTGCGGCCCAGCCCGCTTGGAAACGCTGGCTCTGCCGCACCTGGCATTCTGGCGTCCACGACCTCTGCCAAGCCGATGCCGAGGACCGCAAGCGGATTGTCGATGCCCTGGCCGAAGGTTACGCCATGGTACGCAAACGGGTCGAACGAGCGATGGCCAAAGAAGATCTCTATCGCATGGCTTGCGTCGGACTGCCGGTCGATCCACACACCATGACCGTGGTCGAGGTGGTCGAAGGCGAGGGCCATGCCCCTGGCACGGTGGTTGAAGAAATCCGCCCCGGCTACCGCTGGAACGACAAAGTGGTTCGCTATGCGGAAGTCCGTGCGGCCCGTCATTCATATCAAAACCCGGACTTATCTGAGGAGTGAAGATTATGGAACCGATCGTAGGCATCGATTTAGGAACGACCAACAGTGAGATTGCCGTGATTCGGGACGGCCGGCCCGAGGTGATCCGCAGTGACGGTGAGGCCATCCTGCCTTCCATCGTAGGATTGGATCCGGAGGGCCGTTTGTTGGTCGGCACGCCGGCGCGAAACCAGTGGCTCCTCGCCCCCGAACGGACCGTCCGCTCCATTAAGCGCAAGATGGGCGAAGATTACGCGGTCCGTCTGGGCGATCGCGATTATGCCCCGCAGGAGATCTCGGCCATCATTCTCGGCCGTCTCAAGGAGTGGGCGGAGCAGTTTCTCGGTCAGCCGGTCCACAAGGCCGTGATCACCGTGCCTGCCTTCTTCAACGAAGTGCAGCGCGAGGCCACGCGTGAGGCGGGTGAGTTGGCCGGTCTGGAGGTTGTCCGCATCATCAACGAGCCGACCGCCGCCGCACTGACCTACGATCCGGACACGGAGAACCTGGAGCGACTGCTGGTCTATGACCTGGGCGGCGGCACCTTTGACGTGTCGATCGTGCAGATCGAACGGGGCGTGGTCGAGGTTCTCGCCAGTCACGGCGACACGCACCTGGGAGGCGACGACTTCGATCAACTGCTGCTGGACTACGTGTGCGACGAGTTTGCCAAGGAGCACAAGATCGATCTGCGGAAGTCGTTGGTGGCCAAGTCGCGCGTGCTCAACGCCGTCGAGGAGGCCAAAAAGGTTCTTTCCGCCGAAGCCGTGGCCACGATCCAGGAAGAGTTCATCGCTGAGATCAGCGGCGCGGCCTTGCATCTTGATCTGGAGATTGAACGTCACGAATACGAAACCCTCATCGAACCACTCTTGGCGAAAACGCTCACCTGTGTCGATCAATCGCTCGACGACGCCCACTTGAACGCCCAGCAGATCGACAAGGTAATTCTCGTGGGCGGTGCCAGCCGGACTCCCCTGGTGCATCGTTTACTGGAGCGCCGCCTGGGACGGGAATTGCATACCGAGGTCGATCCCGACCTGTGCGTTGCCATGGGCGCGGCTGTCCAGGGCGGTTTAATTAACGGCATCGACGTGGGGCCGGTCCTGGTCGACATCACGCCGCACACGCTGGGTATTTCGGCGTTGGGCAATTTGCACGGCATGATCTCGGAACATCACTTCGCGCCGGTCATCCATCGCAATACGCCACTGCCCACCACGCGCTCGGAAATGTTTAGCACTGCCTACGATCGACAGGAAGAGGCGATGATCTCGGTCTATCAGGGTGAGAACGAAGACGTCCGCCACAACCAGTTCATCGGTGAGTTCATGCTGGAGGGACTTTCCGAGGTCCGTGCCGGCAACGAGATCCTGGTCCGCTTCGGCTTGGATCTGAACGGCATTTTGAAAGTAACGGCGGAAGAACACGCCACCGGGTTGCAGAAACAGTTGACGGTCGAAAATGCCGTCTCGCGGTTCCGGCGGGAGAGCCAGCCGGGCGGCACCGGGACGGCCTTGCGGCAGCCGCTCGATGTGGTATCTTCGCCCACAACGAGCGATCAGGGTGCGGGTAGCGAGGCGAATGTTCCCGCCGACGTAGCGGCTGCCATTGCCAACAGCAGTGCCCTGATCTCCAAGGCCCTGGGCTTGGCTGGCAAAGCCAGCGAGGAGGATCGGCAGGAGATCGACCGTCTGGTTAAAGATCTGATGGAGGCATCGGCGGCCCGCTCGATTCCGCGGCTCGAACAGGTCGGTGCCGTCTTGGAGGATCTCGTCTTCTATCTCCAGGATGCGTGATGCCGATGTCCGATGTTTCGTTGGATAATACTTTCGTCTGTCCCGTCTGTCGGGCAGCGCAGACTTGGTCCGATAGTTGCCGCCGCTGTCGTTGTGATCTGCAATTGCTTCGCCAAGCTAACGAAGCCAGTCGCCATGCCCAACAGCAGGCACTGCTTGATCTTCGCGCCGGTCGTTGGGCTGACGCACAGCGCGCGGCACGGGTTTTTCATACTCTTGGGCCAGGCTTTGATTCGCGGCGATTGCTGGCCTTATGCTATTTGCTAGGCGGCGATTTTCATCAGGCTGCGGACTGGGCGCGAGTAAGTCAGTAGCGCGGAGTTTTTTTTGGAACCTGCAATATTGCCCAACACGGAAACCTGCCCCAAAGTCGTGCTTCACAACGCGGCCATCGGCGTCTGGCAATCGTTCACGCGCCCCTGTAAGATTGTCGAGACCTGCCGTCACGACGAGGTGATAAATAGTCTGCGACGGGTGGAACATCTTGTGGAATCACAGGGACTTTGCGCCGCCGGATTCGTCAGTTACGAGGCGGCCCCGGCCTTCGATCGTGTGCTGAGCGTCCGCGAATCGCCAGGTTTTCCGCTGCTATGGTTTGGACTGTTTCCCGCCATGGAAATGATTGCGCTGCCATCGCACGCTAGCACGCGGCAAAAGTTGGACGCGCCGTGGCAGCCTTCGGTTACCGCTGACGAGTATGCCGCAGTCGTCTGCCGGCTTCGCGACGCCATCGCGGCGGGCGAAACTTATCAGGTGAACTACACATTCCGCTTGAAACAGTTGGCAAGCAGTGATCCGTGGAGTCTGTTTGAGAACCTGGTTGCCGTTCAGCAGCCGCCGTACGCAGCTTATGTCGAGACCGATCGCTACGCCATTTGTTCGGCGTCGCCGGAGTTGTTTTTTGCTCTCGATGACCAACGAATTACCTCTCGGCCGATGAAAGGCACGATCGCCCGCGGCCGCTGGTACGCTGATGACCAGTCTCGGGCTGCCGACCTTGCCGCCTCCGAAAAAAACCGGGCGGAAAACGCCATGATCGTCGACATGATGCGTAACGACTTGGGCCGGATTGCCCGAGTGGGCAGCGTGCGGGTGAGCGACTTGTTTCGCATTGAGCGTTACCCGACGCTCTGGCAGATGACCTCCTGCGTGTCAGCCGAGACCGGCGCTGGGTTAGCCGAGATCTTCGCAGCGATGTTCCCTTGTGCATCGATCACGGGCGCGCCGAAAGCAAGCACGATGCGAATCATCGCCCAGAATGAAAGCGAACCGCGACGGATCTATACGGGCAGCGTGGGCTGGATCGCACCGGGACGCCGTGCCCAGTTCAACGTCGCCATTCGCACGGTGCTCATCGACAAATTGCGACAGGAGGCCGAGTATGGTGTAGGAGGCGGGGTCGTCTGGGACTCGACGCCCCAGGGTGAGTATGACGAGTGCCTGTTGAAGGCCAAGATTCTCAGCACCACGCGACCGGAGTTCTCACTATTGGAGACACTTCTCTGGACGCCCGGAGACGGATACTTTTGCTTGAGCGAACACCTGCGACGGTTGCGAGAATCGGCTGAATATTTTGGCTATCCGCGCTGCGACGAGGCGGCTGCGCATGAATTGGTCGCCCTGGCCGCGAAATTGCCGGCAGTACCGCACAAGATCCGCTTGCTGGTTGCCCGTGACGGTAAAATCTCCGCTGAAGCCGATCCGATCCGCCGGGGCGAGATTCCCGATCCGATCCGCTTGGAACTGGCCGCCGAACCGATTGATGCGGCCGATCCGTTCCTGTACCATAAGACAACCCACCGCGCGATCTACACCGCAGCAGCGGTCGGTTGCTGTGCGGGCGACGACGTACTGCTCTACAATCAATTGGGCGAGGTTACCGAGACCCTCCGAGGCAACCTCGTGATGCGCTGCGGCAAGGATCTTTGGACGCCACCGGTGTCTTGCGGCCTGCTGGCGGGGACTTATCGCACCCAACTGCTGGCCGAGGGGAAGATCCGCGAGCGCACGGTTCCGCTGGAAATGCTTCCCGAGTGCGACGAGTTGTTCTTCATCAATTCCGTGCGGCTTTGGCGGAAGGTACGGCTTGACGGTCCGCGTGACGCTCAAGCAGTTGCCGCAGGACTTCGGGCGAGAGTTCGATGAGGAAAAAACTACCCGCCAAGGACTAGAACTCTTGTACGTCGGGCTTTTCAGCCTGACAGTGTCTGCTAAGGTTAAGGTCAGGCTGGAAAGCCTGACGTATGAAGGGTTGCCACGACCGGACGATTCAGGTCTCCTGGCCCTTGCCAGCCAACTCTTGCAAGGTCAAGACGGTAAAGAACCCAGGAAAGAAATTCGCGGAGCCAACCGGTTTGCTGATCACCGCCTTGGCTTCCGCCTTGCTATAAAGATATAATACGCCTTCGTTGAGATTCACGCCGCGAATCTGCTCGTAAGGCAAGACCTCGACCGGGCCACTCGCCAGTCCCAACATCTTCGGGCGGCGGAACTGCAAGCCTTGGGGCAGGAAGACCACGTCGCTCGTCCAAGGAATGGTTCGGCCAGCCCGCAAATCGGCCAGCATGCGATTGGCAATCATCTTGGCTATGTGGTCGCGCAGTTCGTCGAGATCGGCGTCCATGTTCTGCACCTTCGCCGAATAGCGGATCATTCCCCGAGAGGCCCGGAAGGTCACTCGCAACTGGGTTCCCGTATACGCGCCTTTGTAGAACATGCGCGTGGCGGAGTAGGTGAATTCAGCAATTTCATCATACCGCAGGCGAAGCTCGCCACGACCCCGGCGGCGGGTCAGCCCCAATTCATAGCAGCGGAACAGGTAGCGTCCGAAGACCACGCCCAGCAGCAACGACGCCACGGCAGCAGCCAGTAGAATCACACCGATGGGCATTGTGTCTCGCTCGAGAAGCAAGACTGCGCCCGCCACACCGCCAATGACGGCAAAGACCAAGCCCAGCCAAAAACCTTCGTTCCTGCGTCGTTCAAACAGCAGGCGGCCCATGCCCGAGACACCGGAGTTTGCTTCGGGTGGACCGCCGGATGCCTCGCGCTGATGTTCGATCCATTCGCTCAGTAACGACACCAGTACGGAGGCATTCTTTGAATCGGGACTGATCTTTGCGGCCGGCTCATCCTGCCCCCGCCGCCAAAGGCAGATCTTGCCGTCGAAGACCGCAACCTTGTCGATTTCGACAAAGGGCAAGGTTTCCACGATTCGTCCGCGGGCAACCACCAATTGCATGGCGGCGAGTCTCCAGCCGTCCCCTTCCAGCATAGTACCGCTGGCCAAGCCGGCGGCAGTCCGCTGCTTCAGGTCTTCGATCACCCGTACGATCATGGTGGCCAAGAGGTCGGTGCCGTTAACAGGGATGCGATTGGTCATGCACATCGGTTTGTCGCTGTCAGCAGTCCAAACCTCGAAACGGCGGATGACTCCCTTGAGAATGCCAGCGGAAAACTTCGACGTCCGCTTGATGCGCACGGCAACCACTTGGGAATCCTGCACCTCGATGTCCGCGGGACCGCCCAGCCAGCGGAAGCCGCTGCCAGTGTCGATCACCCATCGCTCGGCCGTCTTCTGTCGGGCGAACCGAACCTCGTTGACAATCAGCAGAAAGATGGCAATGCCGCCGACGATAATGCCCGGCAGACGACCATCCGGGAGATACGCGGCCAGAGCGATCCCGCCCATCAGGGTGAGAACACCGAGAATGCGAAACAAATGCTTCTGCCAACCTTTTTCCTGATAGTTGACTGGAATACCTGCTGCCACAACCCATTCTCCAGCGGTCTGAGCGATAAAAGACTACCACGTCACATTACCGTCACCATAGCAATCAGCCCAAAACACCGCAAGAGCGGCCAAGCGAACTATTGAGTACTCGTCCAGTGCCGTGACCGATCGCAGAGCACGGCCGGTACTGGAACCAGTAGCGGCCGGTTTTTCCGAGTTGCGCTGTGGGTAGCGATTGTACAGGGAGTGCCGCTTGGCTGCATTGCACCTGAATCGCGCCTCCAAGAAATGAGTTCTAAGGTATGCTTTCTCTAGCACCATATCTTTGTAACTTTAGAAACACGCTAACGTGAAGCAATCTCATGAAAATCCTGGTTGTTGACGATGATCCGGCCTGTCGCGCCATCGTGGCAATTCACCTGAAGGGCCTGGAGGGCATCGAGGTTGACGAAGCCGAAGATGGCAACAAGGCATGGGCATTGCTCAAACACCTTCATTACGACGGTGCCGTCGTCGATTGGCAGATGCCCGGTAAATCCGGCCTGGAGATCGTTCGCGAGATTCGCAAGGCCCGCCGCACGATACCACTGCTGATGGTGTCCGCCGAATCGGAGAAAGAACGACTCATCGAGGCCATTCGGGCCGGCATCACCGATTACCTGATCAAGCCGTTCGACGCCGAGACGTTGCTGGCAAAGCTAGTCAAGTTCGTTGAATTGACCCGTTCGGAGATGTCTGTCCTCCGGGCGTGATACGCGATACGCGTCTCTGATACGCGTGTGTCTGACAATTAGGGCTGGCGCGAATGCTGGGGGGGCTGTATAACTTGGGTTAGCGTCTTGTTTTTTTTTGCGTGATGTCACCCAGGAGGAAATTGCGATGGCCCTGCCCAAATTGGATCGGAATGCGTACGAGGAGCAAATGCGAGCGGAGTTCGAGCGTACCTTGCGGGAGGTGGCCGACGCGGTGGACAATGCACCGCAGGGTCGGATCATTCGCGATAGCGAGGAGAAAGCGCGGGATGCTTTAGATCGCTTTCGGAAGATGGCCTACGAGAAGGCCGTGCAGATGAAAGTGAATGCGGCGGAAGCCGCTTTTTCCCCCTCCGAGCAGCGTGAAGACAGGAAAGAGGAAACGGCATAAAGGGATGCAGCCCACCAGCGTCCTGACCATCAATGGGCGAATCGACGTATGGCGGGTTCGTTGGCACTGCCGGGATGAAGGAAGCGAAACGCCGGCAGATCGCTGGTTGGATGAAGCCGAAGCGACGATCAGCGAAGGAGTCCGAGAGATGGCGTGTCGCTTGAACCAAAATTCAAGTAGCTTTGCGAAGACCGCTGCGAACTTGGCTCGTGCGGCGCATTGGTCGATCAGCAAGGAGGCCTTACGGCAGTTGGTCGAAAGGGAAGGCAAGTTGGTACAGCGAGCCTCGCAGCGTGCCGAACTGCAGCCGGAGTGGATTGCCGAAGAGTGCCAAGCGGAAACGGGCGTTTCGCGGCTGTATTTGGGCTGCGACGGGGTCCAAGTGCCTTTGGTCACCGAAGTGGAAAAGCAGAAGCGGCGGACGAAGATTCGCGACAAACGGCGACGACACGGCCGGCGCTGCCGCCCCTTGCCCCGGGCGACAACGGGTGCCGATCAGGCTTACAAGGAATTCAAGGTGGCGAATTTCTATGATGAAACGATGAAGCATCGCTATGTGGGGGCGACCAGCGGCAACCACGAAGCAGCGGGGCACATGATGCAGCGGATGGCGTGCCAACTGGAGTTATCCAAGGTGCAGGAGAAGGTAGCCAACGTGGATGGGGCGCCCTGGATTCGCAACCAGATCGAATTTCACGGTTTGGTGGACGCCATTGGCTTGGACTTCTATCATCTGCGAGAGAATGTGCAGAAGAGCCGTCGGATTGTGTTTGGCGAGGAGTCCGCCCAAGGCAAAAAATGGCTGGAGGAAGTGATGCACACATTTCGGCATGTGGGGTACGATGCCGCTTGGGACCAACTGGTCGCTTGGCGTGCTCCCTTGCGATCGCCGGCCAAACGAAAGGAAGCCAACCGCCTGATGCAGTACGTGGCGGAACGCAAAGCAATGATCCGTTATCCCGAGTTCCGTCGCCGCGGCTGGCAAATTGGCAGCGGTCCTACAGAAAGCGAGTGCAAAACCACCACGCATCGGGTTAAAGGACGTGGCCGCCGCTGGAATGGGGCCAACGCCGAAGCGATGATGGCCCTCGCCTGTTTGGATGACAGCCGCATGTGGCAAACTTACTGGACAACCCTAAATCCCACAAAGGTTTAAGGCCGCCAGAAAATACGGCCACGCACATACGCGTCTCTGATTTGACAAGTTTCCTCCCTTGCTTTACAATCCTACGAGAGAGATTCCATGACTCAAGCCATTGTTGATCCCGAAGAACTGCGGCGGTTTGCCCAGAATCTCAAGAAATTCAGCAGCGATGTGCAGGATCGCGTCACCTCGCTGGGGGCCCAAATGGTCGCACTGGAACGCACGTGGCGCGATCAAGAACAGAAGAAGTTCGCTGAAGAATTCGAGCAGCACATGCGGACCATCGCGCGCTTTGTCGAGGTCATCGAACACCATGTTCCTTATCTGCATCGCAAAGCCGAAATCATCGACGAGTATCTCCAGCAGCGATAAAACCCTCACTTCTGCCCCTTTCCCAAAAGCGGGCGAGGAGCTTTAAGGTATCCAATATGGGCCAAGCCCGCCTCACCAGAATCGATGCCGTGCAGGAGATGGCTGCAGCGGTCGGCATTTTTCAAAACGAGGCGACGGCTGCCTTGGAAAATCTCGACATCGAGATCCGTCGCGCCCTGGAGTGGATCCATCACGATCGCCACGATCATTGGAACCACCAGGTCCGCCGCGGTTGGGAACACATCACCGAGGCCCGCGTGCAACTCCAGCAAGCGATGACAGCCCGCCGCATCGGCAACCATGATTCGGCTTGTATCGACGAGAAGGAAGCCCTCGCCCGAGCGAAGCAGCAGTTGGATATTGCCCAACAGAAAGTTGAATCGGTACGGCACTGCGCCCTGGCGATTGACCATGCGGTGAATGAATATCGTGGGGCGCGGACGCCGCTTTCCAGTTGGCTGGAATCGGAGGTTCCCAAGGGCCTAGCGGCCTTGCGACGCATGATGGATTACCTGGAAGATTATCTGGCGCAGCACGTTCCTGGCCCCCAGCTCCCTGCTTCCAACAGCCCGGAAAAACCGGAAGGACTCGCCCCATGAGACTTTGGGATCTGACCGGGGGGGCGGCCAAGCTAGAGTTGGCTTTGAAGACCCTGCAAACCAAGGCGGCCGAAATCGGTGATGCCTGGTCCGATGAAGCCTATACCCGCTTTGTGGAAACCCACCTGGAGCCGATTGAGCCGCGGTTGAAGACGATGATCGATGCCATCCACCGGCTGTCCGAGGTGCTGAACACGGCCGAAAGGCAATGTTGCGATGAGAATTCATGAGACCGCATGATGACCGAGCCTTTCTCTCCAGACGGACCGCAGCAGATTCTCACCGACTTGTGTCGCCTTGCAGCCGAGCGAGTGCCTGTAGAGGAGGCCATCGCTGCCGGTCTTCAAGATCGTACTGAGGCGGCCGAAAAGGTTTATCGGGAGGCCCAGGAGGCGCTGACCGCCCGCTATCAAGAGGAAAAAGTGGCGGCCAAGACCGAGGAGGCTGCGTTGCGCAACGAGGCAATTGAGCGATTCGAGTCCGAACACGCCACGGTGTGGCGGCAATATGAGGAGGCCCAGCAGGATATCGCCGAGCACTTCGAGGACGAGAAGGTCGCCGCCGAGCAAGAAATGCAGAACGCCCAATGGGAAGCGAGCACCATTGCCGAAGCGGCCAAAGGTGGCTCGGGCGTGCAGTTGAAAGAGATTCAGGCCCAGTTGGAATCGCGCTGGCAAGAACTGCAAACCATCCACCGCCAAGCCGTCGCTCTCTTGAACCGTTGGGGACAGTGGCGCGACTTTGTCGATCCGCAGCCAGTTAGCATGCTGCTGGAGCGGCACCCCGTGCGCCGTTTCTGCCATGCCTTGGACATGGCCCGAACCCAATACCATGCCCTGTCCAGCCAATGGATGCCGCGGCTCGTTCAAGGTTTGCGGCCGATGGGCATTGCGCTGTTGCTGTGGGCCATTATGACCGTGCCGGCCGGGGCCTTGTTAGGATGGAACAACTACGACCGCTGGGTCATGGCCAGTGCCGCAACAAGTTTCTTTTTCTTCGTTTCCATCGGTGTACCGGTCTATCTCTTGGCACGGCGACGGTGTGCCGATTATTACCTGGCTCTGCGACGGACGATGCTCGAAGCGGGCCTGGATCGCAGTTCCACATTGGATATGGCCAAAGGCGATTGCCAGCGGTTGTTAGCAGCCATCGATTCCCGCCAGGGGGACGATATCGGCCGAGCCAACGAAAAGCTCTTCACCGCGATGGGAGCAAGCCTTTCAAAGCGGGAGCGTCAAACTGTAGAGATCGAGGCCACCTACCCGCCGCGGTTGGCCGCTATTCAGAACGCCCGCGATCAGGCATTGCAGCAGGCAGATGCAAAATATCCTCCGCTGCTGAGCGAGCTGGAAAATCGCTATCTGGCCGAATCGGTTGCTTTGCGCGAGACCCGCCAGCAGACCCTCGCCGCCAGCAAGGCCCAGCATGAGCACGAGTGGAACGAGATGGCTCAGTGCTGGAACGACGGCGTCGCCCGCTTTGTCGAAGCGGTGGAATCCATCCGCAAGAACTGCGCGCGGTTGTTTCCTAACTGGAGCGCGGCCGATGCGCCATCGTGGACACCGCCCAGCGAAACGCCGGCAGCCATTCGCTTCGGGCAAATCAACGTGCAATTGGCCAAGATCCGCGGCGGTATTCCTGACGACCCGCGTCTGAAGCCGCCGGCCACGGAGTTTACCCTGCCCCTACTCTTGCCACTGCCCGATCACTCGCTCCTGGTACTAAAGGCTGGAGAGATCGGCCGGCCCAAGGCGATCGAGTCGCTCCAGGCTTCGATGCTGCGGCTGCTGACCTCAATGCCGCCTGGCAAGATCCGCTTTACGATCATCGACCCCGTCGGCCTGGGCGAGAATTTTTCCGCCTTCATGCACCTTGCCGACTATGACGAACAACTCGTCTCGTGCCGCATCTGGACCGACTCCGATCACATCGAGCAGAGACTTGCCGATCTGACGCAGCACATGGAGAACGTGATCCAGGTCTATCTCCGTAATGAGTTCGATTCGATCCTGGAATACAACGCCTTCGCCGGCGAGATGGCCGAGCCATACCGCATCTTGGTAGTTGCCAATTTCCCGGCGAACTTCACCGAGACGGCCGTACAGCGATTGAAGAGTATCGTGGCCAGCGGTGCCCGCTGCGGCGTATTTGTTCTACTGGGCGTCGATTCCACGCTCACGCCGCCGCATAACGTGCGCGTGTCCGACCTTGATAGCGGTGCTCTGCTTCTACGTTCGGAGAAGGGCCAGTTCGTCTGGAAGCATTCTGAATACGGTGCTGCGCCCGTGACGTTCGATGTTCCGCCGCCGCCCGAGCGGTTCACCGAGATCGTGCGCGCCGTGGGCCACGAGGTCCGCGATGCCGGCCGCGTCGAGGTGCCGTTCCACTGTGTCATTCCCGGCGAAGATGCCTGGTGGACCTGCGACAGTCGCAGCGGCATCGACGTCCCCTTGGGCCGTGCCGGCGCAATGAAACTCCAGAACCTCGAACTGGGGCGCGGCACATCGCAGCATGTGCTGATCTCCGGCAAAACAGGCTCCGGCAAGTCAACATTGCTGCATGTGCTGATCACCAACGCGGCCCTCCGCTATAGTCCTGACGAGATCGAACTGTACCTCGTCGACTTCAAGAAGGGCGTGGAATTTAAGGCCTACGCGCGGTATCAGTTGCCGCACGCCCGAGTGATTGCCATCGAGAGCGAACGAGAGTTCGGCCTGAGCGTATTGCAGCGGCTCGATGCTGAATTGCGTTCCCGCGGTGATCGGTTCCGTCGGCTGGGCGTGCAGGATCTCAAGGGGTTCCGCAACACCCAGCCCGACGAAAAGCTAGCCCGCATCTTGCTGATGATCGACGAATTCCAGGAACTGTTCGTTGAGGACGACCGCATCGCACAGGAATCTGCATTGCTCTTGGATCGCCTCGTGCGGCAAGGCCGTGCCTTTGGCATCCACGTGCTGCTGGGATCGCAAACACTGGGCGGGGCCTACTCGCTGGCTCGCAGTACGATCGGCCAGATGGCGGTGCGAATTGCCTTGCAATGCAGCGAGGCCGACGCCCACCTGATCCTCAGTGAAGACAACACGGCCGCCCGTCTGCTGACCCGTCCGGGCGAAGCGATCTATAACGACGCCAACGGCTTGTTTGAAGGGAACCATCCTTTCCAGATCGTCTGGCTCTCGGACGACGAGCGCGATGACTACCTCCGTCGCCTAACCGAGTTCAGCGGCCGCCGGAATCTTCGTCGGCCGCCGCCGATTGTCTTTGAAGGCAATGTTCCAGCCGATCAGGGCGAGAACCCCGAGTTGCAAGCCAGCTTGGTCGCGGCCGTCTGTCCCGAATCGTGTACGGAACCCCATTTCTGGCTCGGCTCCGCTGTGGCCATCAAGGGGCCGACCTCTGCGGTCTTCGCCCGGCAAGCTGGAAGCAACCTGCTCTTGGCAGGACATCGCGAGGAAGCCAGCCTGGGCGTGATGGCCACGGGGTTGATCGGCTTGGCCGCGCAACATGCTTTCGTACGTCAGGCCGACCATGAGTACACGGTGACCGAGCCTGATATAGGAGACACAGGTCAGGCTGGAAAGCCTAACGTACAGGGCGTGCGGTTCCGCATTCTCGATGGCACGCGGCCCGAAGCCCCGGAGGCAGGTTACTGGCAGCGCGTGGTGGAAGCATTGCCCCACGACATATCGGTCAGCGGACTGCGCGAGGCCCCGGAGATTCTCAGTGAGCTATTTATGGAACTCGCTCGCCGCCAGCGAGAAGGCCAAGACGGATTGCCACCGATCTACCTGCTGATTTACAATCTGGGGCGGTTCCGCGATCTCCGCAAAGAGGATGATTTTTCTTTCGGTCGCGAAGATGACAAACCGGCCACGCCCGGAAAGATGTTCTGCACGATTCTCCGCGACGGCCCGGCCTGCGGGATTCACACTATCGCCTGGTGCGACTCCTACGCCACTGTCAACCGCTTGCTGGATCGGCAGAGCCTCCGCGACTTCGATCTGCGGGTCTTGTTCCAGATGAACGCAACCGATAGCAGTAGCCTGATGGATTCACCCGACGCGGCCCGGCTGGGTGTACACCGGGCCATCTTTTACGACGGAGGTCACGGCCAGATGGAGAAGTTCCGGCCCTATGGGCTGCCTTCCGCGGCGTGGCTCGCCGAGGTGCAGCGGCAGTTGTTCCGGCAGGCTGGACGGTAATGTTTTTGGCGAAACAGGTTTCAAGTCGATGCTCGCTCACGCACAGACATTTTGCTTTGTACCGAACAGATAAATGTTCGCAGATGAACAGTTTGCGTTGATCGTGACCATTGCCAAACTCTTGGTCCGGTCTATTCTGTTGGCCATATCCTCCTTCTGGGAAATGACTTAGCAACAGATTACTAGGCCCGAGATACATCGTGGCACGATGTCTGCTCTAGCTGAACAGCATTCAAGTAACTTGTAAACTATTGAGCGCTAGCAATAGCGAACCCACGACCGCTAGGAGTGAAGCCGTTGAAACCGATCTTAACACCTTCGATCCGAGTTACGATTGTTGACTCTTCGCCGCAAGATTACAAAGCACTGCTCGCTGCCGCTGGCACACCGGGCGTAAGCATTCACTTCCTATTCAGCGGCAACGATGCCCTCCGCTTTGCCAGACGGCATCCGTCAGGATTGTGGGTAATCAACACGCAACTGCCCGACATGAGTGGCTTTGACTTGGCCGAGATGTTGCGCGCGGTGCGGCGCAGCGATCTTGTCTTCATCATCGGCGATAAATACCGCCTGGACGACGAGGTTCAAGCTCTCACGTTGGGGTTGGCAAAGTATCTATGCAAACCATTGGAGCCTTCCTGGATCCTTCCCCATAGCCAGGATTTCTGCATTCCTTTGCCTGCACACCGAAATATTTCACCCGCATTGCGTGTCGCAACCCGAAACCGGAGCGATGTTTCGCAATCCCAGTCGCAATCAGTTGCATTGTCCGGAGCAAGCGAAGAAGGGGGCGAAGTTCATCAGGTCATCCTGCCGTTCAATCCCAACATTCGGCGAAACCCTGCGGCATGAGAGACCATGACAGTGCTACTCTTCGGGGCGTGAATTGAGCCGTGGTGATCGTAGAGAATGAGATTAAGGGTTCCAATTCGCAGCGGCCGACCGGCCCCCTCGCGGCGCGGCGGACATTGCTGGATCGCTACCTGATTGGGATTGCAGCGACATTGACCGTTGCGGTGGTGCGGGCGTGGCTCGACCCGATCTTGGGTTATGGTGTGGCATTCGCCATTTTTTATATGGCGATCATTTTCACGGCCTGGTATTCCGGTTTATGGCCCGCGTTGTTTGTCTTGGTACTTGGCTTGTGCCTCGCAATTTACTTGTTCGATGAGTCGCGTGGCAGTCTGCTCATTTACCCGTTCCGGGCTCAAGTTGCTTGTACCGTTTACGTCATTATTGGCGTTTATTTGGCCTATTTGATCGACTGCTTGACTCGCGACATCGCTCGGCGAAAGCAAGTTGAAAGCGATCTGCGCGCCAGTCAGGAGCAGTTGCAACTTCACCAAAATGAGTTGGCCCACATGGCGCGATTAAGCATCATGGGCGAGATGGCAGCCAGCCTGGCACACGAATTGAACCAGCCGTTGCATGCTGTCAAGAATTACGCCCGTGGAAGCGTTCGCCGCTTGCTCAAGGATCCCGAACATGACGTCGAATTGATGACCATCTTGGAACGTATCGGGGAGGAGGCGGATCGAGCGGCGGAAATTCTCCGTAGAGTCCGCGACTTCGTCCAGAAAATCGGCCCGAATGTTTCTGCGATTTCGGTGAACGATCTGGTTCAAGACGCGGTGATGATTAATAACCTGGATCTCAAGCGAACCCGTGCCAAGGTCGTCTGTACACTTGCGCCCAATATCGCGTTCGTGAGGGCCGATCCAATCCAAATCGAGCAGGTCGTGGTGAACCTGGCCCGCAACGGCATGGAGTCGATGCAGGATATCCCCGAAGAACAGCGGGTGTTGAGCATCGGCACTCGGCAGTGCGACGAGCAGACCATTGAGGTCTTCGTCCGCGATTGCGGCAAGGGAATCAGCGAGCAAGAAATTAAAAAAATCTTCGAGCCTTTCTTCACCACGAAAGCAGAGGGGATGGGCATGGGCCTAGCCATTAGCCGCTCGATCATTCAATCGCACGAAGGGCGGCTTTGGGTCAGCGCGAATGACGATCGCGGCTGCACATTTCATTTCACCCTTCCCGTTGCATAGGAGCGATTAGCCATGAGCGGGCATTCGACGGTATTCGTTGTTGACGACGATCCAGGCGCACTGGAATCGCTGCAATGGATGCTCGAGCAAGCCGATTTACACGTCAAAGCGTTTCAATCGGGCCGGGAATTTCTCGATGCCTATCTCCCAGAACAAACGGGCTGTCTGGTGCTGGACGTGCGAATACCGGAAATCGACGGACTGACGTTGCAAGAGATCCTCCGGGATCGCAAGATTCGTTTGCCGATCATCTTTATGACCGCCTATGGCGATGTGACGACATGCGCGCGCGCCTTCCGCGGTGGAGCGATTGATTTCCTGGAGAAACCTGTCAACGACAAAGTACTGTTGGATCACATCACAAGACTCATCGCCCAGGAAGAGCAGCACCGCGGCAACAGCGGGAGCAATGGTTTCGGCGACTGCTTGAGCCAGCTTACGCCGACCGAAACCGAGGTTCTGGAGGAATTGATCCTAGGGAAAAGCATTAAGGAAATTGCCTGGGCGAGGAAGGTTTCCGTGCAGACCATCTGGCGACATCAGGTGAACATCTTTAAAAAGATTGGTGTGGAAAGTCAAATCGAGTTAGTCCGTGTCGCCACCCATTGGCAACTTCAGCACGGTCAGAATCGCCAACTGTAGGGAACACCCTTCGTGGCGTTCCGGGGCCAACAGGGCGGGACAGTGCCTGTTCCCGGCAAGAATCTCCCTTACAGGAAGTCGCCTGAGTCCTTCCTGGGAATCCACTTCGAGCATGTCATTTCCGTGCCGCGGACGGCCCTGAGCGAGCAGCATCCGCGGATCTCTTCAGCAAGATCGCTGCAAGACGGTCGTTGGCACCCGTCGATTTCTCGTTCACTGCCAGTGTCGCGCGGTATTTCGTCATGGCATCCTCAACCCGCCCTAATGCTTCCAGTGACTGGGCATAGGAATACAGGGTATCCTCGTCATTTGCACTGATCACACGGGCTTTTTCAAATTGTTGGATCGCCTCCTCATGCCGATGGAGAGCAGCTAGCTTCAGTCCGAGATTATAGTGGGCCACGAGGTTCGGATACATTCCGATATCGCGGATCCAGAGGGTTTCGCTATCGCGCCAATAGCTCGTCTGTTGCCAAGCGGCAACGGCCAGTACGGCGATCATTCCGGCTGCCGAAATCGCCAAAATGAAGCGGCTGGCCCTCCGAACCGCAGCCCCAAAGCGTGCCGCGAGAAAATCGCACAGATCGGTCACGGCCCAAACCAGCCCAAGCACTAGGCCAATCTGCGGCAGATAGGTATAACGATCGGCCATCGACTGCCCGCCGACCTGAAGCAGGCCGATCACCGGGACTAGCATTCCCAGATACCAGAACCAGCCAACTAGCAAATACGGTGCCTTTCGCCGCCCAACAAATACTGCGGCCGAAACTGCCGCCAGGATCGCGGCCGCCGCGAAAGCCGTACCGGGTCCAATGCCCTCGCTAGGATGCGGATAAAGGACGGCCAGCCCGCTGGGCCAGAAATAACAGCCCAGGTAACTCACGTAGGCCACCAGGGCATTGGTGATGCGGTTCAGCAACGAGATGGATTCCAACGACTGGATGGCATTAACCTGGGTGCGGATGGTCAGCGCGGAAGCGGCCACCGAGAGCAGCAGCAGGGGAATTTTCTCGATGAGCACCTCGGGAGCATGCCAGCGCCGCAACGGCCAGTAATCCAATAAGAGTAAGACAAGCGGCAAGGTCACCAGCATCGGTTTCGCCAACAATCCTAATAGGTAAAGTAAAAAGACGATGGCATATCGGCCTGCTGTCCGTGGGATGCGAACGTACCGCACATAGGCCCCAAGCGTCAGAACAAAGAACAGTCCGCTGAGCACATCCTTCCGTTCAGCAATCCAAGCCACCGATTCCACCCGTAGCGGATGGATGGCAAACAGGGCAGCCGCCAGGGCGCTAGGCCAGAGGCGGCCGGTCATCTGCCGCACCAACAAGAACAGAAACACGGTGGTGATCGCATGCAGGACAATATTCATCCCGTGGTGGCCGCCAGCCTTCAACCCGAACAACTGGCAATCGAGCATGTGCGAATAGGTCGATAGCGGATGGTAGGTATACGCATGCCAGTGATAGACATAGTACAACAGGCCGTGCCACGTGAAACCCTGATTAAGATGCTCGTTCTCGTAGACGTAGTGATCGTCATCATAATTGACGAAATCGTAGCCTCCCGTCTGGCAGAAAACGAGCGCCACCGCGAGGCCCAAAAGTCCGCAGATCATTAAGACCAGCGGGCGACTTCCCTGAAGCGGGAGTTTGTAATCCGGAGCCGTCGCGGCGAGAACCGGCAGTGGAACTGCACAAAGGTATTCCGTTTCCTCCATATAAAAATGCTAGCAATCTCAATTTGGCGTTCAAGTAGGTTAGGCTTTTCAGCTTGGCTGGTCCGATGTACTGTCAGGCTAGAAAGCCTGACCTACGGAAGATTTGGCGCCTTATAATACGCCCGATACCAGTCGATGAACCTGGCAATTCCCTCTTTCAAAGGCGTGCCGGGGCGGAAACCGGTGTCGCGTACCAGATCGTCCACGTCGGCATACGTCTCGGGCACGTCGCCGGGCTGCATGGGCAGGAAATTCTTCGTGGCCATGCGACCGAGACACTGCTCGACCAAAGAGATCATCTCCATCAGTTCGATCGGCTGATTGTTGCCAATATTGTAGACCCGATAAGGTGCGCTGCTCGTGCCGGGATCGGGTCTGGCGCTGCTCCATTGCGGGTCAGGCTGCGGGATGCGGTCTAGCACGCGGAGCACGCCCTCGACAATGTCGTCGATGTAGGTAAAGTCCCGCCGCATAAGGCCATGATTGAAGACATCGATCGGCCGACCGGCGAGTATGGCCCGGGTAAAGAGGAACAAAGCCATGTCAGGCCGGCCCCACGGACCATAGACCGTAAAGAACCGCAGCCCGGTGGTCGGCAGACGGAAGAGATGGCTATAGGTATGAGCCATTAACTCATTGGCTTTTTTCGTGGCCGCATACAAGCTCACGGGATGATCGACGTTCTGATGCACCGAGAACGGCATCTGCGTATTGGCCCCATAGACCGAGCTCGACGAGGCATAGACCAGGTGCTTGACGCCCGAGTGCCGGCAACCTTCCAGAATGTTCGTGAATCCTAGCAGATTGCTGTTGATGTACACGCCCGGGTTCTCAAGCGAGTACCGTACTCCGGCCTGGGCCGCCAGATTGATGACCAGATCGAATCGCTCGCTATCGAACAGCCGGGCCAGCGATTCACGATCGCCCAGGTCGAGCTTGACGAAACGCCACTTTCCTCCGACAGATTTGGCCTTTTCGGCCTCCAACTGCTTGAGGCGATCCAGCTTCAACTGCACCGAGTAGTAGTCGTTGACGTTATCCAGGCCCACAACCGTATCGCCGCGGGCCAGCAGACGCCGGGTGGTGTGGAAACCGATGAAGCCGGCGGCGCCGGTAAGAAGAATTTTGCTCATAATACTGGTCACGCCTTGACAATCTTCTCTCGCCCGTTCGCCACCTTCTTCGTCGCATTCCGCGTATCGATAACCAGCCGGGCATGCTCGACGATGAAGTCGTAATCATAGGCCGAGTGGTCGGTGGCAATCAGCACGGCATCCTGGGCGGCCAGATACTCGGGTGTGAGCAGACAACTCACCATATCGGGCACACTGTAGTGTCGCATCTTGGGCAGCCGCGGCACGTGCGGGTCGTTGTACGTAAGCACGGCGCCGCCG
>Ga0118677_10003813_pt1 | contig 28105 bp, 19 predicted proteins | sample AliMusrvi5mmetaG_FD_86154 | JGI IMG/M metagenome (GOLD analysis project Ga0118677, IMG submission 86154) | reverse complement strand
TGGAGGAAAAAGGGAAATGGAACGTATTCATTCCGAAACTGGAATATTCAACGGACAATGCCGCGATGATCGCCATCACCGGCTACCTGAAATTCCTGAAGAAAGATTTTGCTGAACAATCGGTTGCGGCGTATGCCAGGAGCAATATGTAGGGTTATTTGCTGGTAACCACCTCAAACCGCTCTTCATCCGTGAGTCCAAGGAACCGGTTTTTGTGGTCATAGTGCAGGTAGCCCGGCATCTCTTCGCCCGGAGGAAGATGGAAAATCACATACTGGTTCATGAAGAAGTCAAAGAGATAGCCGGCATGCTTGCGTCCTGCATACTTTGCCAGGTCGTAGACATCGGATACCGTCAGCGAATCAATCTTGTATTTATAGAGGACATCAGAGGAAAAACCGTTCAGCGTGAAGCGGCCGGAAAAGCTATCCGTTGCAGTAAGTTTTGAATAAAGAACTGTCTTTACCGGCTTTGGTGCATTGAGCTTGCTGATCTCGAACCAGGAGGATGCATCCATGGCATTGAGTTCAACGCGTTTGTAAAATGTCGAATCACCGAATTCCTCCGAATCTTCAAATGGGAAGAGGTATTCATCAAGCTGGACCTGCGCCATGGTCAGGAGATAGGACTGTGGCTGGGTCTTCAGGAACGTGTCGATGGATTCTTCAACATAGACCTTGAATCCCAGGCTGCGTAATTCATCGATGAATGAATTCACGTACCTTTCAAGGTAGATCGAGTCATCAATGTTCCGGATGTATTTGCTGTCAGTAAAAAGTGCTGAATCCTGCTGCGCAGTGGTAAGGGAATCAAAACCCGGAATCAGTTCTCCCTTGTGGCTGTATTTGTATAACGCTTCGGGTGAGAAAATCTGGATGTTGATCGGCGGTGGGTTCGTAATAAACCCCTGTGCCAGCTTCCGTTCGATTGAACATGATGAAAGCATGACCAGGATAAATATTCCTGAAAAGAAAAAAAGTCGTTTATACAAAGCTGTTATCAGATGAACACGTTAAATTATAAGTAAAAACTTATTTTCCCGGCTTTTATTATTCCTTCTTCAGCAGTTTCTCACCAAATGACCTTCCATACGACACGCATTTATCAAGGAAATCCTTATGCGGTGTAAACCTGACCATCAGCCCCTCGTCAAAAAGTCTGAGTTTCAGGTTCGAGAGGTTGGCATTCATGATCTTCACTCCTTCGCCGCTCCAACCGTAGGAACCAAATGAAGCGGCAAGTTTTCCCTTATCCCTGATGGGGTTGATCATTGCAAACAACTGGTAAACGGGCAGCAGGATATTCTGGCTAAAGGTCGGGCAGCCAATGATTAAGCCTTTGGAATGAATGATCTTGTGCTCGAGTGTGGCGGGATCCATTTTTTCAATGTCGCACAGATCCACGGCAATATCCCCGGCCATGCTGAGTCCTTCTGCAATTTTTTCAGCCATGGCTTTCGTATTGCCATAGGCTGAGACATAAGAAACAAAAACCGCATTGGAAGCAGGTTCCACCAGAGCTTCCTGCGCATACTGCTCGGAAAGATCCACATATTTCTTCCAGTTGGTGCGCAAAATCGCTCCATGACCGGTGCAGATAGCATTGATCTCTAACGACCGGACTTTCTCAATGGCCTTGATCATGAACTTGCTGAACGGCTTCATGATCACATCGAAATAGTACCTGAAGGCTTCATCAAAGTTACCCACCTGGTCATCAAATATTCCTTCATGACAATAATGCTCACCAAAAATATCACAGGTAAAAAGCAGCCGGTCTTCTGCAAGGTATGTCATGAATGAATCAGGCCAGTGCAGGTTGGGCGAACTGATAAACTGCAGGGTCTTGTTTCCAAGGTCAAGAACTCCGCAATCCCTTACAGCGATATGCGGGAATTCAAATCCAACCAGGTCTGCCAGGTACCGGTAACCGGCTCCGGAACAAACGACGGTTGCTTTAGGAGCCAGTTTCAGAAGATTTGCGAGACATCCGGAATGATCCGGCTCGGTATGATTCAGTACAATGTAATCGATCTTTGCCGGATCCACAACCTGTTTCAGCTTTTCAAGGTAGGTTTCCCAAAATTGTATCTTGACGGTCTCGATGACTGTTTTTTTCCCGGCATTGATAAAGTAAGAGTTATAGGTAGTTCCGTAGCGGGTTTCCATGACAATATCAAACGTGACAATATCCGGATCGAGGACACCGATCCAGGTCACATCAACAGAAACCTTTAGAATTTTGTTATCGGGCATATTTGTAGCGAAAATCAATTAATGTTTTACTCACGAATTCATCATATTTAAGAACATGGATTAACGATTACAAAGGCAACTCCATCTGGATGGCATCACTTTCATCCCCGGCATCCGGTTCCTGCTTTTTTGAGTTTTTCTTTCCTTTTTTTCCAGGTTTGGATTTGCTGGCTCTTCCTGACTTCAAATCCTCCTCCTTTGCGGTCAGTTCAACTTTGACAGGCTTACCCTTTACTATTGGTTCTGCTTCTGCAATGGCTTGTTTTGCCGGTTTTCTTGCAGTGGATTTCTTTTCAGGAATGTCAGGGACAACTACTTCTTCCTCCACAACAGTTGATTCCACAAGGATTTCCTGATCTTCGTCCGATTCTGTTGCAGAATCTTCTGTTTCGTCATTCACCGATTCAATCAGATCGATTTTCTTCACAGCCCACAGTGTGAGCCGCTTTCCTTTGGCTTTAACACCTTTGACCCCGATGAATTCATTCACCAGGATCTCTTCTTTCTCGGCCCCTTTTGATTTCTTCTTCATATCGAAGGAGATATCAAGTGTCGGCGATTCATCATCAGTCAGAAGGATCAGCCGGTTCTTCTCCTCTTCACCGATAAAGTCAATTTTTCTTTCAGTGGGTTCGACGATGAACCGCTTGATATAGAGAATCCCGGTTTTGCCCTCTTCATAAACCACGGTATAGATTTTCTCCGGGTCATATTTTTCGATCCTGATCATATCTTCATCAAAATGCGTACTGAGATCAAATGAGGTCAGCCTGAAATTTCCGGACTGCATCATTGTCAGGATGCGGTCTGACCCCGAGAATTCACCCAGCAGGATTCCGCGCTCCTCGGTATTCAATCGTTTGACGGTATCATCATACCAGATTGACCGAGAACCCAGCGTTGAGATTCCCTCTTGCCGCTGCTCGATTTTCCGGATCCCGTATTTTGTCAGGATGTTCCCGATAGCGCTGCGTCCTTTGATGGCAACACCGGTAAAGTCGAAATCAAAAGATAACTTCTTCAGTCTCGGTTTTGGTCTCAGTTCCACCCGGATGATCTCTGCCTCGCCATTTGGGTTGGCAGTAAAATAAAGGATCTTCGAATCCGGTGTTCCCTTTGTGATGATGTATTCCTTATCGCGTGTGACGCCGATAACATGGAATCTTTTCACCATGAACTTCCCGTTTTTGCCGTCCCTGTAGATCATGTTATAAACGGTCCGTTCATCGTTTTTCTGGAAAACGGCAATGTGGATTATATCCTGTCCGACGAAGACCTTATCCGCCACCTTGGTGACGATAAAGGTGCCATTCTGCCTGAACACGATGAGTTCGTCAATATCCGAGCAATCACAAACAAATTCATCTTTTTTCAGGGATGTCCCTGCAAAACCTTCTTCGCGGTTGACGTACAGTTTTTCATTGGCTGCAGCCACTTTCACTGCTTCGATCGTGTCGAAGCTGCGGATCTCGGATTTCCGTTCCCTGTTCTTCCCGTATTTCTTCCTTATCTGGCGGAAATATTCAATGGCAAAATCGATAAGATGATCCAGGTGGTTCTGCACTTCTTCCATTTCGCTGCCGATGTTCCGGATCACTTCATCTGCCTTGTCGGAATTGAATCTCGAGATCCGTTCGATGGGTATCTTGCGCAAATGACGAAGATCATCTTCATTGATGGGCCGGATCAGTAATTTCTGAAAAGGTTTGAATCCCCTGGTGATAGCCTTGTCGATCTCTTCCCCGGTCTTGCATTTTTTAATCCCTTCATAGATCTCCTTTTCGATAAAGATTTTTTCCAGGGAAGAATAGTGAAGCTGTTCCCTGAGTTCCTCAAGCCGGATCTCAAGTTCCTGTTTGAGCAGATCGAGCGTCTTGGCCGTGGATATTTTCAGGATATCGCTGACGCCCATGAAGCTCGGCTTGCCGTTCTCGATCACACAGGAGTTGGGTGAGATGGCAACTTCGCAATCGGTAAATGCAAACAATGCATCCATCGTGGTATCCGGGGAAACACCCGGCGCAAGATGGATCAGTACTTCGACATTTTGCGAAGTGTTATCATCGATCTTCCGGATCTTGATTTTGCCTTTATCGTTTGCAACAAGGATTGAATCGATGATAGAACTTGTGGTGGTTCCAAACGGGATTTCGTTAATGACCAGCGTTTTCTTGTCGATCTGCTGGATTTTGGCTCTCAGCCTGATCTTCCCGCCGCGGATGCCGTCATTGTATTTGGAGACATCCACATAACCGCCTGTTGCAAAATCAGGGAAGATTTCAAATGGCTTTCCCTGTAATATGTTTATCGAGGCTTCAATGAGTTCATTAAAATTGTGCGACAGGATCTTGGATGCCAGTCCAACTGCAATACCCTCTCCTCCCTGCGCAAGCAGCAGCGGGAACTTGGCCGGCAACGCAACAGGTTCCTTGTTCCGTCCGTCATACGAAGCTTTCCATTTTGTGGTCTTGGCATTAAAAAGAACTTCATTGGCAAACTTTGATAACCTCGCTTCGATATACCTTGGCGCTGCGGCGCTGTCGCCTGTAAGGACATTTCCCCAGTTGCCCTGTGTATCAACCAGCAGATCCTTCTGCCCTATCTGAACCAGTGCATCACCGATGGAAGCATCACCATGGGGATGGTATTTCATGGTATGCCCGATGATGTTGGCAACCTTATTATATCTGCCGTCATCGAGTTCTTTCATGGCATGCAGTATCCTGCGCTGAACGGGCTTCAACCCGTCTGCCACTTCGGGAACGGCTCTTTCCAGGATTACGTAAGAAGCATAATCCAGGAACCATGACTGGTACATATCCGAAAGATGGATCGTTCCTTTCAGTTCGCCCGATTCAAGTTCAGGATGATCCCCGTTGCCGTTTACTTCTTCACTGTTCATTTCTTAGCGTCTTCGCGCCTTTGCGGTTAAAATTCTATTTTACGAGTTTTGATATTGCCCTGAACTGTTCGCTTCCCGAATACCGGAGCAATTCAAAAAGGATAGATTCATACGTAGTGACAATGGCTCCTTCCTGCCGCATCCGTTCGATTGCAATTGTCTTATCATTCAGACGCCGTGAAGAAATGCAATCTTCAACAACAACCGGGTGATAGCCATTCCTTTTCAGATCAATGATAGTCTGAAGCACGCACACATGACTTTCAATCCCTGCAACGATGACATTCTCTTTGCCGGACACAGCAAGTCCTTCCATCAGCCGGGGCTCATCGCAACAGCTGAAGGACAACTTTTCCATCCTGATCTGGTGGCTCAGGTGCATTGCAACCGGCTCAATCGTCGGGCCAAGGCCCTTGACATACTGCTCGGTCACAAAAATCGGAACACCCAGTATTTTCAGCCCCTGTATAAGGATCGCTATATTATTCGACAGTTTCTCATTTTCATGAATCACAGGAAATATTCGTTCCTGGACGTCGATGATGAGGGCTGCACAACGTTCTTTAAGAATTCTCATGGCGGAATGATTAATAAATAATCGTTTCAATTCTTTGACTGTCCCTGTTCATGAAACAGACATGAACACTGGAATCTCTCTGTGATTCCCAGTGTCTTCTCAGTGAACCTCCGTGTAACATTTTACACAGAGAACCACAGAGTGCTGCACAGAGTATCACGGAGAAAATTTTTATAAATATCAGGTAATTGCGCTTTTCATGAAAGCCGTGAACCATTTTTCCTTCGCAAATTTAGGATTTATAAGAATAACCAAGGTTTCTTTGTTAAAAAATTATATTTTGCTAATTTTGCAGCCCCAAAAGGTTCTGCCTATCAACCGGACCATTTGGGAATCAGGATTGATTGAAAGATATCATTCTGGCCTCGTAGCTCAGCTGGATAGAGCAGCAGCCTTCTAAGCTGCGGGTCGTGGGTTCGAATCCCGCCGGGGTCACCGGAAAGAATACAAAAAAGCCAGTCAGTAACTGGCTTTTTCTTTGAAAGATTTAGAGACTGTTTAAAATTCTAAAACTGAATAAATATTTAACCACAAAGACCTCAAAGAAGGCACAGTGTACACCAGGATCATCCTTGTGACCTTTGTGTAAATCATTGTGAACATTGTGGTTAAAAATATCCAGGTATTTGATCACGAATCCTTATGCCAAAGAAATATAAGTTTTTAAACACTTTCTTAAAGGAGTTCATTAATTCTTTGTCAGTTATTTTTTCTATTGGCAAAAATGCTGTTTACCAATACATTCAAAGAAGCATTGTTGTATGGCTTTTGAATGTAATCAGTACATCCGGCTTCAATCGCCTTATCCCTGTCGCCAGGCAAGCCAAATGCTGTTTGTGCAATAATTACCACATCTTTGTTGAATTTCCGGATTTGCCTGGTGGATTCATATCCATCCATCTCCGGCATCTTAATATCCATAAGGATCAGGTCAATATCGGAGAACTTGCGGCAGAGTTCAACTGCCTCGAGACCGTTTCTTGCCATTAACACTTCCCTGCTGTATATTCTGACTGCCATCCTGATCAGCAATTCCGAATCTTCATCATCTTCGGCAATTAATATTTTGAGTTTTTTGCTGAATCTCTTGACACCATTGGCTGAAGTTACTGTTTTATCCATCTTTTTTACTTCAGGAACAGTGTACGGAATTGTAAAATAAAAATCCGATCCGGTTCCGGGCTCGCTTTTAACCCAGATTCTGCCCCCCATCATTTCCACATAGGCTTTGGAGATCGATAATCCCAACCCTGCTCCCTCATAGTTCCGGGTAAGCAATTCGCTCCCCTGCCGGAACCGTTCAAAAATGATCTCCTTTTTCGAATCTTCTATACCGACACCCGTATCTTTTACAAAAAATTCGAGTTGATTTCCCTTTTTCTCATAACCGAATTCAATAGAGCCAGACTGGGTAAACTTAATCGCATTTTTCACCAGGTTAGTTAATATTCCAAATATTTTCTCCTTGTCGGTTTTAATGATGGAATCCTTTCCTGATAAAGATTTTTTATAGAAGAAGTGTAAACATTTTTGCTCTGCTTCAGGTTTAAAAAAAGTATATATGAAGTCTATCTGTTCATTGATATTCGTTTCAGAAATAGTAACACCCATTTGTCCGGCATCGACTTTGGATATACTGATGATGTCATTTATGATATTAAGTAACCGGATGCCGCTTTTCTCAATGATTTCGAGATAGGTAACTTGTTTTTCTTTGGGTAATTTCAGTTTTTTCAGCAGTGAGGCAAAGCCCAGGATCCCATTCATGGGAGTCCTTATTTCATGGCTCATATTGGCCAGAAATGCTGACTTCAGGCGGTCGCTTTCTTCAGCATGTTGCTTGGCAAGTAAAAGTTCTTTCTCTGCTATTTTTCGTTCAGTAATATCACGGATGTTGCATTGGATGACCTTTTGTGAATCCACCAGGTAAAGATTGCTTACAAACTCCACGTTGATCTTGCGCCCATCAGATGTTTCAAGCGGAAGATCTTCATAACGAATGAATTCTTTTTCCCGCAATTCCAGAAAATTTTCATGACTGGCAACAACATCCTTAAAGAATCCAATCTCCCAGATTGCCTTTTTAATGAATTGCTCTTTGGAGTAGCCCAACATATCTATTAAAAACTGGTTCACATCAACGATCATCCCGGTTTCCGCATCAAGGATAAGGATCCCATCCTTTGCAGTTTCAAAAAGACGACGGTAGCGGGCTTCTGATGCGGCCAGTGCTTTCTCTGCCATCACACGCCCTGTCATATCCCGGATGTTGCACTGGATGACATTCTGTGTATCTACCAGGTACAGGTTACTTACAAATTCAACATGAATCTCCTTCCCTGCAGCCGTTTCTAGCGGCATATCTTCATACCGGATATACTTATGCACCTGTAATTGAAGGAAGTTTTCCTTGTTTGCAACAATATCTTTAAAGAATCCTATTTCCCAGATCGCCTTCTTAATGAATTGATCTTTCGAATAGCCCAATAGTTCAGTCAGGTAAGGATTCACATCAATGATCATCCCGGTTTCTGCATCAAGAATAAGGATTCCATCCTTTGCCGATTCAAAAAGGCGGCGATAGCGCAATTCTGAGTCAACCATTTGCGACCTGGCAACATCTATGTGGTCAAGCGCTACAGTACTTTGTTTATTCATTTGAATCATTTCAAAGATCGGTTCCCGAAGCCCTTTGCCCTCGTTGGTATACCAATAATCTGATTTGAGATTAAAAATTATACAACAATTCTAACGAGGGCTTTTTCTCGAATTAGGAAACCTGCAACGATACAAAGTTGTGTGAGTTTCACAAAAAAACCGTTACAGAACTATGATAAAAAGTTACATAATTTACAGGTAGGCGGGTTGATCCTTAATGCATCTGACAGCAATTCCGGGATGCGGATCATTTAGTCGCAGAGAAATCAATTATTGAATATAGACCTTTGCTGTTTTAACCGTATTGACACTCTGAACCTTTACAATATAGTAGCCGTTCAGGACATCGGCCTGAACCTGGTTCAGCGACTGGTCGGTCAACTGCTGCGCCAGGATTAATTGTCCGAGCATGTTTGAAACTGTTACCTGTCCCTGCTGCAATCCGGATGCACAGAAAATATTTATAGTCTTCCCTGAAGAATAGATCCTGATCGGGGAATTGTCATTGGTTGAGCCTGAAGCACCATTAAAGAGCAACAGGAACCGCCCTGCATCTTCATTTCCTGACGCCGTGAAAGTGTAAACCGGGTTTTGCAGAAGATCCTGGGTATACTTCATCTTCATATCTTCAAGTGACAAGCCGGTAAGGGAAACAACGTTTTCCATCCCCGAAACCCGGATGCTGTATTGCCCGTCAACTGGCGCAACAATTCCAACAGGGATGGTAACCGGGTCACTGACGGGCGGCATTGAATTGATCTGTGCCTTCTGATCATTCCCGGCAATGGTATAGATCTGCGGCATCTCCTTGCTCAGGCTGAGCATCTTTGAAGCATCAAGCCAGTCGGTTCCGGTCTTGCTTTTTGTTTCAAACAGGATGTACGATTCATCAAAGTTTGAATCATTGGAGATCCTGAGTGTGATCCCGTCAGCAACATTATTGGTGCTCTTAAGGAAATTATCTGCCTGGTGCGTCCTTGCTGAATTCGGAATCGACAGTGATGCTCCCGAGGCCTTAACAAAGAAACCCTGCATTGGCGGGATCTTCCCGTTTGCTCCGGGAGTCTTGTGTGTAGCATCAAGGTAACTCTCATATCCTGGTCCACCGGATTTGTTTTCGTTATAGATGTAGTAATATCCATTGACAAGGTTTGATTTTCCTGTTACCTGGTCCCAATCAACTGCTGAAGGATATGGATTGCCTAAGAGATTCCAGGGACAAAATGAGGCTAAATCGATCAATGGAAAGGTCTGATCACCGGTATTTGGTGTTCCCGTGAAGATCTTTGTTGAAGGAAAATCACCGTTGTATGCAACAAGATATCCTGACTTTGGATTAAAAGACGGAGGAGTTCCGAAGTCTGTCGTGTTTGGAGTCAGGTCTGTATTCCTGAGATTCAGCCAGAGATTGCTGCCGCATGCTGCGCCTGAAAGTGGCTGGTATTTATAAAAATCATACGTATTGGAAGGAGTTGTTGAAAAATTGCCCGGCAAAGGTGCAAAGGTCCCATTACATATCAGCTGGTATGAAACCGGTGATGAAACCAGGTGCCATCCAAGATTCCCGGCAATCTCGCGCTTTATGGTTGCATAGCCCGATACTGATCCTTTTGTGATAAGAGAGCCGCCGCTTTCAATGATGAGACCTGTTGGAGATGCATTGTTTGTCAGTGAACTTTCAACTGTCATTGCTCCCCCGGTGTTGACGGTTATTTTCCCGCCCGGGTCAACGGTCATCGCGCCTGAAACAGTGATTATGGTGCCTGATCCGACCGCCATAGCCGCGGTTCCGGTCTTTACTGTAACAGGATTATTGTCAGCACTGTTTGATTGTGCAAGAAGCTTTCCGCCGGATGCAAGGCAGAGAGAAAGAACCGGCAACAGTATAAACTTCTTCATAAGCTGGAGATTGAAAGTAACCTTGTCAAATTTTACAATGTAGCTTAATAAGCAGCTAAAATAAAATTCTTCTTTCAGATAGCCAAGAGTATTTGGAAATTAATAATCCTTGCAAAAGAGGAATCTTCAATCCCGGAGATAATGACACGAGGTATTAAGACTCAACCGCAAGGGCTAGCCCCCGGTTCGGCTCCGGTTATCGTCCGGGGAAGGCGTTAAGAACAAGTTGCAGTGCGACATTTCTTAATACTATTACAACATTGTGTTAACACGTACAAGCTCACTTTCTGTTAATCTTGCACCTAAGTTACATGACCAAATTTTACAGTAACAAAACAACAAGATGCACAACTTAGAGAATCTAACAACTTACGTCCAGCGAAATGATAAGAAGGTAAAAATGCCTGTCAAGTCAAGACATACTCAATGTTTTTTGTTCGGTATCCGGCCTGGCAAAAAGAGCAGGAAGGATATCACAGAACATGGAGAAGTTATCAAAGGAGTCTATTTTGATCAGCTGACTATTTCATTTCTGAAAAAAGCACTGATTGGTGATGACCAGCGCTGATAACAGTTAATGAGATTATCCGGGTTTTATGTATCTATTGAACCTATTCTTATGATGAAACGAATAAAAATAACAATCAGCAAAGAAGATATTTACATAATTGAAACGTTGGTGCAGGAAATAAAGGATAATCCTAAAGGAGCGTACACTCTTTGCGAGAACTATGGTCTGGACAAACTCTCTTCCGATTTTTTTGAAGACTTTGATTCCCTGAATTCAGAGGATCAGGAAAGAGTGGTTGAGGAATATGCTTCTGCAAAATCAAACTTTGATGCCCAGCTATCGGAAGAACAGGAAGAAAAGTTTGATCTCTTTGTTGAAATGTTCGAGGATGAATTGTAATTCTAAAATCCAAGACCTGCCATTTTTACCTGCCCTGAAATTTTATACCAAAAAAATCTAAAGGTATCGTATAGGTATCGTATAGGTTGACTATACTGCTTGTATAGGCTGGCAAATTGGCAGGATTGGGTATCTTCCGGCCTTTCGACTTTTGACTTTCGACTTTTGACTTTCAGCTTGGAAATCTTAACATCTGACAGATTATTCTTGGCGCCTTTGCGTCTTTGCGGTAAAAAACGCTTGTTGTTAAATGGTAATATCGGCAAACGCTAAAATGCAAGAAAGCTAACCGGTAAACTGGCAATGAGTAAAATGGTAATTCAGGTTGCCTGATTACAGATTTGGAAATGACTTTCGACTTTAGACTTTTGACCTTCAGCTTGGAAATCTTAACATCTGACAGATTATTCTTGGCGCCTTTGCGTCTTTGCGGTAAAAAACGCTCGTTGTTAAATGGTAATATCAGCAAACGCTAAAATGCAAGAAAGCTAACCGGTAAACTGGCAATGAGTAAAATGGTAATTCAGGTTGCCTGATTACAGATTTGGAAATGACTTTCGACTTTCGACTTTTGACCTTCAGCTTGGAAATCTTAACATCTGACAGATTATTCTTGGCGCCTTTGCGTCTATGCGGTAAAAAACGCTTGTTGTTAAATGGTAATATCGGCAAACGCTAAAATGCAAGAAAGTTAACCGGTAAACTGGCAATGAGTAAAATGGTAATTCACGTTGCCTGATTACAGATTTGGAAATGACTTTTGACTTTCGACTTTAGACTTTCGACTTTAGAGTCTTTGAAACTCAATCACCGGGTACCCCTTCTCCCCTTTGTTGTTATAAAATCCAATGAACCGTAACCGGAAGTAATAACCTTGTCGGGTATGAATAACATAATTAACACCGGTGCGAACCGTATAGGCACCGGTTACAGAACTGTAATATTTCCAGTCATAGCCGATCACATCCAGCGTGTTTGAAAAGGTCAGCCGGCTCACATCCTGATAGGAGATCGCATTGAAAGAATGAATTGAATCCACGGCAACCTCTGTATTTACAGGATTTATGAGAACGCCTGTCACAAGATACGGATAAGCCTGTCCTGCGTCTGTAAAGAGAAGCGTAGAATACTGGGTGAAAAGAAGATCGTACATGTCACTTGGCGGCTCCAGCTGCTGCAGGCTCCCACCACCTGCCAGACTATAGAAAAGATAATTCACCGTCCCGTCTTTCTGAACCATTCCTGAATGAACATTGGCACCGGATAGATCCGCAAACCTGAAATAATAGATCCCTTTCCTGAGACTGTCAAAAATTACCTGGCTGAACCCGAGGCTGTTTGCATTTTCATCAATGCCACGATTAAGAATGTACAGGTGATTGCCGGAGATCGTATCACCACCGGCAACCCTGAACCATCTGCCAACGGCATTTGAATCCGCATTACCGTCTGATTTGTCGAACTTCCAAACCAGGCCTGCTGTATCATATTTTGCTCCAAAGGGAACAGCACCGATGTCTGCAACCTTCATGAAATTTGCGGTGTTCAAAATGATCTTCCAGCCATCCGCGGAACAATCAAACCCAAGATCACTCGCGGTCTTCCTGTTTTTCAGAACGACCATGTTGGCGGAGAGATCAAAATAGAGCTGGTAAGTATAGTTAATCGTCATGGGAATGGTATCAGTCACGATATCCCCTTTTGGATGCGGGGCAATGGCCTCATCCTTCTTGAAACAGGAGGTCAGCATGAGGACAAACCCTATGAATAAAATAAACCTTATCGTCCGGATCATTTAATTTTATTAAAGTTCAAGGCAAGACTGACAAAAAATGTTCTTCCCCAGGCAATTGCCTGCGGGCCATCACCACCGCCGGAGCCATGGGCACCACCGCCACCGGTGGTGCCTGTTCCAACCGCAGGAGTCGTGGTGACATTAAAAATATTCTTCACCCCGGCCGACAAGCGGACCAGGCTCTTTGCGAACCCTTTTGAACAGGTGAAGTCCATCATGCTGTAGGGTTTTACGTAACCCTGCGAGATCGTGTCGCCTGAGAAGATGAACATGGGTGTCTTCCCGGTATATTTATAGATGACTGCGAAATTGATATCGGGCTTATCGATCCGGTACGTGGCTTGTGCACTAAAATCCGTGCTGAAATAAAAATCTGAAGCCTTGTTGCTTCCGCTGTTGTAGTAATTCCTCCCCATCTCCGCAATGCCAGCCTGCACCGTAAATGCCGGGTACATCGAAAACGACAGGTTAAGCTGACCACTCACGGCATTGTACCGGTCAATGTTGATGTACTTGTACAGTGCACTCCTGGTATCGACAACGGCCAGCTGGATGATGTTGTTCACATGGTTATAGAAACCGGCCAGTTCCATGTTCCAGACCCGTTTGTTTCGTTCTATGCTGTAGTTCAGATTGAGGTTGAAATTGTTGGAGGTTTCAGATTTCAGGTCGGGGTTTGCCTGGATGTTGTGATTGATGTCCACAAAATACATGTAGAGTTCCTTGATCGCCGGCGACCTGAATCCCCTGGAGTAGGCCAGCCGCAGGTTAAAGCCATCGCGGATGGTCCATTTTGCGCTTAATGCATAAACAACCGGGGCTTTGAATTTCGTGTTATAGATCAGCCTTACACCCGGCTGGAAAGAAAGAAATTTCCATGGATCCCATTTCATGGAGCCAAAACCTGCGTAATCGCCAATTCTCTGGTAGTTATCAAGGATGCGCCCTCCCGATCCCGATTCAATGTTCACATCAATACCGGTCTGGAAATTCAGTGTACTGGTTGCATTGTTTTTTGAGTATGTGGCGCGGGCGGTCCAGGAAGTAACATCCGTGGTGTCCTGGTCACCCGGGTTGGTAGTCAGAACCTGCTCAAGTGTTGTAAGGTCCTTATAGTACTTTTGTTTCTGGCGATCATAAAAGCTGTATGCCGCAATGACATTGAAAAAATGATCCATGGGCAGCTTCATTGAATATTCAGCCTTCCCGGTGTAACGAACCGTGGTAAAGTAGGAATCAAATCCCTGTTCAAAATAGGGAGGGAACAGGTTTCCCTTGTCAACCAGCAATTCATTAAAATACTGACCCGAAAGTTTCAACCGGATCGCATCATTGGTGTAAGCATAATACCCGTCAATGTTATACTGCCTGCGTGGTTTAAACGACTGCGCCCGCCCGGTATCCACGCCAGGCAGCGTATATCCGCCAAAGAAATTCCTTCCGCCATCAATGGATACCGTGCTTTTCTTCATGCTGGCTGAAAACCCGCCGTCGAAATTATACTGGCCGACCGATTCGTAATAGGTATTCCCGTATACATTCAGTGCAGATTCCTTAGTTTCTCTTGTGATGATATTGACAACTCCTGCGATGGCATTGCTACCATAGATCACCGACATCGGACCTTCAATGATCTCGAGATGATCCACATTGTTGAGGCTGATCTGGTTCAGGTCGATGTTTCCTTCCATGCGCCCGATCATGGGGACGCCATCAATCATGAACTTGACATTCTCACCCGAAAGTCCCTGCATGGTCAGGCTTGTGCCCAGCACACCTGCCTGCGAAACACGCATGTTGGCTTCCTTGTTGAGCAGCTCGGTCATGTTCGTGGCTGCCTTCATCTCGATCTGCCGTGCATTGATCACCTTTACATGGTAGATGGATTTATCAATGCGCTCCGGCGAATACTGACCGGTGACGACCACCTCCTGCATGTTCAGGACCTTCGGTTTGAGCAGGAAACTCCGCTGTTCTCCGCGATGAATCGTATCACGAAGCGTTTCATATCCCACGCATGTTATGGTTACTGCAGAAGTTTCAGAGATTGCTTCAGAAAATGTTCCTTCAGCGGAAGTAACATAATACTTTTTATGGTGTGGGGATGATCCTTCAATGAGGACATTCGCAAAAGCAACAGGTTCGTTGGTTTTGGCATCAAGCACCGATTGAATATATTGCCGGCCCTGGCCATAGACTGAGCCTACGGCCAGGAATGCCAGCAATACTAACCAAACCACTGGTATGCTGTAATGTCTTTTCCTCACACTACCTGGAAATTATAATTTTATTTACCGAAGTGCGGGTGCCTGATGATATTTTTAAAATGCAGATTCCTGAAGCAAAACCTGATGAATTCACACTTACCTGGCCGGATTGAGCAGGAAGTTTTTCGGTAAATAATGTCCGTCCCGTCAGATCAGTAATCACGAGTTGAGTTTCTTCATTTTGCGGCGCAAAGGTGATATGAACCTGGTCTGTTGCGGGATTTGGATATACCATGACCGGTATTGCGGTTGCTGATTGTTCATCGATGCCCACCCCGGCAATCTTGCTTTTCATAAAAACAATCTTACCGGTACTGCTGCCTTCATATTTTGTGATCACGAACTTATAAACATCACCGGCTTTCGATTTGACAAAGTAAGCCAGTGAATCTGTAAGCACCCATGCGGAGTTTGTAAATGATTTCCAGTCATGGCCGATAGCGATCTTCGTAGAATCCCATGCAAATGGGTTGTAGCCAGTAAAATTGGGTGCTACCGGCATGAACTTCCGTGCATAAACATTCGCATTGTTCTCAATTCCCATGAAATTATAAACCGTATCCGGAGGCTCCGGTGCAATGTATTTTGTGAAGACAATATCCCAGGATGATTTCTCAGGCTGGAAATCGACGATGGTGTCGGTCTCGAGTGAATACCCGACAAATTCTTTCGTAAGATAGTTGTTGCAATTCAGGGTGACATCCTGCTCCCCGGTTCCATCAAGGTGTGCATATTTGAAGATGTAGATGTCTTCTCCGGCTTTCTTCACCTGCATCCAGAGTTTCCTGAAACTCCCGTCGCGCAGCTGGATCACGTACAATGAATCACCGGTGATAAAATGATTGTTGGTATTGTAGATGCCCCATCCAAAATCAAGCCCGCCTTTGGCATGTGTCATAAATGCGCCATTTTCCCAATCGTTCGTACCATTGAACATCCGAGACCAGGTTTGAAATCCTGCAGTGTCAACGGTAGCCCAGCCTGATGTATCTGCCCTGGGATAAGTGTAAAGAACTACACCCCTTCCATCATTGGTGATGATGCTCGAACTCATGATCATCGTACGGAAAGCAATGTCCCAGCTGTCGCGCGGGTAGGTGGAGACAACTCCATTTTGCATGCTGTAATAGACTTCGTTGGAATATGATGGTCCCATCACAACGGAATCTGCTGCCATGGTTGTTTGTGCGGATGCACTGAGGCGGAAGATTGAAATTGTAATCAGCAGGAATGCCATACGAAGAACGCGTAATGATTTTTTCATTTGATGAAATTTTGTGGATAATAATAAATGAATGAATTCGCAGGAAAATTCCGGGATGGAATATCGCCGACCAGGCTGGATTAACAGCCGGATATGACTTATGATCAATAAAAGTTTATGAAAATTGAGATTCCCGGAAGACAGTTTACATAACCGGAGGGGCCCTCAGGCCTGGAGACGAAAGATCCCGTTGCGGCCTGGAAACAGAGTAAGCAATTGAGAAGGAATAATGATTGGAAACATGGAGACATGAAATTCCGTTACCGGGAACAGTCCCCGGAAATGAAGAATAATCGTGCGCCTGATCTTTATGAAACAGTTTCTGGATATCAAGGGTTTGCTCTTTGTCCCTCTTGGTGCATATTAATTGCGGCAAGAGGGGCTTCCCCCAGATCTTATGCTGATGGAAATTCACCAGCGAACCAATCATGATCCACAGGACAGAGATTGCCCAAAGACAAAAGAAAATCTTTTTTATGAACCTGATGATTGCCACGTGGTTTTTCTGTTTCAGGTGCAAAAATATAAAAAGATTCACACCACCGGCAAAATCTGTTAATTTTTCAGAAGAATTTAGAAATTGATGATCATGGCGAATAAAATTTCACCGCTAATTACATTTAAAAAGTCACACAATCCTGTTCAGGAATTTTAGATTACGGTTTGGTGGTCTGCTGAAGCTGTGGCGTATCCCCGTCAATTTTATAATCGATCCCTGTTCCCGAGCCGGTATAACTGAATATCTTGAAATAATACGTTGTATTTGGGAGCAGGTTTCCAAACCATGCTTGCTGTATCCCGCTTGCTACATTCTTATCTGTATTGCTGTTCGGAACCGGAACACCATCAACCGGGTTGACAATGCTGCTGAAGCCAACACTGCTCATCCGGATCAGGTAGCCGTTCGGGACAACATCACCGGTGGCATCCGTCCACTGCACAATGATGTTATAGGCAGAAAAATTCGTCGGGAAATGCGTTGGTTCCGGGGCAAGCGAAGAGACTGCCTGTGAGACTGTAACGACAGTTGGAGCCAGGCCTGTGACAGTCACTGTAATATTTGCCACCCGTGTTGAATACGAAGGATTTTGAGCATAGCTGGCTGTAATTGTCCCGTTACCCGAACCTGAAGAAGTAGGAACGCACCAGGTCTGATCGCTGGTTACAGTCCAGTTCGTATTGGAAGTTACTGCAAAGCTTGTACTGCCGGCGAAATCCGATACATCCTGGTTGGAAGGTGTAACGGTGAGCGTTGGTGCAGCTCCTGCCTGGGTCACGGTGACAACCACCGACGTAAGGCCCGTAACAGTTACGGTTACAAGGGCAATTCTCGAAGTAACTGATAAATTATCCGAATAGGTTGCCGTTATTGATCCGCTGCCTGATCCGGAAGGTGTTACAATGCACCATGACTGGTCGCTTGAAACAGTCCAGCCGGTATTTGATGTGACAGAGAATGTTGTGGTTCCTGCAGTTGCAGTGACCGCCTGGTTGGATGGTGTTACTGAAAGTGTCGGTGCACCGGCTGCCTGTGTGACAGTTACCACGATTGGTGTTAACCCGGTGACTGTTATAGTCACGTTGGCTATCCTCGAAACGATCGTGAGATTTGCTGTGTAGTTTGCAGTGATCGTACCATTTCCTGATCCCGATGTGGTGACAGTACACCATGACTGATCGCTTGATGCTGTCCAGCTGGTGTTTGAAGTGACCGAAAAGCTGGTGCTTCCTGAAGTTGCTGCGACTGCCTGGTTTGAAGGTGTTACGGAGAGCGTTGGTGCCCCGGCTGCCTGGGTCACGGTCACGACAATCGGCGTAAGGCCTGTGACAGTAACCGTAACGTTCGCCACTCTTGAAGCAACAGTAAGGTTTGCAGCATAGTTAGCAGTAATTGTTCCATTGCCGGATCCGGAGGTTGTGACCGTACACCATGACTGGTTGCTTGATGCAGTCCAGCTTGAATTCGATGTAACGGTAAATTGTGTACTTCCAGAAGTTGCTGCGACAGCCTGGTTTGAAGGTGTTACTGACAAGGTCGGGGATGTTGTGGTTAGCGTGAGGTCACTGCCGTTGGTAGTTCCGCTGCTGCTGACGGCAACGATGCGGTAATGATAAGTAGTTCCGGCGGTAAGTCCGGAGATGCCGGCCGATTCGCTGACCACCGATGAGCCAGAACCTGCGGATGTTGCAGTTGTGGAGGTTCCGTAACTGACAGTTGTTCCCCAATCAAAATGATACGTTGTTGCAACCCCGTTTGGATTCACAGTACCATTGAGGGTGGCAGATGTCATTGTAACACTGGTTGCAGCAGTGGTTGTTGCTGTGGGCAACGTTCCCGAGCTTGATGCCAGCCAGATGGTTGCATTCATCAGCAAACGCTCATGGTTCCCGCTTGCATCACCGGTCCAGCCATTGTATAACACATCATTGGGATCGCCTGTTCCGTCATCGCAGGGAGAACTGTCGCCAACGCCCACCACCTTGCCACTGCCATACGATGAGTATGCTACCATGGCGTTTGTGTTCCCGAATGCAGAACCGGTTTTATAAATAATTCCCTTGATGGTGCTGTTGCTGGTTGGGGATAAGGTCATGGTTGTACCATCACTCCACATTGCAGACGTCACATCTCCCATCACACCATGTAAAAGCGGGTCGCCGGGTAAAGAAGGGATATTGGTTGTTGTCTGTGAGATATCAACCAGGTCGAATGCTATTCCGAATGGGTTTGATTGAATTCCATTGTTGGTCATCAGATCGTTCCAGATTGCAGGAGAATCCCATCCATCATTGTTCCTGTCAGATCCGTTATGATCGGAAATCATCATCAGCCCTCCCCCGTTCTGGATAAAATTCATGATGGCAGTCTTCTCTGCAGTGGTAAATACGATGTTGGGTTCACACACAACGAAAACCTTGTAATTCGAGAGATCCTGCACATTTGATCCACTGCCATACGTGATCGCGCCATTGTAAGGCAGCGTTTCAACATAATATCCTTTTTTCACACAGTCGATTCCCCAGGCAGATAATGCTCCTTCCCAGTAGGTTTCAACGGTTGACGTGGTAACGGTAGACTGATCGGGTGTAGGGTAACGCTGGGGATTTGATTCATTGCCTGAACCTGCAACAGGAGGTCCTGTGCTGTAGCCGAGATTATGAACATCAGCATCAATGACCCAGTCGGCACTTCCGGCGGTCTCAGCCTTGGTGGCATCAAACAGGATCTTGACCTGGGCTTTAAGCGTAAAAGAAAGCAAAAAGAAAAGAGAGATAATAAGGAGGTTTTTCATCAGTAATCCGTTAATTTTTGGGGGTTGATTTTTATATGTCAGGAGGACATTGAAATTATGAGCAATTATTCTATGAATATGAAAGATCAGGATACATAGTCATTCCTAAATTTTAATCAATTAGATGTTGTTCTGATACCAAAAGTTGCCCTGAATTAAAAAAAATTCGAATATATATAGATCGTTTCGTGCATATCATGTTTTAAAAATCATGAATGCCTGATAAACAAGACCTTTTATCTATTCAGAAAAAAACTCAAAGACTGTGTAGCTATCGCGATCGTTTCAGCAAAGATAGGGAATTACCCTAACAAAACGAAATAAAAATGGCCTTCTTATTCGATGACAACTTTTGACGACAAGACTCCTTCCGGCGTCACGACTTTCAGTATAAAAATTCCTTTCAAGTTATTCTTAATGACCACCGGCAGGGAATTTGCGCCGCTTTTTAAGTAGACATTCTCAGAAAAAATCTCTTCCCCGGTCATGTTGAATAGTTTAACATCAGCCATCCGGGATACGCCATTCATGAAATGGATATTAAATGATCCCTGACTGGGATTCGGGGAGACATCGAGCGTTGCCGTTTCACCCTGAAGGGGCTGAACTGAGACAGATCCGCTTCCTTCGGCAAGCCAGATGGATGCATTGATAATAAGTTTTTCATGATTTCCGCCAGCATCCGTGATCCATCCATCATACAGGTTATCGTTGGGATCACCGGAGCCGTCATCACACGGGGAACTGTCCCCAAACCCAACGACCCTGCCGCTTCCATAGCTTGCATAGGCAACCATGGCATTGGTATTTCCAAAAGATGACCCGGTCTTATAAATGATTCCTTTAACCGTGCTGTTATCATTCGGATTCAGTGTCATGGTTGTGCCATTGCTCCACTGAACTTCAGTAACATTGCCCATGATGCCATGAAGTAACGGATCACCGGGCAGGTTGGGAATGTTTGTTGAAGTTTGCGAAAAATCAGCATAGTCGAAGGTCATTCCAAACGGATCTGATTTGATGCTGTTGTTTGTGATCAGGTCATCCCAGATATGCGGTGAATCCCAGTTGTCATTGTTCCTGTCTGAATTGTCATGATCAGAGACCATCATGAGGCCGCCACCATTCTGGATAAATTGGAGAAGCGCCGTTTTCTCTGCAGATGTAAAAACAATGTTCGGTTCACAAACAATAAAAACATTGTAATGCGACAGGTCCTGCGCATTTCCCGTATTCCCGTAAGTTATAGCACCATTGTACGGCAGCGTTTCAACATAGTAGCCCTTCTTCACGAGGTCGATTCCCCAGGAAGACAAAGCTCCTTCCCAGTATGATTCTGACGTTGAAGCCGTAACCGTTGATTGTGCCGGTGTAGGAAGGATCTGGGGATTGGATTCATCTCCCTGGCCAATCACTGCGGGACCGTTTGGGAATCCCAGGTTGTGCTGATCTGCATCAATCACCCAATCTGCATTTCCTGCAGTTTCGGCTTTCGTTGCATCAAACAGGAATCTTTTTTGCTGCGCCCATGTTGTATAACAGAGGACCAGGAAAAGTGAAAGGGTAATTATTTTCTTCATTTTAAAAAATGGAAATCGTTATCATTGAATGAGTAGCATTGAAGAACGCACACCTTCGGTGAATGTTGTTACCTGTAAAGAATATATTCCTTTGGATATTGATTTTATACTTAATGGAATCATATTATCTCCTGATCTGAGTAAGATGTTCTGTGAGAATATTGTTCTCCCTGTCATATCGGTCACCCGGATCACGGCATCTGAAGATTGTTTCATTTCCATCCTGACCATGCAATTTCCGTCGTTTGGATTGGGATAGACGACAACATTGTCAGAATTCTTCCCCGCAAAATCTGCCATGCCAGTCGAGTTCATATTTCCTACCCTCATTCCGTTGCCAAAGCTGGTCACCCAGACTTCATTAAGGTCATACGGGTTATAAAAAACACGTTCCGGCTGGCGGAATGGATAACTGCTAACCAGCGTTGAAACTGGGTTCTGAGTATCCAGGTTATTCATCATCCAGAGTCCCTGGGATTCGGTTGTGAGGTATGCCTGGGTCAGCACCTGTGGATTGAATGTGACCGAAGTGACCCGATCAAACCGGGAACCTGTCAGCTTGGTCCAGCTTGCCCCACGATTGGTGGTCCTGAACAACCCGCCAAGGCCGTTTGGTGCGCCGCCCCAGCCACTGTATACACAGACGTACCAGGTGTTTTGTGCAGCATCCGATGGATCGACAATAAGATCCTGCGTCCAGTAATCCATGGCAGCGTCGCTTACATCTGTCCATGAACCCGCTGCCGGATCATAAATAAAAACTCCCGAACTCGCTGTAAAGACGCCACTCGGATTGATCCTCCCGGAAAATGTGCATACGACTTTCCCGTCATTCAGAACGATGATTGCAGAAGGATGACCTTCAGTCCTTGGTGGATTTGAAAGCTTCACCCATGTTGAACCTCCAAGCGCACTGAGGTTATCGGTCCTATAGATCCCTCCTGCCTGCGCACCCTGTGTACCACCGAAATGAATCACGGAAGCATACATCCTGTCCGGATTGTTCGGGTCAATTGCAAGCCAGTATACCGGGTGATTGAACACATGCAGGTTTGACCAGGTTAAACCCTTATCAGAAGAATAAACGATCTTACCGCTTCCGTCGCTGGCATCCAGCTGCGCATCACGCAATCGTGTGCTCTGGTACATGTCGTGTATCCCGGAACAGGCCCCGTACAGAACGTTGTTTGTTCCTTCTTCAACGCGGTAAAGTGTATTGACGGAAAAACCAGTGTACTGGAAACCCCAGCTTTTGCCGGCATCCAGGCTATTGATCCCGCCAATATCACTGAAACAACCCAGCATATTGGCCGAATCCTGCCAATGCACCTGCCAGCAGGAGGTGTTTTCAAGTCCGATGCTGCGATAAGAACGGTTTTTTGGCGTTGAAGCCCCTGCTGGATGCTGATCTTCTGAGTTAACGTAGGCCTGCCTCCAGCTTTCTCCCCCGTCGCTGGTTGCTTCCACATTGCTGTAGCTGCCGAAAAGAACCTTGTTTGAATTTGTTGGTGCAACCGTGATCCCGAAACAGGATTCACTCCAGCTCCAGACTTTATCACCGTTATAACCTTCCCAACCGGTAATGATGTTGGAATTGTTGGTGGTGTTGAATTTTTTTATCCAGGTATTGCCACCGTCTGCCGACTTAATCACAAGCGGCGCTGAGAGTGCTTCATCATGACCGCCAAGATAAATTGTGCTGATGTCGTTTCCGGCCATCCCGATGTACATGACAAAATCACTGGCAAAATTGATGCCGGCCGATTTTGGCACCCATAACATGCTTGCAGCATCCATCACATAAACTCCCTTTGCATAGCCATAGTATTCCCAGGGGTTGATCCCGTTGTAGGTATCGCCTGAATTCGCTGCGATGCATGCAAACCGTGTCGTACTGCCTGTTTTTGCCCCGGCAAATGACCAGATCACATGGCCTGATGCAATGCCTGATGCAGCCATTTTTGAAAATGTGCTTCCACTGTTCGTGGAATAAAATATCCCTTCATTGGTCCCGATGTAGATGTTGCTGCCATCCCAGAAAACGCCTCCTGTGATGAGGCCCGCACCCATATCGGCTGCATGCTTCACCAGCGAAAGGGTGTTCCCGCCGTCATTCGAAAACAGGATATCCCCGTATCCGCCAATGATCAGTTGCGCGGGGTTTGCAAAGTTGGCTTTTAGGGTATAAACCTTTCCGTAGGTATCCACATTGTATGTCTGAATTTTCGACCAGGTATTCCCGCCATCGGTTGTCTTCACCGGGTATCCGTAATTCCCGTCATTGAGATTACAGTATGCTACGTCCGGATCATTTGTAAATTCATAAGTTGAAAGTCCGAATACCTGGAGTTTTGTAAAATCAACCAGCGAATATGTCGATCCAAAATCAGTGCTGTGATACAACCCGCTCATATCGCAGCTTACGTAAAATTCATTGTCATTGGCCGGGTTGATGGAAGGAAAATACAATGAGCCTCCGCCCCCGATGCCGCGCGGATAAAAGCTGGCAGGCTGGGAAACGGCAGTCCCTCCAAACAAAAGGGCGCAACAAACGAAAAACAGAACTTTTGTTTTCATAGTTTCTGGCTTTAATTAAAACTGTAAGAAGAGGGTGCTCTAGTCTTTTAGACACCGGATTGACAGCGCGGTTGTCTTGTAGCCAAGATTCCTGTCTGCTTCGGGTGTAAGGAAGCCAAGGTAACGGTACCAGGCGCCGGCTGCAGAATTTTGTGTATACGACCAATAGTAGGCGCTTGCCTTGAAAAAGTAAAACGTCCCGGTGGTTTCACGGTAGCCTCCTCCGGGTGCACTGAAACCGCTGGAATTAGTCGCACCTTCATTGGGATTCATCCAGTGCAGGAAGCCGGTTTCCTTCATTTTGCCGCCGGCGACAGAATCTCCGCCGAGGTAATTTACAAGTTCAGACCATTCATCATCGCCCGGGATATGCCAGTTTGCCGGGCATATTCCCTGGATGAAACCGATGGGTGCCGGACTCCACAATGTATTGTTATCCGAGCCATTCAGGTATTGAACCATCTCGCCCCACTGGTAAAGACCTCCGTAAATATCACAATTTGCAGGATCATCGCCATAGCAATACTTCTCAATTACCGGGTTGTTCTCCTGGCTGGTTGTTGTACTGATCTCTGTCCCTATGTTTAAATTGCGGGCCATCCAGCATTGTGTCCCGATTTGAACGGATGGGTATGTCTGCCCGTCGCGGAGATCATGAATTGCCGCGCCACAAACAAAACAGGCATTGGTTGATTGTGTCAGCACAAGGGCTGCAGATCTTCCGCAATTATTGTACGCCCAGACGTAACGCATGTATGACGTCCCGCATATAAGACCGGATTCCGTCCGGGTGGTTCCTGTACCCATGTCCTCTGCACTGTTATAGTCATTCGTTACATTCCATTTATATCCTAAGGCTCCGCTCACACTGGTCCATGACCAGATGACCTGGCTTTCGCCGGGGATGTGAATGCCTGCTGCCGGAGTTTCAATGATGGCTGCATTCAGCCCGTTCCATTGTGCGCCATTGAAATATTCGATCAGGTTTGATGAACTGTTGTAAATCATCAGCCCGGCAACAGCACGGAGGTCATCTCTCTGTGCATTGGTCAGCCGCGGGATCAGGACACCTTTATCAATGGAAGAGACATCCAGGATGGCAGACTCGTGGGGCTTTTCGCCGGAGGGGTTAATTGCTACACCAAGTGACGCCTGGCTTCCTGAAGCACCGGGAATATCAGTCGAAGCAGCACATACCGAGGTCCATGCACTACCGTTAAAATAATTTAACCGGTTGGTGGCAGTATTGTAGATGATCAATCCCGTAACCGGAGAATTGACCTGCACCGGAGTCGTCCTTGGCAAAAGAATACCTCTCGTTGAATTATTGATATCCAGCAACGCTGAATTGTCGGCCGGCACTCCATTCTCCGGGTTAATCGATAATCCACCTCCGGGATTGACTGTTCCGGTAGTGGAAGATACGAACGTTGTGGATGCCTGGTACCAGAAACTACCGTCAAAAAATTCCAGTGCATTGTCCGTTGTATTGTAGATCAGCAGACCGGTAGCCGGCGACGGGATGACATTCCGCTCGCTGGTAGTCAGCCGTGGCAGCAGGATTCCCTGTGTACTGCTTTGAACATCCAGCGCAGCAGCAGGATCGGCCGGTGCATTGTCATGATTAATGCTTACCTGTGCAAATGAATATGTACAGATGAAAAAAAACAGGCATGCGGTATAGAATCTATTCATGTAGCCGTGAATTGGAGGATTTAACAGGTAAATGTAAATAAAAAAATTGCATAAGCCAGGATCAGCCAAGGCAACGTACTCCCGGAACCTTAATTTTTCTGCTTGATTTTAATGAGTTCGTAAATATCTTTCAGGAAACTGTCATTATTAATTTCAATCCTGATGCCTCTTCCCTCTGCATACACCCTTGCGGATCTCAGTTCTTCCTTAATCCCTTCAGATATCCCGCTATTCAGAATAATATCCGTAGCCTTTTGTCCGAATACCATTGCTACTTTGAAATACCCATCCCTCGGAAGGAGCAGGAGAACCGCTCTTTTTTTATCCTTAATCCTGAAACTCCAGCCATATTTCTCACCGGGGTAATTCCATTCTGCAATCGTGCCCGGATATTCTGCTGCAACAAAATTCTTTATATCCTGCCAGGATTCATAAGTCTTTCCCAGCGTGATCTTCAGATCTTCATCCATCGGGATTTTATTTTTACCAGGAAAGATGCTATGGTCCATCGCCAGATAAATCAATGTGAAACATCCGTTCAGTTGTGCACCAGATGGCTCCTTCCGGAGAAGTCCGGTATCCACTTAAAAGGTGATGATCTCCTTGGGTTTAAAAGTATTTTCCATCGTCCAGAAATGGGCACTTCCATGAGCGATCCGGAAGATGATCAGGCCGGGGCTGTCAACAGTCAGGCCGAATGTCTTTAAAAAAGGACGATCATTCAGTGCTTTTTCCTTCAGGATCCGGTCATCGACGAATTCAACCTCACCATTGATCCGCAGCATGGTTCCGATCTCTTTTTCGGATTTGTAAAAGCAGATCTCTGCATTCGGGTTCAGCTTCAGCTGATGATACAGATCCTTGTTGGCTCCTGACTGAAAATAAAAGCCGGTGGCATCGGCAAACCAGAACCCCATGGCCCTGACCTTTGGTTTGTTATTCTCAACAGTTGCAAGAAAGCAAATGGGATTTTCGTTTGTGAATTGTATGCAGTTCTGAATATCCATAGTACAAATATTTTGCTGATGAATTTGTTTTAGCAAAAATAATACCTTTTTACCTGCCAACCATTTGCAATGCAGCACAATATTTTCAGGTACAGAATTACGAATATGCGAATGACGAATGCAAGAAGGAATGACAAGAATGACGAATATGCGAATGACGAATTCAATTATCGAATGTCGAATTGATCTCAGAACAATGATTGATGATTTACAATTTGTTACATTGAGATCCCGTATGGGATTGGGGATTAAATCTGCTTTCACGAGGGCATTCGAAATTCATGTCATTGAATTCGCATATTCGTCATTCGCATATTCGTCATTTTATGCCAGACAAATGTCACGGTTTCTCAGATCTCGTATTTCAGACCTGTCTGTTGCACAATTCGTGAATTATATATATATTGCAGCATCATTTCAAATCCGGCTACACAATGATCAACAGAGACAACCTCATCACAGAAGGCTACAGCGGCAGGTTTGGCAACCTGATCTTTCGCCGCTGGGGCAAGAAGACCGTGATCTCAATGGTTCCTGACTATAGCCACCGAAAGTGGAGCAAGGCCCAGAAGGAAAACCGCAAGCGGTTCCGCGATGCGATGGCTTATTCGCGCAAGGCCTTATCTGATCCTGAAATGCGGAAGTATTACAGGAAGCATGCAATGGGAATGCAGACAGTCTGGAATGTTGCCGTTGCTGATTACATGAAGAAGCCGGAGATCCGGCAAGTTGATCTTTCAGGATACAGGGGAAGAAAAGGTGATACAATCCGCATTAATGCGCATGATAATTATCGTGTTGCTGCTGTGATTGTGACTATCCTCAATGCACAGGGGATTGAACTTGGGAGTGGTCTTGCCGTTGAGATGGCCAGCAAAGCCTGCTGGATCTACAAAGTAATGACACGTATTCCTGATTGGGAAACAGGAAGGATTGTTGTCCGGGTGACTGATTCGCCCGGGAACACTGTAAGATCAGTGCAGCCAGTGCAGTATGCCCCTCCGCCTGGTTAAACAGAAATAATATCCCGAATTTCATTCTTATCAAAAAACTCTAACGGGCTTATCCGGCCTCCGTCCCGCTATTTGGGTAATTGGTCAGATCCATTAATTTTCTTGCTGCCTCATCACAAATGGGTGGGTAAAACACCCATTCAGGGATGGTATTTGTTTAAATATTGCCTGATGGAAGGATGACTAAACGTCAACTATAGATAATCTAAGCATTAGTCGCAGCAAAGGCGCAGAACGGGCGCAGGGAGATTAATGGAAGAGTAAAGAAAGAGAATGACAAGAATTACGGATATGCGAATGACGAATGCAAAGAGGAATGACAAGAATTACGGATATGCGAATGACGAATGCAAGGAGGAATGACAAGAATTACGGATATGCGAATGACGAATGCAAGGAGGAATGACAAGAAT
>Ga0118677_10000771_pt3 | contig 28108 bp, 24 predicted proteins | sample AliMusrvi5mmetaG_FD_86154 | JGI IMG/M metagenome (GOLD analysis project Ga0118677, IMG submission 86154) | reverse complement strand
GGGCCTTGGGGGGGGGCGGCCCGGCGGTGGGGGGGGAGGGGGGGGGGGGGGGTGGGGGGACAGCCCGCGCTGTCCGCGCGCTTCGCTTGGGACAGCTTGGGCAGTCCCCGGACCGAACTTGGGACAGTGAGGGCAGTCCCCTCGCGGATGCCGCGGATCAGGCGCAAGCCGTCGGCGAGTGTGGGCAGGCGGAGGTCCATGACGACGGCCGCTGGATGCGTGGAGGCGTAGGCGGCGAGGGCGGACTTCGCGGTCATCGCGGCGGTCACCTGGTGGCCCGCATGTTCAAGCAGGAGCTGGCGCAGCTCCAGCTGGTCGGGGTCGTCGTCGGCGATGAGGATTGTTGCCATCAGCCGAAGATGATATTCGCAATGACCACTTGCGGCAGCGTCTGGTTCCAGCTCTGCGGAATGCTATCGAAGGGGAGCCGGAAGGATTTCGTTTCGCCGGGCTTGAGGCCGCCCAGTTTCGCTTTCACGATGGAGACCTTTTCGCGCAGGACGACCTGGCCGTAGGGATCGTAAAAGATGCAATTGACATCCACCTGATTCAGCGGACGGTCGCCGGCGTTTTGAATGTTGCCGACGATCTCAACGATGGTGCCGCCCATGAAGCTGTCTGTCGCTTTCAACTCCACGCCACTGAGGCGGAGGTTGCGCACGTAGCTCTTGGCTTCGGGCGCGATGGGCTGGGCCTGGGCAACGGGCGCGGTGTAGTTCTGCGAATAGTAGAACGCCGCGCCTCCGGCGATTGCCGCTGCCAATGCAAATACAAGTGCGAGTCTCATGGAAATACCTGCCTGCCGGACAACTGTTATTGTCCGCTGATCGTCATTTCAGGGATCATCAGCGTGGGTGAGGCCATGGAGCCGCGGAATTCCAGATCGGAGCCGATGGCCGCCATCTCTTCCAGCATGCGCATCAGGGTGCTGGCGATGGTCACCTCGCTCACAGGATACGCCAACTCGCCGTTCTCAATCCACACACCGGCGGCGCCACGCGAATAATCGCCCGTAACTATATTGACACCGAAGCCGATCAATTCGGTCACGTACAAACCGGTTTTTATTTGCTTGATGATTTCATCGGGCGGGAGGGCGCCAGCGGGGATGTAGAAGTTGCCGTGGCCGACGCTGGCGTTGCCGGTGATGCCGCGCGAAGCGTTGCCGGTGGTCTTCATGCCGAGCTTGCGGGCTGTGTAGCTATTGAGCAGATAGTTTTTCAGGACGCCGTTTTCGATGACCACGGTGCGGCGCGAAGGGACGCCTTCGTCATCGAAGGGCGAGGAGCCGAAGAGGCCGGGGATGGTGCCATCGTCGATCACCGTAAGGTTTTCGTGGGCGATCTTCTGGCCGAGTTTACCGGCGAGGAACGAGGAGTCGCGATAGATGGAGTCGCCACTGACGGCTTCAAAGATATGGCCGAGTAGCGTGCGCGCGGCGCGCGGTTCGAATACGATGGCGGCTTTCTGGGTGGAGACTTTGCGGGCTCCCAGGCGGCGCAGGGCACGGGCGGCGGCCTTCTGGCCAAGCTCTATAGGATCTTCCAGCATGTTCCAGGCGCGGGCCATACTGTACCAGTAGTCGCGCTCCATGGCCTCATCCTGTTTGGCGACGGGTACGCAACTGAGCGAGCAACTGCTGGAGCGGTAGGAGCCGGCGAAGCCATCGGAGTTGGCGAAGGCGCGGGCGCCGTGGTAGGAATCGACCGAAGCGCCTTCAGTGGTGAAGATGCGCGGATCGACGGCCATGGCGGCGGCTTCGGCTTTACGGGCGGTTTCGATTTTGGTGAGGGTATCGAGCCCGGCGGGTTCTTCGTAGAAGAGTTTCAGGTCGCCTTCGAACTTGCCAAGTTCGGAGGCATCGGGCAGGCCGGCGTGCGGATCTTCGCTGGTGATCTTGGCCAGTTCCATGGCCGAGTCAACCATTTTGGCGAGGCCTTCGGGTGAGAGGTCAGAGGTGTAGGCCGAGCCGGTGCGGCGGCCGGCCATCACGCGCAGTCCCGCGCCACGCGAGCCGGCTTCCTTGAGATTGTCGACTTCATTCTGGCGGACAAGAACGGTAAACTCCGCCCCTTCCGATACAGTGCACTCGGCTCCGCTGGCCCCTTTACTGCGCGCCATGCCGATCACATCGGCGGCGATTTGATTCAATAGCGCCTCGCTCAAGCGGTGCCTCCCACGGTCATCTTGTCAATTTTGATTGTCGGAATGCCGACGCCCACCGGGACGCTCTGGCCTTCCTTGCCGCAGACGCCGACGCCTTCGTCGAGTTGCAGATCGTGCCCCACCATGCTGACGTGCTTCATCGCTTCCGGTCCGTTGCCGATGAGCGTTGCGCCGCGCAGCGGGCGGGTGAGTTTGCCGCCTTCGATGAGGTAGGCCTCGGTGGCGGAGAAGACGAAGTTGCCGCTGGTGATATCGACCTGACCGCCGCCGAAGCTGACGCAGTAGATGCCTTTGTCGACCGAGCGGAGGATATCCTGCGGATCGCTTTCACCGGCCAGCATGTAGGTGTTGGTCATGCGCGGCATGGGGACGTGTTGATAGCTTTCGCGGCGGCCGCTGCCGGTGGAGGGCGTGCCGAGGATGCGGCTGGAGAGCTTGTCCTGCAGGTAGCCCTTGAGCACTCCGTTTTCGATGAGGACGTTGTGCTGCGTGGTTTCGCCTTCGTCATCGACGTTGAGCGAGCCGCGGCGGCCGGCGATGGTGCCGTCGTCGACGATGGTGCAGAGTTCGCTGGCCACTTTCTGGCCGATGCGGCCGCTGAAAGCGGAGACACCCTTGCGGTTGAAGTCGGCTTCGAGTCCGTGGCCGACGGCTTCGTGGAGCAGGATGCCGGGCCAGCCGGGTCCGAGGACGACGGTGGATTCGCCGGCCGGGGCATCGACGGCATCGAGCTGGACAATGGCCTGGCGGGCGGCCTCTTTGGCGAAGTGTTCGGGTGTTTTTTCGTTGAGGAAGAAGTCGAGCGAGACGCGGCCGCCTCCGCCGGAGACGCCACGCTGCGGAACTCCGTTGCCTTCGCGGGCGAGGGCGGAGACGCTCATGCGGGCCAGGGGCTGGCGGTCGTGACTGATGACGCCGTCGCTGTTGGCGACCATCACGTAGCGGAGCTGGTCGGCGTAGCTGGCCATCACCTGGAAGACGCGCGGATCGTAGGCGCGGGCTGCGGCGTCGGCGCGTTTGATGAGCGCGACGCGTTCATCGAGGCCGGCTTCGGTGGGCGCTTTCAACACCGGGTAGAGGTCGCGCTTTACGGCGTTTTTCAGATCGGCGATGGAGGTCTTGGCCGGTCCATTGGCGATGCAGGCGGCAGTGGCGGCGGCATTGCGGATGCGTTCGGGGCTGAGGTCGTCGCTGTAGGCGTAGCCGGAACGTTCGCCGGAGATGACGCGCACGCCGACACCCAGCGAGACGCCTTCGGTGGCCGATTTTACGATCGATTCATCAATGCCGAGAGAGCACGTGGATACATATTCGAAGTAGAGGTCAGCGTAGTCGCCGCCTCGGGAAAGGGCCTCATTCAGGTAACCTTGCAGGTCGTGCCCGGTTATGCCGAATTTTTGGCCGAAGAACGAATCACTCATGCCCATCCTTACAGGATACCAGTTGGGGGTGGGGCGGACGCCGATTGCTACGGAAATACCGCTCCCTTACGGTCGCGGCTCGGCTGGTGGACGTATGCTGCTAACCGAGCCGCGACCGTAAGGGAGCGGTATTTGTGCGCTACTTCACTGTGATGAAGACGCCGGAGGGCGAGGGTACGCCGTCGGCGGTAGCGATTACTTCGTGATCGCCGGCGGGTAGGGCCGCCGGCAAAGTAATGGCGATCTGGTAGAGACCGGCTGTTCCAGGGGCTAATGCGGCGCCGATGACCTGGGCGTTGAAGCCTCCGACGGTGACTCGCGGGGCGTTGGTCAGGAAGGCGGAGCCTGAGACCTGGACTCCCGCGGGTACGGCGGGGGTGGTGGAACCGAAACCCGTGCCCCACAGGATGACCGTGTCGCCTGCCTTGGCCGGAGTGGTACTGCCGGCAAATAGATCGGTGGGGCCGATGTAGCTGTAATCGGCACGAGTCGCCACGGCATATTTACCCGCCCACAGGAAGAACGCAGGCCAGGTGTTGAGGATCTGGGTTGTTGCCGGGGCGCTGGAGACACCATTGACGGTGACGATAACGCTCGCTGAGCCGACTCCGGCATCCGAGGGCGACTGGGCGTTGATCTGGGTGTCACTGATGTACTGCACGTAAGCGGGCTTACCATTGACCGTAACGCTGACTCCATCGAGCGAGGTGGGCAGTGCGCCCTTCACGAAATCGTCTGTGCGCCAGGTGCGAGTGGTGAGATAGGTGAGGTTGGTGCCCTGTATGGAGAACCACGAACCGGCGGCGATGCCGGGAAGGTAGCTGGCGCCGTTAACGATTCCACCGGTGGTGATGGCGGGCTTCAATACGGGCGCGACGTAGGCGAGGTTGTAAGTCTTGGAATAAGTGATGTCTCCACCGACTAGCAGATCGTTATTGGCGGCAACGGCGCTGACATAGATGGTGACGTTGCCCAGGTCAGAGGTGGGCGGAGTCCAGCTGAAACTGAAGGTGGCGGACCCGGTCTTTCCGGCCTGCGTACCGGTGGCAGTGTGTTCGATATAGAGCAACGGATAGAACGAGTTTTCGTTGCAGCCTGCGAAGCTTTCGTTGCTGAGGCTGTTGTTGATGCAAACCAGCTGGGTGTTGCTATCGACGCCGGGCGTAAAGAAGCCTGCCTGAGTCTTCGTGTTATTGGCGGCGCGGGCGGTCATCTGAAAGCCCCAGCGCTTTTGAACTGAATCGGTCACGGTGACCGTCAAAGTCTGCTTGACACCTGGAGTATAGGTCAAGCCGTTGGGGAACGTGACCTCGACTTTGCCGCTGCCAGTGCCAGTATGACATTGGGCGCAGGATGTTTCGCCTGGCACTCCGGCCTGGCCGGCATCGACTCCGTCGGACTTGGCGATCATCTGAACAGGCAGTGCGCAAAACACGAGCGTCGCAAAAGCGAGCGCATTCAAACTGGGTTTGGTCATCAGGAAGTCTTAATTCTACATGACGAACCCGGCCCGATGCAGGTTTCCGTTACTTCTGTACCGTGATGTAGACTCCCGATGGCGAGATGTAGCCATCGGCGATTGCGACGATCTCCTGGTCGCCGTCGGGCAGCGAGTCGGGCAGGATGATGGCGATCTGATAGAGTCCGGCGGCACCCGGAGCGAGTGCAGCGCCGACCACCTGCGCGGTCACACCACCGACGGTGACCATCGGGGCATTGGCCAGGTAGGCCGCATCTGAGACCTGCATTCCGGCTGGGACCGCAGGGTTGGTCGCACCGAAACCGGTTCCCCACAGGATGACAACATCACCCGGCTTGGCGGGAGTGGTGGCTCCGGCGAACAGGCTGGTTGGCCCGATGTAGCTGTAGTCCTGCCGGGTGGCTACGGCATACTTGCCTCCCCACAGAAAGAATGCCGGTGAGGACACGGTGATCTGGGTGGTAACGGAAGCGCTGGCCACTCCATTGACGGTAACCACCACGCTGGCGGCGCCGAGTCCGGCATCGGAGGGAGCCTGGGCGTTGATCTGCGTGGCGCTGATGTATTCGAGGAAGGCGGGCTTGCCGTTCACCGTGACGCTGACTCCATCAAGCGTAGTGGGGAGTACGCCGTTCACGATTTCAGAACTGTTCCAGGTGCGGGCCGTGTTCGCCAGATTGACGCCCTGGATGGAGATCCAGGAACCGGCTGCAATTCCGGGCCTGTAGCTGGCACCGTTGACGACACCGGCCTGCGAGATGGTTGGCTTGGGAACGGAAACGGCGGCGGTGAGGGTGTAGCTTTTCGTATAGATGTGGTCGCCGCTTTCATTGCCGTTGTTGTTGGCGGCGTTGCCTGCCACGTAGATCGTGACACTGCCTACGTCGGTTGCGGGCGGCGTCCAGGTGAAGGTGAATGAGCCGGAACCGGTCTTGCCAGATTGCGTGCCGCGACTGGTGTGGGTGATGTAGTCGAGCGGATAGTTGGAACTGGGGCACCCGCTCCAAGATTCCTGCGTTAGAGCCGCGTTGGCGCAGACGACCTGGGTGTTGCCATCAGAACCCGCCGTGAAGGAGCCGGCCTGCGTCCTGGTGTTGCTGGCCAGACGGGCAGCGGCCTCGAAGCCCCAGCGGCGCTGGGCGGAATCGGTAACGGTTACCGTTAGCGTCTGCTTGACTCCTGGCGTATAGGTCAGGCCATTCGGGAAGGTGATGCTCACGCTGCCGCTGCCTCCGCCCCCACCGTGGCAGGAGGTACAGCTCGATTCGCCTGGTACACCTGCAAGTGAGGCGTCAGGCCCACTGGCATAGGCGTGGATCAACACAGGCAGCGCGAGCTGGAGCAAAAGCAGTTTGAATTTCGTCATTGGGATCGTTAAATCCTGTTGACGAACAAAGTGCCGAGCCGGTTTCCAAAAACTACTGGATGCGGCGCGGGGCGGAGATGGTGTCCCAATGGGGATCGCCCATGTACTTGTAGTCCTTGGGCAGCGTCTTCCAATCGGGCCGGGTGATGGCGTTGAGTTCGTAGACGACCTTGCCGCCGCTGAGCGTGAGCTCGCAGACCAGCTTCTGGGTGCCGTTCATGCGGGCGCCGTACATATCGCTAAAACCGAAGTCGCCTTTTTCGAGCTTAAGAACCGCTATGTCTGCAGTAGCGCCGACCGAGAGGTTGCCCAGCTCTTCGTGCTTGATTTCGCGGGCGGGATTCCAGGTGGAGCGGGCGATCACGTCATCGACGGTCATGCCCATGGCGAGGAACTTATCCATGACGTTGAGCATGTCTTTCATGCCACCGTTCATGCTGCCGACGTGGAGGTCGGTGGAGATGGAGTCGGGGTAGAACTTATCCTTCAAGGCAGGGACGGCGACGCGCCAGGCGAAGCTGCCTGCGCCGTGGCCTGCGTCGAAGATCACACCGCGCTTGCGTGCTTCGACCATGGCGGGGTTGATGTGGCCGGTGGCATCGAGTTCATCGCGCAGTCCGGAGTAGGTGTGGGTGTAGATGTCGCCGGGACGCAGTTTCTTCGTCACCAGTTCAGGCATGGGGCGCTCTTTCCGGTTGGAGCCGAAATCGACCATCACGGGGACGTTGGCGATGGTGCCTGCCTTGACGGCGTTCTCGACGGGCGTCCATTCGGGGCCGGCATAGTGGGCGGTCTTGAAGCCGACGATGATGTTGGGATACTTGAGGGCCATGTCCGCGGCTGGTTTCACCGCCATGTCGGTCTGATCGTTTTCGAATTTGCCTCCGCGCATGCCATGGCCCACGATGTTGAGGAAGACGAAGATGCGGGTCTTGGAGCGGTCGATCACGCGCTGTTTGTAATCCTCGAAGTTGCGCCAGCCGGCACAGCCTGCGTCGGCCACGGTGGTGACGCCGTTGCGGAAGGTGAAGCCATCCGGATAGAGGCTGAGGTCGCCGGCATAGGAGCGCGGCTCGCCGGTACCGGCGTAGAAGTGAACGTGGATGTCTATCAGGCCGGGCGTGACGTAGAGGCCCTTCACGTTCACGACCTTGTTCGCCCTGGCGGGATCGATGCGCGCGGCCACTTCGGCGATCTTGCCATCGAGGATCGCGACATCGCGAATGGCGTTGATTTTATTCTTGGCATCAACGACATGGCCGCCTTGCAGCAGGAGGTCGTATTTGGTCTGTGCGAAGCCGATGGAGGTGGCCGCTACCAGTAAGAAGAGTTGAAGTGCGTGCATAAGCCCACTCCAATTTATCAACTGGCGGACAATTTTGCTAACATGCTTACGCATGCAAAATCAGAGGACAACACGGCGGGCCTTTGCCGGGCTACTGGCAGCGCCACTTGGCTTGGCGCAGAATGGACCGCTCGGATCGTTGTATCCGGTGATTCAGGGGCTGGCGGATGCGTCGCCGCTCGAACTGTCGTATCTGAAGCCGGAGTTCAAGAACCTGGCGGCATATCAGACTCGGGCGCGGAAGCAGTTGGTGGAATTGCTGCACTACCGTCCGGCAGCAGTGCCGCTGGACGCGAAGGTGCTGGCGCGCAAGGAGCGTGACGGCTACCGGGAAGAGCACATCACGTTTCAGACCTCGAAGCAGACGCGAGTACCGGCAACGGTCCTCATTCCAGCGAACCTCACCAAGCCCGCGCCGGCGATTGTGGCGCTGCATGATCATGGCGGGTTGTACATGTGGGGGCGCGAGAAGGTGATCGATACCGGCGACGATCATCCGGTACTGGCGAAGTTCAAGAAGGACTACTACGGAGGGCGCAGCTTCGGAGTGGAGCTGGTGCGGCAGGGCTACATCGTCATTGCGATCGATATGTTCTATTGGGGCGAGCGGCGCTACCAGGAAAAGAACGATCCGTCGGCGATGCGCGACCGTACGAAAGAGATGACCGCGGAGATGGTGGCGACGTCGAACAGGCGCGCGGGGCAGAACGAGCCGACCACGGCACGGGGCCTGATGACGGCGGGAGTGACATGGCCGGGTGTGGCGATGTGGGACGACATGCGCTCGATTGACTATCTGGCGTCGCGGCCGGAGGTGGACGCAAAGCGCATCGGCTGCATCGGGCTGTCGGTAGGCGGGTATCGCAGCTTTGTACTGGCGGCGCTGGACCCGCGGATCAAGGCGGCGGTGGATGTGTGCTGGATGGCGAGTTTCCGGATGCAGCTGGACGAGCACTTGTCGCACTCGGTGGGGTTTTCGTTCGCCATCCCGGGGATGTATCAGTATTTCGACCTTCCGGACCTGGCGGCGTTGATTGCGCCGCGTTCGCTGTCGGTCATCGGCGGGGCAAAGGACGGGCTGTTTCCGGTGGCGGGGATGCACGCGGCGTTCGAGAAGATTGAGAAGATCTACGCGAAGGCGCAGGTGAGTTCGCACCAGAGGTGCACGTTGTATGACTCACCGCACGAATTCAATCTGAAGATGCAGGCCGATACGTGGGAGTGGCTGCGCACGGCGCTGTAGAAAAGTATCGCTCACTAACGTTCGCGGCCCGGCCAGCAGCAGGCAACCGCTAGCCGAGCCGCGAACGTTAGTGAGCGATATGGGTGTCTACTTCGCCTTCAGCTCCTGCGCGATCACCTTCTTGAAGCTTTCCGGCTCCAGCGAACCCTGGTATTTCTTGCCGTTGATGAAGATGGTGGGGGTCGCCTCCACACCAATCTTTTCGCCCGCGGCGTAGTCCTTATCGACCAACTGCTTGATCCAGGGAGAATCGAGGTCAGCAGTGAAACGCACCATATCGAGGCCGATCTCCTTGGCCCAGGCAAGAATATTGGGGCGCGTGAGCTGCTTGTAGTTGGCGTACATCTTATCGTGCATCGGCCAGAACTTGCCCTGGGCGTGGGCAGCCAGCGCGGCGGCCGAAGAGATGCGGGCGTTGGCGTGCATCTCCAGCGGGTATTGCTTGAAGACCAGCCGCACATCGTTGGGGAATGCCTTCAGTGTTTCATTCAGATAACCGACGGCCTGGGCGCAATAGGGGCACTGGAAATCAGAGAATTCGACGAGGGTGATCTTGGCATTCGCAGGACCTTTGAAAGGCGCTTTATCGATAGCGATCGGCACCGGGTCAAGCATCAGCCGGTCGCGCTGTGCAGCACGCTTGGCGAAGTCGGAGAGTTCCAGAGCCTTGCGGATTTCGGCTTCACCCTTGCCGCCGATGGCGAGACCGATCGCGATGGCCGCGAGTGACTTCGATTGCGCGCAGGGCGGATCTTCCACACGGCACTGCGCCACTTTCATACTGCAACCGCAGGTGCAGCCGAATTCGCGCAGGACCTTGAGCACTTTCTGCTTTTGCGGAGGTGTGGCAGTCTTCCAATCCACGTTGGGAAGGGTGTCGCCGGTCTTCCATACCTGGGCATTCGCAAGTGCGGTCAGAGCTAAGAGAAACGCGAAGAGACGCATCTTTCTATTATGAACTGCTTTCGATAAGTTAGAATCGATCAGCGGTCCAATTTCCTCTAATAACTTAGATCCGAAGTCCGAAGGAGTCCCTGCGTTCATGGCCGAAAAGAAGAAAGTCAATTATTCTAAAGCATTTACTGAAGCGAAGGCGCTGATCTACCAGCACCGGGGGCGCCTGGCGCTGGGCCTGGTGCTGATGCTGGTGAGCCGGTTGCTGGGGTTGGTGCTGCCGGCATCGACCAAGTATGTGATCGATGAAGTAATCACCAAGAAGCACTCCGAACTCCTCGGCTGGGTGGCTTTAGCCGCGGCCGGGGCGACGTTCCTGCAGGCGGGGACTTCGTTTGCACTGTCGCAGATTCTGGGCGTGGCGGCACAGCGGGCGATCACGGAGATGCGCAAGCGGATTCACCGGCACGTGGAGCGATTGCCGATCCGGTACTTCGATTCGATGAAGACGGGGCAGTTGATTTCGCGCGTGATGAATGACGCCGAAGGGATTCGCAATCTTGTGGGCAGCGGACTGGTGCAGTTGACCGGCAGCCTCGTGACGGCGACGTTTGCGCTGGGGATTCTGTTCTACCTGAATTGGAAGATGACCACCATCACGCTGGCGGTGCTGGCTGTGTTCGGACTGGGGCTGGCACGGTCGTTCATGAAGCTGCGTCCGGTGTTTCGCGAACGGGGCGAGATCACGTCGAACATTACGGGGCGGCTGTCGGAGTCGTTGAGCGGTATCCGCGTGGTGAAGGCATACACGGCCGAGCGGCGCGAGCAGTTGGTGTTCGCGAAAGGCGCGCACAAGCTGTTCCGCAATGTGGCCAAGACGATGACCGGCGTGTCGTTTGTGATGGCGTTTTCGAACACCATTATCGGCGCCATCGGGCTGGTGATCTTTCTCTTCGGCGGTCGTAGCGTGCTGAACGGCGAGATGACGTTGGGCGATCTGTTCATGTACGTGGCGTTCACGGGCATGATGGCGATGCCGGTGATTGAACTGGCCTCGATCGGCACGCAGATTACAGAGGCATTCGCGGGGCTGGACCGCATTCACGAAATTATGTCGATGAAGACGGAGGCCGATGAAGACGCGGGCAAGGGCGTGATCGGCGACTTCCATGGCGACGTGACGTTTGAGAAGGTCTCGTTTGAATACGAGAAAGACACTCCGGTGTTGAAGGATGTCTCGTTCCATGCTCCGGCGGGCACGACCACGGCGCTGGTGGGATCAAGCGGATCGGGCAAGAGCACGCTAATCAGCCTGGTGTTGAACTTCAATCAACCGAAGACCGGCGCGATCAAGATCGATGGCCGCGATCTGGCGGGGCTGAAGCTGCATGAATACCGCACGCACCTGGGAGTCGTGTTTCAGGATAATTTCTTGTTTGACGGCTCCATCGCCGAGAACATTGCGTTTTCAAATCCCGGCGCATCGCGCGAGCAGATTATCGCGGCGAGCCAGGTGGCGCACTGCCATGAGTTCATCGACCGCTTCGACAAGGGTTACGACACGATTGTCGGCGAGCGCGGCGTGAAGCTCTCCGGCGGACAGCGGCAGCGCGTGGCCATTGCGCGTGCGGTGCTGGCGGATCCGACGATTCTGATTCTGGACGAGGCGACATCGAGCCTGGATAGTGAAAGTGAAGCGATGATTCAGGACGGTTTGCGGACGCTGCGCACGGGCCGCACGGCGTTTGTGATTGCGCACAGGCTCTCGACGATTCGCAGCGCCGATCAGATTCTGGTGCTGGAGCATGGCGAGATCGTCGAGCGCGGCAATCATGCGGAGCTGATGGCGATCGATGGGCGGTACAAAGACCTGCATGACAGGCAGTACGAGTTCGAACGCAACCAGTTCATCAATCCGGGTGAGGACTTTACGCCGGAACCGGTGAAGGTTGTTGTGGAGAAGAAGGGCGGCGGAAGATCGATTACGGCGGTGTAGGGCAGGGGGACAGCCCGCCCTGTCCGCGCACTTCGCTTGGGACAGGGTGAGCAGTCCCCAGGGCGGCTAATGAATGCGCGCGGCGAACTCGCGGGCGATGGGGTCGGCGTCCTTCTCCGAGAGGCCGACCACTCCGGCCAGGTAGGCGAGTTTGGGGAAGACGAAGATCTTGCGGCCGCCATCGGTACCGTAGTAGCCGCCGAAGTGCGGAATCAGTTTTGCGTCCTTCAGCTTCCCTTTGAATTCAAACACCAGCAGAGCCGCATCCTCATTCCCCTTCGTCTTCAGCAGCAACAGATCGTACTCCTGATTGCCGTTCTTGTAATGGGCGATGTTGCCGCCGGGCAGGTAGTCCTTCCCCAGCAGATGCTCCGGTTCGAGCTTGACGTCGCCACGATTCGTCAGCGGGAAGAAGCGCGACAGGTCTGCGGGCGGAGTCACCTGCTTCACTGGCGGGGGCTTGGGGGCGGAGTCACAGGCGGCGAGCAACAGCATCGCGGCGGCGAGAAAACATGGCGCGGATTTCATTTACCCAACAGACTACACTAGTCCCAATGGATGAACAACACCGAATGCTGCCACGACTGGAAGTGCTGGCGGCCGCGCTGCTGTTTTCGACCGGCGGCGCGGCGGTTAAGCTGACGCAGTTTTCTTCGTGGCAGGTGGCCGGATTTCGCAGCGGCATCGCGGCGCTGGCGCTGCTCCTGCTGCTGCCGGAGACGCGCAAGGGGTGGAACCGGTGGACGCTACTGGCAGGCTGCGCGTATGCGGCGACGCTGATCCTGTTCGTCTCGGCTACAAAGCTGACCACGGCGGCAAACGCGATCTTCCTGCAGGCGGCGGCGCCGCTCTATGTGATGCTGCTGGGTCCGCTGCTATTGAAAGAGCATTTGCGGCGAAGCGATATTCCGTTCATCTCGGTGATTGCGATCGGACTCTCCCTGTTCTTCGCCGGCGAAACGGCGCGCAGCGCATCGGCGCCGAATCCGGCCCTGGGCAATCTGCTGGGCCTGATCTCGGGCGTGACGTGGGCTTTGACGCTGATCTCACTCCGTTGGATGGGACGCCACGGCAGCGCCACCGCGGGAATCACCACGGCGGCGGCTGGAAACGTGATCGCATTCGCCGTGAGCATGCCGCTGGCCTTCCCTGTTTTACATGCTGGAGCGCTAGATCTGGCGGCGATCGGGTATCTGGGGGTGTTTCAAGTTGCTCTAGCGTATTTCTTCCTCAGCCGCGGCCTGCGCCATGTACCGGCGTTGGAAAGTTCAGCACTGTTGCTAATTGAACCAGCATTAAACCCCGTTTGGGCGTGGCTGCTGATGGGGGAGCGGCAGGGGGCTCTGGCGATAGCAGGCGGGGTACTTATACTGGGGGCTTCTACAACAAATTTGTGGTGGAGAAGCAAAGAGGGTTCACAACGGGCTTAAGTTGGAGTATATTCAGACCAGAGAGTCTTTTATATGAATATCATTCTACGCAGCATTCTTTCCATGACAGTCGGCGGGATGTTAGTCCTCCAACTGGCGGGCGCTCCGAAAGCGCCGGACAAGGTCGTCTTCAAGGCCAAGACCGGCGACGTGACGTTCGATCACAAAAAACATACAGACCGCGAAAAGCAGAAGTGCGAAGCTTGCCATGACAAGCTGTTCCCGCAGTCGAAGGCACCGATCAACTTCAAGACCGGCATGCACAAGGCAGCGGAAGCGGCCAAAACGCAGTGCGCGGCCTGCCACTTCGACAAGGGACCGGCATTCGCGACCAAGGGTAATTGCGCGAATTCCAAGTGCCACGTCAAGGGCTAAGCTTAACCGCTCAGCGCAGATAGCATTCGAACGGACCCCAGTAATAGGGCTTATTGTACGGGGTGCGCAGCATCGCGATGCGCGCCCCACGCAAAGCCTGGGGGGGAGTTTTGCCCGCGGCGATCCCTTCGTAGAGATGGTCCATGAGGATCGCAGTCGATTCGTCCGCAACGTCCCACAAGCCCGCAATCACGGCATTCGCTCCGGCATGGAGGAACGCCCAGGATAGTCCCACCAACCCTTCGCCCGCATAAACTTTGGCGCCGGAGCTGCGGCAAGCCGAAAGCGTCACCAGATCGGCATGCAGAGGTGTGTCGAGCAGGTCAGCCGCTCTCAAGCGGTAGCCGTTGCCGGGAGAGAGGATCAGAGCGGAATCGAGCGGATTGGCGGAGTTGGCCTCGGCATGGGCCGCGATGTGAATGATGGAGTAATCAGCCGGCCGGGCGGATGCCCAGCGCTCCGGTTTCGCTTCGGCGCCGGTGATGCGTGTGATTTTATTCGGCGCGAGATGGCTGGCGACGCCATCGAGTTCCCTGGCTGCGAACTGGAGGCGAGGATACTCCGCGGCCGGTGAAACGGGATCCCCCAACAACAGAGCGCCGCGGGCGGATTCACGCCGCCCGCTGGGAGCATGGAACAGGCCAAATGACGGTGTGATCGCGAGCTCGTAATCTTCCAACAGATAGTGGGGCTTGCCTTGTCCATAGACTGGCAGTGATTCGAAACTCAGTTGATGCAGCGGCCCGTCCGGAACGATCATGACGGCGGCATCCTTCGGCAGCAGCGGCAGCGCGGGCGCGATAAGGGTTTCGTACAGCTTGCGCCCGGCTTCGCTTTCGGTCTGAATTGGATCGCGCAGGGAGGTTTCGACGAAGCCTCGATACCGCTCGACCAACGGCGTGATGGCAGCCAGGCCGGGGAGTGTGAGGACTCGAGTTTCTTTTGGGGTCACAACCCACAAGTAACCGCGTTTAGGGGCCAGCCAGTAGGAGAGCCATACGCGGCCGGAGGCGCGGGCGACGGCCTGATACGCGGTGCCGCCGCGGTTTGTTGGTTTAGCTAGTGGCTTGGCGAAGCGTTCCACCAGCAGGCGGGCGCGGCTGTTATCGGCGACTGCCAGCGCCCTGGCCGTTTCGCCGCGGTTCATGAGGAACTCGACGTAGTCCTGGTGAAACTGAATCAGGCGGGCCAGAAAAGTCATCTTGTGACCGGCGCCGGTCAGGCTGGACTGGCTCTGCTCGATGATGCGGATCGCCTCCTGGAAGGCCCGGTCGCCCTTTTCCTGCTGGCCGGCGGCAAGCCAAGTGTTGCCTATGCCGGCGTAGGCGGGCCAGAGCGCGTTCTGGTTTTCCGGATGCGCGGCGATCACTTTTGCATAAAGGGACCTTGCCTGGTCCAATTTACGTTGCCCGAGAGCAACGTCGGCCTCGGCGAGATCTAGAAAGGCCAACGAACGCGGCTCCGGCTTGAGCTGCCGCGCTTCGGCAATGGCCTTTTCCGCTTCGGTCCATTCTGAGGCGGAGGCGAGGGCGGAGGTCAAGTTGCCCGCCCAGCGGGCGGCGTCGGCTAACTCTCCGGAATCGCGGGCGATTTTGAGCGCCTCACGATAGTAGGGAACGGCTTTGGCGGGATTCTGCTGATTCAGATAAAGGGTTCCCGTTTCGCCGTTGATTCTGGCCAGCAGCGGGCTCGGCCGGACAAGGTGCAGGGCCTCCTGGCTGTATGAGATCGCCCGGTCAAAATCGCCCAGCTGCGAATAACACATCGCCAGATTGTTCAGGTTTGAAGCGATGGCGTAGGCCGCGTTCTCTTTTCTGGAGAGCTGAAGCGCCTGTTCGAAAAAGGGGATCGCTTCGTCGCAGTGGGAACGGAAGACGCGGAGCAGCCCCAGATTATTTGTCGCGCCCGCCTGACGGTGGAGATCGTTGACCTGGGCGGCAAGAGCGCGCGAGCGGATGAACAGGTCCTCGGCTTCCGCGGACTTCCGCTGCCTGCCATACCACTGGCCCTGCTGATTGAGGATTTCGGGAATCAGTTCGGTCCTGCCAGCGGAGGCCGCCAGCCTGGAGGCCTGGTCTAAAAGGAGGCCCGCTTCTTCGAAACTGGACCGGACCATCAGGCGGCGGGCATTCAAGACGCGGGCGCGGATTTGAAACTCGGCCGTGGCTGCGCTATCGGGGATCGCGAGAATCGCCTCGGCATCTTTCGGTTTGCCGCCATCGAGCAAGGCCTCTGCCTGCAGCAACAGGAAGCGGAGCCGCCATTCCTGTGGGGCACGGGCCGCCGCTTCGCCAGCGGCGGCCGCAGCGGCTGAGAAATCCCCATTGCGGGACTGGGCCAGGAGTCCGGCATACTGCTGTTCAGGAGAGACGTGAGGCCGGCAGCCCGGAAGCAGCACGGCCACAAGCAACAGCGCAATTTCCGCGCTGTTAGCGGCTAGTTGCCCCAGGATCCGTTGGGATCGGCTTCGGCCATTGAGACGTCGGCGCCCGTATCCGAGCCCATCGCCAGCCGCGCCATGGTCACGCGGCGGCTGGTCTCTTTCATCAATACTTCGCCGAAATGAATTTGTCCGAAGCCTTTGAAGGATAGAACGTTGCCGTCGCGCCACTTCTTTTTATAACGCACACGGCGGACAAAGGACAATTCCACATAGCCGCTGGGCAGGCGCGGCAACGGGTCGCCGAAGTTTGGTGGACCGGCCGGATGCTTCAGGCAGCGCTGGTATTTATCAAAGAACGCGCGGTTGGATTTATACTCCGCCTCGAAGGCTTCAAAGGTGGGGAAGTCCTTGAGATCGTTATCGAACTCCAATTCGATCGGGGAGCCCTCCAACTGCATGCCCTTGTCCCCGCCGAAAACAATCTCGCTGGGGATGATGGCGGGCTGGCCGGTGTGGGGGTGATCGGCGACCATGGAGACCCGCAACAGGCCGGCTTCAAAGATGTGCGGCTTGTTGTGGGCGTAGACACTGGCGACGGAGGAGGTCACTGAGGTGCGGACCGTCCCATCAGGCAATACTTGCCCTTCGCTTTGGGCGAGCGTGGCACCCCAACGGAAAACGTCCAGGTAGGCCGAACCCCTGGATGCGGCGCGGCTCTTGCCGCCGCTCACCGGGAGCGCGCTGGTGGGAGAGCCGGGGATAGTCTCGTGATGCGGCTTGCCGCCGCGTTTATGAATTCTTCCCCCAAAGGGAAGCGCGTTCCCCCTGAAAATAAATCTGCGTGTAGCGGCTTGTGCTGACATAATTCTCCAAGATCAATGGGTTTAAACAACTTTGAAATGGAAGAGCCAGGACTGTCCGGCATTCGCAACGGAGCGGACAGTGAGTACATATTCTCCAGCTGAAAGATACGTGGAGGGGAGGATCACTTTGAATACAGCGCCGGCTTTGGGGGCGGGTGCTATCTCTTCGCCGACGAGTTCCGAGGTGCTGGCGGCACGCACGTCCCAGCGAACGTCAGCGGAGGCTCCGGGCAGGTCTGCTTCCAGCACAACAACCGGTCCCGCTTCCTGCAGAGAGACGGTTGTCATTACACCGCGCGCATCGGGGAGCAAGACGAAAGATGCGGTAGCCACCGGCTTGAACTGGTGGCGCAATTCCCTTGCCTGATAAGCACATAGAATGGTGAGCCACAATATCGCAGCAGCGGCGGAAAGGCCCACCACGGGCCGGCGCCACCATTCACGAAGCGTCTCCAGCCAACCGGAAGAGTGCGCTTCGGGCGCCGCGGCCCCGGACATTCGGCCCTCGCCGGCTGAAGCGGCGATCTGCGCCACATGTCTGACATCGGCAGCACACTCCGGACAGGTGAAGAAATGCTCTTCGAACCGGTCGGCGTCGTCTGCCGGCAATTCCTTCAGAATGTAGCGCTCAGCGGCATGTGACGATTTTGCTTCAGCGTGATCCACAGTTACTCCACTACCTCTTATTGTGACTAATCACCGGAATTCGTTGCACCGTTGGCGCGGCTATCTCCTGGATTTTCCAACTGCTGGCGAAAACGGTTCTTGGCGCGATGCAGCAGGACGCGCAGGTAATCGCGGCCAACGCCGTAGTCCAGGCATACAGCATCTTTCTCTCTCTCTTCGAGGAACAGGGCGTTGAGTATTCCCCGGTCTTTGGCCGACAGCGTCTCCATGATTTTGTGGATGCGGGAACGGCTTTCCTCATTGAGCAGGAGCTGTTCCGCACTGAGCCCGCGCTGTAATGGTTCCGGAGCATCCTGGTCTATCTGGGTGAAGCGAAGCTGGCCGCGAAAGTGCTCGAGCAGTACATTGCGGCAAGTGGTGAGGACGTACGCGCCCAGCCGTTCCGGGCTTTGCAGTACCAGGCCGGACCTCAAGTTACGCAGGACGCGGAGGAAAACTTCCTGCGACAGGTCTTCCACCTCCTGTCCGGAGTGGAGGCTCCGACGGAGTTTCAATGCGAGTAAACCGGAAAAATAGTTGACGAAATGGGTTTCGGTCGCGGGGTCGCGATCGACCAGCCGCTTCACGTATTCCCCATCAAATGATTTGAATTGCACGGGCCTATTTCGCTTTGAGTAACCCGTAGAATACACGGGTTTGTGGCACGAAGCAACCAACCATGAGGCCTATCAAAAAAACTTTGCACTAGTCGAAGACTCAAGTGTAACGTTTCGCCGGGAATCGACACTAGTATACAAAGCCCTGGGATCCTGTTCTCGGCCCGTACGCGGGCCGTTCCAGGGAATCCACGAGTCCGCGTGGGGCGTCATCGGAGGCACTTCGGATGGCCTGTCCGCCGGAGTTCAGTCGCGCTGCGTGGACTTTCCCTTTCAGACGCTGCTCGTGGCCGTGTTAAACTTCAAGTTTCCCCCGACAATATGGCTTCCCTTCCCCAATCGAGAGTACTGTTGATTGATATTACCGGCCACGATAAGGCCGGAGTCACACATTCCCTGACCGATATTCTAAGCGCTCATGAGGCTCGGATTCTGGACATCGGACAGGCGGTGATCCATGACGCACTGGCGCTGGGGATTCTGGTTGAGCTGACCGAAGAGATGAAATCGTCGGCGCTTCTGACGGAGTTGCTGTTGAAGGCGCACGAACTGGGGATGCAGATCCGGTTCACGGCGATCTCCGAGGATCAGTATGGCGATTGGGTGAGGGCACAATCGAAACGGCGCTTCCTGATGACGCTGCTGGGGCCGTCGATCACGGCGGAGCACCTGACGCGGGCCAGCGGCATTGCGGCGCGCAACGGCTTGAATATCGACCGCATCGACAGGCTCTCCGGCCGAACTGCGCTCGATCCGGAAAACGGCTCCGGCCGCGTGTGCATCGAACTTGCGGTTTCGGGCGAGCCCAATGACGAAGACGCCATCCGCGGCGAATTAATGGAGATGACCGGCCTTTATGACCTGGACATTGCCTTTCAGCATGACAATGTCTATCGCCGCAACCGGCGCCTGGTGGCCTTCGACATGGACTCCACGCTGATTCAGGGCGAGGTCATCGACGAACTGGCGAAGCTGGCCGGCGTGGGTGAGCAGGTGCAGGCTATCACTGAATCGGCGATGCGCGGAGAGCTGGACTTCCAGGCCAGTTTCCGCAAGCGCGTTTCGCTGCTGAAAGGCCTGCCGGCGACCGCGCTGGACGATGTGGTGAAGCGGGTGCCTTTGATGGATGGGGCGGAGCGGCTGGTAGGCACGCTGCGGCGGCTCGGCTATAAGACGGCCATCCTTTCGGGCGGCTTTACCTTTTTCGGTAGGACCTTGCAGGAGCGGCTGGGCATCGAGTATCTGCACTCGAACGAACTGGCGATCGAAAACGGCATTGTCACCGGCGAGGTGATTCCGCCGATCGTGGACGGGGCGCGCAAGGCGGCGATGTTGAAAGAGATCGCACAGAAAGAGAATCTGAGCATGGAGCAGGTGATCGCGGTGGGCGACGGCGCCAATGATCTGCCGATGCTGAGCCTGGCCGGGTTGGGAATCGCGTTTCGGGCGAAGCCGATTGTGCGGCAGAGCGCCAAGCAATCGATTTCGAAGCTTGGGCTGGATGGGATTCTGTATTTGTTGGGCGTGCGCGACCGCGACACGGTGATCTAGCCACCGCGCCGCGGCACGGGAGTCAGCTACTTAATCGGCGAAAACGGAAGCGGGCGCAGGAACACGTTGCTGATGTTGGAGACAATCTCCGCATCAGAGAGCCCCGGTGTGGAGCGCAGCTTCTGCCATTCCGGGCTGGAGCCGAAGACCTTCCAGTTCTTTTCGCGCGAGGTGAGGTCGTCGTAGGCCAGCATGTAGGTGAGGTTCGGCATGTTGGGGCCAATGATGGTTTCACCGAAGAAGACCGGCAGCAGGCCGGACTTGCGGAAGATGGCGATCTCGCCGTCGGCGAACATCTTGATCTTCTTCTTCAGCGACGTGGAACTGTTCGATTCGTAGGTACGCAGCTCGAAAATCCGTGCCGGACGCTTGCCTTCCGAAGGCGGCACTTCAATCCCAGGCATGGCATCAAAGCCGCGCAGAACGCTGCGTTCCATGCGCACATAATTCAGGCCGGGTTGCGAATCGAAGGCTTCCAGCGCCTTGCTGTACTCTTTGTCGGCTGCCATTTTGGCGGAAGCGGCTTCCATGGCGGCGAGTGAGGGATAGCTCATCACTGCCAGTAGGTAGGGCGTATCGGGAGCGATCAGGCTGGCGAAAAAGCCCATCGTGCCAACACCCGCGCGCTGTGCAGCAGGCATCACGGAATTGGCGAGAAAGTCCGAGCAGCGGGCCATCTGGTTGTCTGCGCTGTTGCGCAGGCGGAGTTTGGTGAGAACGAGAATCATGGGTTTTGTATCTGAGGCGGCGGAAGCGGAGGCCGAGGCCAGGGCCACACCGCCGGCGGCGGTTACGAGATTTCGGCGGGTCATCAATTATGACTCTATCACTAAACGGCTGCCGTGAGACCGCCGAAGCGCCGCTCGCGGGATTGGAATTCACTCATTGCCGCCGTCAGTTCCGCGGCTCCGAAATCGGGCCAGTGGCAGTGCGTGAAATGGAATTCGGCGTAGGCGATCTCCCACAACAGATAGTCGCTGACGCGCTGCTCTCCCGAGGTGCGGATAAGCAGATCGACGTCGGGCGAGTTCAGATGGCGAGTCATGGCGTCGCGCGTAAACTCCCCAGCATGAGCCATGGCGCGGGCGGCGGCGACCATGGCATCGCGCGAAGAGTAGTCGAGCGCAATGCGCAGGTGGAGATTGCGTCCGGCCTGCGTTTCCTGTTCGGAGGCTTCGATCAGTCGGACCAACATCGGATTCAGGCGGTCGCGGCGACCGATAAAACTTAGCCTTACACCGCGCTCGCGGAGTTTCTCGACTTCATTACGCAGATAGGTGCGCAGCAGGCGCATCAGTGTCTCTACTTCGGCCGCCGGGCGGCGCCAGTTGTCGGAACTGAAGGCATAGAGGGTGAGCGTACCGATGCCAAGCCCGGGAGCAGCCTCCACCGCACGGCGTACAGCATCGGCGCCGGCGCGATGTCCAGCGGTACGGGGAAGGCCGCGGCTCTGTGCCCAGCGGCCGTTGCCATCCATAATAATTGCAACATGAAAAGAACTTTTCGTCATAAAGTATCCGTACAAAAAATATATGCGCCTATTTCGGACGCATGGCTTTGATGAGCGCCTCCATGTGTTTCAGGTATTTTTCCAGTTCCTTGCGGCCGGCCGCGGTCAGTTGAAACTCGGTGCGGGGAACCCTGCCGTTAAACGACTTCGTGCAAAGGACGTAGCCTGCGTCCTCCAGTTTTCGGGCGTGTACGCTCACATTGCCATCGGTAGTATCGAGCAGGTTCTTTAATTCCGTAAAGGTGAGCGACTCGTTGACAGCCAGGGCGCTGATGATGCCGAGCCGGGTTCGCTCGTGAATCAGGTTGTCGAGTTCCTGCGCCGCTTTGGGCGCCCTGGTTGGAGTCATTTTCTTGTGCCCTTCAGGCACCTCGGAAAGAGCTGCGTTTGATTTAGCCACCGTACCTCCTTGCGATCAGATATCCGAATACAACATGAATGCCGCCAAAACCCAGCGCCAGAATCATCGTGCCCCAGGAAACCGGAACCAGCAGCGCCAGCGCGCCCCACAGCATGAAACAGCTTCCCATCACGGGCACGATGCGCACGGAAAATGCGCCACCGGTGACAACGCCCGCGCCGTACAGCAGCAGCCACAGGCCGGGAAGCGCTGAGCCCAGTCCGTGGCGGTAAAGCACCACCGTCAAGACGCCGCCCGCAAGCAGCGGAGGCGCAAAACTGAGGGCGAATTTTCTTGCCGGCGCCGAAGCCAGCGATTGCTTTGCCGAACTGGCCTTGCGGCTCATCGTGATGGCGCCGATGGAAAGCGCGACGGCTGCCTCCGCCATCCACGTGACAAACCAGGCATCGAAGGACGACTGCCGCGATGCGATCACAGCGGCGGCCAGCGCCGTCAGCCCCATCCAGACGCCGCCCCACCCGGGGACGGCCGTAAAGGCCCCGGCGCGCTCCATGGTTTCGCGGATGTACCGCAGATTGTCCATGGCGTGTTCATGCATCGCGACCGGTTGGCCCATACTGAGATCTTACGGCAGGCGTAAAGAATTAGCAAGTACTTTATATCATAAAGTGAAAAGTGATAGCTGCTGTTCGCCGCTCCAGAGTTCGGGATGGTAGTCAAAGGGGCGTGGCGGCAGGCGGTACAACTCCCGCGCCGATTCCATGCGGGCGGCGAGCTTTTCCCGATAGCCATCATCGAGATAAGCGTTGCCGGTGAAGCGCCGCCGGTACAATGCAGAAAGATGAGGGAAATGTTCGTCGATCCAGGGGAACATCATCTGCCGGGCCTCTTCGCGGAGAAAGACGCTGCCGCCTGCAAAATACGATGCGCCCGCACTGGCCGCGGCCGAGGCAACTCTATCGATCTCTAACTCCGAATCATTGATATAGGGCAGGGCGGGCGCCATGAAGACTCCGGCGCTCAGACCTGCCCGCACCAGTTGTTGGAGGGCTTCCAACCGCAATTCGGGGCGCGGCGCATAGGGCTCCATCTTGCGGGCCAGCTCGGCATCGGTGGTGGTGACGGTGATGGAAACGTGCAGCACGTTGGCTCGAGCAATAGTACAGAGCAGATCGAGATCACGACTGACAAGGTCCGATTTGGTGGTAATGCCGAGCTTGCGGCCATGTTCGCCGGCGAACACGCGGAGGATGGAGCGGGTGACGCCGTAGCGGCGCTCCGAGGGCTGGTACGGATCGGTGGCAGTCCCGATGGCGATCATCTCTTCGCGCGGGATCTTCGCCAGCTCGGCTCGAAACGCCACGGGATTCCAGCGCTTTGCGAAGATCTTCTGTTCGAACTCTAGCGGATCGCGCAGTTCCATGAAGCCGTGGGTGTAGCGCGCATAGCAGTATCGGCAGGCGAATTCGCAGCCTCGATACGGGTTGATGGTGTGGCGAAAAGGCATGCGAGGGCTATCGCAGCGCGCGATGTAGGTGCGGGCGCCGAGCTCAAAGTAGTCCACACGGCGCTTTGCTTCGAGTAGCGGGCTTTCCGCCGCCATGCGAGCGATTCCAATTAGCACAACGAAATCAGTTTCGCCTTTTCTTCGCCACATGTCAAACCAGATGACCGCACTTTGGTTATATGATGTATCGCATGGCCATTCGCGCCCTGGTATTGCTGGCCGCCGCCAACTGGTGGTCTCTGGAACCGTTGCATGCGCCGAAAGAGGCGTCGATCGACTCGTTGATCGCACGTTCGGGGTTGCACTCCGTGCGCCCGGCCACCAAACGCGAATTGATCCGGCGTGTTTCGTTCGATCTTACCGGCCTGCCGCCCAAGCCGGCCGAAATCGAGGCCTTCCTGAACGATCAGTCACCCAAAGCCTTTGAGAAAGTGGTAGACCGCCTGCTCGCCTCTCCGCACTTCGGTGAGCGCTGGGCACGCTACTGGCTCGACATTGCACGCTACTCCGAAGACGATGTTCTGGGCCTGAGCCGCGAGTCTTATTCGAACGCATGGCGCTACCGGGACTGGGTGATCGAAGCGTACAACCGCGACCTTCCTTACGATGCCTTCGTCAAAGCGCAGATCGCCGCCGACCTGATGCCGCAGGGGCAAGGCTTCGACCTGCGTCCGGCGCTCGGCTTTTTCGGACTGGGGCCGTGGTATTACACCATTGCGCCGCCCCCCATCGCGCGAGCCGACGAACGGCACGACCGCGTGGATGTGGTGACACGCGGCTTTCTGGGACTCACGGTAGCCTGCGCGCGGTGCCATGATCACAAGTTCGATCCGATTCCGACCAAGGATTACTACGGCCTGGCGGGCGTGTTTGCCAGTTCCGAGTACAAGGAGTTTGCGCTCGCTCCAGAGGCGGAGACAGCACTTTACGACGCGCACCAGAAGAAGATCAAGGACCAGGAAAAGGCGATCAAGGACCTGGAGCAGAAGCTGAGCCTGCAACTGGCCGAAGGGTTCATCCGCAAGATCGCGGCCCACGGGCAACTGGACGCAAAAACCCAGGAGCGGTGGACCAAATTCCAGGCCAGGAAGGATCGCGAGTATCCCTTCAAGATGGAGACCATTCCCGGCCTCGCGTTGCAGGTCTATGCCGAAAAGAAGATCATCGACGCGGAGAATGATGCAGCGGTCAGCGCCTCGAAACCGAAGAAGGGCGACAAAAAAACGCGGCTCCCCAACGGCTATGAAACCTACGATGAGTTCTGCCCCGGATGCCAGGTGGTGGCGAAATCGCTGGAGCGGGAAAAGTATTATCTGTGGGCAGACCTGTTCCGGTATCCCAACGCGGTACTGACGTACAAGGAAGATGAGCTGATCGCGTTCCTGAGCGATGCCGACAAGGCGAACCTGGCGACTCAAAAAGCCACGTTGGAGCAGTTGAAGAAGGACTCGCCAGCAGCCTATCCGTTTCTACACGGACTCGGCGAACGCGCACAACCGGTGAACCTGAAGGTAAGCCTGCGCGGCGATCCTTACAACCTTGGCGAGGAGACCCCGCGCCATTTTCCGGCGATCCTCGGCGGCCGGCCATTCACCAGCGGCAGCGGCAGGCTGGAACTGGCCGAGGCGATCGTGAAGACTCCGATCGCAGCGCGCGTGGCGGTGAATCGCATCTGGGGAAACCTGTTCGGAAGCTATCTGGTAGTCACGCCCAGCAACTTCGGCAAGCTTGGAGGCAAGCCTTCCAACCCGGAATTGCTGGAGTTTCTGGCGCAGAGGCTGATCGATGGCAAGTGGTCGCAAAAGGCTTTGATTCGCGAGATCGTACTCTCGAAGACCTACCGGCTTTCGAGCGATAGCAACAAGGAGAACGAGAAGACCGACCCCGATAATAAACTGTACTGGCGCTCCAACCGCAGAAGGCTGGATGCTGAGTCCACGCGCGACGCGATCCTGGCCGTCTCCGGCGCACTCGATGGAAAGATCGGCGGGCCATCGGTCGACCTCGAAAAAGACGAGACGCGGCGAACCATCTATGGCAAGGTGAGCCGCTTCCGGCTGGCCGAATCGCTTTCCCTGTTCGACTTTCCGCACCCCAGCATCACCAGCGAAAAGCGCAACGTTACGCTGGTGCCGCTGCAGCGATTGTTCTTCCTGAACAGCGAGTTTGTGGAGAATCGCGCGAAGGCCATCGCCGCGAGGATGGAAGTCCGCCCCCTTCGCGACGCCTACCTGGAGCTGTTCGGCAGGGAGCCAAATCCGCACGAGATCGAACTGGGGGAGAAGTTCCTGAAAAGCGCGGACTGGCGGCGTTATGCGCAGGTACTGCTCTGTTCCAATGAATTCAGTTTTATCGATTAGAGGCTTATGAATAGACGCGAAGCACTATCGGCACTGGGCGGCGGTTTCGGCATGGTTGGCCTGTTAGGCGCCGCCACGGACGGACCGCTCGTGCCCAAGCCCAGCCACTTCCCGGGCAGGGCCAAGCGTGTGATCTTCCTGTTCATGAATGGCGGAATGTCGCAGGTGGATACCTTCGATCCCAAGCCGATGCTCGCCAAGTATCACGGTACGGCGATGCCTGGAGGCAATCCGAAGACCGAGCGCACCACTGGCACGCTGATGCAGAGCCCGTTCTCATTCAAGCGCTACGGCCAGAGCGGCATCGAGGTGAGCGAGATCTTTCCACGGATAGGCGCCATGATCGATGAGTTCTGCGTGGTCCGCTCCACGCACACGAACATCCCGATCCACGAATCGTCGCTGATGATGATGAACTGCGGCAACATTCAGCCGGGGCGGCCGTCGATGGGCTCGTGGCTGACCTACGGGCTGGGCACGGAGAACCAGAACCTGCCCGGCTATATTGTGCTGTGTCCCGGGGTGCCAGTGGTGGGACCGCCGCTGTGGAATTCGTCGTTCCTGCCCGCCGCCTACCAGGGCGTGCAGATCAACAACAGCCAAACCGATCCGAAGAAGATGATCCCGTTCCTGACGAAACCTGGTATCGACTTCCAGTCACAGCGGCAGCAACTGGACCTGTTGGCCGAACTCAACAAGGGCCACATGGAGCGGCGCGCTCACGATCCGCAGCTCGAAGCCTACGTCAACGCGATGGAGGTTGCGTTCCGCATGCAGACCGAGGCACCCAAGGTGTTCGACATCTCAAAAGAACCCGAGTCCGTGCGCAAGCAGTACGGAGAGGGCGAATTCGCAACAGGGTGCCTGATGGCCCGCCGGCTGGTGGAGCGCGGAGTGCGGATGGTGCAGGTCTATTACGGCAACGGCCAGCCGTGGGACCACCATGATGACATCCGGCAGCACGCGAAACTGGCGCTCAAGGCAGACCAGCCGATCGCGGCACTGATCCAGGACCTGAAGTCGAAGGGAATGCTGCAAGACACGCTGGTGATCATCTGCGGCGAATTCGGCCGCACGCCGTCGGTTGAGAACAGCGCTGTGGTCAAGCTGCAAAACGGAAGGGACCATAATCCCTACGGCTTCACCACGCTGCTCGCAGGTGGCGGAGTGAAGGGCGGCATGACCTATGGGAACACGGACGACTTCGGCTTCCAGGCGGTCGACAAGCCGGTTCATGTTCACGATCTTCACGCCACGATCCTGCATCTGATGGGCCTGGACCACACGCGCCTGACCTATTTTTACTCAGGTCGTTTCTTCCGCCTGACCGACGTGGCGGGCAACGTCGTTCGTGAGATCCTCCTTTAATACTGGTACTAACGGCCACCCCTCTAAGTGCGCTGCCTTAGGCGCCTGCTAGGTAGAGCAAATCATATAGTCCGGAATAAGTGGCTTGCCGAATAGTAACTCGCCTGGGGCTTCCCTAACATGGAAAGTAGATAAAAGTGTAACTCTCCATATGGAATGCCTGTATTGTGGAAAACGGCTACCGCTGCTGAGGCGACTCAGCGATGGGGAGTTCTGTACTCCGGATCATCGCGACTCGTATAACGAACAACAGCAACTACTTGCAGTGAAAAGGCTGATGGACGCCAGATGGCCGGAGCGCAAACCGCAAGCTACAGTTAGGACGCAGCCGTCAACACCGGCCGTGGATAACGACGCGATTCCGGAACCGGCCGCCCCGCAATTGCGGAAGGACGAGAGGATCGAATTCCTGAGTCTGGCCCCCGCGCCACGCCAGACCGAAGAGGTATGTCTCTATTTTGAAGACTGGTTTCCACCCAAAGCCGCCATCTGCCTGCCGGAGGCCCTGGGACTGCCGAGGTCGGCCGCCAGTGCTGGCCGGCCTGTTCCGCTGCCATTTTCGATTGCGCCGGCAGAGAGCTTGCGTGCTGGAGTGCAACCTGCTTATCAGTTGGCAAGGACCGAAGTGCGGCAGCCGGTGGGCGGCTTTGCGGTAGAAGATCCAGTCTGGGAAGAGGCCGCGCGGACAAGACGCACGGAACCACCGATGGTAGAGTCTCTGGCAAACCTGACTTTCCAATGCGATACGCAAAGCTGGCCGTCGCCGGAGCCTGCTGCCCCGGAATTCATTGCATCCTCAGATCGCACGCCGCCTTCGTTACCGGAGAGACAGATTCACACGAGGTGGAGCTGCGAGTTGCAGGATTTGCCGGATACACTGCCAATGGCCGGGCTGTTGCGGCCCAAGGGACCAGTAGAGAGGCAGGCGGCGCTGGAGTTTGCGACGCCGGAAGAGGTCGAGATGACGGGCAGAGTCGATTTGCCCGGAGTTCCCTCGCCGCGGAGGAAGCAACGCGCGCCGCGCCGGATCGGCAGGCTTCGCCGTCCGATTCACATCTCTAAACTAGCCATAGCCCCGAGCAACGACTTTTGGGAAGGCTGGCAGCAACAACAGTTGCGCGTCGCGCTTTGGGAACGCCCAGCCGAAGCCGTGAAGCCGCAATTCACCTACCGTGGCCCAGTTGCGCGATTCGACAAGACCGGTGA
>Ga0118677_10003266_pt1 | contig 28112 bp, 26 predicted proteins | sample AliMusrvi5mmetaG_FD_86154 | JGI IMG/M metagenome (GOLD analysis project Ga0118677, IMG submission 86154) | reverse complement strand
GACCTGGACTTTTGCGCCGCGTTGCGCGCAATCATCGTGCCGGAACTAGAAATTGCTCAGGCGGCGACCCTGGGCATGGATACGTCGACTCCCCCGCCGCCGCGTGCGACAAGATCCTCGGTGCGGCGGCAACCGCACGCCCTTCCGCAAGCCGCCGCACCTGCGGTGTTTGCCCGCAACAGGCCCCCGCGCAACGCGCTCAAACCGTCGGTGCGACCGACCACCCCGTCTGGAAGTCGCAAGCGCCCGTCCCAGCAGTAGGGTTTCACCCCATTGGCTTGGTGGGCGTCGGCGCGTAGTATCCAGCCCATGATGGACCAACCCACTAGCAACGAAATGAATATAACTCGTGAGCGAATGATCGAATTGCTGAACGAAGACCTTGCAGGCGAATACCAGGCTATCATTGCATATACCGTATATAGCCAAGTACTCAAAGGTGCCGCGTATAGCGATATTGCGCGCGAACTCGCAGTGCATGCAGGCGAGGAATTGCAGCATGCCATTGCAATTGCCAAACAGGTCGATTACCTGGGCGGCATGCCGGCGGTGACACCCAAGCCGGTGATCACCTCGGCGGATCCGGTCACCATGCTGCGCGCGGATTTGGAGAACGAACGCGAAACGGTCGCGCGCTATCGCGAGCGGATCCGCCAGGCTGAAGCCATGGGCGAATACGGCTTGAGCGAAACCCTCCGCTCCATCATCGTGCAGGAGCAAGAGCACGAAATCGATCTGGCCGGAGCGCTCGGCATCAACGTGCCACACCCGTAAGGCAACCACGCATTGCACGCAAGCGCAGCCCGGATGGGAGCACGCACGGCCCGCAGTGGCAAGACCGGTTAGGAATGAGTCATGCGCTCGGGGATGACCGCCAAGTCGAATTCCTCACCGGTCAGCAATCCGAGCTTAAGTGTCGCGGCGCGGAGGCTGGATCCATCTGCGAGGGCGGTGTGGGCGATCTTGGCGGCGTTGTCATAACCGAGCCGCGGGCTCAGCGCAGTCACCAGCATCAGGCAGTCTTGCACATAGTGCCCGATGCGTTCGCGATTGGCCGCCAAGCCTGCGACACAATGCACGGTAAAGGACCGGCTGGCATCGGCCAGCAAGCGCAGCGAATTGAGAAAGTTAAAAATCATCACCGGCTTGAAGACATTCAACTCAAAATTGCCCTGCGACCCGGCAATACCGATGGCGGCATCGTTGCCCATCACTTGCACGCAAACCATCGTCAGAGCCTCGCACTGGGTCGGGTTGACTTTGCCAGGCATGATCGAGGAGCCGGGTTCGTTTGCGGGCAGGCTCAACTCGCCCAGCCCGCAGCGCGGGCCCGAACCCAGCCAGCGGATGTCATTGGCGATTTTCATCAGCGAAACCGCCAGGGTCTTGAGCGCGCCACTGGCCATCACCAGTTCGTCGTGGGCGGAGAGCGCGGCAAACTTGTTCGGGTGGGAACTGAACGGCTGGCCTGTCAACTCGGCGATCTTGTCCGCGGCGCGCTGCGCAAACTCCGGGTGCGCGTTCAAGCCCGTGCCAACGGCAGTCCCGCCGATAGCCAGTGCGCGCAAGCCGGGCAGCACGCCGCGCAGGCGTCCCAGATTGGCGTCAAGCAGTGCCACGTAGCCGGAGAATTCCTGACCCAGGGTCAACGGCGTGGCGTCCTGCAGGTGGGTGCGGCCGATCTTGACGATGTGCGCAAACTCGGCGCATTTGACGGCAAGCGCGTCGCGCAATTGCTTCACCCGGGGCAACAGCGAGTGCTCCAGTTCGGTCGCCGCCGCAATCGACATGGCGGTGGCAAATGTGTCGTTAGATGACTGTGATTGATTCACATCATCATTGGGATGGACCGGTTGTTTGCTGCCCATGCGGCCACCGGCCAGCTCGATCGCACGATTGGCAATCACTTCGTTGGCGTTCATGTTGGTCTGGGTGCCGCTGCCGGTCTGCCAGATGCGCAGTGGAAAATGTTCGTCGAGTTTGCCCGCGATGATTTCGTCGGCAGCCTGCACGATGAGATGGCACTTTGCCTCAGCGAGCGTGCCGAGGTCGCGGTTGACCAGCGCGGCGGCCTTCTTGAGAATGCCCAAAGCGCAGATGAGTTCGCGTGGCATCACGTCGCGGCCAATGTCGAAATGAATGAGCGACCGCGCGGTCTGCGCCCCGTAGTAACGGTCGGCGGGCACCTCGATGGTGCCCAGGCTATCGGTTTCGCGGCGCGTGTTCATGGGAAATGCTCCTTCCAGCCTAAACCGTGCCGCCAGTTCCCGCAACTGGACACTTGGCAAGGGCCCAACGCTGTTGTGCCAGCCAGCGCTGGCAGCGGTGCGGATCTGAGGTATTCTTGCGGTCGGGAAATATCACGCTTGGCATTGCCAATTCGCGGGCCGCGGCGAGATTGAGCTGCCATCCACATGTTAGACACGTCACCACCCCGCCATGAACTTTGACCGCCTGGCAAAGGCCTACGGGTCACTCGAAGCCATCACTGCCGGCACCAGGTTGCAGCGCTGCCGGGTCGCGTTTCTGGATGCCATTCCGGTGCCGCGCCGGGTATTGCTGGCCGGTGAGGGCCACGGCCGGTTTCTACCAGAATGTGTCAGGTGCTTCCCGCACGCCCGGATTGTGGTGGTGGATGCCAGCGCGGTAATGTTAGAGGTGGCGCGCAAACGCCTGACCCAACCTGGGGCCGCCGCCCGGGTTGAATTCGTGCATGCGGATGTGTCGCATTGGGAGGGGGCTGGCGGCGGCTTTGATTTGATCGTGACCCAGTTTTTCCTCGACTGTTTCCCGGCGGGCGCGCTGGCGAGGGTAGTGGCACGCCTGGCGGCGCTGGCCACGCCGGATGCACACTGGCTAGTGGCGGATTTCCACCTCGCCGCGGGACGATGGGCGCGCTGGCGGAGTCGGCTGATTGTTGAATTGTTGTATCGATTTTTCCGCCTTGTGTGCGGGGTGGAGGCCGACCGCCTGATAGAGCCGGACGCATACCTGGAAGATGCAGGTTTTTGCTGCCACCGGCGGGTGACCAGCGAGTGGGGACTGCTGAAAAGCGAGTGGTGGCGGCGCCAGTGACACCTCGCCTGCGGCGTCACTTCGGTGGGGTGAACACCCCATAGCAGCCGCTTGGTTTTCCCGTCTAGTGTGCTGGCGTGGAAACTCTCTTATTGGAAGCTGATGTAGCAATCCATTCAGCCCCTGGTTGCGGCGGCGTGACGCGCGCGATGCTGCGCCAACGCGCGGTCGAATTGGCTGTTAGCAACGGCCGCAGCGCCGAGACCGTGGCAAAAGCGGATTGGGAACAGGCCAAACGGGAATTGACGATGAGCCGTGCCGAGCCGCACGATCAGGTTCCCGCGCTTGAGCCGGAGCTTGAGCGGTGGGAAAACGAAGGCGGAGAGATTCCCGAATCAGCAGGCCTCTGAGGCGCGCACACCACCACCCATTGCTCCGCCATGCCAAACGAATCAAAAATCAAACTTGCCGCCACCGACCATCCGATTCTGCCGGTTCTAGCAAAACGCTGGAGTCGCTATGGCTTCGATGGCCGCGCGGTGGCCGCGGACGACCTACGGTCCTTGTTTGAGGCTGCGCGTTGGGCACCTTCATCGTTCAATGAACAACCGTGGTTTTATCTGGTTGCAACGTCGCCTTGTCGAATTCGGGTAGGGTTTAACCCCATTGCAGCGAGTTTCGCATGACGTAGAGTTGCCGCATAGCTATGAAATACCAACCCCGGTTTCCACTTCCACTTTGCGCCACTGCGCTTGCGGCCGGCCGCAAGCCGCCAGCGGCGAATTCCCTGTCGCCCGCCGCGGGCGCCGCCATGGCTCAGACGGCTCACCCGTATCTGGCGGCCCTGCTGGTGGGTCTGGCCGCCATCGCCTGGCAGCCGACCTTGTGCCGGGCGGATGAAGCCAGCGCCGACGACCAAGGTACGCAAGTGCTGACCCGCGGACCGGTGCATGAGGCGTTTGCCGGGGTGATCACGTTCAATCCCGAGCCAGGGGTGGTGGTGCCCAAAGCTCCGCCCGCAGCCATCGAGGAAGTCCCACCGGCGGAACGCCCGGAGGGCACCAATGTAACGTGGATCCCAGGCTATTGGGCGTGGGATGATGAGCGCAACGACTTCCTGTGGGTCAGCGGCATCTGGCGCGCCCTGCCGCCCGGCCGCCAGTGGATCCCTGGCTATTGGGGCCAAACGACCCAAGGCTACCAATGGACCTCGGGCTATTGGGCTGATGCCACCGCGCAGGAGACGACCTATCTTCCAGACCCGCCGGCCACGGTGGAAGACGGGCCTAACATTGCGGCACCCTCGGCCGACTACGGTTGGACGCCAGGCTGTTGGATCTGGCGTCAACAGCGCTATGCTTGGCAACCGGGCTATTGGGCGCAAGGCCGGGCGAATTGGGATTGGATGCCATCTCACTATGTGTGGACGCCTCGCGGCTACGTCTTCGTCGACGGCTATTGGGATTACGCGGTGGCACGGCGTGGGGTGCTGTTTGCGCCGGTGCTGTTTGAGGCCGGAGTCTATTCGCGGCCCGGTTATTCCTATACCCCGTCGTTGGCGATTGATGTTGCCTTGTTCGCCGATCAACTCTTCCTGCGGCCGAACTATCACCACTATTACTTTGGGGACTACTATGCGCCTAGTTATCGGCAAGGCGGCTACTACGCGGCGTATGCCTATCAATCCAACCACCTCGGCTACGACCCGCTCTTCGCCCGTCAACGCTGGGAGCATCGCCAGGACCGCGGCTGGGAAAAGGGCGTCGAGGCAACCTTTCAAGATCGCCGCGACCATGAGAACGCACGACCGCCGCGCACCTGGGCCGCCCTCAGGACCCTCGAAGCCAATCCCGCCGAGGCCAAGCTCAACCGAGCGGTGATGGCCACGCCGATTGACCAACTCGCCAAGCAGAAAAACGGCCCACTGACCTTCCAGGCGGTGCCGCAAGCGGACCGCCAAAAGCTGGCCCTGCAGGGTCAGGAAGTTCAAAAATCCCGCGACCAGCGCCGCACGCTGGAGGCCAAGGGCGTCGCCCCTGCCGTCGGCAAACCCGGCGCAGCGGTGGCCCCGACCACCGCGAAACTGCCAAAATCCCCGATCATGGGCAAGCCGGCCGCGCAGTTGAAAAAGGGCGAAATGCCGCCCGCGTTGCCACGGGCACCCAAAGCCGATCTTAACGTCCAACCCAAACCGGCAACCCCCGGCGTGGCACCTGAGCCCCGCAAGCCCGGTGTCGTGCCAGAACCGCCCAAGCCAGGTGTGATGCCTGAACCCCGCAAGCCAGGTGTCGTACCGGACCCGCCCAAGCCAGGTGTGATGCCGGAACCGCGCAAGCCCGAAGTAACGCCGACTCCTCGCAAACCCGAGGTGACACCGACGCCGACTCCCCGCAAGCCCGAGGTGATGCCGGAACCTCGCAAACCCGAGGTGATGCCGGAACCTCGCAAGCCCGAAGTGACGCCGACTCCGATTCCTCGCAAGCCCGAAGTGATGCCGGAACCCCGCAAGCCCGAGGTGACGCCAGTGCCGCGCAAGCCCGAAGCCGCGCCGGAACCTCGCAAACCCGAAGCGGCACCGGCACCCCGCAAGCCCGAGGGGGTGCCTGATAAAAAAGACAGGAAGGAGCCCCAGTGAGCGCGGCAATGCCTCGCGGGTGACATATTCGCCTGACACCCTTTGACTGCCCTTCACGGTGCCAGCCTCATTCTGCTGTCCATAATCCATCCAACCCACGCGACAATCCGGACGTCGGATCGGACGTTCTGAATGTCGCGTCGGTTTCTTGTCAGAGATCTGAATGTCTCGATCACACCGGGGCCGGGCGGGCCATCATGCGCCATTGCTTTCGCGCTGCATTGCCACGTTCGGGTTGCTGCCCTGGGCCAAACTGCGGGCTTTTAATTAGTTGCGGCCACCCGGGTGATGGACGACAGTGCGGCTTGCAGCCATCCGGGCTGCATGATCCATAGCAATTCCCCCGAATATCCAACTATGAAACCAGCCCTCCTTCCGCGGTTTGCAGCACACGTGTCACTTGCCCTGGGCGGGATCGCCGGCACCGGTCTGATGCAGGCCGCGCCGCTGGTTTACGAGGGCAGCGCAGGCGCGGGCAAAGGCAAGAGCATCGTGCTGATCGCCAGCGACCATGAATACAAATCGGAGGAGGCACTGCCGCAACTGGCGCGCATCCTGGCGAAACATCATGGCTTCAAGTGCACCGTGCTCTTCGGGGTCGATCCGGCCACCGGCGACATCAGTCCGGGCACTTCGAACATTCCCGGGACCGCCGCCTTGAAGGACGCGGATCTGATGGTGATCTTCACACGGTTTCAATGCCTGCCAGCCGAGCAAATGCAGCCCATCGTCGATTATCTCGCCCGCGGCGGGCCGGTAGTCGGCTTGCGCACCGCCACCCACGGTTTCCAAATCCCCAAGGACAATCCCTTCGCAAAGTATGACCATGCCTATAGCGGCGCGGATTTCAAAGGTGGCTTCGGCCGCCAGATCCTCGGCGAAACCTGGGTCGGCCACTACGGGCCCAACCATCAGTCCAGCACGCGCCTTGACCTGGTACCGGCCATGGCAGCCCACCCGGTGCTGCGTGGCGTGAAATCGGCGTGGGCGGAAATCGGCGCCTACAACGCCGATCCCATCGCGGGCAGCGAGGTGCTGGCGATGGCCCAACCCTTGCAAGGCATGCTGCCAACTTCGCCCGACGACACCACGAAAAAGCCGATGCCGGGCGCGTGGGTGCGAACCTACACCGGCAGTTCCGGCAAGGCGGGCCGCGTGTTCACCAGCACCTACGGCGCGTCCGGCGATCTGCTCAACGACGGCTTGCGGCGGATGGTGGTCAACGCCTGTTTCTGGGCCGCGGGATTGGAACAGTCAATCAAGCCGGACATGGATATCAGCATCGTCGGACCCTATCGACCGACCTGGATGGGCGACGTCAAACGCGCCGCCCATGTCAAGCCGCAGGACCTCGCAGGGTGGGATTCGCCGATCCTGCCCGCACCCTAGACTTCCCGAGATTTGCCGAAAAACGGTCGTGGTTAGGTAAGCTGAATGAGCCCGCTTGGATCCGGGCAGGGATGCCCGGACCACTGTGGAGCGGGCATCCCTGCCCGCGATGGCCATGTGAAGACACGGGCAGTTGCGCCATGCTCCAATCCTTCACACATCATGGTCACATCGACGGGACATTGCCATACTGTTGGATTAGCAGGACTTGGATCCGGGCAGGATGCCCGGATCACTGCGGAGCCCGCATCCTGCCCGCATCCTGACACTATTTCACGGCGATGATTCCGCGCATGACCGTGCCGTGGCCCGGGAAGGTGCAGACAAACTGATAGTTCCCCGCCGCGTTTGGCAGGGTGAACTTGAGGGTTTCCTTCTTGCCGTGGTCCAACATCTTCGAGTGGGCGAGGATCTTGGCGGATTCGGGGATGAAATCCTTGGCAAAGCCCGCGGCACCCAGCGCCAGAGCCGCGGCGCAGACTTCATCGGCGGCACCCGGTTGGGTGACCACGACATTGTGCGGCATCAGGTCAACATTGATGAAATTGAGTTCCACCTTCTGGCCCGGCTTGGCATCGATGCTCGTCTGGTCAAACCGCAGCGCTTCCCTGACGGTTAGCAACTGCACTTCCAAGGTGCCGTCCGCCCGCACGCTCGGGGCGAGGCTCTTGACCTCGGCCTCCTGGGTGTATGGCCGCGACTGTTGGTCGATGGCATTGCCGCTCCAGAAATGGGCGACGGTTTTGGCCGCGTTGCGGGCGAAAGGTTCGGGCGACTCCTGCAGCACCTTGAGGAGCGCCATGTCCCTAACATCAAGCCGCTGGTGCACCCACAGCGCTTCTAGCAAGTGGTGGGCGTGCGCGGGATTCTTCGGATCGAATTGCTTCATCCACTCCTTGCAGGCCGCGATGACCTCATCGGGCTTGTGCTTGCTCAGTTCGATCTGCGTGCGATAACGCACCCCATCAACCGGATGCTTGAGGTTTTCCAACAGCTTCGCCACGGGCTGGCCGTCGATGTTGACATGATCCTGGAGTTTGCGGCCGTCCGCGATGATGCGATAGACGCGGCCGTGGCTCTTGTCGCGTTCGGGGTCGCGGATGTTGTGCTGCATGTGGCCAATGATGGCGTTCTGCCAGTCGGAAAAATAGAGTGCGCCGTCGTCGCCGAACTGGATGGCGGTGGGGCGGAAATTCGGATCGGTGGACGACACCATGTCCGCCACCGGGGTGCCGTTGACCAAGCCGGAATTCGCATCACGATTCAACTTGTACTGTTTGATGCCGAGAAACCCGATGGAGTTGCAGATGAGGAAATTGCCCTGGTTCTCATCGGGGAACTGGCTGCTGGAAACAATGGCGCTGGAGGGCACGGGGCGCACCTGCTTTTGCAGCAGTTCGCGCATCTTGAAGCCTTTTTGATCGGGCACCACCTGGAAGGCATTGCCCGAGGTGCCGTCGGTGGCATAGTGGAAACCCCAGTAATCGAATGCGATGCCGTGGGAGTTGGGACCATTGCCGGCATGGAAGCTAAACGTATAACTCGCCGGATCGAAACGATACATCCCGTCGCGGGTGGCCTCAAACGCCTTGGCCCAGGGGGTTTCGACGTTTTCCACGATGAACACGCCGCGCTGCCAGTAGAGGCCGCCATCGGGGCCGAAGCGGAAATTGTTGGCGGCGTGATGGGTGTCCGCGTTGTCGAGGCCCTGCATATAGACCTCGCGCACGTCGGCCACGCCGTCGCCCTTGCTGTCCTTGAGGAAAAGCAGGTCGTGGCCGGAGGCGACGAGCACGCCGCCGTTCCAGAACTCAAAACCCGTCGGATTGGGCACCGTGGCGAAGGTGGTGCATTTGGTCGCCACGCCGGTGTGGTTTTCGTCAGTGAAAATCAGCAGGCGGTCGGTCAGCGGCTTGCCGGGTTCCCATTTCGGATAGGAACCCCATGCGGCCACCCACAGGCGGCCCTTGGGGTCCACTGCCATCTGCACGGGGTTGGCCAGTTCGGGGAAGCGCTTCTCATCGGCGAAGAGGTTGACCTTGAAACCGGGGGCTACCGTCATCTTGGCAATGGCTGCCTGGCCGTCGATGTAAGGGATGCTTTGCTCGGTTTTGTGGCTCACATTGGACACGACTTTAAGCGGCGCGGGAAGATTGCTGTCATCGACCTTGTAAGGCTTGCCGACGGCCAGCGCCCAAATCTGCGGATCGCGATTGGTTGCCATCTGCTGCCACATCAGCAATTCCTGGCGGAGCACCTCGCCGTTGCTTTGGTTGTTTTCGAAGCGCAATCCGGAGCGATTGCCCCAGATATCATTGCTGTCGGAAGCACGGTAGGAATTGTGCCAGTAGATGTTCTTGGTATTGACGGCCGTGCGCAGGTTTTCGTCGTTAGGTGTGGTCGCCACCTTCTTCTTGAGGAGCGCCTCGGCGATGACTATCCCCAACTCGCGGTTGCCAGCGGCTGACAAATGGGCGCCATTGAGGGTCAGCGGCGCCTTGGCTTTGGCAAATAACTCGATGGTTGGCTGGAACAAATCGACGAAGGTTTCCTTTTTGGCCTCGGCCACTTCCCTAATGGCGTTGGCATAGAGGGCGAGGCGGTTGTTGTTGGCCGATCCGTCCGGCAGCAGTTTGTTGTGGAGGTTTTCATTGGCGATGGGCGAAAAGAGCACGAACCGCAGGGTGTTTTTCCCGTTGAAGTTCTTCGCCTTGTAGTTGTCGATCATCGCAGCGTAATCGGTCTTGAATTTCTCGATGCCGGGCTGGCCTTGGAACGACTCGTTGTAGCCGAAGAAGCAGAACACCACATCCGCCTTGCACAGGGACAGCAGGGCCTCGCTGTTGGGCACGTTTTCCGAGCGCGGGCGTTTGGCAACTTCATCGCCGCAGACCGAAAGGTTGCGGAAGGTGAGTTGCAACTGCGGGGTTTCGCGCTGGATCAGGGTTTCCATCCAGCCGTCGTGCTGCATGCGCTCGGAGAGGGAATTGCCAATGAGGCAGATTTTGTCGCCCTTTTGGAAGGCGAATTCCGCGCGGGCGGACATCATCATGAGCACGGGGCACAATAGCAGCAGCTTCAACGGATTGATCATTATGGGGGGGGGCGGCGGTTTTGCGGATTGCGCGCGCAATGACGTCGATAAAATCAATTGCACAAGTGCCAATTGCTTGAAATGTGCCTTTTGTCGTGTCTTTTATCGTTGCCTTCGTGCGTGATTCCTGCAAACTGACCCCATGCGCACCTGGATTCCATGGCTCGTGGCTTGCTGGCCCCTGATGACATTCGGCGAACGGATCAACCATGAGGGTCGCGCCCTCGGGCCGGCGCCGGTGGTGAAAACCCCTCTGCTCTTCAACACGCCGGAGGCGGATGCGGTGGTTGCGGCCATGCAAATCATGCCGCGCGACAATCCCTGGAACGAAGACATCTCAAAACGCCCGCTGCTGCCTAACAGCGACGCCATGATCGCACGCATCACCGCCGATCTGGCACCCAACCGGCGCACCCTGCGCCTGTTCACCGAAATGAATTATGTGCTGGTGCCCGACAACCAACCCGTCGTTCCCGTCAAGTTTGTCAACTATCCCAACGAATCCGACCTCAACGGCGGCAAGTCCGCGGTGGGCCTCTATCCGATTCCCGCCAATCTGCCCATCGAAACCTGGCCGGTGGGCACCGCTGCCCTCAGCCTCGTCGAGTGGCAGCAGGACAACGCCAAGCGCGGAGGCGACCGCCACGCCATCATCGTCCAGCCCGGCACCGGCCTGTTGTTTGAGACCTGGGAATCCAAGCTCGTGGGAAACGCGTGGCAGGCATCCAACGGCGCGAGGTTCTCCCTCAACTCCAACACCCTGCGCCCGGCCGGCTGGACGTCCGGCGACGCGGCCGGCCTGCCGATGTTTCCCGCCCTCGTGCGCTTTGACGAATGCAAGCGCGGCATGGTCGAACACGCCCTGCGCCTGGTGGTCAAACGCACCCGCGTGGGCCCGATCTATCCGGCCACCCACGCCGCCTCGGTGGGCAACACCAGCGACCCGAACATCCCGGCCATGGGTCAGCGGCTGCGCCTCAAGGCCGGTTTTGTCATCCCGCCCAACTGGAGCATCCAGGAAAAGGCGGTGCTCCTCGCGTTGAAAAAACACGGCGCCATCGTCGCCGACAACGGCGGCTTTTTCTCCATCTCCATCACCCCCGACGAGCGTTACCCCAAGGGCTGCTTCGAGCACCTCAACGGCCTGGGCATCGACCAGTTTGAAGTGATCCAAACCACCGGCCCCAACGAAGCGCCGCGCGGGCATTGATATGACACAGCGCGTGGTGACCGGTGGGTTCAGGCGGGCTTTTCAGGCTCAGACATCCTGAGCCCAGAGGAAACTGGATGAGCCGACGAGTAGCTTGGCAGCGGGCAGGATGCCCGCGCCACCGTGGTCCGGGCGTTCGGCGAGCTCAGCCGAGCCGCATCCTGCCCGGATTCAGACTCGCTCAGTTCTAGGGTGCGGATTTCTTCAATCCAAGGGCCCACTCGATGCCGCCGAGGACGTGCTGCTGATAGGCCTTGCTGATCTCGATGGAGTTCTTGCGATCCTTCAGATCCGGGTCGGTGTCGATGATGTCCTCGCGATGACCGAGCGAGGTGTAGAAGATCTTGCCGCTGCCAAACTCCTTGCACCAGGACACCGGGAAATGGCCGGGGGCCTTGTTCTGGGGGTGTTTGTCGAGAATGAGCAGGTCATGCACTTTGGCCGGTTCATAGTTCTTGAACTCATAGATTTCCTCCTGCGAAATCGTCCAACTCTTGCCCAAGTGGGCGTTGGCCGGGTTCTTCGCGTCTTCGTTGAGGCATTCCACGCTGACCTGCGCGCCGTGTCCCTTGAACTCGCCGCCGAGCATCTCGGCATATTGCGGCCACTTGTGGAACGTGTCGCTCGCCGAGTGAATCCCGATGAACGCGTGGCCGGCCTTGATCCAGTCCACCAGGCCTTGCGGGTCGGGAATCGGCAAGTCGCCCGTGGTGCTGGCGAACACGATGCCGTCGTAATTTTTCAACGACGACGGTGCGAGTTTTTGCAGGGCGTCCTTCAATGCCTGCTGCCACAGCGCTGGATCGCCCGGAATCGGGGCGGGTTGATGCACATAGTCCACGGTGAATTCGCCGCTGGTCTGGCCGAGTTGGGCGATGACTTTTTCCAGATTGGGAATCGAGCTGTGGCGGAAGCCGGTGGTGGTGGTGACTACCAGCAGCTTCTTGGGGGCTGCCGAGAGGGTGGTCGCCGTCACTGCGGCAAGGATGAGGCTGGGGATGATTTTCATTTTGGTGTGAATTGGGGGTGGTCTTGCGCATGAGAAGGCGAAGGAGCGAAGCCGTGATCACAAGCCCGCGGTGTGAAGCGGGATTCACGGGGTCCTTGCCCGCCGGGGAGATTACCCGGCGGCTTGGGAAACACAAGAAAAACAAGTTCGGCGGCGGCGGTTGTGCTTGCGCCCGCGCGGGCAGCGGCGTAATTTTCCGCCCATGACAACTCCCCGATGCCTGCTGTTTGCCTGTGCCTGCGTTCCGACCCTCTGCCTTGCGGCCGCTGACGACGCGAATGTCAAACCTCCCACTGCTGCGGAAAAAGTCGCGGTTAGCGGTGCCACTGCGCCGGTCAATACGCTCACCGCCGCGGAACAAGCCGCGGGCTGGAAACTGCTGTTCGACGGCAAAACGCTCGATGGCTGGCACAATTTCAAAAGGGATGACATTCGGCCGGGCTGGGTGGTCAAGGACGGCGCGCTGGTTTGCGCCGATCCGCACAATGCCGGCGACATCGTGACCAAGGAGCAGTTCGGGTCCTTCGAGTTGGACCTCGACTACAACATTTCCGAGGGCGGCAACAGCGGCATCATGTTCCATGTGACCGACGAGGGCGGCGCGGTGTGGGCGACCGGCCCGGAATTCCAACTCGAAGACAATGCCAAGGCCGCCGACCCGCAACGCTGCGGCTGGCTGTATGCGCTCTATCAACCGCCGGTGGATCCCAAGACCGGCAAGATCCTGGATGCCACCAAGCCTGCGGGCGAGTGGAACCACGTGCGCCTGGTGGTCACTCCGGAGAAGTGCATCCACGAGATCAACGGGGTGAAATACTTCGAATACGTGATGGGCAGCGAAGACTTCAAGAGCCGCGTGGCCAAGAGCAAGTTCGCCTCGATGCCGCAGTTTGCCAAGGCCGCCAAGGGCTACCTCGCGCTGCAAGGCGACCATGGTTCGGTTTCCTTCCGCAACATCAAGGTCCGCCCGCTCTAGTGTCCTTGAAACCGTTACCGTGCTGTTGTTAGGTCAGATTCGGGGCTTGCGTCTTGGGTCTTGTCGTCTTGGGTCTGAGGCGAAGCCTCGCTAGTGTCCTTGACTGCTCTTCAGCGCGTCGGGGCGGCGGGGCGGCCGTAGCCGGGCAGGGGCTTGCCGTCGGTATCGAGCTTGTTGCAGGACCACAGCAAGCCGCGGGTCACGAGGTCGAGGTAACGCTTGTCCGAGACGGTTTCGTTGTTGTGACCGAGGGTGGTGGAGAACACGCGGGTTTTCTTGTCGCCGTATTCATTGGTCCAGGCGACCACGGTTTCGGTGGTGCCTTGTTTGCCGCGAGCCAAGGGCTTTGCGCTGGGGTGGATGCTGATGTTATTGTAGAGTTCTTCCTTGATGGTCGTCCAGTTCTCAAGGCCCTTGCTGACCGGGTTGGCGGCGTCCAGATAGGTGACTTCGATCGGCAACTGCGCACCGTGGCCGCTGGATTGGATGCCGAGGAAATCGAACCACAGCGAGCCGTCGGTGCCCGAGGCGAGCGGTTTGCCGAAATCCGGGGAGGTGCGGTAGCAGTGCATGGCGCAGTGGAGATTGACGGCCGGAACCCCCTTGCGGTGAGGCTCGAGGATCCGATTGACGATGGCGAGATCCTTGACGTCAGCCGAGCATTCGTCGTGGATGATGACGTCATAGCCGGCGGCCCAGTCGGGTTTGTCGTAGCAGGAAAAAGTCGCCTTGGTGGTCTTGTCCGCGCTATAGCAGACATCGACCTGGATGTTGGCCCGCTCGGCGATGCCGGCCGGGAGGATCTCCTTCTGGGTGGCGTAGTCATGACAGCAACCGCCGATGATCAGCAGGGCCTTGAGGGGTTTTGCCGCGGGTTCGGCCGAGGCGGCGAAGGGCATTGCCGCGGCAATTGCGGCAACCAGGAGTTTGGCGGTTTGTTTCATAGGGAGGAGTCTCTGCGCGCGGATTGGATGCCCCCCTTACCGTTTGTACAAGCAAAAAGGCGAGGCTCTCACTGCGGCTGTGTGGCACCTATCCGGCCTACGCATTCTCCAGCAGCTTCTCCACCTTGCGGATGGTCGTCGGCGTGTGCTTGCCGTCCACCAACCGGGCGCCTTCCAGCATGGCTTTCACACCGGCCAGGGCGGCCTCGGCGGCGGCGAACGCTTTTTTCTCATCGCCGTACTTGCGGTCGGGGAAGTACTTCGTGAACGCGGCCCCTTTGCGGCTGAGGGCAAGGCGCCAGCCTTGGAACGACGTGGTTTCGTAGGACATGCGGGACAGGTTTTTGATAGATTTCATGGTGGTTGGGGGCGGTGTTGGCATTCTCCTCTCGCCATATCTACCCGTTATCGGAGGGATTTCAAGCGGATTCTGTCAAAAGGTTTGGTGTCAGGGTTTGGTGCCAGTCCTTGTTTTTGACATTTCGTTTTGCTAGACCGGGGTGCTGGGGACACCCTGGGATGTCTGACGGGTATTGTCCGCAACTTGTGACAACCGGGTGGATCCGGAAAGACCTGGGACTGGGGCGTTGCGCCTCACCCGAGACGCCCGCGGGGATTAGCCGGGAGTGGTGTGGGATGCACGAGATCCCCCGGCCATTTCGAGGACCTTGGCGTGCCCATCAAAACCTCTCAAGTGATTGATTTTGAATGACCCGATGCGATGCCTCCTGCCCTCACTTGCCGCGAGATAAGGAGTCCTGGATCTCAGCGCTGGGGATTTCCCGCAAGCGGCTTGCCATCGGCGCTGAGTTTCTGCACCGCCATCATGGAACCGGCGGCAGGAGGCGAGGCAAAGCTCCAGACCACCTTCTTGTCCGGGGTGATTTCCAACAGGCCGCAGCCCTGGCCGCCCTGATAGGCCTGGTAGCAGCCGGTGACGATGTTGCCGTTGGGCAGCAGTTGGATGCCGGTCATGTTGGTGATGGTCAGGCCGGGGATGTCGGTGTTTTTGAATTCCCAGGCGATGGTGCCGTCGGGCTGGTACTCGATGAGCGAGCCGAGAGTCGAGACGAGCGTGTTGCCATTGGCCTTGCGGATGGCGGCGAATGCCAGATTGGGCGTCTTTTGTTCCCATGCGACGCTGCCATCGGGTTGGTATTCGCGCACCACGTGGCCGCCGGAGTGGCAGACGAGGTAATTGCCGTTGGCCAGTTTGCGCACCATGCGCTGGTTGTGGTGCTCGCCGGGCTTGGCATCCTTGGTTTGCATTTCAAACACCACCTTGCCCTTGGCATCGACCTCCAGCACCTTGCCGGTGGAGTTTTCGCCGACGAGGGTATTGCCGTTGTCGAGGCGTTGGCAGGCGTAGGTGCCGCCCCCGTGCTGCTCGGCCGACTTGTATTGAAACACCACCTTTTGCGCTGGGGTGATCTCGGTCACCGTGTTGCCATCGGCGTATAGCACGTTGCCGTTGGGCAGCATCCACACATCGTGGGTCAGTCCGGCCGGGTGTTGCCAGGCAATCGTGCCGTCGGTGTTGAGAATCATCACCCGGTTGTCGCCGGCGGCCAGCAGCTTGCCATCGAGCTGGCCGGTGACCGTTGCGGTAACGGAGGCTGCCGCCGGGGGGGGCTTCGCCGGGGCCGCCGGTTTCATTGCCGGAGCCGCTGCCAGCACGACGGAAGTGGTGGCCATGCCTAGAAAACCGAGGAAAAATGGGTGTTGGTTCATGGGGTGTCTCATGCGCGCGGGAAATATCAGAGCAGACCGGTGCCAGCAATCCTTTTCTCCAAGGTTTCCCAAAGTCGCGATGCGCCTGCCAGCGGATTCTCACGCCGGACATGCTGGTTCGCACAAGCTGTCCGACCTGTCCGTTCACCGAATGACTTGCTGCGAGACGCAGCAATCACGGCCTGCCGCGGGACGCGGCAGCCACGGTGGCGCGGCACGCGTGAGAATCCAGCTTGCCCAAGCCGAGCGGGGGTGATTTGCTTCGCGGGACATGAATTTTCGCTGGTTGAACGCTTTACTGTGGGGAAACTCGGTGGCCTTGGCCTGGATGTGGGGGCTGGGGCTGTTTTTCAGCGTGCAGATGACCTTCATGTTCGGCTTGCAAGGCTTGTTGCTGTTCGCCATTCCCAATGCTTTGGGTCTGATGCTGTTTGGCTTTCTCACCCAGATCGTCGCCAAAAGCCATGCCGGCGGACAGGAATCGCTGGCGATTTTCTTCGACAAGTTCGCCCGGCCATTCCGGCTGATCCTCTGTCTCTATCAGATCTTGGCGCTGACGCTGACGGTGTTCGCGCTGGCGCGCTATTTGTTTGTGCCGCTGCAGCCCGCGGGCATCCCGGCCGCAATCTATCTGTGCCTGGTCGTTTTCGTGATCCTTGCTGCCGGCTGTTTGTTCGGGGAAGAGTTTGGCATCCAAAAAATCAAGCACAGCCACACGCTGATGGGCCTGGCGCTGCTCGGCTGCATCGGCATCATCCTCATCGGCCTCAAGCCCTTGCTGCCGGAGGCCTTCTCCTGGTCCGCGCCATTTCCCAAGCTGTGGACCGGGCCATCGTTTTGGGGTTACGCGACGCCGCTCATCGTTGGCTTGCTAGTGGGTCCGTGGCTGGATCTGCAGCACTGGCAGCGGGCGATCCAGATCCACCGCGAGAAGACTTCCATCCGGCTGAGTTATTTCTTCGGCGGCGGCATCTTCTTCCTGCTGTTGCTGTTTCACGGTTGCCTCGCCTGGTGGGTGATGGCCAAATCCGGCGCCCCGCTGGCCGCCCCCAATGACATCGACAAATTCCGCTATGCCCATGATCTGGTCACGCGCTATTTCATCCGCAACCATGACTCGGCCGGCTGGATGCCGATGGCTTATTTCACCTTCCTGGCGATCTGCGTTCTAACAACCCTGGACAGCGGCTACATCGCGCTCAAGTGGTTTCTTGCCAGCAATGTCGAGAAGAGCCAGAACATGCTCATCGGCCTCATTCCAAAACAAATCATCGGCTCGCCCATCCCGAGCTTCATGATCGTCGGCGTGGTCACCCTCGGCGGCATCTGGGCCAAACTGGAGTTGGAGTACTTCATGGTCGCCTATGCCTCGTTCTTCGTCGGCTATGCGGTGTTGGCCATCGCGCGGTGCTTTGTGCCCAACTCGCAGCAACCGCTGCCGCAAAGCCGCATGTTCTCGATGGCCAGCCTGTCGATCGTGATTTTCGCCTTCGGCTACCTCAACAAGCAGACGCCGCTGCTTTTGTTAGGCTCGCTGTCGCCGCTGGTGTATGTCTGCTGGCTGGTGTTCAACACCGATCTGCTGCGGGTGGTCCACGAGAAGGCCGGCGAAGTGATGGAAGCGGCCGCGGAAATTCCGGCCATCCGCGCCATGACCCGCGCGGCCACCGCGGTGACCGGCTCAGACATCAAGGCGCCGGAACACGACCACGCGCTGGCGGGCCACTTCGAGGGCAAGTGGTTTGTCTATTCGATGATCGCGACCTACGCGGACACCAACTCGGTGGGCAACGTGTATTTCGGCATGTATCCGATGTTCGTCGGCAAGACGCGCGAATTGTTCTTCAACGCGACGATGCCGGACTTCGATCTGAAGACCACCAAGTTCTATATCCTGACGCGTTCCTTCGAGCACAAGTTCGTCCGCGAGGCGCGCGAGTTTGAGACCATCACGGTGAAGATCCGCATCGGCGAGTACAACCGCAAGTTCTGCACCCTGGAACACCAGATCTTCAACTCGGACCACGCCTTGTTAGGCAAGGGCAGGCAAAGCCTGCTGTTTGTCTCGGCCAAGGACTACAGTCTGTTAGACATCCCGCCGGAAGTCTATACCTCGTTCATCAGCTATGCCTGAGGCGCGCGCTCAGGCGTTGGCGATGGCCGCGCGGTCGATCCCCCGCAGCTCGAACACCCGCACAATGGTCGCCTCGATCAGATTGTTCGGGCAGGAGGCGCCCGCGGTGATGCCCACGCTCACCGGCTCATCGCCGAGCAGGACCCGCGCATAGCCGGTGGTGATCTCCTGGCTGTTGTGCACGTCAAAGTGGACGATTTCCTCCAACGACTTGATGCAAGAGGCATCGCGGATGAAAAACGTCGGCAGGCGCCGCTCGGCGATCTCGACCAGATGGGAGGTGTTGGAGCTGTTGTAGCCGCCGACGACGAGCAGCAGGTCGGGCGGGTCGCGCAGCATGTCGAACAAGGCGTCCTGGCGCTCCTGGGTGGCGCCGCAAATCGTGTCAAACACCCGTAGGCCCGCGGCATCGCCGTCCCGCGCGATGACGGCCTCGCGCAAGCGGCGCTGGATTTCCTCGGTTTCGCTCTTGAGCATGGTGGTTTGGTTGGCCACCCCCATGCGCCGCAGATGCAGATCCGGGTCAAACCCCGGCGAATGCACGCCGGTGAAGCGTTGCAGGAAAGCGGCGCGCTCGCCGCGGCCCTGGATGTAGTCGCACACGTAATCCGCGTCTTCCAGGGTGAGGATGACGAGGTATTGGCCATCGCCCTTTTCGCCGAGGGCGCGGGAGGCCGTGGCGCGGGTCTCCTCGTGGTTTTCCTTGCCATGGATGATGGAGGTGACGCCGTCTTTGGCGTAGCTGCGGACGCAGCGCCAGACTTTCATGACATCGCCGCAGGTGGTATCGACCACCTGGCAGCCGCGCTCGTCGAGTTTGGCCATGAAGGCGGTTGGCGCGCCAAAGGCCGGCACGATCACCACGTCGGCGGGGGTCAACTCGTCATAGCTGGCGTCCAACTGTTGCCAAGGCAGGGAGGCGATGTGCATGTCGCGGAGCTGGCGGTTGACCTCCGGGTTGTGGATGATTTCACCGATGAGAAAGATCCGCTGCTCGGAAAACGCCCGGCGCGCGGCGTAGGCCAGATCAATCGCCCGCTCCACGCCGTAACAAAACCCGAACTCCTTGGCGAGATAGACGGTGGTGTTGCCGATGGTAAGCACGCCGCCGCGGGCGCGCAATTTTTCCACCGTGGACGAGCGGTAGTGATGCGCCACCTCGGCGGCGACCCGTTCCATCACCTCCGGGCGCCGCAGGTTGACCCGCGGCTTGGGGGTGGCGGGGACGGCTTCATTGGCGGCTGCGTTCATGCTCGTACCTATAGCGCCGGAATGGGGCCTTACCAACTCATTTCACCAGGCGGCCGCTGCGCCGGAAAGGCAAGGCGAGCAAAACAAAGAGCACCAGGGCGATGCCCATCGAAGAAACCAAATACCACGGCCAGGGGCCGAGGTGGTCCAGCAGGCTGGGATTTTCCGGCGGATGGGTGGCAAACCCGAAGTTGGTGCCCAACACGCGGTTGACGCCCAACACCATGGCCAGATAAGCCAGCCCCCAGCCAAAGGCCACGGCCGGCCCTCGCCACAGCGGTTGGGGGGGGCGCCAACCCTCCACCAACACCAGGAACAGCGCCGCACCCACCACCGCAAAGTGCTGCACGAAAAACACCACGTAGGGCGCACTTGGAAACGCCACCGTCAACGCCGGGGTCAACAGCGCCTGGGAAGTTGCCGCCAAGCCCCAAAAATACGTCAGCGTGCATAGCAGGCGGCACCGCGTGAGCAGCGCGAAACCGGCAATGATGGCCGCCAAATCGCACAGATGCAAGGGCACGAACTTGTCCAGCGCCAGTGCCCCCCCCAGCGACCGCCACGCCGCCACACCTAGCGGATAAACCGTGAGGTTGGCCAACGCCAGCACCCCGGTGGCGACTTTACGGCTGTTGCCACCGCGCCTGCCGGCCACCAGCAAGGCCGCCAGCATCAGCGCCCCGATGGCCAGGGTGATCCAGTGCTGGAGCGAGAACGGCTGAAATGACGGTGGCATGGGGGGATTGAAGGCGAGTTCAGCGGTGCCGACAATCCCGCAAATAATTCCACCGCGAGCCTTGCGCCACGCCGAGGCGGGATCTATGAACGGCGCATGGATTTATCCGATTTCCGCAGGGAATACTCCAGCCGCGGGTTGCACCGGGCCGACCTCAAGGCCGATCCGGTGGGGCAATTCGCCGAGTGGTTCGCCCACGCCACCGAATTGCAGGTGCCGGAGCCCAACGCCATGGTGCTGGCGACGGTGGACGAGTGCGCCATGCCCTACCAACGCACCGTGCTGCTCAAGTACTTCGATGCCGCCGGCTTTGTGTTTTTCACCAACTTCGGCAGCCGCAAGTCCCGCCACATCGCCGCCAACCCCCGCGTCAGCGCCCTGTTCCCGTGGATCACCCTCGAACGGCAGGTCATCGTCCAGGGCCGTGCCGAACCCATCAGCACCGCCGAATCACTCCGCTATTTCAGCTCCCGCCCCCGCGAGTCCCAAATCGGCGCCTGGGTCTCCAACCAAAGTGAAGTGATCACCTCGCGCAAATTCCTGCTGCAAAAACTCGCTGAAATCCGCGACAAATTCAGCCACGGCGAAATCCCCTTGCCTTCATTCTGGGGCGGTTACCGCATCGTGCCCGAAGCCATCGAGTTCTGGCAGGGCGGCCCGGCCCGCCTTCACGACCGCTTCCTTTACCGCCGCCACGGCCACGAGTGGCTGATCGAACGGCTGGCCCCGTGAGGTCAGCCGTCTGAGGGTGCGGGCATGCGTCCGTTGTTTTCCAGCAGGACGATGACATCGTTCTGGAAAGCCTCGACCTGGGCGAGAGGGATATCGGGGTCGCGGATCAGATAGACCTCGCCTGTTTTCCGGTGTTCGTAAACGCGGAGAATGCCGGTGGGTGTGCGCTGGTTGTCGGTTTCGCGCAGGAGTTTCCGCCGTTCCAGCATCACCGCGAGGATATAGCGGGTGTTCTCCGTGTGATCCTCATCCTCCACCACGAGGCGGTGGAGGATCTCCTCGGCGCTGAGTTTTTCAGCGCGGTTAGGGTTGTCGTTCACAGCGGCTGCCGTGAAGGCGGTTCTCCAAAACGAGAACGGTCTTTCGGCGTCGGCCGGGAGCCCATCCCATGCCTCCAGACAGAAATCACGGCGGAGGTAGCCGCTGGATTCGGGATCGGGATAAAGCGCGGTCACGATGGTCTCACCATCGACAAACGGCCGCTCGGTGGCGGCGCAGTGGCGGGAGCGGGAACGGACATGCCAGGATTCAGCGAAAGCCATGGGAGCGGAAAGGTTGAAGTGGAGGGCGGAATCGGTGGCTGGAAAAGACCCAAGACCCAAGACTTGAAGACCCAAGAAAAGAGGAAGAGTTGAGACAGCCCGGCTGCTCTTCTCTTGCGTCTTGCGTCTTGTAGTCTTGCGTCTTCATGATTTCAGCATTTATTATGAGGGTCACGCGCCGCCGGGAAGGAGTTTGCGCAACGATTGATAGATCTGCTTGCCATGGATGCGGCGGCGGAAGAGTTCGATGCCGATGATCGAGAAGATGATGTTGGGGAGCCAGGCGGCCAGAGCGGGCCGCAGGGTGCCGGCTTCGCCCATGGCCAGCGCGACGTTGCTCGTGAACAACATCACGGCGGACAACGCCACGGCGAGGAACATGCCACCACCGGGACCGCGACGCGAAAAATGGATGGCCAGCGGCGTGGCGAGCAGCACGGTGACCAGGCAGGTGAAGGGCAGCGCCCAGCGGTAGTGCCACTGGGTGATGAATGGCGAGGGATCGGCAAAGGTTTTCAAGCGGGAATGGGCCTGGAGCCAACCGCTGAGATCGGGGATGCCGAGATACTCGGGATTGATTCCGGGTTTGATGAGCTGCCAGGGGGTTTCCGACCAGGAATCCACAGTGAGGGGCCCATCCAAGGTTTCATATTCAGGCGACTGCCCCGGCTTGAAATGGCTGATGACGGGGTTCTCGAAGGTCCACCGATGGGTGTGTCGGCTCCACAGCGCACGGGTCGCGGTGAGCCTGGATTGCAGCGTATGGTGGTCGTCGGTCGTGGTGACCTCGACGTTGAGCAGGGGCTTGCCTTTATGATAGTTCTTGGGGAAGGACCCGATCATCCACAGGCGTCCATTGTCGGGATTGCGGTAGAGCACCTGGGTGGCCTTGGTGGCGGGCTTGTCGTTGGCTTCGTCGAGAATCTCATTGAGGTGGCCTTCGGCGATGGGTGCCCAGTGGTAGTTCAGGCCGAGGCAGAGCAGGGTGCAAAAGCCCCCGGCGATCATCAGCGGCAACGTGATGCGCAACACCCCGCGACCGGACTGGATCATGGCGATGATCTCCCGGTTGGTCGAGAGTTTGCCGAGGGAGTGAAGCAACGCGAGCAGCAGGCTGTAGGGCAATAACAACAGCAGAATCGCGGGAAATCGGGTCGCATAGAACTTGAGGATGGTGCGCAAGAATGAGTTCGCCGCAAGAAAATCGCTGATCTTGTCGCTCAGGTCGATCAGCAGGAAAATCATGAACAAGGCTGCCAGACAAATCCCGAAAATGCCGAGAAACTGCCGGATGATATAGCGGTCCAGCGTGCCGCCGGCCAAATAGATCAGGCAGGCGAACGAGGGCAGGAAACAAAGCCCGGCGAGCACGGCGGGCCGCGCCTGGTGGGCTGCAACATCGGAATCCGGAAACCCGAGGATCTGCTGGGTTACCTCGCGGTACTCCGCAGGAACCAACAGCACACAGAAACCCACACCCATGGCGAGCAACGCGAGGATCAGCAGAATGCGAGGCGAATGACGGCGAAGAAATACCATGAGCAACCGTAGCGGCCGGAGCTTGACGGCGACAGGCCGGAGGTGTCCAGCGCGATGTGCGGTTTGGAGAACTTGCGGCTTGGCATGGGGCTCAATGCGGAGTGCCATGGGCGGGAGATGATTTCCCTGACGGATGGCCATGCGATGCCCGGGTTTTGCGACGCGGTGCGCGAGGCGTTTTCGCCGAGCGGCATTCTGGCGAAGTCGCGGGATTTCGAGTACCGCCCGCAGCAGCAGGAACTGGCGGTGGCGGTGGCGGAGGCGCTGTTGCATTCGCGACCGCTGGTAGCCGAAGCCGGCACCGGGGTGGGGAAGTCGCTGGCGTATTTGTTGCCGGCGGCACGCTTCGCGTTGGAAACCGGCCGCAAGGGGGTGATCTCGACCCACACGATCAACCTCCAGGAGCAATTGGTCCGCAAAGACATCCCGATTGTCAGGAAACTGGTGGACGACGAACTGCCGGCGGTGCTGCTGAAAGGGCGGCAGAATTATTTGTGTCCCGAGCGCCTGCGGCGGGCGCTCGAACAGTCCGGTGATCTGTTCACGGGATCGGAAAACGACGAGTTGGAGGTGATCCGGAAGTGGGCGGAACACACCCGCGACGGCACCCTGAGCGATCTGGATTTCCAGCCGCAGATGAAGGTGTGGCTGCAGGTTTGCAGCGAGGCGCACCTATGCACGGCGCGCCACTGCGGGCCGCGCGGCAATTGTTTTTTCCAGGAGGCGCGGAAAGCCGCAGCGGACGCCCGCTTGGTGGTGGTGAACCACACGTTGTTTTTCGCCCTGCTCAACACCGAACTGGAAGACGACAATCCGGACCCGAAAAAAATCAAGGGTTTCCTCTTTCCCAATGATTTCGCGGTGCTCGACGAGGCGCATACCATCGAACAAGTGGCCGCCGTCCAGTTGGGCCTGCGCTTGTCCCAGGCCGGATTGCGCTTCGACCTGCAACGGCTCTATCACCCGCGAACCCGCAAGGGCTTGCTCAAGACGTTCCGCAAGGCGTCCGCCCTGCAGGCCGTCGAGGATACCCTGGCCGCCGCGGAAAATTTTTTCCAACGGGTCGGTGAGGCGGCTCGCTTCGGGAATTTCTCCAAGGAATTCCGCGTGCGGGAACCCGAAGTGGTTCCTAACAGCCTGGCCATTCCGCTGCGCAACCTATGGCAGGAAATCGACGCGTTGGCCGCCGATTTGGAAGGGGAATCCGCCACCCGCCTGGAACTCCAGGACGCGTCGCGCCGCCTGCGCGAGGCCCACGGCTCGGTCGCCGAGTTTCTCGATCAAACCGCGGACGGCAGCGTGTATTGGATCGAACGCGGCGGGCGCGAGGAAACCCAGTACACCTTGCATGCCGCGCCGGTGAATGTCGCGGACCGCTTGCGACCGCTGTTGTTTGCCGGCGGCAGAGCCCTCGTGCTCACCAGCGCCACCCTCGCGGTGGGCGATCCGCAACTCGGGTATTTCCGCGGCCGCGTCGGCGCCGAGGATGCCCGTGCCCTGAGCATCGGCAGCCCGTTCGACTATCAAAAACAAATGCGCATCCGGATCTACAAGGCGGTGCCGGATCCGGGGACGCCGAAATACGACGAATTGTTAGCCGAGGGGATCCGGCAGGCGGTGGCCGAGAGTTCCGGGCGGGCTTTCGTGTTGTTCACCAGCTACCGCACGATGCGTGATGCCGCCCAACGGCTCGAAACGTTTTTCCGCACCAAAGGCTGGCGGGTGCTGATGCAGGGCGAGGGCATGCCTCGCCACCGCATGATCGAGGAATTCCGCAACGACGTCCACAGCGTGCTGTTCGGCACCGACAGCTTCTGGGCCGGCGTCGATGTGCCGGGCGAGGCGCTGTCCAACGTGGTCGTCACCCGTCTGCCCTTCGCTGTGCCCGATCACCCTCTCACAGCCTCACGGCTGGAAGCCATCGAAGCCGCCGGCGGCAATCCCTTCATGGATTATTCGGTGCCGGAGGCCATCCTCAAACTCCGCCAGGGCGTCGGCCGCCTGATCCGCACCACCCGCGACCACGGCCTCGTCTGCATCCTCGACAACCGCATCCTCACCAAACGCTACGGCAAAGCCTTCCTCAACGCCCTGCCCGACGCCCCGGTGGACATCGTCGGTTAGAAGCGCCTGGGAACGCCGAGCCCCGGCTCGGCGTTTGAATGGAGCGCGATGGAGCGATCCATTGAACCCGCACGAATCTCAGCCGAATGACAGGCAACACAGTCTCAGAACTCCTTACCTCTGTGAAGTGAAGGTGACACTGAGTTAGGGACAGGCGGCGGGGAGAGGTCCTAACAGATCATAGCGCATGATCAGTTGGGTTCCCGGAAAGGTGATTTCCATTTCGGTGAGTTGCCAGCGGCGGAGATCCGGCAGGTCCGCATCGCTAAGGAGTTGGTGGCGGGAAATGAGGAATACGAGCAGGACCTCGGCCACGGGATTGCCTTCGGCTCGCGGCGGGTGGAACCGGCGGAACGGTTGGCAATGGCATTTGTCCGCGACGATCCAGGCGGCGATCTCTCGCGGATTCTGCTTTTCGACTGGTGGATCAGGAATTCCGACCGCGCCCTGACGGAAACCGGGGGCAACCCGAACCTGCTTTGGCAACTCGATCCGGGCCAAGTGGTGGTTTTTGACCACGACAACGCTTTCGACGAGGCTTTCAATCCGGCGAATTTCTGGCAATTCCATGCCCTCCGGGGCCACCGGAGCGTGTGGGATCCTGTGAAACGGGCGGAAATGACGGCATGGCTGGCAGCCGGTGAAGCATCGTTCGACCGCCTGTGGGGCGAACTGCCCGAAGAATGGCTGATCGATTCCCACGGCGATCCTCGTTCCGGGCTGGACAAGGGGGGCTTGAAAGCCGTGCTATCTTCTCCACGGACCAACCCGGAGTTCTGGTCCCTTCCCACTTCCGCCGCGCCATGAAACGAACCTACGATTTCGCCACGATCGGCTTTCGTCCCTTCACGGAGACGGGGGAATTCGTGACCATTGGCGTGGTCGCGGTGGACGTGGCGGCGCGGGAATTCGGGTTTCTGCTTCAAAAACCCGCGAAGACCGGCCGGGTCCTCGGCATGTTCCCCACCATCGAAAAAACCCTTTACCGCGAAGCAAGGAACAAGCTGGGAGCGGAATTGGGCAGCATCCGGCAGGCGGTGAACGGGCTTGGCGTGGGCGTGGATGTGCCAGTTTTTCCGCCCTTCCGCGATAAGGAGAATGGACTCTTCGCCGCCATCACCAGCCCACGGGAGGGCGTTTTCTGTTTTCCGGTCAAGGGTCGGAGGATGGCCGCCGACATGAAGGCGGTGCTGGAGGCGCTGAAAACCCGGTTCATCGACCAGGACGGACTCACCGTGCAGCAGGCGGTCGAGCAGGAAATGGCCAGGGAACTTCGGCGTGCGGAGTAAGAAGCACAAATGCCGCACGCCATTCAACAAAAACGTTAGACCGCATTCACGCCACCAACCATAGAAAGAATACCCGATGATCCCGGAGAAACTACAGGAAATAATGAAGAAGGACGGAGTGGTTGCCATTTCCACCCTGGGGCCGGATGGGCCTCACATGGTGAACACTTGGAACAGCTATCTCAAAATAGCGGAAGATGGCCGGCTGTTCATCCCGGCTGGTTATATGCACCAGACGGAGGCCAACATTGCCCACAATCCGAATGTATTGATTACCTTGGGGAGCAGCAAGGTTGAGGGATTGCATGGACCGGGTGCCGGTTTCCTGATCAGGGGACAGGCGAGGTTCGTGAAGTCCGGCCCGGATTTTGATTTCATGAAGGAAAAGTTCGATTGGCTTCGAGCCACCCTGGCCGTTACCATCGAGACGGCTACTCAAACGTGGTGAGCGCAAGCGGGCGGTTTGAGATCCATGCCGGATGCCGGGCGTTGGCTTGCGGCGGAGTCTGGGTTGAAAACGTCCCGCTGCGAGCGATCCGGGCTTGTCGGAGCGGGCGGAGTTGGCTATGGCGGCAGGGTGCTGATACGGAACCGCTTGGAAGAACTCGTTGCGCTCGGAAAGCCGCTGCATCTGGCGGTGGGAGTTTTCGACGGGGTGCACGTCGGGCATCAGGCGGTGATCGGGCAGGCGGTGCGGACTGCGGCGGCGGAAGGCGGGCTGTCGGGATTGCTCACGTTTGATCCCCATCCGATCCGGGTGTGCGCCCCCGGCAAGGCCCCGACCTCGCTGCTGGAAACGCTGGATCACAAGGCGCGGATCGTGCGCAATCTGGGGGTCGGGTTGTTCGTCGCGCTGCATTTCGATGGGGCGCTGGCGGCGATGGAAGCCGGCGAGTTCATCGCGCGGCTGATGACGGCGCCGGTGCGCACGATCACGGTGGGCGAGGATTGGCGCTTCGGTCACAACCGCAGCGGTGACGTGCCCTTTCTCCGGCGCGAGGCGGAAAAGCACGGCTTCCGTTTGGTGGCCGTGCCGCCGGTGATGCCGTTGAAATATGCCGTATAGGCGTTGTTCCAGCCACCGGCGCTCGAAAGGCCCGTGGAATCGGTCGACCAGTAGCTGCCGCTCCAGCCATAGGACTGGCCGTTCGCGAGTCCGTCACCGGCCGTGGCGCCGTTCACGTCGAAGTAGTAGTTCGCCGCGTGGGTCGATTGCGGGCAGTTAACGACAAACAACGCGACGAGGGCGACGCCCAACTTCGCGGCACAACAGGAGTTGCGGAACAGTGAATCCTTGGAGAATTGCATGGCGTAATCTCTATGGCTAGCGACAAAATACGGAGTTATTCCCTTCGACAAAGCTATTGGGAGTCTATAGGCTTTCATGCGGTTTATGGCTTGGACAGGGGGACCCGCCCGCTGGAGTAAATGTTGACCGTCCTTGCGGGATTCTTCCCCTTTGCTGCGACAGGGCACTTTGCAGCGACCGAACCTTGTGCCGCGACCGGGTCCTTTGCCACGGCGGGCGCCTTTGGCGCGACCGGCGGAGCGTAGTACGGCACACCCAACCGGTCGAACCGCAGAAGCTGCGTCGCAACGCGAGTCCGGAATGCGGCAAGATTGCGGGATTGCTTCGGCGACCAGACCACTTCCGCAAAGGCAAACAGTCGCGGGAACATCTTGTTGGTCAGGTTGTGCTCTGGAACCTGTTCCGTCCATAAAGGCGCCTCGCTACCCAAGACGAGACTGGCTTCTTGCGCCG
>Ga0118677_10003812_pt1 | contig 28113 bp, 23 predicted proteins | sample AliMusrvi5mmetaG_FD_86154 | JGI IMG/M metagenome (GOLD analysis project Ga0118677, IMG submission 86154) | reverse complement strand
AGATGAGCCGCTGGCTGCCGGCGTTCAGCCCGGGAGGGCTCTGAGGCGTATCCTTGGCGGCATGAGCGAGCGCCGCCGCATCCCCGAGGTCACGCCCGCCGGCCGCGCCGCCGCGCAGGCGTTGCGCGGCAGGGTCGCGGGAGAGGTGCGCACGTCGGCGCTCACGCGCTGGCTCTATTCCACCGACGCCTCGATCTACCGCGTGGTGCCCGACGCGGTCGTCGTCGCGGCATCTCCGGACGACCTCGTCGCGGTCGCGGCCGTGGCGCGCGAGTACGGCGTGCCGCTCGTCGCGCGCGGATCGGCCACCAGCGTGTCCGGGCAGGCGATCGGACCGGGCATCGCCGTCGACTGCTTCAGGCTCGATCGCATCCTCGCGATCGACCCGGAGGCGCGCAGCGCGCGCGTGCAGCCCGGCGTCGTCCAGGCGGCGCTCAACCGCGCCGCCGCCGCGCACGGCCTCGAGTTCGGCCCGGACACCTCGACCGTGGACCAGGCCACTATCGGCGGCATGGTCGGCAACAACTCCTCGGGCTCGCGCTCGATCGTGTACGGCGAGACCAAGGACAAGGTGCTCGCCGTCTCGGCCGTCCTCGCCGGCGGCGACCGCTGCGACTTCGGGCGCTGTACCGGCGGCGACCTGGCGAGCGGGCTGCGCGGGCCGGGCGCGGGTCGGCTGGCGGCGGCGCTCGCGGGCATCCGCGAGCAGTACCGCCGGCCGATCGCCGAAGACTACCCGCAGACGCGGCGCTGCACGTCCGGCTACCACCTGCGCACGCTGCTCGAGCCAGAGCCGGATCTGGCGCGCCTTCTCGCCGGCTCCGAGGGGACGCTGGCGCTGTTCACGGAGCTCGAGGTGACGCTCGACCTCAGGCCCGCGCGCCGGATCGGCGCGGCGCTCACGTTCGCGACGTTGCGCCAGGCTCTGGAGGCCAACGTCGCGATCCTGGAGACGGGGCCGTCGGCGATCGAACTTCTGGACCTCGAGCCGCTTCGGGCGGCGCCGAACCTCAAGACGTACGCGCGCATGGCGTCGCTGCTTGCCGGCTCCGAGCGCGCGATGCTGACGGTGGAATACCAAGGGTCGGAGGACGAGGCGCGCGAGGGGCTCGGCCGCCTGCGCGCTGCGGCGGCCGGCCTGGGCGCCGACCGGGTCGAGTGGCTCGAGGAGCCGGCGGCGCTCGCCGAGGCGGCGGCCCTGCGCCGCGCCGCCCTGCCGCTGCTGATGGGCGCCCCCGGGGCGGAGCGCCCCGCGTCGTTCGTCGAGGACACGGCCGTCGCGCCCGAGCGCCTCGCCGAGTTCGTCGCCGAGTTCGAGGCGCTCGTGCGTGCACACGGCGCCCGTGCTTCCTTCACCGGTCACGCCTCGGCGGGCTGCCTCCACGTGCGGCCGCTGCTCGATCTCAAGTCGGCGGCCGGCGTCGCGACGATGCGTGCGCTGGCCGACTCCGTGGGCGACCTGGTGGCCTCCTACCATGGGGCGATCTCGGGCGAGCATGGCTGCGGGCGCTCGCGCAGCTGGCTTCTTCCGCGCATCCTGGGGCCGGGTCTCTACGACGCGATGGTCGCGCTCAAGGACGCCTTCGACCCCGAACGGCTGCTCGGACCAGGCACGATCGTGGACGGCCCGGGAGTGGCGGAGGACCTGCGCTTCGGACCGGCCTATCGCGGCGACGGCGCCTGGTCGCCGCGCCTCTCCTATGCCGCGGAGGGCGGCTTCGGCGCGGCGGTCGAGAAGTGCTTTGGCGCCGGGCTCTGCAAGAAGTCGAGCGGCACGATGTGCCCGCCTGCTGCGGCCTCGCGCGACGAGGCGCGCACCACGCGGGCGCGCGCCAACGCGCTCCAGGGCGTGCTGAGTGGCGCGGTGCCACTGGCGTCCGTCGGCGAGGACGAGTTCCGTGAGGTGCTCGGGACCTGCGTCGCTTGCAAGGCCTGCAAGTCCGAGTGCCCCGCCGGCGTCGACATGGCCGCCCTCAAGGTCGAGTGGCTCGCCGAGGTCCGCGCCAGGGAGGGCGTGCCGGCCCTGGCGCGCGGCATCGGCGAGTTTCGCACCCTGGCGTGGCTGGCCGCTCCGCTGGCGCCGCTCGTCAACCGCGCCGCGCGCATGCCGCTGGCGCGGCTCGTGACCGACCGCGTCGGCGTGGCGCACGAGCGGCCGCTGCCGGCGTTCGTCCGGCGGCCGCTCACGCGCCGGCTGCGCGCCGCGCCGCACGTCGCCGGCGCGGCGTTGTTCGTCGACTGCTTCGTGCAGTATCAGGAGCCGCGCATCGGCGAAGCGCTGGCGCGGCTCCTCGGCGCGGCCGGCGTGGAGCTGGCGCTGATCGACGCCGGCTGCTGCGGGCGCACGGCGCTCTCGACCGGCCAGATCGGCAAGGCGCGCGCCGCGGCGCTGCGGGCTCTCGTAGCCCTCGAGAAGCCGGCGTCCGCCGGCGCCGAGGTGCTGTTCATCGAGCCGAGCTGCCTCTCGATGATCAAGGACGACTGGGGCCGGCTGCTCCCCGGCGACGAGCGCGTCCCGCTGGTCGCCGGCGCTTCGGCGCCGGCGCTCGATCTCGTCGCGCGCCTCGCGGAAGCCGGCCGCCTGCGCTTTCGTGGCGGCGGCCGCGCCGTGCTGCACGACCACTGCCACGCCAAGGCGCTCGGCTTCGCCGCGGCGACGCTCCGCGCGCTCGCCGCCGTGCCGGACCTGGAGCTCGAGGTGCTGGACGCAGGCTGCTGCGGCATGTCCGGCGTCTTCGGCTACGAGGCCGACCACTTCGAGCTCAGCGTCGCGATGGGCGAGCGCGCGCTGTTGCCGGCCGTCCGCAGAGAGCCGGCCGAGACTCAGATCCTGGCCACAGGCACGTCGTGCCGCTCCCAGATCAACGACCTGTCTGGCCGCCGCGCGCTTCATCCACTCGAGTTCCTGGCGGAGAGGGTCGAGGCGCCGGCATGAACGCGCTCATCCTCATCGCCGGCATCGTGGGCTTGGCCGTGGCCGGCTATGGCCTCATCGCCCTCTCCACCGACGCGTGGCGGCGGCGCCAGTATCTCGACATCGCCCTCGGAGTCGGCGTGGCGGTCGCCGTGGTCGTGCTTCTGGTGGTCTACGGGGACAGCCTGCTTCGCTAGAGGGCCGGCGCCGGCGGCCGGTGCGGCTTGTGTCGCGTCCGCCTAATCCCGCGCTGGTGTTGTGCCGATACGGGAGACGGCGGGCCGGAGGGAAACGGGTCTCGTGACGCGAATGTCACGGGAGAGCGCGCCGTCGGCGTCGTTCGGCGACGCACCGGCTGAGCATCACGTGTGTAGGGAGCGGCGGATCACCCGATGGGTCCGCGCGCGAGGGAGAGAGGACCGATGGCGAAACGTATCCTGGTGGTCGACGACGAGCCCGACATCCGGCGGCTCGTCGCCGAGGCGCTGCAAGCCACGGGCTACGACGTGCAGACGGCCGCGAACGGCCAGGAGGCCGTGCGCGCGGCCGGGCTCTTCATCCCCGACCTCGTGCTCCTCGACATAATGATGCCGGACACCGACGGATTCGCCGTGTACGAGCGTCTGCGCGAGAAGCCTGTCGATCTCAAGTCGCCGATCATCTTCCTCACCGCGCGGCGCGAGATCAACGACAAGCTCCTCGGCTTCGAAAAGGGCGCCGCGGATTACATCACCAAGCCCTTCCACATCAAGGAACTGCTGGCGCGGGTCAAGGTCCACCTCGGCGAGCTGGGGCCGCCCAAGGGCGATATCCCCAACCCGATGACGGACCGCGAGCTCGAGGTGCTCGGGCTGCTCGCGAGCGGGAAGACCTACAAGCAGGTGGCGCGGGCGCTCGACTTGAGCCAGTCCACGGTGCGCAACCATCTGCACAACGTGTACCACAAACTCAATGTCGTCGACCGCGCCCAGGCGGTCATCGTCAGCCGCGAGAACGGCTGGATCTAAGCGGGGCAGCAGAGGAGTGGAACGAAGAAAAGGGCCGGCGCGAGCGCCGGCCCTTCGTGCGTACGCCTGCCGGAGCCCTCAGGACACCGAGAACGGCATCTCCGGGAGCGACCAGCTCGCCGCGTCGGCCTCGCGCCGGTCGCCGTGTCGCCGCTCGCTGAACGGTCCCGAGCCGCTGACCCAGCGCGGCCTGCGGCGCTCGCCGGCGCGGCGGTCCACGACGACGCGCACGTCTTCGCGGCCTTCGTAGACCCTGCTGAGACGCTCGAGGAAGTAGTCCTCGAGCTGCTGCGGTATGACGATCACCTTCTGCGCCCTCTGTGCCTGCGCGGGCATGCGAGACCTCCAGTACACCTTCTACGTACCCACTCTGCCTGCCCAGTCATTCGCCGACGTGGCGCTCATCTCCTTGGCGAGGCTCGCGGTCGCTGGTCATGCGTCGCCCGCCTGGGCAACGGCGCCCACGCTCGCGCCTGCGTCTGTGGCCGGAGCACCGTCTGCGACGGCCTCCGCGTCCGGCACGTGACTGCGGAGCAGGAATGCGCACAGCCCGCCGACCACGGCGAGGATTACGGCCACCACGAAGGTACTGGCGACGGCGTTCGTGAACCAGGTCTGGAAGAGCGCCTCCATCGCCTTCATCGCGGCGGCCGGCATGCCCGGGATGCCCTTGGGGATGCCCATCTGCGAGCCGCCGGCCGCTGCCCCGGCGATGATCTTGTGCTTGATCGCCTCGGGGATGCCCTGGATCGCGGCGACGCCGCTGGTGATGTTGGCCGTGATCCGGTTCTGCAGTACGGCCCCGAGGATGGCGATACCCATGAGGCTGCCGACCTGGCGCATCGTGGAGAGGACGCCCGAGGCGTTGCCCACGCGGTCCCTGGGCGCGGTCGCCATGACCGCCGAGGTCACCGGGGCGACCGCGAGGCCGATGCCGACGCCGGAGATGAGGAACGGCAGGAGCAGGCTCATCGGCGTCGTGGCCGGCGAGATCTTGGCGATGCCCGGCACGAGGCCGGCCATCCACGCCAGACCGAAGGCGAGGAGGAACATGCCGGCCGCGACGATCCACTTGCTGCCGAGCCGGTCGGAAAGCGTGCCGGCGAGCGGCGCCGCGAAGATGATGATCACCGACATCGGCGCCATCACGAGGCCCGCCTTGATGGCGCTGAAGCCGAGCACCGACTGCAGGAAGATCGGGATGGTGAAGAAGGCGCCCATCATCGCCGCGCTCAGCAGCAACCCGGTGGCGTTGCCGGCCGCGAAGTTGACGCTGCGGAACAGCGAGAAGTCGATCAGCGGCTGGCGCACGCGGTGCTCGCGCCAGTAGAAGAGGCCGAAGGCGACGACCGTGGCCGCGAACAGGCCGAGGATCGTGGCCGAGGTCCAGCCGAAGCGCTGCCCCTCGATGAGCGCGAACGTCAGGCAGAAGAGCGAGATGGAGAGGAGCCCGATGCCGGGGATGTCGAGCGACTCGACCGCCGTAGGGTTCTTGCTCTCGGGGACCATGCGCAGGGCCAGGACGACGCCGATGATGCCCACGGGGATGTTGACGAGGAAGATCCAGCGCCAGCTGCCGGCGACCGTGGGCCAGGTGATGTACTGGAGGATGATGCCGCCGAGCACGGGGCCGAGGCCCGAGGCGAGGCCGGACACGCCGCCCCACACGCCCATGGCGGCGCCGCGCTTGTGGGGCGGGAAGACGGTCGCGATGATGCTCAGCGTCGAGGGCATCATCGCCGCGCCGCCGATGCCCTGCACGACGCGGAAGGCGATCAGCAGGTAGATGCTCGGGGCGAGGCCGCAGGCGAGCGACCCGAGCGTGAAGAGCACCATGCCGCCCACGAAGAGCTTGCGGCGGCCCCAGAGGTCGCCGAACCGGCCCATGGGCACGAGCAGGACGGCGAACACCAGGATGTAGGCGTTCATGACCCACTCGATGTTGCTGAACGCGGTGTTGAAGTACGTCTGGATGTGCGGGATGGCGATGTTCACGATCGTGCCGTCCAGCAGGATCATGAAGAGGCCGAGGCACAGGACCGCGAGGACCGCCCATGGGTTGCGGGCGGGCTTCGCGGCGGCGGCCTCGGCAGGGACTGGTGTACTCATGGCTGTGTCTGTCCTCTCAGCTGTGTGATGAGCGTGCGCACGAACGCGACCAGGGTCTCGGGGTCGATCGCCGGGTAGAGCGCGAACGCCTCCTCCAGCTGGTCGCTCCACTGGGCGAGCAGGCTGTCGGCGTAGCCTTCGGCGTCGCCGGCGAGCCTGAGGTGGATGATGCGCCGGTCGGCCGGGTCCGTCTCGCGGACGGCGACGCCTCTGTCGACGAGCCGCGCCGCAAGCTCGCTGGCGGCGGCGCGGCCGATCTGGAGGCCGTCGGCGAACTCGCCCATGGTGGCTTTGCCGTGGTGGGCGAGATACATGACCGCCTTCATCTGCCGGCCCGTGAGCGGCTCGGCGCGCGGGTGCTTGCGCGCCTCGTCGTGCGGGCCGGCCTCGTACAGTGTCACGGCGAGCTCCGGCAGCAGCTGCACGAGCTGTTCCGTGACGTCCCTCTGGCCGGTCTGTTTGCGCACCGCATTCATTTCGGTACCCGAAGTATACGGGGTCCGAAGTGATATGTCCAGCACACGGCCGCGGCGGCGCGAGACCTCAGGAGGGGCGCGGGCGTTGCAGGAACAGCGCCGCGCCCGCGCCGACGAGCGCCACGGCGATAGCCACGTTCAGGGTCGTGCAGGCGGCGCCCGCGACCCACCCTTCGACCATCCGATGCATGATGCCCTCGGCCAGGCGGGCGGCGGCCGAGAGATGGTCCGCCATGGCGGCGTGGGACCCGGTGCCGCCGGCGCGCACCTGCTCGAGCACGGACGCCTTCTGCGCCGGACTGAGATAGCTCAGCGACTTCACGCCCGCGGTCACGTCGGCGTGCGCCCGGTTCTGGAGCACGGCGCCCAGCACAGCCACGCCCAGCACCGCGCCGAGCTGGCGCATCGTCTGCAGGACGCCGGACGCCTGCCCGGCCTTCTCGTCGGGGACGGTGGCCATCACGGCGGTCGTGAGCGGCGCGATCGCCAGGCCGACGCCCGCTCCCAGCACGAGGAACGGGACGACGAGGCTCGCGGGCCGTGTCATGGCGGAGAGCGGGTCCATGAACGGCGTGTGACCCGCTACGACCGCGAGGCCGGCGGCGATGACGACGAAGCCGCCGGCGATCAGCCAGCGGGGCGAGATGCCGGCACAGAACTTCCCGGCCAGCACCGCCGCCAGCATCAGGGCGACGGACAGAGGACTGAGGATCGCGCCCGTCGTGGCCGCGGAGTACCCGAGCACGACCTGGAGGAAGAGGGACATGACGAAGAAGACGCCCAGCATCACGAAGGCCAGCAGGAGAGCCGCGGTGTTGCCGGCACTGAAGTTCGCGTCGCGCAGCAGTCCCAGGTCGAGAAGGGGCGCTGTCGCGCGTCGCTCAACGAGCAGGAAGCAGACGAGCAGGGCGGCGCCGGCGGCGAAGAGGCCCAGGATCGTGGCCGACGTCCATCCATACTGCTGTCCCTGGATGACGGCGAAGGTGATGCAGAAGAGGGCGGCGGAGAGAAGGCCGACTCCGGGAAGGTCCAGCGAGTCGGCGGCCTTCGTGTCGCGGGACTCCGGCACGGCCCGCCAGACGAGGAGCGCACACACCACGGCCACAGGGAGATTGACCACGAAGATCCAGCGCCAGCTCACGGCGTCCACGATGACGCCGCTCAGGATCGGTCCGGCCGCGGCCGAGAGGCCGTACATCGCGCTCCAGGCGCCGAGCGCGCCGGCGCGCTTCTCCGGCGGGTAGGTCGCCGAGATGATCGAGAGTGTCTGCGGCACCATCATCGCGGCGCCCAGGCCCTGGACGAAACGGAAGCCGATCAGCCACGCGATGCCCGGCGCAAGGGCGCAGGCCAGGGAGCCGGTCATGAACACGACGAGGCCCACGGCGAACAGCTTGCGCCTGCCGTGTTGGTCACCGATGCGGCCCATGACGACGAGCGTCATGGCGAGGGTCAGCTCGAACGCGTTCACGACCCACTCCGCCTGCGAGACTCCCGTCCCAAGGCCGCGCATGATGTGGGGCACGGCGATGTTGGTCAGCGTGAGGTCGAACAGCACCATGAAGACGCCGAGGCACGAGGCCGCCAGGACGAGGCTCCGGCGTACCCCGGCGGATGCGGTGGAGTCCGGCGGCGTGGACATGGTCCTCCTCTGCTCGATGCGGCGGGGGCCGTTTTCGCGCCGCCGCCGGGTTGCTCGCCTAGATTCATCGACGGCGGGCGCCGCAATCTTGAAATCGCGGTCGCGTGGCCACGCCGGGGACGCCATGAAGGACTCTGATCGCCCCTCGGGTGACCATCCTCGCGCCCGGCGTCCGCCGGCATCACGACTGAGGTCTCCGAGTCCGGGGTGTGGGCCTGCCGCGTCGGCGTCTGACGGCGGCGCGCCGGGTGTAAGCTTCCCGGCACGAGCTGCCCACGATGATCGCCGTTGTGCACATCCGCACCTCCTGTCGTCCCCGCGCCGAAGGCGAGCCACAGGCATGATCACCTCCGGCAGCAGGCTCCTCGTGATCTGGAACTCCCACTCCGGCGGCGGCGGGTTCAAGCGCGACGAGCCGCTCATCGTCGACGCTCTCCGCGGACTAGGGTACGACGTCGAGGAGCGGCCCACGCAGGGCCCCGGCGACGCCAAGCGCCTCGCCCGCGAAGGGGTCGACCAGGGGTTCGACATCGTCTGCGCTCTGGGTGGCGACGGCACCGTCAACGAGACCATCAACGGCCTCGCGGGGAGCGGCGTGCCGCTGGCCATCATCCCGACCGGCACGGTCAACGTGCTGGCCATGGAGCTCGGCATCCCGCTCGACCCGCCGGACGCGGTGCGCCTCCTCGACACCGGGACGCTCTCGTTCATCGACCTCGGTCTCGCCGGCGACCGCTACTTCGCGCTGATGGCGGGGGTGGGTATGGACGCGGCCGTCGTCGCCTCGCTCAACCCCGTGATGAAGAAGGCGTTCAAGGAGGCGGCCTTCGCTGTGCAGGGCCTGGCGACGTACCTCACCAAGGACGAGCCGCTCATCCGCGTCACGTGTGAGGAGCGCACCGTGGAGGGCTACTTCGCCGTCTTCGGGAACGCCTCCAACTACGGCGGCGGCTTCGGCATCACGCCGCTGGCGGACATGCGCGACGGCCTCCTCGACGTCTGCGTTCTCAAGGACAAGTCGCTTCTCAGCACCGTCTGGTACTGGACCGCCGCCCTCATCAATGCCCACATCAAGCACCCGAAGGTCGAGTACTTTCGCACCGAGTCGGCCGAGATCGCCACCGTCGAGGAGGGCAAGCAGGTCCTCGTGCAGACCGACGGCGAAGTCGCCGGCAGTCTGCCGCTGACGTGCAGCATCGTCCCGCACTCCCTGCGCGTCGTCGTGCCGCTCACGCTCTGACGCCCCCGTCTGACGCTCGCCCCTCACGAGGAGGAACGCCCGCATGATCCCTCGCATCCAGCCCCCGCCTGACAGCGAGATCGAGGCCATCCACGCCGCCAGTCTGCGCGTCCTGGAGGAGGTCGGCGTGGTCTTCCCCGACCGCGAGGCGCGGGAACTGCTCGCCGCCGCGGGCGCGGACGTCCACGCAGACAGCGCCCTGGTCAAGTTCCCGGCTCGCCTCATCGAGGAGGCGCTCACGTCGGCGCCGCGCGACGTCCTGCTCGCCGGCAGGGACCCCGCGCACGACGTGCGCTGCGACGGAGGGGACACGTTCCTCACGCTGGACGGCACCGGCGCGTACACGCTTGACCACCACAGCGGCGTGCGCCGCGCCTCGACCTTGCAGGATCTCGCCGACGCCTGCCGCGTCGCCGATGCCGCGCCCGAGGTGGGAGTGGTCTGGAACATCGTCAGCGCCTCGGACGCCGCGCCGGCGACGCAGGTCGTGGAGGAGCTGGCCGTCTGCGTGCGCAACACGTCCAAGCACATCCAGGGCGAGGTCCAGAGAGTCGTCGAGGTGCCCTTCGTGATGGAGATCCTGGCGGCGGCCGCGCAGGGCGGTCGCTGGGACCCGGAGCGGCCGTTCTTCTCGATCGTCTACTGCCCCGTCCCACCGCTCCAGCACGAGCCCGAGATGCTGGCCGCCGCCGTCGCCCTGGCGCGCCAGGGCGTGCCGATGTGCGTCTACTCCATGGGCCTCACCGGAGCGACGGCGCCGGTCACGCTCGCCGGCGCAGCGATGCAGGCCAACGCCGAGATCCTGAGCTCCATCGTGCTCTTCCAGCTGGTGCGCCCGGGGTTGCCCTGCATCTACGTGGCCGACACCGGCGTGCTCGACATGCGCGCCGGGATCTACGCCGCGGCGCCGCCGGAGTCGATCCTGCTCACGCAGGCCATGGTCGGGCTCGCCCGACGGTACGACCTTCCGGTGATGGCGACGGGCCTCACCGGCGACGCCAACGAAGCGACGATGATGAGCGGCGTCGACGCCGGGCTCACGGCGCTCGCCTCGATGCTCATGGGACCCGACCTGCTGGTGGGCGCCGGCATGCTCGGCGGCGCCCAGATGCTCTCGCTGCCCAAGATCCTGCTCGACTGCGAGATCTTTCGCGAATGCCGTCGCGTGCGCGCCGGGATGATCGTCGACGACGCGCACCTGATGACCGGCGTCGTCGCCGAGGTGGGACCCGGGGGGCACTTCCTCAAGGCGCGGCAGACGCGCCAGTACATGCGCTCGGGCGAGCTTTACCTGCCGGAGCTCATGCTGCGTGAGCCGTACGAAGCCTGGCGGGACGGCAAGCAGGCCGAGGTCGGCCGTGCCGTCGCGGCGGTTGAGCGGATCCTTGCCACGCACCGCGTGGAGCCGCTGCCGCCCGGCGCGGACGCGAGGATCGCGGACGTCGTGGCGGCCGCCGGTCGCGAGCTGGGCGGCCGCTGAGCTAGAGGCCCATCACGTGCGCCAGCGAACGCAGGCGCTCGGCGTATTCCTTGGTCGCCTTGGCGTCGCGCTCACCCAGCTCCTGTGGGGTCGCGACGGGGACGATCTTGAAGGCCGGATTGTCGAAGACGCGCAGCTCGAGCGAGTCGTCCTTCTTGTAGGGAAGGTCGCGAAAGAGCCTGCCCAGCAGGTAACGCGACGTTTCCTCGCCGATCGCGAGCACGTAGTGCGGTGTGGTGATCGTGAGCTCCCTCGAGAGGAACGCGAAGCAGTTGTCGAGCTCCTCAGCCTTGGGCGGGCGCTGGTCGCAGGCGCTGCGCGGCACGCACTTCATGAGCGTCGTCGCGTAGACCTGGTCGGCGCGGCCGGTCAGCGCCGGCATGAACCGCGCGAGCCCGTCGACGGCGGTGGAGCCCGCCGCCCGGCCCTGTTCTTCGTCGGCCGGGTCGGGGCTGAGGGAGACGACCATCACCGCGCAGTGCGGGTGGCCGCCGCCGGGGACGGCGCGGAGACGGCAGGCGACGAGCTCGTCGCAACGGGTGCACTCGCCGACGCTCCGCGCCAGCACGTCCAGTTGTTCGATCGCGTCTTCCATGAGCGTTCCCTTCTGTCGGTGGCCGGGCGGCGGTGAGAGACGGTCCGCCCGGCCTCAGGCACCTGAGGTGTTGAGGCGATATTCGCAGGTGAGGGCGTCCGGCGTGCCGACCAGCGCGAGCATGATCTCCTCGCCGAAGGGCGCCAGGACGATGTTGAGCTCGTCGAACTCGAGAGTGATGTACTTGGCCTCTCCTTGGTTCAGCTCCGCGGCGAGGCGGCGGCCCAGGTCGATGGCGCCGGCGACGTGCGCGGCCACGGCGTCGACGGCGAACCCCGGGTCGGCGTCGGCCGCGACCACGAAGCCGTCGCGCGAGATCAGCACCGCTGCGAGGATACCGGGCGTCTCGCGGTACGGGGAGAGCCGGGCTCCGAGCGAATCAGCATGGTCGTTCACGGCGCCTCCAAGGCGGCTTCGAGTGACGTGCGCAGGGCGGCGGCGAACGCCGCCGCCGCAGGTTCGCCCACGAACACGCGGACCAGCCCATCGGCGGATCCGGCGAGTTCGCTGAGGAAGACGCTGGTACGGGGGAGGGGGGCGCCGGCCGCGTCCGGCAGGGCGCCGTCCATCGGCAGCTGGATCAACGTGTCCCCGCTGAGGAAGAGCTGGCTCATCTCGCGCCCCGAGAGCCGCACCTGCACGCGCACGGCGACACCCTGCGAGACGCGCTCCTTGACGATGTCGATCTCCACAGCCGAAGAGTAGCGATGCCGGTCGAGGGTGGCAAGGTGCGCTGGGTGGAAGGTGGCAAGACGCGGCCCGCGAAGGGCCGCCGCGTCACTGGGCCGCGGCGAGTGGCAGCGGCACGGCGGCGGGCGTGCGATCCGCCGCGGGCGGCAGAGCATCGGCGCGCGCCGCTTCGAGCAGGTCGTCGAGCCGGCGGACCGTCGGGAACGACGCGGCGCCGGCGGCCAGCGTCTGCCGGCGCCCGCCGATCAGGCTCGCGCTCACGTCGTGCGCTACGCCGTCGGCAAGCGCGTGCGCCTCCGCGAGCGTGAGACCGGGAAGCACCAGCACGAACGAGTCGGCACGCACGCGGAACGCGCGGTCATCCCTGGTCAGGCGTCGCTCGACGCGGCGGGCGACGCCCTTGACCAGCTGCTCGGTGCGGTTGGGCCCAAGGAAGTTGCGGCAGTCCTCGAAGTGCTGGAGCCGCAGGAACACGACGCTGAGCGGGCGGTGCTCCTGGAGCGCCGCCCGGGTGCTCGCGTCGAGCCAGCTCTCGAGGCGGGCGCCAGTGTGGAAGCCGGTCGTGTCGTCGACACTCACGGGACGCCGGACGCGCGGCGTCGCCCGTTGGAGCTTGGTGGCCGCCACCCATCCTCCGGCGACGAGCACGAGGACTTTGGCGACGCCGCCGATGCGACTGCTTCCGAGAGTCGGATCCGCGATCGCCAGGACCAGCAGCAGGAGCAGCGAGGGGGCGAGGAGGTACGGCCATTCGCGCCGCGGCGTCCCCGCCAGCTGGCCCATCGCGAGGATCGGGATGGCGCCCAGCAACCAGCTGTCGGCGCCTCCGGACAGCGCCAGCGTGCAGCCGAGGACCAGCCAGTCGACCACGGCGAAGGTGTGCGAGAAGTCGCCGCTGCGCACCTTCGCCGCACGCACCGAGTAGAGGCCGAGGAGAACGCCTGCCAGGGCTACGCCCGCGGAAGAGCGGTGCCCGAGCGCGAGCGCGACGAAGAAGACGACGGCGAAGAAGAGGGTGCGGAAGCGACCTCGCAGAAGGGCCGGGCTGCGGCGTCTGCGAGGCGGACGACTCACGTGGGCGTCGCCCGTATCCTGCGTGGCGTTATGGGCACCTGTTGCATGCAGGGACTATTCTCGCCCATCGCGGTCAATCCTTCAAGGTCAAGTCAAGGGTTGAGGTTCGCAGTCTGCCGCCTGATCGCCTCTGCCCCCCGGCGGCCGGAGTCCAGGGCGGCGTGCCGCAGGCGCCAAGCTGAGCTGGTGGGCAGGCCCGGGTGGGCTATAATCGGTGCCCCGTGGAACGCACCGTCTTCTTTTCCGGCAACGAAGCCATCGCCCACGGCGCCGTGCGCGCCGGGGCCGGGTTCGCCTGCGGCTATCCGGGCACGCCATCCACCGAGATCCTCGAGACAGCTGCGCGCCTCGGGGGCATCCACGCCGAGTGGTGTATCAACGAGAAGGTAGCCCTGGAGACCGCAGTGGGAGCTTCTCTGGCCGGCGTCCGCAGTATCGTGACCATGAAGCACGTCGGTCTCAACGTCGCCGCGGACCCGTTCATGACCCTGTCGCTCACCGGCGTCAACGCCGGCCTCGTCGTCGTCTCTGCCGACGATCCCGGCATGCACTCGTCGCAGAACGAGCAGGACAACCGCAACTACGCGCGCTTCGCCAAGATCCCCATGCTCGAGCCCTCGGACAGCCAGGAGGCCTACGACTTCCTCGCCGAGGCGTTCGCCCTGTCGGAGGAGTTCGATACGCCCGTGCTGCTGCGCACCACCACGCGGGTCTCGCACGGCCGCGGCCGCGTCGTCCCGAGGGTGCCGGTGCCACTCGAGCCGCGCGAGTACGCGCGCGACATCTCCAAGTACGTCATGGTGCCCCAGTACGCGCGCGTCCGTAACCGGCTCGTGCTCGAGCGCCTGCAGGCGCTCCGCCGGCGCTCCGAAAGGTCGCCGCTTAACGTGCTGGAGGCCGGCACGGCGGATCTCGGCATCATCGCCTCGGGCGTGGCGTACACGTACGCGCGCGAGGCGTTCCCCAAGGCGTGGTCGCTCAAGCTCGGCATGTCCAACCCGCTGCCCTACGCCAAGATCGCGCGGCTCTACGAGCAGGTCTCGCGCGTCGCCGTCGTGGAGGAGCTGGACCCGTTCATCGAGGAGCAGGTGCGCGCCCTCGGCCTGCCGGTGATCGGCAAAGAGGCCATCCCGGCCGACGGTGAGCTCGACCAGGACGTCGTGTTCCGCGCCCTGGAGCCGTTCGTCACGCTCAGGGCGCCGCGCCGCCGGCGGCCGGTGTTCCCTCCGGCGCCCCACATCACCGCTCCGCTCGAGCCGCCCGCCGGCCTCCCGGTGCGTCCGCCCGTTCTGTGCCCCGGCTGCACGCATCGCTCCGTGTACATCGCCATGCGCCGCCACAAGCTTGCGCCGATGGGTGACATCGGCTGCTACACGCTCGGCGCCCTGCCGCCGCTGCTGGCGCTCGACAGCTGCCTCTGTATGGGCTCGAGCATCGGGATGATGGCCGGTTTCAACAAGGCCCTCGGGCGCAAAGGCGCAGCCGCCGTCATCGGTGACTCGACCTTCTTCCACTCCGGGATCACGGCGCTCATCGACGCGTACTACAACGAGGCGCCCGGCCTCGTGATGGTGCTCGACAACCGCACTACAGCCATGACCGGTCACCAGGGGCACCCCGGCACCGGCGTGAGACCAGACCGCACGCAGGGGCCGGCCGTCGACGTCCAGAGGCTCTGCGAGGGCATCGGCGTGCGCTGCGCCACCGTGGACGCCAACGACTACGGCGCGCTGGATGCGGCGATCAGGGCGGAGGTCGACGCCCCGGGTCTGGGCGTCATCGTCGCGCTGGCCCCGTGCGTGCTGACCACGCGCGAGAGGGCGGGCGAGATCGTCGTCGACGAGGAGCGCTGCAACCTCTGCGGCTTGTGCATCGACATCGGCTGCCCGGCGATCGCCCCCGGCGAGACGGCCGTTGAGATCACCGACGCCTGCACGGGCTGCGCCCTGTGCGTCGAGGTCTGCCGGCGGGGCGCTCTCGTCTGCACCGGCATCGAGGACGGCGCGTGAGCGTCACGACGACCGTCTCGCTCGTCGGCGTCGGTGGGCAGGGCATCCTGCTCGCGGCCGCCATCCTCGCGGAGACCGCTGCCGCGGAAGGGCTCGATGTGAAGGCCAGCGAGGTCAAGGGGATGGCGCAGCGCGGCGGCAGCGTGCTGAGCACGGTGCGCTTCGGCTCCAAGGTGTGGTCGCCGGTCGCGCGACACGCCGATCTGGTGGTCGCGACCGAGGCCCTCGAGGGTCGCCGCGCGCTCGCCATGCTCACTCCGCGCGGCACGCTGGTCTGCGCCGTGACCACGCGCATCGTCCCCGGCAGCGTGCTCCGTCGCGAAGACGAGTACCCGGATGACCTGGCCGCGGCCGCGGCGGCCGGCGGCGTGCGCCTGCTCGCCGTCGACGCGGAAGGGCTGGCGCGCGAGGCCGGCACACTGCGCGCTGTCAACGTGGCGCTTCTGGGCGCCGCCAGCACCGCGCTGCCGTTCACGCAGGAGTCCTGGCGGCGTGGCCTCGCGGCGGCCGTGCCCGCGAAGATACTGGAAGTCAACGAGCGGGCCTTCGCGCTGGGGCGCGAGTCCGTCGGCGAGGAGGACGAGAAGTGAAGGTCACGCAACTCACGGTGTTTCTCGAGAACCGCAGCGGGCGGCTGGCGGAGGTCGCCGACCTGCTCGGCCAGGAAGGCATCAACATCCGCGGGTTCTCGACCACGGAGGCGGCCGAGTACGGGATCGTGCGCCTCATCGTCGCCGAACCCGAACGCGCCCGTCAGGTCCTGCACGACGGCGGGTTCACGACGCACATCTCCTCCGTCATCTGTGTGAAGGTGCCGGATCAGCCGGGCGGCCTCGCCCAGGTTCTCGACCAGCTCGCCGAAGCCGGCGTGTCGATCGACTACCTCTACAGCATCTCGTTCTGGAACATCTGCTTCGCGGTGAAGGACGTCGACCGCGCCGTCGAGCTGCTCAAGGACAGGGTCACGCTGCTGTCCGACGAGGAGGTGCGGGCGCTGTGAGCGATCTCCGCGAAGAGCATCTGACCGAGGACGCCGCCGGCGGGCTGTACTGGCAGCCGGCGGCCGAGACCATGCCGACGGCGCAGTTGGGCGAGCTCCAGATGGAGCGCCTGCGCGCGACGCTGCGCAACGCCTACGACAACATCCCTTTCTACCGCCGGAAGCTGGACGAAGCCGGCGTCTCGCCGGACGGCGTGAGTTGCCACGGCGACGTCGCCGATCTGCCCTTCACCACGAAGATCGACCTGCGCGACCACTACCCGTTCGGCATGTTCGCGCGACCACGCGATCAGATCGTGCGTGTGCACGCCTCGTCCGGCACCACCGGCAATCCGACGACGGTGGGCTACACGCGCGCCGACATCGACACCTGGGGCGACCTGATCGCGCGCACGCTGGCCGCCGGCGGCGTCCGGCCCGGCGACCTGCTGCAGAACGCCTACGGCTACGGGCTCTTCACCGGCGGGCTCGGCCTGCACTTCGGCGCGGAGCACCTCGGCTGCACCGTCGTGCCGATCTCGGGCGGCAACACGGAGCGGCAGCTGAAGATCATGCGCGACTTCGGCGCCACCGCGCTCGCCTGCACGCCGTCGTACGCGATGTACCTCGGCGACGCTGCGCGCGACCGCGGTCTGCGCCCCGAGGACCTGCCGATCCGCGTCGGCTTCCACGGCGCCGAGCCGTGGACCAACGAGCTGCGTCTGCAGATCGAAGCCGCCCTCGGTATCGAGGCCCTCGACATCTACGGGCTCTCCGAGATGGGCGGCCCGGGCGTCGCCTTCGAGTGTCTCTGCAAGTCCGGCATGCACATCAACGAGGACCACTACATGGCCGAGGTCATCGACCCGGAGACGCTGCGGCCGCTGCCGGAGGGCGAGGTCGGGGAGCTCGTCTTCACGACGCTGTCCCGTCAGGCCCAGCCGCTGATCCGCTATCGCACGCGCGATCTCTGCAGTCTCACGTCCGAGCCTTGCGCCTGCGGCCGTACCTCGGCGCGCATGAGCAAGCCGATCGGGCGCAGCGACGACATGCTGATCATCCGCGGCGTCAACGTCTTCCCCAGCCAGATCGAGGAAGTCCTGATGAGCATCCCGGAGATCGAGCCGCACTACCAGATCGTGGTAGACCGCAAGGGCTATCTCGACATCATCGAGGTGTGGGTCGAGGTCGGCGAGGACATCTTCGCCGAGACGATGGGCGACCTCGAGCGTTTCCAGCGCGGCGTCCAGGCGCAGATCTACAACGTGCTCAACATCCAGGTCGCGGTCAAGCTCAAGGAGCCCAAGGCGATCCAGCGCTCCGAGGGCAAGGCCGTGCGCGTGGTCGACAAGCGCAAGGCGCTCTGAGGTCGGCACAGGGCGACGCGCTATGATGAGGATGTGAGTCCTCCTGATCCAGCACTCCGGCCGCTCCGCGGCCTGATCGTCGACCTCTCCGGCCAGACCTTCCACCTGGAAGAGCTGCCGGTCGAGGTGGCGCGCGCCTTCCTCGGCGGACGGGGGCTCGGCGCCTACATCGCGCTGCGCGAGCGGCTGTACGAAGTGGAGCCGCTGTCGGCGCAGAACCTGCTCGTCTTCGCGCCGGGCCCGCTGACGGGCACCGGCGCTCCGGCGAGCGGCCGCTACAGCGTCACCAGCCGCTCGCCGCTCACGCGGACCGTGTTCGACGGCAACTCCGGCGGCAACTGGGGCAATGCCCTGCGCCGCCTCGGCTACGACTACCTCGTGGCCGGCGGCGCGCTCGACGCGCCAGGCTACGTCGAGGTCACGGCCGGCGGCGTCCACTTCCACGACGCCGCCGGCCTCTGGGGCCTCGACGTCCCGGCGTCGCTCGCCCGTCTCAAGGAGCTCCAGCCGGGCGCGGAATCGGCGGTCATCGGCCCGGCCGGCGAGCGCGGTGTGCTCTTCGCCTCGATCGTGAACAACCGTGGCCGCTCGATCGGCCGCGGCGGCCTCGGCGCCGTGATGGGTGCCAAGAACCTCAAAGCCCTCACCGTTGCAGGCCACGGCACGCACAAGCCGCCGGTCGCGGACCCGGAGCGGCTCGAGTTCATCGTGTACGAGGCTGAGAAGCTCCTCAAGGCCAACCCGATCACGTCGACGGCGCTGCCGGAGTTCGGCACGTCGGTCCTCGTCAACGTGCTCAACCAGGCCGGCGCGATGCCGACGCGTAACCACCGTGAGAGCGTGTTCGAACACGCCGAGGCGATCTCGGGCGAGATGCTCAAGAAGGACCACGTGCAGCGCCGCGCCGCCTGCCGAGGCTGCGTCATCGGCTGCGCCCGGCGCACGACGGCCGGTGGCCAGAGTGGCGAGGGCCCCGAGTACGAGAGCATCTGGGCCTTCGGCGCCGAGTGCGGCGTCGGCGACCTCACGGCGATCGTGCAGGCGAACTACGCCTGCAACCGCGCCGGCATGGACACCATCACGATGGGGGTCACCATCGCGTGCGCGATGGAGCTCACGGAAGAGGGCCTTCTGCCGGGCGGCCCGCGCTTCGGCGATGCGCGCGCCATCGTCGAGCTCGCCGAGGCGACCGGCGTTGGCACGGGCCTGGGCGTCGAGCTTGGCGTCGGCTCGGCGCGCTTCGCCGCGAGCTACGGCCGCCCAGAGCTCTCGATGAGCGTCAAGGGCATGGAGCTGCCGGCCTACGACCCGCGCGGCATGAAGGCCCAGGGCCTCGCCTTCGCCACGAGCAATCGCGGCGGCTGCCACCTGCGCGCCAACATGCTCGGCCCGGAGATCCTCGGCGTGCCCAAGATGGTCGATCGCTTCGCCACGCTCGGCAAGGCCGGGCTGCTCATCAACCTGCAGAACCTCAACGCCGTCCTCGACTCGCTCAGCGTGTGCAAGTTCACGGCATTCGCGATGAAGGAGGACTACTACGCACGGCTGCTGAGCGCGGTCTGGGGTGAGTCGGTGGAGCCGCAGGAGCTGCTCCTCATGGGCGAGCGGATCTGGAACGCCGAGCGGTTGTTCAACATGGCGGCCGGCTTCGGGCGCGCGGACGACAGCCTGCCGCGCCGGCTTCTCGAAGAGCCCGTCCCGGCCGGCCCCTCCAAGGGCCACGTTGTAGACTTGCCGCCGATGCTCGACGAGTACTACATCTCGCGTGGCTGGGATGCCGGGGGACGGCCTTCGCCGGCCAAGCTCGAGAAACTGGACCTGGCCGCCACGGCGCTCGCAGCAAGCGGCTGCGCATGAGCTCGTCGGCCCTGCTCCAGCAGTTCCAGCAGATCGGCCGGGACCTCTTCGTCGCCGGCGTCATCAGCTCTCACGGCGGCAACATGAGCGTGCGCATGGGCGACCGGATCCTCATCACGCGCCGCGGCTCCATGCTCGCGCGGCTCGAGGAGCGGGACATCATCGAGACGGGCCTCGAGGAGAACGACGCCAACGTCATGCTCGCCTCCACGGAGATCGGCGTGCACCGTGCCATCTACCAGGGCACCTCGGCGCAGGCGATCGTGCACTCACATCCGCCCTACGCCATCGCGCGCTCGCTGGTCTGCGACGAGATCGTGCCGGTCGACAGCGAGGGCTCCTACATCCTGCACAAGGTGCCGGTCGTCGCGACCGAGCTCACGGCGGGTTCCAAAGAGGTCGCGGAGCTGCTGCCGAAGTGGCTCAAGGAGTACGACATCGTGATGCTGCGCGGCCACGGGCCGTTCGCCATCGGGCACCTGCTCGAGGAGGCGTACCAGCTCACCAGCGTCTTCGAGATGGCCTGCCGGATCATGACCATCGCCGAGAGCATGGGGCAGCAGGTCAAGGAGTACCGCAAGGGCTCCGAGCGCTACGAGACCTGGTGAGGCCGCGCCGGAGTGAGGCCGTCTAGAGTCTGAAGATCCCGGCGAGCCAGCCGCCGAGCGCGCCGGCCAGCCCGGTCGTGACGTCACCTGCATCGGATGCCACCGTGAGCGTTCGCGTGGCCGTCGCGGCGACGGCCTTCTTCGCGGTGGGAGTGACCGTCGGCGTGACCGTGGGCGTCGGCTTGGCGGTGGTCGGCGTCGGCTTCGGCGTCGGCTTGACGGTCGGCTTGATCGTCTTGGTCGCCGAGGGTGACGGCGACGGCGATCCCGAGGCGCTCGGCGAGGGCGACATCTGCTGCATCTTGCCCTTCCAGGGACTGAACGTCCACGGATACGTGGGGAAGCCCGGATGGTTGGCGCCGCTGAGGGCGCTGGCGAAGAACTTGGCCCACATCGGCGCGCAGTACGTGCCGCCGTAGGCGCCGTCCATGGGGGAGTTCTTGACGGGGTCGCCCATCCAGACGGCCGCCGAGAGCTGCGTGGTGTAGCCGCAGTACCACACGTCCCAGCCGTTCTCGGTGGTGCCCGTCTTGCCGGCGCGCGGGTACGGGAAGTACGTCCCCGACGGCGACCCGGTGCCCGAGGACGCGACGCTCTCGAGGCACTGCGTGACAACGGAGGCGACGCCGGCCGGGATGGCGCGGTGGCCTGAGGTCTTGGGCCTCCAGTCCACTTTGCCGTCCGGGAGCACCACGCGCAGGATCGCCTGCGGCGGGTGATGGATGCCGCCCGACGCCAAGGTCGCGTAGGCGTCCGCCATCTCGAGCGGCGTCACTCCCGAGGTGCCGAGCGTGATGGACGGGACTGCCTGCAGCGTGCTGGTGATGCCCATCTTGTGGGCCGTGACCACCGTGTTGGCAGGGCCGACGTCCACGGAGAGCTGAGCGAACACCACGTTGTCCGAGATAGTGGTGGCGGCGGCGACGCTCTCCGGGCCGCCGGGACCGTCGCCGTGGACGGTCCAGGGCGTCTGGTATCCCATCGGGATGATGATGGGGCTGGTCGAGTTGTAGTAGGTGCTGTACGGGTCCATGCCCTGCTCGACCGCCGTCGCCAGCACAAAGGGCTTCATGGACGACCCCGGCTGCCGCTGGGCCTGCCAGGCGAGGTTGAACTTCTGCTTCTTGTAGTCGAGGCCGCCGACCATGGTACGGATGTAGCCGGTCTTGGGGTCGATGGCGACGAGGGCCGCCGAAGGCTTGAAGCCGAAGTTCAGCGGCCCGGTCGTGCTCTTGATGATGCCGATCGCGGCCTTCTGCCACTTCATGTCGATGCTCGTGTACACCTTGAGGCCGCCCTCGAGCACCTCGCGCGAGCCGTAGCGCCGCGAGAGGATGCGCTGGACGTAGTCGGTGAAGTAGGCGGCGGTGCTATTGTCCTTGCCCAGCGGGTGCTTGAACACGTGCACGGGCTTCGCCATCGCCGCCTGCGCGTCCGCCTGGGTGATGTAGCCCTGCTGGGCCATCAGCTGGAGTACGATGTCGCGGCGCGCCTTGGCTTGCTGGGGGTCGACGACCGGGTTGAACTGGGTCGGCGCCTTGGGCAGCGCGGCCAGCAGTGCGGCCTGCGCCAGCGTGATCTGGCCGACGTGCTTGTGGAAGTACGTCTCGGCCGCAGCCTCCACGCCGTAGGCGTTGTCGCCGTAGAAGATCGTGTTGAGGTACTCGGTGAGGATCTTGTCCTTGGACCAGCGGTCCTCGAGCTGCCAGGCGAGCACCGCCTCACGGATCTTGCGCGTGTAGGTGCGTTCGTTGCCCACGTAGGCGTTCTTGACGTATTGCTCGGTGATCGTCGAGCCGCCTTGCACGGTGGTACCGGCGCGGATGTCGGTGACGATCGCACGGAAGAGGCTCTGGAAGTCCACGCCGTGGTGCTCGTAGAAGCGCTGGTCCTCGACGGCGACCGTAGCCTGCTTCATGACCTCGGGGATCTGCTGGCCGCTGACGAGGGTGCGGTTCTCGGCGCCGTGCAACTCCGCGATCAGCACGCCGTGCTGGTCGTAGATGCGCGTGTTGATCGCCGTCGGGTTCCTCTGCATCGACTCCAGGGACGGGAGGTTGCGGGAGAGCGCGAAGATCGCGCCCGCGGCCATGCCGAGGACGACGATCGCGAGCAGCAGGACGGCGAGCGCCAGGAGCTTGAGCCAGAGGAATTTGCGCTTCTTCCCGGCCGTGGACTTGCTACGACGCCGGCGACTGCGCCCGGGGATGTCTTCCGGGTCTACTTTGTAGCGCGTGAATTCAGCCATGGCTCATCATTGTACTCGATGGGTGACGCGCGGGGCGCCCGGAGGGTTCAGGCCGGCGCCGGGCCCAGGTCGTCGGGTCCGTCGTCGTCCGCTGCCTCGGCCGCCAAGATGTGCGCCTTCTTGGGCTGCACGATCCGCGAGAGATGGATCGAGATCTCGTAGAGGACCACCAGAGGGATGAGCATCGCGAGCATCGAGAAGGCGTCCTGGCTGGGGGTGATGACGGCCGAGACCACGGCGAGGATCACCATGGCGTAGGAGCGGTTCTTGCGCAGGAACTTGTCGTCGATGACGCCCACGCGCGCGAGGAGCACGAGCACGACCGGCAGTTCGAACACAGCCCCGAAGGCGAGTACGAACAGGGCGACGAACGTGAAGTAGTCGCTGGCCCGGTTCTGGATGTTGAAGTTGCCGGCCCCGAAGCTGAGCAGCCACTGCAGTCCCTTGGGCAGCACGACGAAGTAGGCGAGCGCCACGCCGCCGAGAAAGAGCCCTGTCGTGGCCCCGACGATCGGGTAGAAGTAGCGCTTCTCCCGGGTGGTGAAAGCCGGCCCCACGAAGGCCCAGAACTCCCAGATCAGGACCGGTGCGGCGATGATGAGGCCGGCGACCAGCCAGACCTTGAGGCTGACCATGAAGGGCTCGGCAGGGCTGAACGTGGTGATCTTGTAGGCCGTCGCGGGCAGGCCGTGGACCTGGTCGAGCGGCCACAGCAGGACCTTGAACACGAACGTGTTGAAGATCGCCGCGGCGAGGACGCCCACGGCGATGACGGCGGCGCTGACGAAAGCCCGCCGCCGCAACTCGTCGAGGTGTTCGAAGAGAGTGAGGTTGTCGTCCGGTTCCAGCGGCACGCCGATCAGCCGGCCTCCGCGGTGGCCCGCGCCTCCGGACCCGGGGCCGTGTCCGACCCGGCGATGGCCTCCGGGGCCGTGAGCGCCGGATCGTGCGCTTCCGCGGGCGCGTCGGGGACGGTGAGTCCCGCCTCATCCGCTCCCGCGTCCTCCGGCACGGCGCTCGCGCCCAGGAAGCTTGCGAAGGCGGGCGCCGCGGGCACGTCGGCGGTCGCGGCGGCTTCCGGCTCCGACTGAGCGACGCCGAGGAAGCCGGCGAGGCCGGGCAGCGCCTGCGCGCCGGGACCGCCCTCCGCGGGTGCGAAGCCATTCCGCCCTGCCGTGTCTTCCGGTGACCAAGGTCCGTCGCCGGGGGTGTGGGGCGGCGCCGCGGCGGTGACGGCCGCGGGCGCCAGATTGTTTTCCGGCGCGCGCAGTCCCAACAGGTGCAGGTAGAGCGAGTCGTTCGATGAGTCGAGCGCGGGCACCGCGATGCCGAGACTCGACGAAATCTCCTGCCGGCCGACGCGGCGACAGTCGATGTTCGGGCTGTCGCGCGCAATCGTTTGCGCCAGATCGGCGAGGGTGTCGTTGCGGTCGACGATCAGTACCGACAGGTGTTCGTCGAGGGTCATCACGCGCAGCGCATGCAGATAGAGGCGCGTGTTGGAAATTTCCTCGGCGTAACCCTTGATCGCGTTGGGGCCCTTCGATTCGGCGCGTGCAAGCCGGCTGATGCGCAGCTTTTGATCGCGGAAATAGGTCAGCCGCATGCCTGCCGTGTGCAGTGAGACCAGCAGCAGGTTCGGTTGTTTGATGCCGAGCTTTTCCGGCATTGCCGCGCTGACCGTCGGCAGCAGGAAAATTCCGACCACCGGAAAGCCGAGTTCCTGCACCGGCTTCAGCCAGTTGCTGACGAGTTCGGGGTTGGTCAGCGCGCAGAACAGATAGCGGTCGTCGCGGCGCTTGCCGACGTCGCGGCCCTGCAGACGCGCGCTGAAGTACGGTGTGCTGCGGTAATGCTGCTTGAGCTTGCGGTTGAGCATTTCCGCGCGATCGCTGCCGAAGCCGTGCGGCAACGACTCGAAACGGTAATCCTCTTCCACCGCGTCGACGATGATCTTGACCGGCAGGCGCTTTGCCGCCTGCAGAAACTCGCGGAAGCCGGCGACGCCGTTGTCATCGTTTTCAAATAGCGTGCAGGCGGCGAAGCGGCCGCCGCGCCACAAGGCTGCGCTGACTTGGGCGGCGGATACGCAAACCAGAATACTGTCGGACATGGTGTGTGGGTTTCCGGCGCGCGGCTAAAACTTTATCTTGCCCAGAATATCATAGACCGGGCCCAGCACCGCCCACATGATGAATGCCATCATGCCGCCCAGACACACGGTCAATGCCGGTCCGATCATCGCCATGCCCTTGTCGACCGAGTCCTTGACGTCGCGGTTGTAAAAGTAGGTGCAGTTCATCAGCGCCGTGTCGAGCGCGCCGGTGGCCTCGCCGACGCGCAGCATGCGGATCACCAGCGGCGGGAAGAAGCCGATGCTGTGGAAGGCGGCGGTGACATTCTGTCCCTCGCCGATCAGTTGTTCGACGCGTTCGAGCCCGCGCCGCACGACGAGATTGCCGACGATGTCCTGCGTCGTGCGGATCGCTTCGAGGATCGGAATTCCCGACGAATAGAGCAGGGCGAAGGTGTTGGCGAAACGCGACAGGATGATCTTGCGCAGAATCTCGCCGATCAGGGGCAGCCTGAGCTTGATCGCGTCGAAGCGGACGCGGGCCAGCGGGTTGCTGTAGAGCAGCAGCCTGACGCCGATGAACAGCGCCACCGGCAGCAGCAGGGCGACGTACCAGTACGAGACGAGCAGGTCGGAAACGAAGAACAGCACCTGCGTCTGCAGCGGCAGCACCTGCCCCATGTTCTTCACGAACTGCTTGAGCTGCGGCACCATGTAGACCATCAGGAAGAAGGTCGCCGAGAGGACGATGGTGGCGACGAAAGCCGGATACATGACGAGTTTCTTGGTTTGCGAAGCGAGTTCGTCTTCCCATTTCAAGGATTCGGTCAGGCTCTGCAGGACTTCGGCCAGGCGGCCGGTGGCCTCTCCCGAGCGGATCAGGCTGACAAAGACCTTGCTGAAGACCTTGGGCTGCCCGGCCATGGCCTGCGAGAGCTTCTGGCCGCCCTCGATGGCTTCGATCATGCTCGCGACCACTTCGCGAAAGCGCGGGTGCTCGAGACTATCGCGCAAATCCGACAGGCCTTCGAGGATGGGCACGCCGGCGCGCGCCAGGAGTTCGAGGTGAAAGCAGAAATGGATGATCTCGCGGCGCGGCACGCTGCCCGCGCCGAAGAGATTGCGATTGCTGATCGGCTCGCCGGTGATCAGGTCCAGATCCATGCGCCGCAACCGCATTTCGAGATCGACGAGATTGAGCGCGTCGATGCGGCCCTGTGCCGCGTGCCCGTACGAGTCGACCGCCTTGTAGGTGTAGAGCGCCATGGACGTCAGATCTTCCCGAACAACCGTCGTCCCGGCGAACGCCGGGACCCGGTTCGTGACGCAAAAACCTGGATTCCGGCTTGCGCCGGAATGACGATGCTCGTTTCTGCCGGCATCATGTCAGTTCAAGCCTTACATGCGGTCGGTCAGGTCGACGACGCGGCCGAGTTCCTCGATCGAGGTCGAGCCGTCGAGGACGCGCCGCAGACCGTCGTCGGCGAGCGCGACGAAACCCTGGCGGTCGGCGAGTTGGCGGATCTCGCGCACCGTGCTGCGGCGCGCGACGAGTTCGTCGAGGTCGGCGTTCATGCGCAGGATTTCCATGATCGCCAGGCGCCCGCGATAACCCTGGAAGTCGCAGCGCTCGCAGCCGCTCGGGCGGAAGATCACCGGCCGCGGCGCATCGGCCGCGGTGCCGAGCAACCGCGCCTCGTGCGCCTCGGCCTGGTAGGAGGTCTTGCAATGCACGCACAGCCTGCGCACCAGGCGCTGGGCGACGACGCCGATGATGTTTCCGGACATGATGTCGGGAAGGATGCCGATGTCGAGCAGGCGCGGAATCGCGCCGATCGCCGAATTGGTGTGCAGGGTCGAATAAACCTGGTGCCCGGTCATCGCGGCGCGCAGCGCCATCTCGGCGGTGTCGGCGTCGCGGATTTCGCCGACCAGGATGACGTCGGGATCCTGGCGCATCATCGAGCGGATGCCGTTGGCAAAATCGAGCTTGGCCGCTTCGGCGACCGAGGTCTGGCGCACCAGGGTCATCGGGTATTCGACCGGGTCTTCGAGGGTCATGATGTTCAGGCCCTCGGAGTTGATGTGGTTGAGTACCGAGTAGAGGGTGGTCGTCTTGCCGCTGCCGGTCGGCCCGGTGACCAGGATGATGCCCTCGGGGCGGGCGATCATCAGTTTCAACTGGTCGAGCTGCTTTTCCGCAAGGCCCAGGCCTTCGAGCGGGACCAGGCCCTTCTGCCGGTCGAGGATGCGCAGGACAATGTTCTCGCCGTGGATTGTCGGCTGCGCCGAAACGCGAAAATCGATCGGCCTGCCACGCATGTTGAGCGTGATGCGACCGTCCTGCGGAGCGCGCGTCTCGGCGATGTTCATCCCGCTCATCACCTTGATGCGCACGGCCATGGCCGGCCAGTACGACTGGTGCAATGAACGCACCTGGCGCAGGATGCCGTCGATGCGGTAGCGGATGCGCAGAAAGCCGATCTCGGGCTCGAAGTGGATGTCCGACGATTCGCGCTTGACGGCATCGGTGAGGATCGAGTCGATCAAACGGACGACCGGCTGGCTGTATTCATCGGACGACGATTGCAGTCCGCGGAAGTCGATTTCGCCGGTTTCGATTTCGTGCAGGATGCCGTCGATCGACAGCTCGTAGCCGTAGGCCTGGTCGATCGCGCGGCCGATCTCGGTTTCGCCGGCGAGCAGGGTGTCGATCTCGAGGTCGGCGCTCGCCAGACTGCGGATCTTGTCGAGCGCGACGATGTCGTTGATGTCGGCGAGGGCGACCGTCAGGCGCTGGTTTGCGGCGTCGTAATCGAGCGGCAGGAGGTGCAGGCGCTTGGCCAGGTCGCGCGGCACCAGGGCCAGCGCCGACGGGTCGATGATGGCGTTGGAGAGGTCGATGCTGCGCTTGCCGAGGCTTTCGGAGAGCGCGTCGCGCAGAGTCGCTTCGGAAACGAAACCGAGCGAGACGAGCAGCTTGCCGACCGGCTGGTTCGACTTCATCTGCTCGAGCAGGGCGATGCGCAGCTGGTCTTCGCTGAGGATGCCCTTGGCGATGAGGACCTGGCCGAGCTGTCGCTGACGGGGGGCGGGCGTGGTCATCCGGAAATGCTTAAAGCTTTACCGCAAAGGTGACCAAAGGGAATGCAGAGCCGCAAAGGCGCCAAGGCCGCAAAGAGAATCAATGAATAGCCTTTCTTCGCGATCTTTGCGCCTTCGCGCCTTTGCGGTGAGGTTTTTGAATTCACGGTTGCAAGTCGAGCAGGCGGGACTTGACCTGATTGCGGTCAAAAGCGGCGCCGCGGGCCTCGGCAGCGCGCAGCGCCATCTCGTAGTACTGCGCGGCAAGCTTGTTCTGGCGTAGGTGGTCGAGGCTGACGGCGAGATTGAAAATGATTTCGGCATTATCAGGCTCGCCCGCGTAGGCGCGGAAGTAAGCCTGTTGCGCTTCGCTCCAGCGCGCCTGGCGGGCATAGACGTTGCCGAGCGCGAAATGGAGCGGCGCCGCGTCAGGCTGGCCGGCAAGGGCGGTCTTCAGCCGGCTCTCGGCGGCGCCGGGATCGGCCTGGCCGCGGCCGTTGATCAGGCCGGCCTGCGCCGTCGCGTCGTTCGGATCGGCTTCGCGGGCGCGCAGGTAAAAAGTCTGCGCCTCATCCGCCTGTCCCCGGCGCACGGCGCTGGTGGCCAGGCCAAGCAGCGCGTCGGCATTCCTGGCGTCGCTGCGCAGGACGAGTTCGTAGT